>Ga0079224_100002382_pt1 | contig 22767 bp, 22 predicted proteins | sample Stecom2015_FD_80414 | JGI IMG/M metagenome (GOLD analysis project Ga0079224, IMG submission 80414) | Agricultural soil microbial communities from Utah to study Nitrogen management - Steer compost 2015 | ecosystem: Environmental > Terrestrial > Soil > Agricultural land | place: USA: Utah...
CTGATTACTTCCGCTCAATACACCGAGTTTGGAAGGAAGCACGGTTTTTCTGATATCTTTTCTTTAAATGATTTCAAAAAGCAGGTGCCCCTGCACGAATACGACGATCTCAAGCATTATATTCACCGGCTGATGAACGGAGAGGAAAACCTGCTATGGAATACTCCTGTGTACTGGTTTTCCAAAAGTTCAGGTACAACAAGCGATAAAAGCAAATTCATTCCGGTTACGGAAGAAACCCTTCAGGATGGCCATTATAAAGGGGCTAAGGATGTACTGACCATGTATTACAATTTCAACCCTAATTCCAATCTGCTTACAGGAAAGGGTTTGGTAATAGGTGGCAGCCATACCATTCACCAAGTAAACGAAGAAGTGCATTATGGCGATTTAAGCGCCGTATTGTTACAAAATGCCCCTTTTTACAGCTCCTGGCTGAAAACTCCCGATTTAAGCATTGCCCTGATGGATGAGTGGGAATCAAAAATTGAAAAGCTTGCAGAAAACACCATTAAAGAAAATGTTACCTCCATTTCCGGTGTGCCTACCTGGACGCTGGTACTTTTCAAAAGAATTCTTGAGATAACCGGTAAAAATTACATCAGTGAAGTATGGCCAGAACTGGAGCTGTATATGCATGGTGGTGTTTCGTTTACACCATACCGTGAGCAGTTTAAATATCTCATAGGTAAAGACATTCATTACCTGGAAATGTACAATGCCAGTGAAGGATTTTTTGCCGCCCAGGAAAAGCCCGGCGACGATGGCATGTTGCTGTTTGTTGACCACGGTATTTTCATGGAGTTTCTTCCAGTAGAAGAATATGGAAAAGAAAACCCTACCACTTTAACCTTATCAGAGGTAGAAACCGGAAAAAATTACGGGCTGGTGATTAGTACCAACGGAGGGTTATGGAGATATATCGTAGGCGACACCATACAGTTTACCTCTTTACGTCCTTTTAAAGTAATTGTATCCGGAAGGTTAAAGCATTATATCAATGCTTTTGGCGAAGAGCTGATGGTAGAAACCTGCGACAGGGCGATTTCGGAAGCCTGTAATAAAACAGGTGCCAGCGTAAATGATTATACGGCTGCACCCGTTTATTTCGGAGAAAATAATAACGGTGCTCATGAATGGCTGATAGAATTTGAAATACCACCTGCCAACCTCCATGAGTTTACTGTATTTTTAGATGATGCCTTGAAAAGATTTAACAGCGATTATGAAGCCAAGCGCCATAAGGACATTGCCTTAAGTCTTCCTAAAATCCATTCCCTCCAACCCGGCACCTTTAACCGCTGGCTGAAAATGAAAGGCAAACTTGGAGGACAGCATAAAGTACCCAGGTTGAACAATGAAAGGATTTACGTGGAGGAAATACTCCGGCTGGTGAATACGGGTGAAGAATAAAGAGAGGAATAAAAAATCTGCCCTATATTTGGCCGGTATAACATGATTTTTACCATTAGTATACATTAGAAAAACCTAACTATATGGAATTATTGAAAGGCAAAGTCGCCATTGTAACCGGTGCTGCAAGAGGTATTGGGGAAGCCATTGTAAAGAAGTTTGCTGCTCATGGAGCAACCGTGGCTTTTACATACGTAAGCGAGTCCAGTGCTGAAAAAGCCAGGGCTATTGAAGAGCAAATTAAAGCCAATGGCGGGGTTGCTCGTTCTTACAGAGCCAATGCAGGCGATTATGCCCAATGTGAAAATTTTGTAAATGAAGTTTTAAACGAATTTGGTGCTATCGATATCTGTGTAAACAATGCCGGTATTTCAAAAGATAACCTCTTATTAAGACTCTCTCCCGAGCAATGGGATGAAGTGATCAAGACCAACCTGAACAGTGTTTATTACATGTCTAAGCTGGTGATCAGGCCAATGATGAAAGCCAGAAAAGGTTCCATTATCAATATGAGTTCCATAATCGGTATCCGTGGTAATGCAGGCCAGGGAAGCTATGCTGCCAGCAAGGCAGGTATTATCGGATTTACCAAATCTATGGCTCATGAGCTGGGAAGCAGAAACATCCGTTGCAATGCCATAGCCCCGGGTTTTGTGGAAACAGATATGACACATTATCTGAAAGACGGAGATGCCGGTAAAGAATTCCTTTCTAAAATTCCTTTGGGAAGGTTTGCCGGCGCAGAAGAAATTGCCGATACATCATTGTTCCTTGCATCCGATATGAGTTCTTACATCACAGGGCAGGTAATCAGCGTATGTGGCGGATTAAATATTTAATTAACAGCAATACTTCATTATTAAGGCTGCCTCAATGGGCAGCCTTAATTTTTATGATTTCATTTCAATAAAAGACTTTATCCTTTATTGTATTTACCGTTTTTCAGTTCCTTTATCAATCGGTTCAACTCCTTTTTGTTAATCTTAAGGGGATAACGCTGTTTAAGTTCATTTACCCATTTTTCTTCCAGATATTTTTGGTAATCCAGCATTACGAAACCGCGTGCAGATTCGAAATCCTTTTCATCCCCTCCTGGTACTTTTTTAATGATATAAGCAAAAGAATAACTTCCGTCGAATTCATTTTTCTGCATATCGGTAAATTGGCCTTCAGCTATGGAGGAGGCATTTTCAAACGGAATATGGGCATATTCCATTCTGCCGGAATCTGCAATGATATAACCTTCGGTGATATAAGGAATATACCGCCACTCGCGGGGATTCTTTTTAAGTTCATCCATAAACTTCCAGGCGATAGAAGAATCATAAGCAGAAAAAATGATCATTTCAGCACCATCTTTCCATTTGTATGCAGCACTTCTGGAACGGAAGAATTCCATTTGTCCTGCCGAATCAGCCACAGCTTTTTCCCATACTTCATTCTGCATAATTTCAAATAACAGGTTGCCTTCCCTGAATTCATCCAGCAACAGGGCATAGCCTTTATTATGTTCCGGCAATTCCTTCTCATATTGCCGAAGAATCATTTCCTCTTTAAAATATTCAAAGAATTCCCAGGGGTAATCGGGATTTTTTTCCTGAGGATTAAATCTCTGATCTACATATTGCTTCCATTCGTCGCAGGAGACTATATCGCCATTTGCAAATTCAATAATGGCATTTTGCCCGTTACAATTATGGTTTCCTGTTTTCGCAGCCTCCAGTAGTTTTTCCCTTTCAGCCATTTCCTTATACCCCAATTTATCCACCAATGCTTCCACTGTTGCTTTTCTTGCTTCCTTCATCCTTTCCTCATCATTCATCACCCTCGAACGCAGGTTGGATTCATATTCTTTATCACCTTTAGGAGGAATAGGGCTTAACTGCATCCTCCTGATAATATGATATCCGAATTCAGTTTGGAAAGGCTTGCCAATCTCACCATCTTGCTTAAGCGAAAATGCCTTTTCAGTAAAATCATCAGAATACTCACCCGTGGTAAAGGGCTGCATGAGTCCGCCTGATGAAGCAGAATGTATATCATCGCTGAAATTCACTGCAAGTTCTTCAAAATCGGCTCCCTGCATTAATAGGTTATAAACGGAATCTGCAAGGGAAGCGGTTTTTTGCTTATCGGCAGGAGAAGCTTCAGGGGGAAAGGAAAAAAATATTTGAGATATGGTAATGGTGCCCGATGCAGGTCTTTCTTCCAGATTGGCAAAAATATACCAACCGGATTCGGTGGCAACGGGCCTAGAATATTTACCTGCCGGCAAATCGAAAATAATCTTTTCCAGATGGTAAGGAAGAATAAAAGCAGTAATATAGCCCGCAACTCCTTTATGCTTTTTGACAGCAGGATCTGTAGAATATTTTAAAGCAAGGGTTTGAAAATCTCCCCCGTTATTTAGTTCATCATACATCCTCCATGCCTGCTTTTCGCTTTCGGAAGTATTGCCAAATTCAACAATTCCCAGTTTAATTTCTTTACGGCTGTTTCTGTCGGCATATTCCACGGCTTTATTAATAAATTCCTCATTTATCAGAAAGCCCGGAGTGATTTGCATTTTAAAGTTTTCAAGATCCTGCTGCAACCTTTCAAGGGTATCATATCCCAACCTTTTGGCTTCCGCCGTTTTCATCTTATACACTGAATACAGCTTCAGGTAGTCGTTAACCTTTCCGGAACTATGGTTACCCGGTTCAGCATTCTTCAAATAAGCATTGAGAAACTCATCTTTCTTCACCTCATGATTACCGTAACTGAAAATGATTTGTGCCTGGACGTAAAATGACAAAACAGTTCCGCTTAAGCAAAGAAAAAGGTGCTGCAATTTGGGTTTCATGGCTTAAGGATTTTTTTTCTTCATGTTTATGATATCATCCATTTGCAGGTAGGTAAGCTTTTTGGCAATAATCCTTTTGTCTTTATCCAACAGGTACATAATTGGGGTCATATACACATCATACAGTTGCCTGTACCCAGGCCTTCCGGCTGCAATTTCTTTTTCTTCATAACCCTCCGGTGGATAAACATGAATCCAATGCTGAATATTATGCGAACTGATCATTTTTTTCCATTCATCTTCAGGACCGCCTACTTTCACAGCATAAACAGCCACTCCTTCATTTTTCCATTTTGCATTGTATATGGAATCGAGCCTGGGAAGCAGTTCCTTACAATGTCCGCAGGTTGGATCCCAGAATAAAACAACAGTAAAATCGGAATTTACATTGTACAGTGGAAGCTTCCTGCCATCTGCGGTAATCATTTCAAGGTTGGGAGCAGGCTTCCCAATCAGGTTAGCCATAAGGCTGAAAGCGCGCCTGTCGAGAAACTCGCGATAGCTGTCTGTAAAGAACGGCGTCATTCCGGTGTTGATGTATTTTTCAAACAAGTGCACGAAAACCGCATCCTGCCCCATGTATTTAGGATTCACATATTTCTGTACAAAGAACACGGTGAGGAACTGAAACATTTCCGGCTGTGTGCGTGCATACAACAGCATGTAATCTATTTCAGGTATAATGGAATCGGGTTCGGGAGAAACCAGCTCGTCGAAATATTTATTCAATCTGGCTTCAAAAAAAGGTGTCCTGATCAGCCTGGCGTCATCAAAAGCAATTCCGTCCCAGTAATGAGATTTGAAATAATTAAAAGCATACAATGTATCATACCTGCCTCCGGGATGTTCTTCAGCAGGCGGAACCTTTGGCTCGGTCATCCCTTTGAACAACAGCGAAAGAAAAGCATCGGGGTTTGCCTTAACTGTACTGTCGCGATATTGCACCAGCCTGTCGTTCAGCGAATTCGCCACCGCACGCAGCATGTCTTTTTCAGTTTCATTTTGCGTGCTTTCTATTCGTTTTTGAATATTATTAATCTCCCTTCCTATAGAAGAAGAAAACTTTGCATACTCCTGAAAATCTTTATTCTCCTCAGAATCTTTAAAAATTACTCCGCTAAACATGGTGGCAGTATCGGCAACAATGGAAAAATGCTGGTCTTTATCAATTAACAGCTCAAACAAAATTTCCATTCTGGAGGATACTACAAAATAAATTCCGCCGGGAAGAGGGTTTTCTCCTGAGAAAATTGCATGTGAACTTTCATTCAGCATGGCAGAATCTGCAAGGGCTTTCCGGTTCCCGTAATAATAACCAAGATACACTTTATCGTTTTTCCAGGGAGTGAGCGTAAGTTCAATATTATATCCGTCCTGGCTGTATCCTTTGATGGAAAGGAAAAGCATAACCAGGAAGCCGAATAATTTTCCCCATTTGTTCAGGCGGTTGTAATGTATGGCCATCTAATGCGTTTAAAATATTTATACAGGGTATAAATTTAAACATTACCCCTGTGATATTTTCCTGTCTTAGTATTTTGCAATAATCTTTAACAAAAACAGCGGCATATAGCCGCTGCTTGGAAATAAGATGGAATTTAAATAAGATTAATTGTTTTGTGCAGGAGGAGCTTCTACCCAGGCACAGTTGATGTTGATTTTTACATCTCTTGCTACCACCAGGTTTCCGGCTTCAGTTACCCTGTCCCATTTAAGGTTGAAGTCGAAACGGTCGATAGTGGCAGTGGCTTTGAAACCTGCTTTGGTTCTTCCCCTGTCTACTGTGTTGCCCAGGTGTACCACATCAAATTTTACAGGCTTGGTAATATCCCTGATGGTAAGGTTACCGGTGAGTTCGTATTTGTTATCTCCGGTTTTCTTCATTGAAGTGCTTTCAAACTTCATTTCAGGGAATTTTTCAACATTGAAAAAGTCGTCGTTTTTCAGGTGCCTGTCGCGTCCTTCGTTATTGGTGTTAATAGAGGCTACGTCTACAGTAAAGTTAATTTTGGCAGTGGTGAAATCATCCCCATTGGTTACCATGGTTCCGTTATATTTCCCGAAGCTTCCGTCAACTTCTGAAACCACCATGTGCGTAACAGTAAACTTCACGTTGGAATGGCTTCTGTCGAGCATCCAGTTTTTGGTTTGAGCCTGCTCTGCCTTTTCGGCAACATTGTTTTTAGCGGGAACAAGAATGGTCTCATCAGCGGTTTTGGCATTAAAAACCATTGCCGAGAACGGAATGGCAAACAAAGCAATCATTACGGGTTTGGTCATATCAGAAAATTTTTAATTCTTTCAAATATCGAATAATTTTTAAAATGTTAGTGCCGAATATATTTATCTCCCCATTCCAGCATTTTAACAATTATGGGCTCTAAAGCCCTGCCCTTTTCCGTTAGGGAATATTCCACGGTAATGGGTACAGTGGGAAAAGCTTCCCTTTTCACAATTCCAAACTTCTCCAGGTTTTTCAGCTCTTTCACCAGCATCCTTGTATTGATGTTGGGAATTGACCTTTCCAGTTCCGTAAACCTTTTCTTACCCGGAAACAGATTATGAATTACAGGAATAGACCATTTTCCGCCCAGAATGTTTAAAATATCGTTGAGGGTACACTTAAATTCTTCTTTAACATTATTTTTTACACGCATAAAACCCTTGATTTCAGGCAATACTTTACTCTGTGTTACTACTATACAATGATGTGACTGCTTACAAATGTAAAGTATTGGTGCTAATTTCGGCAGACCAAAACCAAAAATTTTAAATTATGATGTTATTAGAACCGGCAGCGTTAGGAAAATTTCACCTCAAAAACAGAATGGTCATGGCTGCAATGACCAGAAGCAGGGCGGGGAAGGAAGGCCTTGTAAATGAACTGACCAAAAAGTATTATACCCAGCGGGCTGGAGCAGGTTTGATTTTATCGGAAGCGATTAATATATCGCCTCAGGCAATCGGAAGCCCTTTCACACCCGGATTGTTTACACACCAACAGATATCCGCATGGAAGCAGGTTACAGATGCGGTACATGAAAAAGGGGGGCTGATATTTGCCCAGCTTTGGCATACAGGCCGCGTGGGGCATTCCACAGACCGCTATGGCCGGCTGCCTGTAGCTCCTTCTGCAATAGCCATTGAAGGCATGAAACACTTTACTTCACAGGGGTTAAAGGATTATGAAACTCCCCGGGAGTTAACTAAAGATGAAATCATGCAAATTATTGCCGATTACCGGCAGGCTGCATTAAATGCCATTGAAGCAGGATTTGACGGAGTGCAATTACATGCTGCCAACGGATACCTGCCTAATCAGTTTCTGGCAGACAGTTCAAATAAAAGAACCGATGCATACGGTGGAAGCATCGAGAACAAAAGCAGGTTTATCGTGGAGGTAATGCAAACTTTAATAGAGGCTGTTGGAGGAGAGCGGACCGGAATAAAGATTTCTCCCCTGAATCCTTACGCCGGAATGGTATTCGATGACCCCGTAGCAAGTTACCGGCATCTTTTGTCTGAACTCAACAAACTGGAATTTTGCTTTATAGAACTTTCCCGGAGAAGCAGAATGCATCCCCTGCTTGAGCATTATCCGCAAGGCGATGAAATGGAAATTTTCGGAAAAATGACCCGGCATACCATCATTGCAAATGGAGGTTATACCCGGGAAGCCGGTGAGGAGGAACTCAAAAAAGGAATAGCCCGGTTTATTTCTTTCGGAGTAAACTTCCTCGCCAATCCCGATTTGCCGGAAAGATTTGCTTTAAATGCCCCTCTTAATCAGCCCGATACGGCTACATTTTTCGGTGGAAGCGAAAAAGGATATACTGATTATGCATATTATGAAAACTAATCTAAGCAGCCACAATATTCCCTTTCCCCCTCTTCCGGAACGAGGGGGAATTTTATGAAAAAAGCTGTTAACCGATGAAATCGTACCTTTGCAAACAAAAAAGAATTTTGAAACTATCTCATTTATCGGAAACCCTTATAGGTTCGGAAATTGTGAAGCTTGGCGGGGAAATCAGGGAAAAAATTGCCAAAGGGCAAAAAATTTACAACTATACTGTAGGAGATTTTGACCCCAAAATATTTCCTATTCCCCGGGCGCTCGAAGATGCCATTATCAACAGCTACAGAAACCATTTTACCAATTACCCTTCGGCAGAAGGCAATCCCGATTTAAGAGACAGTATTTCAAAATTCATTTCCCGTTATCAGAAGTTGGAATACCATCCTTCTGAAATTTTGGTGGCATCCGGAGGGAGGCCCCTGATATATGCATTGTACAGGGCAATAGTGGATAAAGGAGAAAAGGTAATTTACGCCGTGCCATCCTGGAACAATAACCATTATACCCATTTTGTAGAAGGGGAACATGTGGCCATTGAAACAGGAGCGGAAAGTAATTTTATGCCCCTGGCAGAACAAATCAGGCCGCATGTAAAAGGTGCCAGCCTGATATCGCTGTGTTCTCCTCTAAATCCTACAGGGACCACATTTTCGCAGGAAGCCCTGAAAGAAATCTGCGACATGATAGTGGAAGAAAACAAAAGCAGGAAGGATGATGAAAAGAAACTTTACCTGATGTACGACCAGATGTACTGGCATCTCACATACGGAGGAGTGAAACATAATGATCCGGTTTCCCTGAATCCTGAAATGAGAAAATACACGGTTTACATCGACGCCATCAGTAAAGTTTTTGCATCCACCGGCGTTAGGGTAGGCTGGGCTTTTGGACCGGAAGAGATCATCGGCAAAATGAAAGACATCCTCACCCATGTGGGTGCCTGGGCACCTATGGCGGAACAAAAAGGAACTGCCGCCTTCCTGAAAGAATATGATGCCATAGAGGAATACCTGAGAGCATTTAAAGGCAAAATCGAAACCCGCTTAAGAAAGATTTATCAGGGATTTACAGGCCTCAAAAATGCAGGTTATCCCGTAGATGCAGTTAATCCTCAGGCTGCAATATATCTTACCGTAAAAATTGATTTGACAGGAAAGAAATTATCCGACGGTACTGAACTGAAAAATCAGCAGGAAGTCACATCTTATATTCTGAACAAAGCCGGTATCGCATTGGTACCTTTTTCTGCATTCGGAGCTGCTGCCAATTCACCATGGTACAGATTAAGCGTGGGTACCTGCAAAGAAGAAGAAATCAGCGATATGCTGGCGGCATTAAAATCTGCTTTGGATTAAGACAGTAAATTAGTTGGAATTCGAAAAAAGATGATCAGTTTTTATTGATCAGAAAAACAAATGGTTTGAATTCCCTTACAAGGTAATTGGCTACTCGGGAAGGTTTTCTGTGTATTTTATAACGGTTCAAATCAAATACTTCGTGGGCAAGCGAAACAGAATCTACTGATTCGGCAGCAACCAGTATCTTATCCAGTTGTTCCAATTCATTTTCAAAACCCTCACCATTACCTCCATTTACCAGCACTAAGAGATCCCGATTAGGCTTTTTCATGATATAATAATTTTAATACCCAACAAATCCTTTATTGAGGTTGCAGCCGCAATTTTTATTGCCACTCAAACGTCCTCCGGAACTGCAGGCAGCCGCCGTAATTGCTATCAATACGCATAAGAACAATATCTTTACCACAGAAGTCTTCATAAACAGGTTCTAAATTAATCTTTATAAAAATAAATTATAATACTCTTTTCTACAAAATGTTTTCCGCTGACAAAAATAACGAAAAACCTACCCTGCTTATTTCCCCGCTCGACTGGGGCATGGGTCATACCACCCGGGTTTTTCCCATTATCAGAAAAGCGGAACAGGAAGGTTATAAAATTATAATAGCTTGTAATTCAGCACAAAAGAAAATTTTACAAGAAGAATTTTCGGAAGTTATGTATGAGGAAATTTCCGGATATGATATCCGTTATGGAAATAGCGGAACAGCCACAATTTTGAAAATTCTTCTTCAAATTCCAAAAATCTTAATCGCAATCAAGAAAGAATTCAGGTGGGTAAAGAAATTTCTTAAAAAACATAAGGTAGACCTGATTGTTTCTGATAATCGCTACGGATTCCGTGCAGAGCATATCCGCTCGGTGTTGATTACTCATCAGCTGTCTCCCAAATCAGGCCTGGGGAAGGCTGCAGACCGTTTTATGCAGAATTTTTTATACCGGTATATCAACAGGTTTCAGGAATGCCTGGTTCCCGATTATGAAAATGGAAATGACCTTGCAGGCAAATTGTCCCATCCTGAAAACTTACCGGCAATTCCGGTGAAATACTTCGGACCACTGTCGCGCCTGGAAGGAGTCACTGCAAAAACGCTTAGCCATACAGGTTTTGAAAAATTTATTTTAGTTATCGTATCGGGCCCAGAACCTCAGAGGAGCCTTTTTGAAAACAAAATCATCCATGACATCCACAATGCTCCCCTTCCAGTAATATTGTTAAGAGGCAAGCCGGGGGAAAATAATATTCCGCTGCATGATGATACCAAAATCAAAATTCTGCCACATGTAAGTGCATGCGAAATGGTTTATTTGATTTCTCAGGCATCAATGGTTATTTCCCGTCCGGGATACAGTACTATTATGGATCTGAATGTTTTAGGAAGGGAAGCAGTATTTGTTCCAACACCCGGGCAGGGTGAACAATTGTATCTGGCAAAATATCATCATGAACAATACGGTACTCCTTATTTGACACAGGAGGAATTTTCATTTGAAAAAATATCCGGATACCTGAAAGCAGCCGGCGTTTAAAGATCTCCGTTATAAACCTACCGGATCCCAGAAGATTTTGGCGAAGTTTACAACTTTATCGTCTTTCACTTCAACACCTTCACGGCGCAATAACTCTTCCATTCTTTCAGGAGGATTAAAGTGCATTTTCCCGCTGAGCATTCCATTTCTGTTCACCACCCGATGGGCAGGTACAGGAGGGGAGACATGATGACTGCCATTTAAAGCCCACCCTACCATTCTTGCTGATGATCCTGCGCCCAATGCTTTTGCAATGGCTCCGTAAGAAGTAACTCTGCCTGGGGGTATTTCCCTGACTATCTGATAAACCAGCTCGAAAAAACTGTTTTCCTTTTCTCCTGAAGGTTTAACGGTTTTAAGCTTTACAGATGCAGGATGTTTTTTCTTCATATGTCAATTTACGAAACCGTATCCTCAGATGTTGCAGATTTCTCTTTTTCTTCCACCAGCTTCTTCAGCTCATCATCTCTTTCAGGAAGTTTTTCTGCCGGAAGAATCATTTTGATATAATGAATTCGGTTGCTTTTGGCTATGTCGAGTTTTTCGTAATGAGTTTGAATTTTTAATTCATCCGGAACATGTTCCTGCGCATACACGTTATCGCTGGCCTGTTCTATTGGAATATTATAATATTTACATACCAACAGGGTAAATTCATATAAAACAGGCGAATCGGTTTTTAGGTGAATGCAGCCTTCCGGCTTCAGAATTTCCTGATAAATTCTCAAAAACCTCGGGTGAGTAAGCCTTTTTTTAGCTCTTGAAGTGCGCAGCTGTGGATCCGGAAAGGTTATCCATATTTCAGAAACTTCACCCTGATTAAAATAATTCCCGATTTTATCTATTTGGGAACGAATAAAGGCAACGTTATTCAGGTTTTCATCCAATGCAGTTTTAGCCCCAACATAAATCCTGTTGCCTTTAAGGTCTATACCGATGTAATTGTTTTCGGGATGCATTCTACCCAATCCCACGGCATATTCGCCTTTGCCACATGCAAGCTCCAGTATAAGGGGATGAGTATTGCCGAAGTAGTTACTCCAGGTCCCTTTAACGTTTTCAGGATACTGGAAAACATTTTTAAACCCTTTAATCTGCTCAAAACGCCATAATTTTTTCTGACCCATGGCGCAAATTTAATTGAATATCTTCAGCCCCGGTCTTCTTCCTCTATACGGTATTGAAAAGCGTAAGGATTGGCCTGAATGGGCATTCCTTTATACTCTGCCCAAATTTTGGTAAAAGCAGCACCGTAAAAAAGTATCAGGGAGGAATAAAATACAAATAACAATAACAATACAAATGAACCTGCGGCGCCATAAAACTCGCCTATATTTCCCTGCACCAGCAGAATTCTTAAAATAAACTTTCCTGCATTAAACAAAACGCCCGTTACCAGCGCTCCAATTATGGCAACTTTCCACTCGGGTTTTCCATCGGGCAGATAGCGAAAAAGTACTGCAAACCATGCGGTGACTACAATCAACGAAATAAGGATGTTAAGGGAAGGGTTTAAAATACCGGCTATTTCGGGTTGGTTTTCCTGTAGTATTTCGCCCAGGAATGCCTGGGCTGTTTCGGCAAATATGCCTGCCATAAATAATATACCGGTAACAAGTATAATTAAAGCCGACTTCAATCGGTTAACCATAATTGTTTTGATACTGATTTTTCTGCTCACCCTTATTTTCCATATCTGGTTAATGGAACCATTAATTACTTTAAAGAGGGTGGTAGCAACAAACAACAGAAAGAGAAAACCGAAAATGGATATGAAAAGTGTTTCTGCCTTTTGTAAGAAGGCTTCCAGTGTAAGATTTACCTGATGCGTACTTTTCTGGCCAATAATTCCTTCCAGTGTTCCCGATAGCGCTTCACTTACGTGATCCTGATCGAATATGATTCCGAGAATCTGAATCATAATCAGCATTAAAGCAGGAAGAGCAAAGGTGGTGAAGAAAGAAACTGCACCTGCCATGCGAATCGGTTCGTTCTGATTGAATTCAAGAAAAGCATTTTTGAACACTTTCCATGGTATAGGAAAATTCATATGGTTGAAATTATAAAAACATCCATGAAAAAACTTTTGCAACAAAAGAATTTTCCATGTTGCAACTTAAATTCATTTTAGTATGTATATCGTTTACACTGATGAAAAAAGAAAAATTTATATCCATAATAGATATAAATATTTATTTCTATGAAATATGAGAAATAAAACATCTTGATCAAAGTCATCAAGCATATTTTTACGTTATGAAACTGGTGCTTACAAAAGACATGGTGGTTTCCGGGAGGAGATTTAAAATCAAGATCAGTTCTTTTGGAAAAGACGATTATTGTGTGAATGTTGTTAACGATTCTGAGTTAAGCCCGGATCAGGCATCGCATCCTATATGGATTTGGTACGAAAATGAATCATGGCATATCAGCGAAGAACTTTCCTGTGATTTATCTGATCTTTTGATTGAACAGATTGAATTATTAAGAAGCTGATTTTATAATCTTATTTCAGGACAATCGATATCTCCTTCTCCCATTCCTGCATTTTTATGGAACGGCCTGATGACAATGCCTAAAAATCCTCCGCCGTTTAAAGGTTTATCTTTTCCGAATAAAGCATTGGGAATGTTATGTAAGCCCATAAACACCGGACCGAACCTTGCAGCTCCACCCAGCCAGAAATTTCCTCTGGAATTGATTTGCACAGGCAAATAAAGTCCTATATTTTTCTTTTCCCAGCGGGGAGTAATGGTGAGCAGTTGTTTTTCAGAAACAGCATATCTGCCACCCACCATACCGGTAAGGCTCACACTAAGATTGGCATTTACGCTTATTTCTTCATTTATCCTGTGATCGGCATTAAGAACTATCCTTGCAGGGTTAAATACCTTATAATTTCCTGTAAGCGGAACAGCAAAGCGGACCATTGTTGCCAAGCTGTCGCCAAGCTCTTCAATGCTTTGTACATCATAAACCTTATTGTTGGCCACAATACCGTTGATATTACTGTGCAAATCTGCAAATTCCCTGCTGGCAGAATGATACCGGAAATTATTCCATCCCAGGTCGAGCACAGCCACTCCGAATTTCCATGAGTATAAAGATGATACTCCATCATTAAAACTTATTATGGAACCGGCATTCAGAATAAATTCAACTCCGAGATCTATTGAAAAACCGGGAAGTGCTTTCCTGAGTACATCTATTGGAGCACCATTGTTCTGCAGAGGCTCGTGCGTATCGGAATAACCGTAATATGCCCTTCCTTTCCGGATAAATACATCCGGACCTTCATCTGTAAAGCCTGGTACGAATTCAACATCCGCTACTTCTGCTAAAACAGAAGAAAGCCCTTTAAGAAGTTTTATACTAATACCTGCATTGGCTTTTCCCAGTTGATTATTCAAAATAGTAGTAGCATAAGATCCGTAAAACTCCAGCCAGGAAGATTCAGCAAGATTTAAATGGACGTTTGTGTTACTGTTTTGTTTAAAAAAACTGGAGGTGGTGGTAATAGAATCATGGTAAAAAAATGGTTCACTTTTCAGCATTCCGTACCCTCTGATATTGGCTCCAAAGCCTATTGCATGACGGCTATTGAGGGAATATCTTCCATTAAGAATATGCAGGTCGGTACTTGCAAAGGCAGCCCGATCGTAATTCCCGGGCAGAATTTTATACTTATAGCTAAAAGGAAGGTTTAGAGGTGCATGCTTATCCGGAACGACCGCATTGTTGATAATGGAATACTGGCCGGAAAATAAAGTAAGATCCCATTTATAGGGATTATTTAAAGCAGAAGCCGGATTTAGCGACACATTCAGGCTTCCAAAATAATCTGAACCATAAAAGGCCTGATAATTCTGAGCTTTTAATATAACTGCCGGAAACAACAGGTATGCCGAAAAAATGACATAACGCCAAAATATACTCTTCATCTGTTACTCTTCACCAAGTGTTAGGAAATCCTGAATTATTCTTTTTTTAGGAGTACAGAGTGCGAGGATTTAAAAAGAGATTGGATCAGCAAGGGAGTAGTCTGCGAATTTATTCTATCTTTTCGAATATTGCAATAACCACTCGTAAATATTCTTTCCATCCTGTCTGAATTCAGGATTCAATGCCCTGGACCAGGCATCATGATTTACACTTGAAAATTTGGTAAGCTTTGCTTTATAGGGTACCTGATTTTTATTAATATTCTGAATAAACCTTTCTGTATAACTGAATGGCACTACGGTATCCTCTGTATTGTGAAAAGCCCAAACCGGAATATCATGTTCTGCTACCGCTTTGGCAATCTTTCCGTCCGGATCTCTGGCGACCCCTGAAATTGGAATAAAAGCGGCAACTTTGTTCCCTTCTGATACCAGAATTTCTGAAAGTGCCATGCTTCCTGCGGATATTCCTGCAAGGTAAATTCGCGTACGGTCGATATTAAATTTTGCATCCAGGAAATCTATCAACTGCCGAATAGCCGTAGCTCCCGGTTTTTCAAACCATTGTGGAGAAATGGTAATAAAGGATTGCTCATTGCCGCTATCATCTCTGAAGTAAACCGGTAGCTTTTTCTCTATCATCAACTTGCCTAGTCCGTCTTCACCCAGTAACTGCAAATCGGCTCCCCCTTTTCCTTTCTGGCCCAACCCGTGTAAATAAATTAAAACGGGTAAGGCTCCTTTATCTGCATAATCTGAAGGGAAGGTTAAATAATATCCGTAAAACCCGGTGATATTGACTTTCTTTTCTTCATTAAAAACCAAAGTAGCCACTGTGGGTGCATGCTCTTCATAATGTTCTTCCAGGGTTGCCTTGCTGCAGGATAAGATCAGGCTTCCAGTAACAGCCATCCATAATAATGTTTTCATAATGCCGGTTTTTATTCATATTCATCAGGTAACAATTGAAATTTCATGCCATTTTCGGCCCGGTTAGCGGATTTTTATTGTTAGAGGAAATGGATAAACAGTATGAGGCATTTCTTATCCAAAAGGGGAAAATAAAAAAGCTGCCCCTTGTAGGACAGCTTATCGCTATATGCAGTTGGTTTTTTATTTGTTTTTCAGGTATTTCTCCAGCCAGTTATATTGTTCGGCCAGGGTATGAAGAATACTTTCCATACCTGAATATCCGTGGCTTTCAAAAGGAAGGCTTACATAGCGGGCATGTCCGCCGTTTCCTTTGATGGCATTAAACATCCTCTCACTCTGGATAGGATAAGTACCGGTATTGTTATCCATTTCTCCGTGAATCAGCAGGATAGGAGCTTTCATCTGATGAGCGAAGGAGAATGGGCTCATATCGTAATATAGCTGAGGCGCCTCCCAGTAGGTGCGGTCTTCATTCTGAAATCCGAAAGGAGTCAGAGATCTGTTATAAGCACCACTTCTGGCAATTCCTGCCTTAAACAAGTTGGTATGTGCCAGCAGGTTGGCTGTCATAAATGCTCCATAGCTATGGCCTCCCACTGCCATCCTGTTACGGTCACCCACACCCATTTCAGCCAGAACATTCACTGCGGCTTCGGCATTCATCCTTAACTGCTCAACAAAGTTGTCGTTTGGTTTCTTGGTAGGATCGGGGGCCACGATTGGCATTTCGGCATTATTCAGCACTGCATATCCCTGAGTAACGTAGAAAATGGGTGAACCCCAGTTCAGTAAGGTGAACCTGTGTTCGCTACCACGGATTTGTGCAGCATCGCTGGCGGAGTTGTATTCTCTTGGATATGCCCAGATAAGGGTGGGCAGCGGACCATCCCTTTTGGGATCATATCCTTTTGGCAAATACAATTCCCCTGTAAGCGTTACTCCGTCGGCACGCGTATATTTGATTTTCTCTTTATGTACGCCTTCCAGTTGCGGATAAGGATTTTCGAAATGAGTCAGCTGAATATCTGCAATTCTTTTTTTCAGGTTTTTAACCCAGTAATTGGGCATTTCGGTGGAAGACTCTCTTCGGGTAATAAAGGTGAGGTTTTCGGCATCCAATACCCTGGCCACATATTCAAACCTTCCCTCGGGGCAACGCCAGATAGTGTCTTTTTTACCTGTGCGAAGGTCGTAGCGGGTAAGGAAGGGAAGGTCGCCTTTTGGAGAGCTGCCTGTAGTGTTATTGAAATACAGATATCTTCCTTTACCGATTAACCATAATACGTTTCTTCCGTATTCATTACGGGTGGTAAGCGGGCTTCCGGGATCGGAATAAGCATCTGTGGTATTCCTTGATTCCATCAGCTTCATTTCCCCTGTGGAGGGATTCCAGAGATAACTTTTGGAGGTCATCTGGCTCCTTAAACCTTCGGAAACAATAGCCAGGTTATCGTTACCCCAGATGATGCCTCTGTACCTTTCTTTGGTTTTGAACAATTCTTTTTCAGGCCCGTTAAATGGTGCATCCAAAGCGTAAACGGCATCATGATATTCAACATTGGTTTTAATCATTCCACCGTCGAGAGGTTTACTCCATATGAGGGTAGCCGGTTTATCTGCCCTCCACTGGAAACCTCTTTTTACGTCTTGGATGTTATCGTATCCTGAAGGAGCGGTTTCGCTGGAAGGAAGATCGGCGATATGTTTCACCAGTTCGCCTTTTGTATTGGTAATCTTCACTTCAGTAGGGAATCCGCCGGCAGGAACGATATAAGAGAAAGGTTTTTTAATAGTACGAATGAGGAAATATTGTTTATCGGGAGATACGCTGATATTGTTGTAAATCGCCGGGCTGCCGATTTTTACTTCATTTCCTCCGGTATTCATTACCAGTTGAGTAGTGGTATAGAATTCAAATTGCTTCTCCTGGAAGGGATTTTTAATCATATCCTGATAGGTAGGCCTTGGCGCAGCTTTACCGTAATTTTCCTGTACGGTTGGCCCACCCGGCATCAGGCTGGCTTTAGGCGCTTTATCAGCAGGTTCGGTTATGGTAAAATATAAAAGCGATTCATTATCATACCACTCCGGACCGTTAAGAATAAGGTTCAACGGAGTGCGGTTTATTTTCGATGCTGATTTGGTAGCCAGGTCAATCACATAAAGATCAGCCCTGTCGTTTTCCACCTGTACGAAAGAAATTTTAGTGCTGCTGCCATTCCAGGAAAAGGAAGTAGCTTTTAATGGAGATGGTAAACCTTGTATGGAGAATTCTTCTCCGGATTTGATGTTTTTTAAAGTTACTTCTGTAATAAAGTTTTGTCTGGATAAAGTAAAATTGGCAGGATCAATCCTCAAACCGGCAATCCTCAGTTCCGGCTTTGCTAGTTCTTCCACAGAGCCATAACTTTCTCTTCCCAACAGAAGCATCCATTCCCCCTTGCTGTCGAAATTCACAGAAGGTGTGGGCTTAGCCCTAACCATGTCTTCAATATCCTTGGGAGGTTTCAGGTAACCGGTCTGCGCTCCGGCAAAGAATACCGGCAGCGAGAGCAAAACAAACAACAAAAAGCGTTTAGCCATTTTACTATATATTTTAATAATTAATATTTCAAAAGGGAAAGCGCGAAAGTTTTAAAAAACTTCAAATTACTGTTTTTAACAGGAAATACATGTGGTTTGAGTTAAATTTGCCTATTAAAATTAGGGATTTTGAAGAAAAAAACTTTTCTGGCTTTAGGAATAGCGCTGTTACTGCCGCTGATCAGTTACCTTATAGTAAAAAATATGAGTGAAGAGGTAACTATAATGCCTCCCCGTTATTTCTATGATACAGTAGTTACCAATGTGGTCAACGGTAAACTTTCTGTAGATACCGTTTGGCATAAAGTAGAAAATATCACGCTTACCAATCAGCTAAATGAAGAAGTTTCATTGTACGATTTGGAAGGGAAGATAGTGGTACTAGACTTTTTCTTCACCCGTTGCCCTTCTATTTGCCCCATGCTTACCAGCAACATGAAAAAGTTGCAAAACAGCATGAAGATTCGCGACAGAAGGAAACTTTCCGATACTGCTTTTGTGCATTTTATTTCTATCAGTATAGATCCTGAAAGAGATTCTGTACCGGCGTTGAAAGAATACTCTGATAAGCACGGGGTAAATTCAGATGTATGGTGGCTGCTTACAGGTGAAAAGCAAAAGATTTATGATTTCATACTCAATGAATTAAAACTTGCCACCGTAGACGGTGAAGGGGTGGATGAAAATTTCATTCATTCAGAAAGATTTGTGTTGTTGGATAAAGACAAAGTCGTTAGAGGATTTTATAATGGCCTTGATTCAACTTCGGTTTTAAAACTGGCAGAAGATATCGTTTATTTGAAAATGGAAAAGGACCCGAATGCTAAAAGAGATTTGTTTAAACCAAAACCCCTGTAATGTTTTCACCCCTAATCCGTAAAAACGACAAGAAATATAAAACCATCATTTACCTGATATCATTTGTGGTATTTGGGGTGGTAGTATTTCTCGACAGAATCAGTATAGATGTTAAACTTGGTTTTGATCCCAGGATATTTGCGGGGATTAATGCTTTGATTAACACAGCAGTGACCATTCTGTTAATTGCCGGTTTCTTTGCCATCAAATCGCGCCAGTATAAATTTCACCGCACCATGATGTTTTTGGCCATGACCGGCTCTTTTCTTTTTCTGGTTTCCTATGTCCTGCATCATATATTTACCGATTCTGTAAGTTTCGGCGGGGAAGGCTTCATCAGGTACATTTATTATTTCATTCTCATCACGCATATTTTTCTGGCTGCCGTAATACTTCCCTTTATCTTATTTACCACCTACAGGGCGCTTACTTCAGACTGGCCAGCCCATAAAAAAATAGCCAGGATTACCTGGCCAATTTGGTTGTATGTTTCGGTAACCGGTGTATTGGTGTACCTGTTGATCAGTCCTTATTACTGAACCGCTTCCGTATTGGTTATCAATTCCCCTTCAGGTCCTCTGCTGTGCATTAAGAACCATTTGTAAATATTGGGGGTATCTGCAAAGTTCGGGTCGTATAATCTGAACCAGGTGTTGTGTTTTAACCTTACAGTTTTGTATGCTGGATCGAGGGTGTCGCTACTGTGCAGAAGGGTAAACCGGGGAGGGTAACCTCCGTTTTCATTTATGCCATCTACCCATTCCTGCGGAATAACGGGTGGACAATCTTTATCATCTTCTATAGATTGGATAAACCATACGGGGAGTTTAGCCTTCGCAATATTTTCAGCCAGGATGCCATGTTCTTTATTCCAATCGGTAAATCTGTAAGAGCAAAGGGATGATATTCCAGCTCCTGCGAACCTTGCTGCCCTGGCTTCACTGCTGGCAATATATTCCAACACCATATTTGCTCCTGCGGAAATTCCTGTCATATACATTCTGGTGGAATCGATTTGCGGGTAATGTTTAAGGGCATAATCTATAAATTCATCAATATCTTTTGAATCGGGGAAATTAGTAGGGAACATGTAATCGTCATACTGAGGAGCAAGAATGATGAATTCTTCGTCTTTGCCGTTTACTTTCACAACGGGCACATTTCCCCATTCCAGGTTAGCGGGCAGGGAGCCTCCGTCAAAACTGGTACCGTCATAAAGTATACGGCAAATACCTTTCATATTCCTGGTGCCCAGAGCACCATAGCCATGTATATAAAGAATAAAGGGAAATTTTTTGGTGGTGTCAATTCTGCCGGATTCGGGTATATATTCCAGCATTCTGGGGAATCTTCCGTCTGCCACCTGAAGGCCGTCAATTTTTTTGAATTTCATCTCAAAAAAATTGAAAGGAGATTCAATATTCACCACCGATTTGATACAGTCGCAATCATCTTTGGGGACAAAGATCAGATAAATAAAAATGCCTGAAATAATTAGGACAGGCCATAGCCAGCCGGTTAGTTTAGCCATATAAAATTTTTTCTACTGAGGATAAGAGTTGGGCTACTTTTCAGAGATAATGGGTTGAAAATAGTCATATTTCCGCAAAATATATAAAAAGGGGCCTTTTGAAAAGCCCCAATTAGTAGAATTTTCTTTGAATTCTTATAAATCTAGCGCCTGATAATTTTCTGAGATTCGGAAATTCCATCTCCTTCAATCCGCAGGAAATACATTCCTCTTGGTAAGGATGTGGTATTAAGCAGAACCTCCTGAGCGCCCTCCCGGAAGAACTGCTGATGAGATATTAATCTTCGCCCGTTTATATCCGTTATGAATACCGAAAGGTTTTTGGCAGCAGGGAGGTTCAGATAAACAGAAAGGCGATTGTCGAACGGATTGGGTGACACTGCCATGGTTTTACCCATTACGGTGTTTACAACCTTTCTGGTTTCATATACTTTGATTTTTCCGTCAAGGTCAACCTGTACCAACCTGTAAAGATTAATTCCTGAGAGCGGTCGGGAATCTTCAAAACTGTAAACAGTTTCTACGCTACTGTTTACTTTTCCCTTTATCCTTCCAATTTCTGCAAACTCCATATTTTCCCCGGCTCTTTCAATGATGAAATAATTATTATTTGACTCGGAAGCAGTCTTCCATTCAAGCAATACCTTGTTGTTGGTCAACCTTGCAGAAAAGGATTTCAGGTTTACGGGAAGGGCAGCGTTCACGGAAGCGTTTGTTTCAATGTAAGAATACAGGCTCATTCCATTCTGATTGAAATTAGGATGATAGAATGTTGTCCATGCATTATGAAAAGAAGAAAGCAAGCACTGTCCGTTGTCCAGAGTGGTAATAACAGCCTCATTCACCGGATTAAGGGCATTGATCTGATTCACCCAGTCAAGCGTGGAAACACTGTAATCACAGGTTTGATCGGGTATACAACCAACAAACCAGGTGGATATGTTAGCGCTGGCAATATTTTGGGCAGCCTGTCCGACAATGGGATCAACCCCAATCTGGGTACAGTTGGAAATAATATTGGCCACCGCAATCTTATTGGCTCGTTCAGGACTGCTGGAAATATATTCTGCAATCATGTTGGCTCCGGAGCTTAAACCTGTAAGCACAAGGGCATTTTGATCGACATTATTGTAAGTATTCAACGCATAACTGATCATGGCTTCCACAGCGTCAGCGCCGGGATAGTTATTGTTATTTCCTTCTGGGTTAAACGAATACTGTTGATATTGTGGAGCAAGAATGATATAATTTTCCCTGATATATGCGGGAAGCTGAGGAGCTCCGTTTACCATTCCGTCGAGGAGGCCAATTATAGTTGGCCAGGAATCTGTAATAATATTACAAAGCCCGTCGTTTTCAGCAGTGCCGGTACCGTCTCCGATTCCGGACAGACCATGGAAGAATATGATTAATCCGTATGCCCGGTCGGGATTGTAATCTGGCGGAAGATACTCAATATACCCAACAAGGCTTCCTTTTCCCTGTTGCACACCATCGTAAATAGTAACGTCAGGTTTTAGTGTAAGGTTAACGAGAGGCTTTGTACCCACTCTGGTAAAACATTGCGTTACCTGCGCATTAATGCTGTTTACCGATAATAAAACTCCTAATATTCCCGCGAGGAAATATGTGGTTCCGGATAGAATTGATTTCATAGCAATACTAAGTTTTTTGTGATGAGTGTGTTATCACAGGACCGGCATGGAGTTTTTCAATAGGATAAAAAATTATTCATGCAGGAAGACTCCGGCAAATTTTATGGTTTACAGTTTAATGTAAGGGTATTATGTCTTCGGCGATTCGAAGAATCTGAACTCCTTTTGTATATGCAAAAATTCAGCCCAGTCGGAAGCATCTCCTCCGAAAGCAAATATTGAACAAGTGGGCATGTTGTCAATTTTCACATTTGCGAC
>Ga0079224_100002383_pt1 | contig 22767 bp, 23 predicted proteins | sample Stecom2015_FD_80414 | JGI IMG/M metagenome (GOLD analysis project Ga0079224, IMG submission 80414) | Agricultural soil microbial communities from Utah to study Nitrogen management - Steer compost 2015 | ecosystem: Environmental > Terrestrial > Soil > Agricultural land | place: USA: Utah...
CGCAAGGAAGTCACGCTCGACGCCAGGGACGCCTATGGGGAGGTTCGCCCCGATGCCTTCCGCGAGGTGCCGGCCGAGCAAATTCCGCAAGAGGCGCGCCGGGTAGGCGCACAGCTCAGCGCGCAAGGCTACGACGGGCCGATTCGTGTGCACGAGGTCAAGGACGACGTCGTCGTCCTCGACTTCAACCACCCGCTCGCCGGCAAAAGCCTGAAGTTCGACATTCGCGTGGTGTCGATAGAATGAGCGCGCGGCCGTCGAACAACCAGCCTTACGAGCTGGTCTCCGTGCAGGAGAGCGCGCCTCCGGCAGGCAGCGAAGGCAGCGGCTGGTACAGCTACCGCATCGCGCAGGGGACGAACACGATCACCGGCTACCGGCAGGGCAGCCGCAGCGCGATCGAGGCCGAGCTTCGCGAGACCGTAATCGCGCTGAACGAGCGCCGCTCCCCGCGCCGGGGCCGCGTGCAGCTGACGCAGAGCCGCAAGCCCAAGGTTCAGGCGAGCTAGAGCGCGTCGGGCGAGGACTCGCTCGATTCGCTCGACGGGGCGAGCCTCTCCGGCCGCCGTCAAGGCGTGCGCGCCGTCGGAGCGCGGGCGCCGGTATCCTGAATCGCCGCGCATCGTCAATGCGCCGGCCCGCCTGCAGTCGGCGCGAGCGCTCGCAACAGCCAATGCGTCGGCAGATACACGACCAGCGGATACGCGCCCATCATCAGCAACAGGTGCCATCGGGGCGGCACCGGGCTCTTCGGCGGATGCCCGAAACCCCGTACCCAGTTCACGTTCTTATCCGGCGGCGCGAGGAAGTAGGTCGCGGGCAGCACGAGCCACGCGAGGGCGGTCTGGGCCGGCAGCGCGCGCGCGTCGTATCCGTAGCGATACAGCATCCATAGCATCGCCGGCGGCAGCGCGAGATGGAACAGCGACAGCCCGCGCAGGTATCGGGGGATGCTCGGATCGAACATGTAGGCGGCGAGCGTCGACAGGCTGCGGTGGAAAAAGAGGCCGCCCAGGAACGAAGCGACCCAGACCGCCTCCGGAATCAGCACGCCCACCGCCATCATGCTCGCGATGAAGGGACTTTCGAGCCATAGCGCGAGCGTCATGCCGAAGAGCGCGATGTCCGAGAACCACAGGAAGTTCGACGGGCCGTGCTGCACGTAGTAGACGGGCACGATCGCCACGGTCATCGCGGTGAAGAGCAGCGCGAATGCGAGAGTGACCGGATCCATCACGCCTGACCCCGTTCGGCGTGCGGGCGCGACGGATGACTCATTGCGCTAGCCCTCGCGGTGCCGAGCGGGCGCGCGGGAATGCCCTGACGTCTCAACGATCCGTGCCTCGTGCAAAGGCCGCCGTCGAGCGCCGGCCGGGAGGCCCGATATAGCAGAATCGCGAAGCGGGTGGAACGGCAGGATGCCCGTTCCCGGACGCGCGCCGCCGCGAGCCGCAACCCGTCAGCCGCTATAATGCCGCACGCGGCGCCGCGCCCGGCGCCGCTTCCTAACCGACACGAGGACGTGGGAGACGGCATGACCGCAAAGATTATCTATACGCTCACGGACGAGGCCCCCGCTCTCGCCACGTATTCGCTGCTGCCGATCGTCCAAGCGTTCACGCGCGCGGCCGACATCACGGTCGAGACGAGAGACATCTCGCTCGCCGGCCGTATCCTCGCGAACTTTCCGGATCATCTCCCGCCCGGGCGGCGCCGTCCCGATGACCTCGCCGAGCTCGGCGAGCTCGCGCAAACGCCGGACGCGAACATCATCAAGCTCCCGAACATCAGCGCGTCGGTGCCGCAGCTCACTGCCGCGATCAAGGAGCTTCAGCAGCAGGGCTATCCGGTTCCGGACTATCCCGAGGAGCCGCGGAACGATGCCGAGCGGGAGATCAAGTCCCGTTACGCGAAGGTTCTCGGCAGCGCCGTGAACCCCGTGCTTCGCGAGGGCAACTCGGATCGGCGCGTCGCGGCGTCGGTCAAGGCGTACGCGAAGAAGCACCCACATTCGATGGGCGAGTGGAGCGCGGAGTCGAAGACGCATGTCGCCCACATGTCGGGCGGCGATTTCTACGGCAGCGAGCAATCGGCCGTGATCGAGCGGGGCGGACAGCTCCGGATCGAGCTCGTCGAGGACGGCGGCCGTACGACGGTGTTGAAGGAGCGCGTCGACGTGCTGGACGGCGAGGTGATCGCCTCGTCCGTGATGAGCTGCAACGCCCTGCGGGAGTTCTACGCGCAGGCGACCGACGACGCGAAGAACGAAGGCGTCCTGCTGTCGCTGCACCTCAAAGCGACGATGATGAAGGTCTCGGACCCGATCATGTTCGGCCATGCCGTCACGGTCTATTACGCGGACGTCTTCGAGAAGCACGCGAAGCTTTTCGACGAGATCGGGGTCGAGCCGAACAACGGCATCGGCGACGTGTATGCGAAGCTCGAGGCCCTGCCGGAGGCTCAGCGGGCCGAGATCGAGGCCGACATCGAAGCGGTGTATCGCAAGCGCCCGCCGCTCGCGATGGTGGATTCGGACAAGGGCATCACGAACCTGCACGTGCCGAGCAACGTGATTATCGACGCGTCGATGCCGGCCGCGATCCGCGCGTCCGGCAAGATGTGGGGCCCGGACGGGCAGCTGCACGACACGAAGGCGATGATTCCGGACCGCTGCTACGCCGGCATCTATCAGGCCGTGATCGACGACTGCAAGCGCCGCGGCGCGTTCGATGTGCCGACGATGGGCAACGTCTCGAACGTCGGCCTCATGGCGCAGAAGGCGGAGGAGTACGGCTCGCACGACAAGACGTTCGAGATTCCGGCCGCGGGCGCGGTCCGCGTCGTAGACGAGTCCGGACGCGTGCTGACGGAGCACCGGCTCGAGCAGGGCGACATCTGGCGAATGTGCCAGACGAAGGATCTGCCGATCCGCGATTGGGTGAAGCTCGCGGTGAGCCGTGCGCGCGAGACCGGTTTGGCGGCGATCTTCTGGCTCGACCCGGAGCGCGCGTACGACCGCAATCTCATCGACAAGGTGAAGCGCTACCTCGCCGAGCACGATACGTCCGGTCTCGACATCCGCATCATGTCGCCGGTCGACGCGATGCGCGCGACGCTCGACCGCGTGCGCGCGGGCCAGGATACGGTCTCCGTCACCGGTAACGTGCTGCGGGACTATCTCACGGATCTTTTCCCGATCCTCGAGCTCGGCACGAGCGCGAAGATGTTGTCGATCGTGCCGCTGCTCGCGGGCGGCGGGCTGTACGAGACGGGCGCGGGCGGCTCCGCTCCGAAGCATGTGCAGCAGTTCCTCAAGGAGAACTATCTTCGCTGGGACTCGCTAGGCGAGTTCCTCGCGCTTGCGGTCTCGATCGAGGATCTCGGCAAGAAGACCGGCAATGCGCGCGCGGTAGTCGTCGCAGAGGCGCTCGATCGGGCGAACGGCAATGTCCTCGAGCACGACAAGTCGCCGGCCCGCAGGCTCGGCGGGCTCGACAATCGAGGCAGCCACTTCTATCTCGCGATGTACTGGGCGCGAGCGCTCGCGGATCAGACGAAAGACGAGGCGCTCGCATCGCGCTTCAAGCCGATCGCCGAAGCGCTCGAGCGCAACGAAGCGAAGATCGTCGAGGAGCTGACGGCGGTGCAGGGCCGCGCCGTCGACATCGGCGGCTACTACCATCCGGACCCCGCGCTCGTCTCGAGCGCGATGCGGCCGAGTCCGACGCTGAACGCGATCATCGACTCGATCTAGAGGACCGTCGCCGCGGCCGTCCCCATGGCGGCTCCCCGCCGCGGGGCGCCGTGCTGCGGCGGCCATTGCGCGGACAGGCTCCGTGGCCGCTTTCGCCGAGGCCTCTTTCCCCGCTCTTCCGCGCTTGACAATCGGCCCTTCCTTTTGCATCATCAATTTCAGAAGGGACTGAAATTTTAGAAGACGCATGAAACTGACCCCCCTCATGGAGAAGTTCATCCTGCACTGGGGCGAGATGGGCACTCGCTGGGGGGTCAATCGCACCGTCGCGCAGATCCATGCGCTGCTGTATCTCTCGCCGCGGCCGCTTCCCGCGGACGAGATCGCGGAGACGCTCTCGGTCGCCCGCTCGAACGTCAGCACGAGCCTCAAGGAGCTGCAGGCCTGGCGGCTCGTCAGCGTGACCCACGTGCTCGGCGATCGGCGCGATCACTTCAAAACGAACAGCGACATGTGGGAGATGATCGCGACGATCATCGAGGAGCGGAAGCGCCGCGAGATCGATCCGACGCTCGCGCTGCTACGCCAGTGCGTCGACGAGATGCAGGACGACCAGGAGACGCCGAAGGAGGTCAAGGAGCGCATCAAAAGCATGCTCGCTTTCATCACGCTGCTGACCGGCTGGTTCGATCAGATCATCGCGCTGCCCCGCTCGACGCAGCGAGCGCTGCTGAAGCTCGGCGGCAAGATCGCCCGGTTTCTGCCGCGCGAAACGGCGGCCGAGAAGTAGGCGAGTTTTTTTGTCCGTGTATTTCTGCGAAGACAGAAATAAGTGAAAAGTCTGACTAAAGGAGAAGAAAGATGCTCGTCGAACTGACCTACGTCGCGTATCTCGGCATCAGCACGGGGCTGACGGTGTGGGTGGCCCGCACGCTCAGCAAGAACGGCCGCGTGTTTCTGGTCGACAGCTTCGAGCAGAACGAGGAGCTTGCAGACTCGATCAATCACATGCTCGTCGTCGGCTTCTACCTGATCAACATGGGTTACGTGACGCTCGCACTCAAGCTCGGCACGAAACCCGGCACGACGGAGGAGGCCATCGAGTTCCTGAGCACGAAGATCGGCCTCGTTCTGCTCGTCCTCGGCGCGATGCACTTTTTCAACCTCTATGTGATCGCAAGGTGGGGCAAGCGGGCCGCGGCCGCGGTTTCCCCGGCGTAGGGATGCGGGCGCGGCGGCAGTCGACCGGAGACCGGGAAGATGGATCGAACGCAGAAGTGGCTGAAGGTTCTGTGGAGGCTCGTGGTGTCGGTGGCCGTCTTCGTCGCGCTGCCGCAGCTTGCGGTCGGCTTGCTCGTGATCACGCCGTATGCGGCCGGTTCGATCACGACGGAGCCGCTCCACGCGCTGTTGGTGTCGCTCTGGCCTCTCGCCGGGGCGGCCGGCCTGCTCGCGCTGCTGATGAGCCGCCAGCGGCGGCTCCGCCTCTCGCGTGTGCGAACCTATCAGGCGATGCTCGCGGGCGGAATCGTGGCCGCGCTCGCGGCAATGGTGCTGATCGGGTCCGAAGTCCCGAGAGCCTTGGGCGCGGTCTGCGCGGCGGCGTTCGTCGTGCTGATCGTCGATGCGACGGTTCGCATGCATGCACTCGAGGCGCGCGCGGCCGTGCTCGCCGCCCCGCGGGACCGTCTCGCCGCGCTGCTTCTCGGGCTGTCGGCGCTTGCCGCGCTCGCGGCCGTCGCCGGCCATCTCCTGATCTGACGCGGCCCTTCGCGCTCGGCCCGAGCCGCTCGGCGCGGAAGCGGGCACGAGCGCTCCGAAGTGGGGTCCCGGGCCGGGTAGAATGACGACGCGACAGTCCTCGCAGCGGCAGTCTCTATGCACATCGGCCGATACCCGATCGATCCGCCCCTGATCCTCGCGCCGATGGCCGGCGTGACGGACAAGCCGTTCCGCGTGCTCGCGAAGCGGCTCGGCGCCGGATACGCCGTCTCGGAGATGACGACGGCCGATCCGCGTCTGTGGGCGACGGCGAAGAGCCGCTCCCGGCTCGACCACGCGGGCGAGCCGTCTCCGGTCGGCGTGCAGATCGCGGGCGCCGAGCCCGCCGTGCTCGCGCGCGCCGCGCGGCTCAACGTCGATCACGGCGCGGAGATCGTCGACATCAACATGGGCTGCCCCGCGAAGAAGGTCTGCAATGCGTGGGCGGGCTCGGCATTGCTGCGCGACGAGGCGCTCGTCGGCCGGATCCTCGAGGCCGTCGTCGCCGCAGTCGACGTGCCGGTGACGCTGAAGATCCGTACCGGCTTCGATTCGGCCAGCAAGAACGCCGTGCGCATCGCGAAGATCGGCGAGGACGCGGGCATCGCCGCGCTCGCCGTGCATGGGCGCACGCGGGACATGCAGTACCGCGGCGACGCCGAGTACGAGACGATCGCAGAGGTCAAGCAGGCCGTCCGAATCCCGGTCGTCGCGAACGGCGACATCGACTCGCCGCGCAAGGCGCGCGACGTGCTCGCGCGGACCGGCGCGGATGCGCTGATGATCGGGCGGGCCGCGCAGGGGCGCCCGTGGGTATTCCGCGAGATCGCGCATTTTCTCGCAACCGGCGACGAGCTGCCCGAGCCGACGCTCGCGGAGGTGCGCGAGATTCTGCTCGGACACGTTCGCGCGCTGCACGCGTTCTACGGCGAGGAGCGCGGCGTGCGCATCGCTCGCAAGCACCTCGGCTGGTACGCGAAGGATCGGCCGGAGAACGCGTCGTTTCGCGCCGTCGTGAACCGCGCGGAGACGGCGGCCGAGCAGCTGCGGCTGACGGCCGAGTACTTCGAGTCGCTCGAAGCGGGACGGGAGTGGCAACGACACGAGGCGGCCTGACGAGGCTTTTGCGAGGAGGACGAACGACAATGAGACGCATCGACCTTGCCGGCCGCGCCGCGGCAGCCTTCGGCATCGCGAGTCTTGCCGGCCTCGCCGTGCTCGCGCAGACCGGTGCCGAGCCGGTGCCGCTGTTCGACGGGACGCTCGGCGGATGGACGATCGAGCACGATGCCGCCGTCTCGGTCGCGGACGGCGTGCTCAGGATCGACGAGCCGCGCGGGTGGCTTCGCTCGAAGGAGCAGTACGCCGATTTCTCGCTGCGAGCCGAGTTCCGCTTCGTCGACGACGACACGGACAGCGGGGTCTTCGTGCGCGCGGTTGCGGACGGCACCTTCGGGCCCGGCTGGCCGAACGACGCGTACCAGGTGCAGCTGCGCAATCCGATCGGCGAAAGCCGCTTCCCGCCGGTCGGCGGCATCTTCCGGCACGGCAAGCCGCAGGGCGAGACGCGGTTTGATCCGGCCGACGCCGAGCGGCTGTCGCTTGGGACGGGTGTCTGGCAGACGCTCGAGATCGATGCGGTCGGCGAGACGCTTTCCGTGAGGCTCAACGGCGAGCCGCTGACCGAGGCGCTCGCGATCGAGAATCCGAGCGGCTACATCGGCATCCAGGCGGAGCGGGGCGCGATCGAGTTCCGTGCGATTGAGATCGCCGAGCGGTAGCGACGGCGCGCGCGGACCGGATCGCTCCGGCTCGCCTCCCGCCCCTGGTCCGCCGTCCGACGCGCGGCGCCTCGAAGCGCGGCTCCCCGGCACGCGCTACGCGCCGCCGTTCGATGTGCTCCACGCGCTCGAGCGCGTGCTCGACGAGCCGGACGTTGCGCGCATCGCGGTCGTCTATCGTCCTTGGTACGTCGCGAGCCATCTCGCGTTCATCGGCGCGCGGTTCGGCTCCGTCACGCGGCCCGGCCGCATCTACACCAATCTTCCCGAGTCGCTGTTCTTCAAGATGGACGCGCACGTGCTGCACGAGTATTTCCACGTCGTGCAGCAATGGGGCCGGGAGCGGATGACGGCGTTCAGCTATCTGCTGCGCTGCCGGCAGCGCGAGCGCGAGGCGGCGGAGTTTGCCGCCGCGCACCTCGCGCGCTATCAGGCTCTGCGCAAGGCGGCTGCCGCCGCGAGCGGAGCCGCCGTCGAGACGTAGTCGCCGCCGGTCACGGCCGCGCGGCCCATCCGGAAAAATTGGTGTCAGACACCAATTTTCGCCGACGCGGCCTGTCCGGAAAATTGGTGTCAGACACGAATTTTCTCGAAAATGGTGTCTGACACCAATTTTCTCACGCGAGCGGCGGCGTGAGGCCGCGGTGGAAGATCCACGCGACGGCGTACGCGATCGGCGCGATCACGAACGCGAGCGCGACCGCATACAGCACCGCGAGCCGGCCCATCCCCTTCAGCTTCGTGAAGTCGGTGATGATGCCGATCGCGACGAAGGTCAGCATGAACATCATGTGACGCATCGGGCTTTGCAGCGCGCCGGTGCCGGCGTCGAGCGTCTCGACCTGATCCGGCCAAAGGGATGCGATCGCGAGGAACGTGAGCCATGCGATCAGGTAGCCGAGCACGAACTTCGGGAACCGGAACCAGATCTCCGACGGGCCTACGCTGAGCTGTCCGGGCCGCTTCTCGACCTTGTAAACCCAGACGAGCGCGAGGACGAACGTCCAGATGCCGATGAAAACGTCGATCCACACCTTCGTCAGCACCGCGGAGCTCAGGATCCACCCCGCTTGCCACTGCACGCCGCTCTCCTGAAGGTGGCGCGCGATCATCAGCTCGTCGAGCAGCGCGCCCGCCGCCGCGTCGGCGCCGTCCGTCTTGACCGTCATGCCCATCGCGGCGCCGTTGACGATCGGCTGATCCGGAAAGAACGCGGTGTAGAGCCCGGGCAGCACGAGGAGCTCGAGCATCGCGAACACGACGACGAGCATCGACACGGTCACGGGAATGATCGGCCGGGCCCGAATGGCGCCCCCCGTCGCAATGGCGGCGGATACGCCGCAGATCGAGATGCCGGATGCGAGCACGGCCGAAGCGTCGCGCTTCAGCTTGAACGCCCGGCGCGCGAGCGTATACACGAGCGGCCAGAAGAAAAGATACGCGACGAACGTCGCCGCGGCGCCGGTGAGGATCAGATCGAGCGCGAAGTCCGTCGCCTCGATCGTCATCGCGCCGAGGTTCACGCCGAGGAACACGATCGCGGTCTTGATGAACCATTCGGGCTTCGCCGCGTCACGGAGCTTCGCGGCCCATCCCTTGGCAAAGTTGCCGATCGCGAGACCCGTCAGCAGCGCGAGCAGATAGGGCGCACCCGAGCCGAGCTGCAGGCCCCAGCTGAGCTCGTTGTCGCGATACGCGTTCGTGCCGTCGACGACGGCGTCGACCGCGGCGAGGTGCATCTCGCTGCCGACGATCCAGCACGCCCATGTGATCAGAAAGATTGCCGTGAAGCCGAGCACGAAGCGGCGCATGTCGAGCCGCTGGAAGTACGCGCCGATCGACAGGAGCCCGGCGAAGACCACGTACGTGACGAGCCATGAAGCCAGCGGATGCCAATTCGCATAGGCGGCGCCGGAGCTGCGCAGCAGCTTGCTCCATTCGAAGTCCGCGACGACGTTCGTCCACTCCCATGTGCGCGGCCGCGACATCCAGCCGACGAGGTCGAGACCGGCAAGGGACATCAGTGCGGCGGCGTAGACCGCAAGACCCACCCACACGGCCCACCAGTCCTCGGTGGTGAGCATTCCGCTGGTCCAGCGCCGGTTGGTCACTTGTGTTCACCTCCGTCGATGCGCAGCACGTAGTTGAAGTAGTGGGCCTGATACTGACGCAGCCACATCGGCAGGCTGCGCATATCGAAGCGCAGGTGCGCCCTCGCGACACGCGTCGTGCGCGCGAGCTCGCGGACGATCATCGTGTCGAGCGCGGCGAGATCCGGATCCGAAAGGTCGATGCCGATGCCCGACGCGCGCCAGCTGCCGGCTTCCCAGCGCAGCGTCAGCTCGGCGGTTTCCCCGCCCGTGCTCACGAGAGGATGAAGCGATCGACGAGCAGGCCGAGCACGACCAGCCCCGCGGCGCCGATCGCGAGACTGATCAGGACCAGGCGCGTCTCCCACGGCTCCCACGCCTCGGGCTCGCCGCCGAGCGTATCGACCGGGGCGCGTTGCTCTTCGGGCTCGCTCGAATCGGTCAGCTCAATGGATGACATCGATTTCTCCGTTGTTGAGGCTTTCCGGACGATAGCGGCACGAAGAAGGTCCCGCGTCCGCCTTCGCGCACCGGAGTATAGCGACCGGAAGGCTTCAACCGAACAGCCGCGCGGTCAGCAGGCGTCGTCGTTGCGCGCCAGCTCGTCGATGATCGGGCACGTCGGGCGGTGATCGCCGTGGCAGTGCTCGACGAGGTGGACGAGCGTTCTGCGCATCCCGTCCAGCGACCGGATCTTCTCCTCGAGCTCGGCGATGTGGCCGAGCGCGACGCGCTTCACCTCGGCGCTTGGCTTCCGGTGCTGCCAGAGCGACAGCAGGGTCTTGATCTGCTCGATCGAGAAACCGAGATCCCGGGCTCGCCGGATGAAGCGCAGCGTGTGCAGGTCGTCCGGCCCGTACACGCGATAGCCTGCGAACGTGCGCACGGCTTGCGGGATCAGCCCGATCGACTCGTAATAGCGAATCATCTTTGCCGAGATCCCGGTCGCCGCGGCCGCGTCGCCGATGTTGTGATAGCCGCTCCTGCGGGCGGCGTCGAGCTCGACCGTTTTCGTGTTGCGTCTCGCCATGTGCCGATCGTACGCCGGCGCGGCTTGACCTTCCAATCATTGGAAGCCGCATGCTGGCACGCAATCCGGCAGTCCCCATTCTCGGGACGTTCGAGGAGCAGAGCTCATGGCAAAGCAAGATCCGCCCGGGCAAGCCGGCGCGCGCGAGCATCACGACGTGCACGGCCATCCGGAGCACGGGCCCTCGGCCGGCGGCGCCTTGCACGGCCGCGGGCACGACGCCGCGGACGGACGCGGCTCGCATCACGACGGGCACGACCCTTCGCACTCGCATTGCGCCGCGGACGGTCATGCGCACCACGGCTCGAGCAGCCGCGCCCGGCCGCCGGCCGTCGGCGCCCCCGTGCAGTGGACGTGCCCGATGCATCCCGAGATCGTTCGGGACGAGCCGGGCGCGTGCCCCATCTGCGGCATGGCGCTCGAGCCGATGACGGTCACGAGCGAGGACATGCCCGAGAACGAAGAGCTGCGCGATATGACGCGCCGGTTCGTCGTCAGCGCCGTGCTGACGCTGCCGCTCGTGATCATCACGATGGGCGAGATGCTTCCGGCGCTCGCCGACCGGCTCGGCGGCGGCGTCGTGGGATGGGTCGGGCTCGTGCTCGCGACGCCGGTCGTGCTGTGGGGCGGCTGGCCGTTCCTCGTGCGCGGCTGGCAGTCGCTCGTCACGCGCAACCTGAACATGTTCACGCTGATCGCGCTCGGCGTCGTCGCAGCCTATGGCTACAGCGTGATCGCGGTGCTCGCGCCCGGCATCTTCCCGGACGCGTTCCGCGGCACGGGCGGCGACGTCGGCGTCTACTTCGAGGCCGCCGCCGTGATCGTGACGCTCGTGCTGCTCGGGCAGGTCATGGAGCTGCGGGCGCGCGACCGCACCGGCGCCGCGATCCGCGCGCTGCTCGGGCTCGCACCGAAGACCGCGCGGCGGATCGGACCCGACGGCCGCGAGGAGGACGTGCCGCGCGACGAGATCGTCCCGGGCGACCGCTTGCGAATCCGGCCCGGCGAGAAGGTTCCGGTCGACGGCACCGTGCTCGACGGGGCCAGCGCGGTCGATGAATCGATGCTCACCGGCGAGCCGGTCCCGGTGGAGAAGGGGCCGGGCGACGAGCTGATCGGCGGGACCGTGAACGGCACCGGCACGCTCGTGATGGAGGCCAGGCGCGTCGGCGCGGAGACGCTGCTCGCGCAGATCGTCGACATGGTCGCGCAGGCCCAGCGCTCGCGCGCGCCGGTGCAGCGCCTCGCCGACGTCGTCGCCGCATACTTCGTGCCGGCCGTCGTCGTCGTCGCGGCCGTGACGTTCGTCGTGTGGGCGCTGTTCGGGCCGCCGCCGGCGCTCGCATATGCGCTGATCAATGCGATCGCCGTCCTGATCATCGCGTGCCCGTGCGCGCTCGGCCTCGCGACCCCGATGTCGATCATGGTCGCGGCCGGGAAGGGCGCGTCGGTCGGCGTGCTGTTCAAGAACGCCGAAGCCATCGAGCTTCTGCGCGAAGTGGACACGCTCGTCGTCGACAAGACCGGGACATTGACCGAAGGCAAGCCGGCGCTCGTCGCCGTCGTGCCGGCCGGCTCCGCGGACGAAACGCGGCTCCTCTCGGTCGCAGCGAGCCTCGAGCGAGGCAGCGAGCATCCGCTCGCCGCCGCGATCCTCGCGGGCGCCGAGGCGCGCTCGATCGGCCTCGAGCCCGTCGAGGGTTTCGAGTCATTGACCGGGCGCGGCGTGACCGGCTTTATCGGCGGACGCCGCGCCGCCCTCGGCAATCGCGCGCTGCTCGAGGCCTTCGGTCTCGAGCCCGGCGAGCACGAGGCCCGCGCCGAGGCGCTTCGGGCCGAAGGTCAGACGGTGATGTATGTCGCGCTCGAGGACGAGCTCCTCGGCCTGCTCGGTGTCGCGGACCCGATCAAGCGGACGACCTTCGACGCCGTGCACGCGCTGCGCGACGACGGGCTGCGTCTGATCATGGTGACCGGCGACAACGAGACGACGGCGCGGGCGGTCGCCCGGCGGCTCGACATCGACGAGGTCATTGCCGGCGTGCTGCCGGAGCGGAAGGTCGACGTCGTGCGGCGGCTGCAGTCCGAAGGACGCAAGGTCGCGATGGCCGGCGACGGCGTCAACGACGCGCCCGCGCTCGCGGCCGCCGCGGTCGGCATCGCGATGGGCACCGGCACGGACGTAGCGATGGAGAGCGCGGGCGTCACGCTCGTGCGCGGCGACCTGCGCGGGATCGCCCGCGCGCGTCGGCTGAGCCGCGCGACGATGCGCAACATCCGCCAAAACCTGTTCTTCGCGTTCGTCTACAACGCGATCGGCGTGCCGATTGCCGCGGGCGTGCTGTACCCGGCGTTCGGCGTGCTGCTCTCGCCGATGTTCGCAGCCGCGGCGATGAGCTTCAGCTCGGTCTCGGTGATCGCGAACGCGCTGCGGCTGCGGCGCGCACACGTATGACGCGCGCGCCGCATTTCCGGGGCCGCCCCTGCGTCCTCGCGCACGCCGAGCTGCGCTAGACTCACGCAGTCTCCGTTGCGGCTGCCGTCGATGAGTGACATACGCATCAGGGAAGCAGACTACGACGCCGACTACGCCGCGATCCGCGCGATCCGTTTCGCCGTCTTCGTCGACGAGCAGCAGGTCCCCCCGCAGCTCGAGATGGACGAGCGCGATGCCGAGTGCATCCACGTGCTCGCGCTCGTCGACGGCATTCCCGTCGGCACCGGACGGCTCGATCTCGCAAAGCGCGGCAAGATCGGCCGCGTCGCGGTGCTCAGCGACGTCCGCGGCCGCGGCGTCGGCCGCGCACTAATGGAGCACCTGCACGACATCGCAACGCGCTCCGGCCTCGCCGAAGTGTGGTGCCACGCCCAAGTCTCCGCCGCGCCGTTCTACGAGCGCCTGGGCTACGAGACCATCGGCGAAGTCTTCGAGGAAGCCGGCATCGACCACGTCCGCATGCAAAAGCGCCTGCGCGCAGCAACGGACGAATGACTTCCGCCGCCGCGGGGCGCCAAAGGCGGGCAAAAGAAGCCGCCGCGCTAAGCCGCCGACGCCGCCTGCCCGACCAACCGCCGGCGCGCGCGCACGGCCTCGGCCAGCCGCTCGAGCACCTCGACCGAAGTCTCCCACCCGATGCACCCGTCCGTGATGCTCTGCCCATACGTCAGCGGCCCAGCGCCCAAATCCTGCCGTCCCGCGACGAGGTGACTCTCGACCATAACGCCCACGATCCGCGTCTCGCCGCCCTCGATCTGCGCGGCGATCGCGTCGACGACCTTCGGCTGGTTCTCGGGCTTCTTGCCGCTGTTCGCGTGACTCGCATCGATCATCACGCACGGATGGAGCCCCGCGCGCTCGAGCATCGCGCACGCCGATTCGACGGACTCGGCGTCGTAATTCGGCGCCTTGCCGCCGCGCAGGATCACGTGACCGTCCGGGTTGCCGGTCGTCGCGGCGACGGCCGATCGGCCGTCCTTCATCACGGCCAGGAAATGGTGCGGATGGGACGCCGCGCCGACCGCGTCCACCGCGATCTTCACGTTGCCGTCCGTGCCGTTCTTGAAGCCGACGGGGCACGAGAGCCCGGAGGCCATCTCGCGGTGCACCTGGCTCTCGGTCGTGCGGGCGCCGATGGCGCCCCATGAGACGAGATCCGAGATGTACTGCGGGCTCGTCGTGTCGAGATACTCGCAGCCGGCCGGCAGGCCGAGCGCGTTGATGTCGCACAGGAGCCGGCGCGCGAGCTTGAGGCCCTTGTTGATCTTGAAGCTGCCGTCGAGGTCCGGATCGTTGATGAGCCCCTTCCAGCCGATCGTCGTGCGCGGCTTCTCGAAATAGACGCGCATCACGATCTCGAGCGCGTCGGCGTGCGCGTCGCGCAGCGGACGCAATTTCTCCGCGTACTCCATCGCGGCATCGGGATCGTGGATCGAGCACGGTCCGATCACGACCGCGAGCCGATCGTCCCGGCCGTGCAACAGCGCGTGCAGCGCCTGCCGGGTCTGCGTCACCGTCGCGGACATCGTCTCGCTGCACGGCAGCTCGCGGATCAGCTCCGCCGGCGTCACGAGCGGCTGGAACCCGCGGATGCGCAGATCGTCGGTATGGGGGGCCATCTCTACTCCTTTCTCAAGCGTCGGCCCGCGATCTCCGGACGGCAAAAAAAAAGAGCCGCCAGGTTTCGCTGGCGGCTCTTTCGGTATGCTTCTCGAACGGACCTTTTAGATCGATCGCAACCCTTCCTCCGCCAGCGGCATCGGAAAACCGAAATACCAAAAATAGAAGCGGGAACGGGACGCGATCATGCGCGGTATTGAACCATATGGAGGCTTTCGAGCCAAGAGGCCGCTACCGCTCCCCGCGCTCGCGCTGCCTTCTCCATAGCCGATAGCTGCGGTAGAGGAGCGCGAGGCCGCCCCACGCGGCGAGGACGGCGGCCGGGTAGGCCAGCGCCCGCGGGAACAGCGCGAACAGCACCGCGAGGCCGATCAGCGCGGCCGCTCCGACCGTCATCAGGCGCGCCTCGACCGGCCCGAGCACGCGCCGGTCCGTGAACGCGGCGCCGATCGTATTGCCGATGCGCAACGCGCCGGCGGCCGCCCGCCCGGCGCTGCCGGGGCGTCCGATCGGCCGATGCGCGCCCCGTGACCAGTGCAGCGTCGGGCGCCGAAGGCCGCGCGGCATGCGCGGGCGGGGGAGACGAGGGCGCGGACGCTTCAGGTCGAGGACCACTTCCGTTGCGTTCTCGAGATCTTCGAGATACGCCTGCTCCATGCGCGCGGCGAAGTCCGCGTCCTCGATGACGGCGTCGAGCTCGCAATTGCCGAACCAGCTCGCGACGTTCAAGTTCGTCGAGCCGACCCGGGCCCACGAGCCGTCCGCGACGGCCGTCTTCGCGTGCAGCATCGTGCCGTTCCACTCGAAGATGCGCACGCCCGCCTCGAGCAGCGGGCGATAGCCGGCGCGCGTCAGCGGGCGCATCAGCGGCAGGTCCGTCGAGTTCGGCACGAGCAGGCGGACGTCGATCCCGTCCTTCGCGGCCGCGCGCAGCGCCTGCACGTACGACGTCGTGCCGGCGTAGTAGGCATCCGTGAGCCACAGCCGGCTCGTCGCGAGCGTCGCGACGAGCTGATCGACTCGCATCATTCCGGCCGTCGCCGGCTCCGTCGCGACGATCCGGAGCGTCGTATTTCCGGCCGCGCGCGCGGTCTGCGGGAGCTCGTCCACGGCGATCGGATCGCCGAGCATCGCCCAGATCCGCGCGAACGCGCGCTCGATCGCGGGCACGGCGCGGCCGTGAATCTCGACGCCGGTGTCGCGCCAGGGGTCGATGTTGCGGGCCGGGTCTCCGACCCAGTCCGCACCGACGCAGAGCCCGGTAATGAACGCGACTTCGCCGTCGACGGACAGCATCTTGCGGTGATCCCGCGAGAGCCATCCGAACGGGCTCTCGAGCCGCGGCGGGTTGTAGCAGCGCACGTGCACGCCCGCGTCCCTGAGACGCTGCCAGAAGCGTCTGGACGCCTTGCCGAAGTTGCCCATCCAGTCGTAGATCAGGCGGACGGCGACGCCGTCCCTGGCTTTCTCGATCAGCGCGTTCGCGAACTCGTGGCCGACCTCGTCCTCGCAGATGAAGTAGCTTTCGAAGTAGATGTGATGCTTTGCGCTCGAGATCGCATTGAGCCAGGCCGGGTAGTTCTCGCGCGCGTCGCGCAGCAGCTCGACGAGGTTGCCGTGGATCAACGGAGCACCGGCCGCGCGCGAGAAGGCGTCGTCCGCGAGCTCGTGCAGCGGAAGGTGAGGCGCCTGCACGTCGGGCGGCAGCACCGGCGGAGTGCTCGACCGCCCGTGTTCCTCGGCGTCCTGACGCATGTCGAAGCCTCAGTGCGGCGGCGCCGGTCCCGCTTCGCTCGAGGCGGGCGCGGGAAGCGCGCTTGCGGCGCCGTCGCTGTCCGCCGCGGCCGCGGGCAGATCGTCCGCGCGCTCGGCGGCGGGCGCTTCGGCGTCGCCGGGATCGTCGAAGGCGGCGAAGTCGGGCTTCGTCGCGGCAAGGATCTCGAGCACGGCAGCGCGATCCGCCGTCGACAGGTGCGCGAACTTCTCGGACGAGTCTTCGCCGCCGAGGATCTCATAGAGGCGCCGATACACTTGCGTCTTCGCGACGTCCGGCAGCGCGTCGAACGCCTCCGAGTAGATTTGGAAGCTCAGCGGATAGCGCATCAGCCGGCCCTCGAGGTCGAGCTCGCGCAGCGACCGGCCGCTGTCGTCCGCGGGCCCGCGCCGCTCGAATGCGTCGCGAAAGCCGGAGGTGCCGACGATCGGCCCTTCGAGCGGCGCCGCGCCGGCGAACAGCATCGTCTCGACGAGCGGCTCGACGAGCTCGGCGACATCGGCCGGCGAGACGACCTCGCTGCGCTGCATCGCCGCGCGAACCTTGTAATTGACCCGGGAGATCTCGTTCTGCACGTCGATCTGATGCTGCATCACGAGCAGGGCGACGATGTCGCTGCCCGGAGCCGCATAGATCGATGTATCCACGAGGCCGTCGAGCGATTCGATGTTGCCGATGCGGAGACGGTCGAGATCCTGCAGCGCGTAGACGTCGCGGACGACGATGTTGCCGAGATGGACCTGATCGCCGTGATGACCGGTCACGTACCAGCCGCCGAAGCGGTTCCTGAACGGCGTGCGCTGCGTCGTCAGGATCCAGCCCTCGTGGGAGACGATGTTGCCGTCCCGGCCGATGTAGCCCGATCCGACGATGAAGCGCGGCACGCCGCCGCCCGTCAGCGAAAGCGAGTCGTGGCAGCGGAGGCAGCGCTCGTTCTCGACCTTCGGCTCGGCGCCCCGCTCGTGCGCGAGCGTGTAGAAGACCGGCCCGAGATTCGGATCCATCGACGCGATCTCGATCGGCCCGCCGCCCTGCACCCACGCGACGTAGACATCGTCGTTAAAGTAGATCGCGCGCGGCGTCCGCGGCCGAATGTTGCCCACCTGCAAGCTCGTCGTCGAGAACACGAGGACCTGCGACGCGGGGTCGATCTCGAGCTCGGCAAGCAGCGAGTCGAGGAGGCCGCGCGGGCCGTCGAGCTCGAGGCGCGCTTTGCCGGACTCGAGACGCCGCGTCAGCGCGGCGACGGGGTCGGCGCGCGCGGCGTCCCGATAGCTCATGAACGGGTATTCGACGTCGTAGCGGAACGGCGCGGCCGGCTCGCGCGGGGGCTCGGCGACGGCAGTCGTCCCGGTCCGCTCGGGGATCGCGTCGTCGGCGGAGCGGTCGAGCAGCTGCAGGCCGGCCGTCACGGCGAGCGCGGCGACCAGCGCGGGGATGAGCACGAGGAGGAGCCTTCTCTTCATCGGTCCATAGCAAGAGCGCGATTTACAGAACGCTACCAGAGCGCGCCGAACGGTAACAAGCGCGCCCGATCGCCCCCAAGCCGGCCGAGAGCGGGCGGCCCGCCGGACGTGCGCTATCTCGAACGCGGCCACATCGCAGCGGACCGGGCGGTTCGGCTCGCATCGGCGCGTCGGACACTGCTCCCGGTACGTAGTTGCCGAGTCGTCGAAGCGGGCTACACTGCCCGAACGGTCTGCCCGCTGAGGCCATCCAAGCCGATACGGGAGCGGGGCGAGCACTCACGAGGACGATGGCTCAGCGAATCGTGCACACGATAGGGCATTCGACCCGGCCGATTGGCGAGTTCATCGAGCTCCTGCGCCGTCACGGGATCGATACGCTCGTCGACATTCGCACCGTGCCGAAATCGCGGCACAACCCGCAGTTCGAGCAACGGCGTCTCGAGCGCAGCCTCGACGATGCGGGCATCGAGTACCGCTACGTCGCAAGCCTCGGCGGGCTGCGCCGTCCGGCGAAAGACTCGATCAACACGGGTTGGCGGAACACGTCGTTCCGCGCCTATGCCGATCACATGCAATCGGACGAGTTCGCGCAGGCCGTCGACGAGCTCGCGGCGCTTGCGGAGACGCGCCGCCCCGCAATCATGTGCGCGGAGGCCGTGCCGTGGCGCTGCCATCGCTCGCTCGTCGGCGATGCGCTGCTCGTCCGCGGCGTCGAGGTTCTCGACATCATCGACGGCAGCGCGCCGAGGAAACATAAGCTCACCTCTTTTGCACACGTCGACGGCACGCGAATCACGTATCCTGCAGCAGGGGCGGGGAGCTGAAGGCGTCCAGTGCGGCGCACTTGTTGGCACCGGCTCGCGGCAGCTAAGCTCACGACATTTCTAGCGACGGGAAGACCACGGATGCCAACCGCAAGATCAGGGATGCGCTCGATCCTCGCCACACTGCTATGCCTGTTCGCGGCCGTCGCGCACGCTCAGGAAATCAGCGGGCCTTACATCGGAGTCGGTGCGGGGCTCTTCAACTACGAGGAAGAGGACGAGGAGATCGGCATCCGGATCTCGGACGGAGCCGGCATCTACCGCATCGTCGGCGGCTATCAGCTCAACAGCAACTATGCGATCGAGGCGAGCGTCGGGCGAAGCAGCGACGTCAAGGAGCAGCTGTTCGGCCTCAATCCGACGACAGGGGACATCGTCTCATTGAACCTGGGCGTCGAGACGGAGCTGAAGACGCTGCGCATCCTTGCGCTCGCGCCTTTCTCGGGGCTTAGCATGTTCGGCAGCCTCGGTTATTTCGACGCCAAGTTCACGACGAGCTTCGCGCTCGAGGATCCGCAAAACCCGCAGCGCGGCTCATTCGAGAGCTCCGACAGCGGCGTGATGGTTGCGGGCGGCATTCAATACGAGTGGCCGCGTATCGCGCTGCGCGGCGAGTACGAGTGGCTCGATACCGACGATATCGACGCGAGCGCGATCAACGTCATCGCGGTATTCAGGTTCTGACCGGACTCTGTCGCTGCAACGTGCGCGCCGGCGCCTCCCGTTGTATCTGGCGCTGTCGCGTGTATCCTTGCTCAGCAAACTGCACCAATACGGTGCGTCGAGAGCATTAGATAAGCACTCGATGGCATAAGAGACCTTCAGGAGGAAGAGACAGATGGCACTGCATATCGGCGACGAGGCGCCAAACTTCACGGCGAACACGACGCAAGGGCAAATCAACTTTCACGAATGGATCGGCGACGGCTGGGCGATCCTGTTCTCCCACCCCAAGGACTTCACTCCGGTCTGCACGACGGAGCTCGGCTACATGGCGGGCCTCAAGCCCGAGTTCGACAAGCGCAACACGAAGCTGATCGGACTGAGCTGCGACTCCGTCGAGGATCACAAGGAGTGGTCGAAGGATATCGAGGAGACGCAAGGTCACCCCGTCAACTATCCGATCATCGACGGCAGCGATCTCAGCGTCGCGAAGGCCTACGACATGATCCATCCGAATGCGAGCGGCGACGCGAAGAGCCGCACCGCGGTCGATAACCAGACGGTTCGCTCGGTCTTCATCATCGGGCCGGACAAGCGGATCAAGGCCACGTTGACGTACCCGATGTCCACCGGCCGCAACTTCGACGAGGTGCTCAGGCTTCTCGATTCGATTCAGCTTACGGCGACGCACCAGGTCGCGACGCCGGTGAACTGGAAGCCGGGCGAGGACGTGATCATTCCGCCGGCCGTGTCGGATGCCGCGGCCAAGGAGAAGTACCCCGAAGGGTTCCGGACGCTGAAGCCGTATCTGCGGTATGTTCAGCAGCCGCGCTGACGCGCGCTGAGCGTGTGCCCGCCGCAGCCTCGCCTTCGGGGGCTACGGCGGGCGCTCGGATCACGACGATTCGCCGGCCCCTCCGGCCGACAGACGAGACGCGCTACTCGCGATCATCGAACTCGTTGCCCCAATCGTCGTCGTCATCCTCCTCGTCGTCTTCATCTTCTTCGTCGTAGTCGAGGTCTTCGTCGTCGTCCAGCTCGACGGTGCCTTCCCACTCCTCGGGGTCGTCGACCGGCTCGAGCTCCATCTCCTCCCAGGCGGCTTCGTCGATCTCTTCGACCTCGCCGTCGATCGGGCGGATCTCGATGATGCCTTCGTCCTCGTCGACGGAAACGACGGTGAAAATCTCTCCGTCGTCTTCGCGCCTGTACCACTTGCCGACGATCGGCTCGAGTTCTTCGTCCACGACTGCAGTGCTCTCTTTCGTTGATGTGGGCGGCCATTTTGGCCGCGGAGTTCAGGACCAGATATCGGAGGAAGTGCCTATTTTGCGCCAGGCGGACGCTCGCGGAATAGTCTCGGCCGCGAGGGTGCGCACGGGCTTCTTCGATCTGCTTTGCCGGCGGCCGGGATGCGTTTATGCTGCGCCGCCATGAAGCCGAGCACGAGCGTGACGACTTCGTCGAGGCGAGCGGCGGCGCACCGCGCCGCCGGGATCGGTAACGTCCGGCGCTGCCGCGCGTGAGCAGCACCGCGCTCGCCGTCGCGCTCGTCGCGTTCGTCGTGCTGATGTTCGGCATCGGCTTTCGCGCACGCGCCCGGATTCGCACGCTCGAGGACTACCTCGTCGCGGGAAGAAGGCTGTCGTGGCCGCTCGCGAGCGCGACGCTCTTCGCGACGTGGTTCGGCGCGGGAACGCTGCTGACCGCGACAGACGAGGCGAGGGCCGAGGGTTTGCGCGCCGCGGCGCTCGAGCCGATCGGCCCCGGGCTGTGCCTCGTGCTCGCCGGGCTTTTCTTCGCCGCCCGGCTGTGGCGGATGAAGCTCCTGACGCTGCCCGACTTTTACCGGCGGCGCTTCGGCGTACGGGCGGAGGTCGTCGCGAGCCTCATCATGGTGCCCGGCTATTTCGGCTGGATTGCCGCGCAGTTCGTTGCGCTCGCCGGCATCCTCGAGGTGTTCTGGCAGGTGCCGATGCATCACGGCATCTGGCTCGTTGCGGCCGTCGGCACCGGCTATACGCTCCTCGGCGGCATGTGGTCCGTGACGCTGACCGACGTCGCACAGCTCGCGCTCGTGATCGTGGGGCTGATCGTGCTCGCGGCTACGGTGCTCGTCGAGCTCGGCGGCGGCGCGGGCATGGCGGCCGGCTGGGCGCAGCTCGTCGCCGAGACGCCGCCCGAGCACCTCGTGCTCGTGCCGGCCGAGAGCGCGGTCGAGCTCGTCGGCTGGATCTCCGTGCTTGCAGTCGGGGCCCTCGGCAACATCCCCGGGCAGGACCTCGCGCAGCGGATTTTCGCGGCGCGCTCGGAGCGCGCGGCGGCCGGCGCATGCTGCGTCGCCGGCGTGCTCTATGTCCTGCTCGGCATGGTGCCGGTGACGACCGGGCTTGCCGCGGACGCCCTCGGCCTCGACGCGACGATCGGCACCGTGCCCGCGCTCGCGGCCTCGTTGATGACCCCGGTCGCGACGCTCGTTTTCGTGCTCGCGATCGTGTCGGCCGTGATGTCGACGATCGACAGCGCGATTCTCGCGCCTGCCAGCGTGCTGTCGAACAACCTGCTCGCGAAGCTCTGGCCGAGCGCGGACGGCCTCGCGCTCGGCCGCGTTGCGATCCTGGCCGTCGCGGCAGCGAGCGTCGCGATGTCCTATATCGGCGCGGGGGCCTACGAGCTGCTCGAGACGGCGTACGCGATCGGCATGGTCGCGCTGTTCGTGCCGCTCGCGCGCGGCTTGTCGCGGCGCGGGGACGAGGCCGCCGCGCTCGCGGCGATGGCGATCGGCACGGCGATCTGGGGCGGCCATCTCGCGGCCGGCTGGGACGGCTTCGGCGGGCCGTGGCTCGGGCTCGACGCGGTGCCGCAGGAGCTCGCCGCGACGCTGTGCGCGTGGGCGGCGTACGAGGGCGTAGGCCGCCGCAGGCTCGTCACGCGGCTCGCGAAAGCGCCGGCTCCGCTGCCGGCCGCGCGGCGCGGATGATCTTTACCGTTCTTTGGATTGATCCCTGCAAGGCGGCCCCAAATTTTGCATTCTAGTAAGGTAATAGAGGAAAGAGGGCCGCGCGTCGCGGCGGCGTCGGAGGAGGACGACCTACGATGTTCATCACGCGCAAACACCTGTCGAGACGCACGCTGCTGAAGGCCGGCGGCGCGTCGATCGGCTTACCGCTGCTTTCCGCGATGGTGCCCGCGGGAACGGCGCTTGCGCAGACCGCGGCTGCGGCGAATCCCAGGATGGGTTTCTTCTATCTGCCGCACGGCGCGATCATGAACAACACCCGGTACGGCGCCGAGATGGATCGCTGGACGCCGGACAAGGTCGGGCGCGATTTCGACCTGAAGCCGATCCTCGAGCCGCTCGCGCCGTTCAAGGACTACCTGACCGTCGTCTCGGGGCTCGACAACAGGCCTGCGCACAGCTCCGCCGTGCACGCGATCGTTCCGGGCACGTGGCTGTCGTGCGTGCATCCGGAGCCGCCGCGCGGCGGCGTGACGGTCGATCAGCTGGCGGCCCGCTACATCGGTCAGGATACGCCGCTGCCGTCCCTCGAGCTCGCGACGGAG
>Ga0079224_100002384_pt1 | contig 22766 bp, 26 predicted proteins | sample Stecom2015_FD_80414 | JGI IMG/M metagenome (GOLD analysis project Ga0079224, IMG submission 80414) | Agricultural soil microbial communities from Utah to study Nitrogen management - Steer compost 2015 | ecosystem: Environmental > Terrestrial > Soil > Agricultural land | place: USA: Utah...
GCCTCGGCTTCCGTATAATCCGCGCTTTCCCCGGACTGCGACGGAGAGCAGCGGTGCGCGAGCGACACGGCAGAGTCGACGAGAACCTGAAAACCCCGAACGCGGAGTGGACGTACACGGTCACGCCCGACGACTTGCCTCTGCACTGTCCGTTGCCCGAGATGTACCTGTGGAACTCGCACCCGAAGGTCTACCTGCCGATCGAGGCGACCGGCGAGGCGAAGTGCCCGTACTGCAGCGCGACCTATCGGCTGATCAGGGACTGACCCCGCTGCTGGGCCACATCAACCTCGCCCACACGTATCGGGGCGGCGAGCGCCAGACGGAGCTCTTGATCCGCGGTCTTTCGGCCTACCTGCCCCGACAGCGCGCGGTCGTGCGCGCCGGCCGGCCGCTCGCAGAGCGGCTCAAGGACGTACCGGGCGTCACGGTCGTTCCGGTCGACGGCCGGCTCGGTGCGGTTCGCGCCGTGAAGGGCTGCCGTCTCGTGCACGCGCACGAGACCGCCGGGGCGCAGGTCGCGCTCCTGCGGCACTTGCTGTCGAAGACCCCGTACGTGATCACGCGCCGAGTCGACAAGCGGCCGAAGTCCGATCCGTTCACGCGTGCGATGTACTCGCGTGCCGCCGCGATCGCAGGGTTGTCGAGCGCCGTCGTGCGGTGCCTCAAGAGCTACGACCCGACGCTCGAGCCGCTGCGCATCCCGAGCGCGGCGAGCGGCGTCCCGAGCGACCCCAAATGGGTCGAGGCGTTCCGCGCCCGTTTCCCGGGCAAGTTTCTGGTCGGGCATGTCGCGGCGCTCGATGTGGCGCACAAGGGGCAGCTCACGCTCGTCGCCGCGGCCGCGAAGCTCGAGCGCGACTACCCGGAGATCCATTTCATCATCGTCGGCTCGGGGCGGGACGAGGAGCGCCTGCGCCAGGCCGCGGCGCCGCTGTCGAACATGTCGTTCATGGGGTGGGTCGACAACGTCGGCGACTACCTCGCGTCGTTCGACATCTTCGTGTTCCCGTCGAAGCACGAAGGGCTCGGCTCGATCCTGATCGACGCGATGCAGTTCGGCCTGCCGATCGTCGCGACGGCGGTCGGCGGCATTCCCGACCTGGTCATCGACGGCGAGAACGGCATCCTGATCGGCGAGGACGACGCGGACGCTCTCGCCGCGGCGATCACGCGCTTGTTTTCGGACGCGGCATTGCGCGATGCTATCGCGCGCGCCAACCGGCTGCGCGCCGGCGACTACCGACCTGAGATCATGACCGCGCGTTACCTCGGGCTCTACCGTGAGCTGGTGCCGGATCTCGCGCCGTCGTCGGACGGTGTAGTGTCGTGATCGTCGTCACCGGCGGCGCCGGATTCATCGGCAGCAACATCGTGCGTGCGCTCTGCGCGCGCGGCGAGGCCGTCGTCGTCGTCGACGATCTGACGGACGGGCGCAAGTTCCGCAACCTCGTCGACAGCGACATCGCGGACTATTGGGACCGCGACGCCGCGCTCGAGCGGCTCAGGAGCCTCTCCGTCAAGCCGCGCGCCGTGCTGCACCAGGGCGCGTGCGCGGTCACGACGGAGTGGGACGGCCGCTATATGCTCGACGTCAACTACCGCTACTCCGTCGATCTTCTCGAGTACTGCATCGCCGCCCGCGTGCCGCTGATTTACGCGTCCTCGGCGTCGGTGTACGGCAAGAGCCGCACGTTCGTCGAGCACGATCCTTCCGCGGAGCGGCCGCTCAACGTCTACGGATACTCGAAGCTTTTGTTCGACCGCTACGTGCGGCGTCGTCTCGCGGACGCCCGCTCGCAGATCGCGGGGCTGCGCTACTTCAACGTCTACGGACCGAACGAAGCGCACAAGGGGCGCATGGCGAGCGTCGTCTACCATCTGCACCGGCAGGTAGCCGAGAGCGGTGAAGCGAAGCTGTTCGACGCCTACGACGGCTATGCCGCCGGCGAGCAGCGGCGGGATTTCGTGCACGTCGACGACGTCGTCCGTGTGAACCTGTGGTTGCTCGATAACCCCGACGTCTCCGGGATCTTCAACGTCGGCACGGGCAGGAGCGCGAGCTTCAACGACGTCGCGCGCGCGGTGATCCGTTGGCACGGCCGCGGCGCGATCCGCTACATCCCGTTCCCCGAGGACTTGAAGTCGAGCTATCAGAGCTTCACGGAAGCCGATATCGGCGCGCTGCGCCGTGCGGGCTACGCGCACGAGTTTCTCGACGTGGAAGCGGGGGTCCCGGCCTATCTCGGCGCGCTCGGCAGGGACTCGTGAGCGATCGCAAGCTGCTCGTCGTCGGTCCTTCGTGGGTCGGCGACATGGTGCTCGCGCAGGCGCTGTACAAGCTCCTCGCCGAGCGCTACGCGCGTCCGATCATCGATGTCGTTGCGCCGGCCTGGTCGCTGCCGTTGCTCGAGCGCATGCCCGAGGTCGCACGCGGGATCGAGCTCGCGGCCGCGCACGGCGAGCTCGCGCTCGGCGAACGGCTCGCGCTCGGCCGGCGCCTCGCGAGCGAAGGCTACGAGCGCGCGATCGTGTTGCCGCGCTCGTTCAAGGCCGCGCTCGTGCCGTTCTTCGCGCGCGTGCCGGTGCGGACCGGCTTCCGCGGCGAGGCGCGCTACGGGCTCGTCAACGACATGCGGCCGTTCGACGCCGCGATCCTCGATCAGACGGTCAAACGCTTCGTCGCGCTCGGCGTCGAGCGAGGCGAACCGCTGCCTGCGACGCTGCCTTCCCCCGCGCTCGACGTGCGGCCCGAGAATTTCGCGGCGCTCGCCGAGCGCCTCGGGCTTGCGAACGACGTGCCCGCGGTCGCGCTGATGCCGGGCGCCGAGTACGGTCCCGCGAAGCGCTGGCCGATCGAGCGCTTCGCGGAGCTCGCCGCGCGGCTCGCGGCGGACGGGCTCGGCGTCTGGGTCCTGGGCTCGCGGAAGGAGCGCGAGCTCGGCGACGCGATCGAGCGCGCTGCGCCCGGGCGGGTCCGCAACCTCTGCGGTGACACGCGCCTCGAGGACGCGGTCGACGTGCTCGCCGCGGCGGCGGCCGCGGTCACGAACGATTCGGGACTGATGCACGTCGCGGCCGCGGTCGGAACGCACGTCGTCGCGATCTACGGATCGTCGAGCCCCGACTTCACGCCGCCGATGACGACCGCGAAGACCGTCGTGCGTCTCGGTCTCGACTGCAGCCCGTGCTTCGAACGGCACTGTCCGCTCGGGCACCTTCGCTGCCTCCGGGACATCGGCGTCGACACGGTGCTCGCGGCGGCGCGCACGGCGGTTGCCGGATCGAGCTCGCGCGGCGCGGAAGCCTCTCCTGGCCGGCGAATCGGCCCGATCGCCAATGACTCGATGGACCGCTGAAGGATGACCGAGGAGCGGATCATTCACGCAGGCGCCGCATTCGTCATTCACGACGCGGCGGTCGCAGAGCACGACGTCCTCTGCCTTTTCGACGGCGCTTACGTCGAGCGCGAGACGCGGCGGCTCGACGAGCGCACCGGCCGCGGCAGCGTGCGCGTCGTCGACCGCGGCGACGAGCGCTGGGTGCTGCGTCATTACCATCGCGGCGGCGCGATCTCGCGGTTCGTGGAGGACCACTACCTCTGGACCGGGCTCGATCGGGCGCGCTCGTTCCGCGAATGGCGGCTGCTCGCGCGCCTCGCCGATCTCGGGCTCCCGGCGCCGCGGCCCGTCGCCGCGCGCGTCGTCCGCAGAGGCCTCGCGTATCAGGCGGACATCGTCACGCACTACCTGCCGGATACCCGCCCGCTGTCGGCGTTCCTCGACGAGGGGCGTTCCCTCGACGGGTTGTGGCGGGAAATCGGCCGGATGGTGCGCGCGTTCCATGACCACGGCGTGCATCATCCCGATCTGACCGCGCACAACATCCTGCTCGACTCGAGCGGACGGACGTTCCTCGTCGACTTCGACAACGCGAAGATCCGCGCACCGGGGCCGTGGCGCGAGGCGGGTCTCGCGCGTCTCGAGCGCTCGCTCAGAAAGGTCGCGCTCGAGACCGGCGGCGAGTTCGACGAGCGAGGCTGGCGCGAGCTCGAGGCGGGCTACCGGGCCGGGTAGCCGCGCCGCTCGCCGTTACACCTTGCGATAGAGGTCGGGCAGCGGCGCAGGCCGGCCCTTGAACTTCTTGTAGACCCACAGGTACTGCTCGGGCGCCTTGCGGATATGCGCCTCGAGCAGCTCGACCCACTTGCGCGTGTCGCGCTCCGGATCGTCGCTCGGGACACCTTCGAGCGGCGGCAGGATCGTCACCTCGTAGCCCGCGGTGCCGGGCAGGCGGCGGAAGAAATAGGGCACGACGAGCGCATTGCCGATCTGCGCGAGCTTCGACATCGCGACGTTCGTCATCGCCGGCTCCCCGAAGAACGGCAGCAGCGCGCTCTGGTTGCCCAGATAGGTCTGATCGGGCAGGTACGCGACGATGCGGCCGCGCTTCAGCGCCTTCACGATCCCGCGGACGTTGTCGCGCGGGAACTGCTCGTCGACATAACGGCTGCGGCCGCGGCGGATCAGCACGTCCATCATCTCGTTGCGCTGCGAGTGGTACATGCAGTCGATGCCGGGCCATGCGTCGACGAGGACGCCGAAGCCGACCTCGAGCGGCGTGAAATGCGCGCTGACGAGCAGCACGCCGCGCCGCTCGGCGCGGGCCCGCTCGAGATGCTCGAGGCCGTCGATGCGGACGAGCTTCCTCAAGCGCTCGGGCGTGCTGAACCAGCCGATCCCCATCTCGGCGAACGAGATGCCGATCGCCTCGAAGTGGCGGCGGCGGAGCGCGGCGCGCTCCTCGGGCGTGAGCTCTGGAAAGCACGTCGCGAGGTTGATCTCGACGATCCGGCGGCGGCGGCGCATCAGCGCCGCGAGCACCGCGCCGAGCGCGCGGCCGATCGCGAGCTGCACCGGAAACGGCAGCTTCGCGATGAGCTTGAGCCAGCCGAGGACGAGCCACGTCGGCCAGTAGCGCGGCGCGCGGAAGCGGCGGAGCGAAAGCTCGTCGCCGGGCTTGCGTGGTTGGTGATGACCGAAGGCCGTGTCGGCCTCGCCTGGCGTGCGCGCGCTCATGCCGGACGGCGGACGGCCTCGTACACGTCCGGATACGGCGCGGGGCGTCCTTTGAAGCGCTGATGGATCCACAGGTACTGCTCGGGGCAGAGCCTGATGTACTCCTCGAGGCGGCGGTTCAGGCGGGTGACGTCGCCGACCGGGTCGTCGCTCGGAAAATTCTCGAGCGGCGGAAGGATGTCGACGACGTAACGCGCCTCGTTCGGCAGCCTGCGATAGAAGTAGGGCAGGACCACCGCGCCCGTGCGCGCGGCGATCCTGCAGATCGCCGTGTTCGTCATCGCCGGAACGCCGAAGAACGGGACGAGCGCCGAGCCCTTGCGTCCGTAGCTCTGGTCAGACGCGTACCAGACGACCGAGTTGCGGGCGAGGCTGCGGATCATCGCGCGCACGTTGTCCTTCGCGAACGTCTCGTCGACGTTGCGGCTGCGGCCGCGGGCCATCACGCGGTTGACGACCGGATTGCGCTGCTCTTTGTACATCCCGGAGATCCGCGGGCACAGCGGACGCAGCGCCGGGACGTTGAACTCGAGCGACGTGAAGTGCGCGGAGTAGAGGATCACGCCGCGGCCGCGCTCGAGCGCCGAGCGCAGGTGCTCTTCGCCGTTGATCGTCACGCGCCGCTTGATCTCGTCGACGGGCCCGAACCAGCCCATTGCGGTTTCCGCGAGCGACGCACCGAGCGCCTCGAAGTGCCGCTCGACGAGCGCGGCGCGCTCGGCCGGCGAAAGCTCCGGCATGCAGAGCTCGATGTTGCGCTCCGCGATGCGCCTTCGCCTGCCCATCATGCGCCACGCGATGCGGCCGAGGCGCCTGCCGATCTCCAGCTGCCACTCGAACGGGAGCAAAACGAGCGCACGCATCGCGACGTACGCGAGCCATGCCGCGACGAAACGCGGTGCGGCGAGCGGAAGGCTCCAGAAGCGACGTCTCTCGGCAGGCATTGCGAAACGGCGTAGGAACAAGAAAAATCGGCGCCATTCTAGCAGCCGCGTCTTCTGCGGCACGGAATCAAACGGACGGCGACGGGTCCAACAGAGGCCGGTCGCTCGAGCGCACGGCACCATGCTCCGACGGCCGTGCCCGCTCCGAAGGCGCTTGAAAAGCGTCGATTGGACCGCATTCTTGTCAGAACGTTTCGAGATTTGGAGATCGTATGAAGCGGATACTGCTGTTCGTCGCCACCAACCTCGCGGTGCTGGTCGTGCTGTCGGTGGTGCTGCAACTGCTCGGCATCGAGTCGTTGCTGGCCGAGCAGGGCACGCGGCTCGATTTGCAGGCGCTTCTGATCTTCTCCGCAGTCATCGGCTTCACGGGCTCGCTCATCTCGCTCGCGATGTCGAAATGGACGGCGAAGCATCTCACCGGAGCACAGGTCATCGAATCGCCGCGCAACGAGACCGAACGCTGGCTCGTCGCGACCGTGCAGCGCCAGGCACGCGAGGCCGGTATCGAGTGCCCCGAGGTCGCGATCTACGACTCTCCGGACGTGAACGCGTTCGCGACCGGCCCGAGCCGCAACAACGCGCTCGTCGCGGTCAGCACGGGACTCTTGCGTCAGCTCAACCGTAACGAGGTCGAGGCGGTGCTCGGCCACGAGGTGAGCCACGTCGCGAACGGCGACATGGTGACGCTCGCGCTGCTGCAGGGCGTCGTGAACACGTTCGTCATCTTCCTGTCCCGCGTCGTCGGCTTCATCGTCGACCGCGTCGTGTTCCGCACGGAGCGCGACTACGGTCCCGGCTTCTTCATCGCGTCGCTCGTTGCGCAGATCGTGTTCGGCATCCTGGCCAGCATGATCGTCATGTGGTTCTCCCGCCAGCGGGAGTTCCGTGCGGATGCGGGCGGCGCCAGGCTCGCGGGGCGCCACAACATGATCGCGGCGCTCGAGGGCTTGAGGCGCGTGCACGGCCCGGACGATAGCGGTCTGCCGGAGCCGATGCAGGCGTTCGGCATCTCGGGCGGCCATGTGGGCGGCTTGAAGCGGCTCTTCCTGTCGCATCCGCCGCTCGAGGAGCGGATCGCGGCGCTCAGGAACGCCGCCTGACGCGGGGCTCGCACGGCTTCGTGTCGTCCAAGCCGATCCGCGACGTCGTCTTCGACCTCGGCGGGGTCCTCGTCGACTGGAATCCCCGGTATCTCTTCCGGGATCACCTGGGCGGCGATCCGGCCGAGGTCGACGCGTTCCTCGCGTCCGTGTGCACGCCCGAATGGCATGCGCGGCTCGACGGCGGCGCGTCGTTCGACGCGGAGACACGTGCGTTGGCGGAACGATTCCCCGAGCACGCGCGCTGGATCTCGTGCTACGCCACGATGTGGGAGCGGATGTTCAGAGGGGCGTTCGACGAGTCGGTCGCGTGCCTCGAGCTCCTCGCCGAGCGGGGATACCGGCTCCATGCCCTGTCGAACTATCCGGCGGAGCACGTGCGGTTCCTCTACCGGCGTTTCCCGTTCATGCAGCGCTTCGAGACCGTCGTGCTGTCCGGGCTGCTCGGCCGCTCGAAGCCGGACGAGGCGATCTACCGCTACGTTCTCGAGCGCATCGGCGGGCGGCCCTGCGTCTTCGTCGACGACAGGCCCGAGAACGTCGCCGCCGCGGCCCGGGTCGGCATGCATGCGATCGAGTTCGAGCGACCGGACGGCGTCGGGCGGCTCCTCGCGTTTCTCGGCGAAGGTTCCGACTCTTCCGTTGAAATCGGCGCTCCGTTTCAATAGAGTCCGGACCCGATGCAAGCACGTCCAGCCGTCCGTCTGCTGACCGCGGTCTCGCTCGTCCTGGCGAGCGGCGTCGCTTTCGCTCAGGCCGCGCTGATCCGTCATCACGAGATTGCCGACGAGGTGCTCGTCGTGAAGTCCGAGCGCAAGCTCTATCTGTTGAAGGACGGGGAGGTGCTGCGCGAGTTCAACATCTCGCTGGGGCTCCGGCCCGTGGGTCCGAAGGAGCGCGAAGGAGACTATCGCACGCCCGAGGGACGCTACGTGCTCGAGTCCCGCAATCCGTCCAGCGATTACTTTCTTTCGATCAAGGTGTCGTATCCGAACGCCGAGGATCGAGCGAGGGCCAAGGCCTTGGGCGTCGATCCGGGCGGACAGATCATGATCCATGGCCTGCCGAACAATCCGCGGCGCGACGAGAAGAGCTACCTCGGCTGGGATTGGACGGACGGCTGCATCGCGGTCTCGAACTCGGACATGATCGACATCTGGCTGATGACCCGAGACTCGACGCCGATCGAGATTCGGCCGTAAGGCTCTGTCGGCATCCTTCCGATGCCGCGCACCATCGAGACATGAAGGCATGGACGTCACGATAGCGCCGGAGGGCGTGCTCAAGGTCCTTTCCCGCTCGGAGGTGAACCAGCTCCGCGGAGCGGGGGACGGCCGGCTCTATGAAGTGTGGCGCCAGTGCTCTCTGGCCGTGCTGAACTCCGGAGCCCAGGGGGACGACGTCCGCGAGATCCTGATGCGTAATCGGGATTTCAGGATATCGATCATCAGCCACATCGGCGGCATCGCGCTCGAGCTCAAGAACGCGCCGGACCACGCGTTCGTCGATGGACAGATGATCCGCGGCATCAGGGAACACCTCTTCGCCGTGCTGCGCGACCTGCTCTATGTGCACGGCGACGTGCTCTCGAGCAACCGCTTCGATCTGACGACGTCCGCCGGCATCACCGACGCCGTCTTCCATATCCTGCGCAACGCCCGCGCGCTGACCGCAGGAGCCGATCCGCGGCTCGTCGTCTGCTGGGGAGGCCATGCGGTCAGCCGCGAGGAGTACGACTATTCGAAGGTGGTCGGCTACGAGCTCGGCCTCCGCGGCATGGACATCTGCACGGGGTGCGGCGCGGGTGCGATGAAAGGCCCGATGAAGGGCGCGACGGTGGGACATGCGAAGCAGCGCGTGCGGAACGCGCGCTACCTCGGGCTCACCGAGCCGACGATCATCGCGGCCGAGGCGCCGAACCCGATCGTGAACGAGCTCGTGATCCTGCCGGACATGGAGAAGCGCCTCGAGGCGTTCGTGCGCCTCGCGCACGCGATCGTCGTCTTCCCCGGAGGCGTCGGCACCGCCGAGGAGATTTTGTACCTGCTCGGCATCCTGTTGAACGAGAAGAACCGGGACGTGCCGTTGCCGGTGATCTTCACCGGTCCCGAGAGCAGCCGTTACTACATGGAGCGCCTGCACGCATTCATCGGCGACACGCTCGGCGAGGCCGCGCAGTCGAGATACAAGATCATTTTGAACGACCCGCCTGCGGTCGCGCGCGAAGTCGCGGCAGGGCTCGAGGTCGTGCGCGCCGCACGCGCGAAGACGGACGACGCTTACTTCTTCAACTGGCAGCTCGAGATCGGCATCGACTTCCAGCGGCCGTTCCACGCGACACACGAATCGATGGCCGCGCTCGAGCTGCACCGTGACCAGCCGCTCGATCAGCTCGCGGTCAATCTGCGGCGCGCGTTCTCCGGGATCGTCGCGGGCAACGTGCGCGAGGCCGGCATCCGCCTCGTCGAGGAGCACGGACCGTTCGAGCTGCGAGGCGATCGCACGGTCACGAACGCGCTCGACCGGCTCCTCAACGACTTCGTGGCGCAGCGCCGCATGCGTCTTTCCGATCCGTGCAACTACGTGCCGTGCTATCGGATTGTGGGCTGATTCTCATCGGCGTTTCTCGCTTACGTTAACTGCGCGCAAATCCCTGACTCTGCGACAATTTTCGGTCGTTGCGACTGAGACCCAGTTCCTGGAGAGCACACGGGTCGCGCGTGTACGTTTACGCGCAGTACGTAACACCGAATTGACGCTGATGAGCGAGCAGAAGTCTCACCGCTTTCGTCCTCCGCTCTACCACACGAAGGCCGCCGGCGCGTCCGCATCGCGACCTTCCGCCGACGTGCGGAACGAGTCGTCGAACGATCAGACGGGCTGGGACGCCTATCGAAAATGGGTCACGCACGTGACGCGGAAGCCTTCAGTGCACCGCTCGCCGATCGACCATTCGATCTACAGCTGGAAGGGCTACCAAAACTGGGCCGACAAAGTCCGTCAGTCGTGGAAGCCCGAGGAAAGCTGATCGGACGAATCGGAATCGTACCGTCTCAAGCGGAGTCGCCCAGCATGGAAGCAAAGAAGAACGGCGGGAAGAATCCCTTTGCCGACATCGCACACTCGCTTGCATGGATCACTTCCGCGATGGATGCCGCAAGGCGCCATAAGGAGCGCATGCGGGATCCGTTCGTCGCGGACGATCGTGCCGACGAGCGCCCCCGGTTATCCGGCGAGCTGCACTGAGAACCCCTCCTGCAGCCGGCTCTTCGTTTCCCCGTATGGAGATCGTCCTGCAGTGGCTCGATGACCTGGACGACACGGTTTTCGCGGTCGTCCTGGCCTGGGAACGGCTGCGGCGCTACTGCGTCGGGATCGGCGCCGCGTCCGCGGCGGCGCTCGCCGCGAGCGCGATCGTCGCCTCGGACCTCGTGCTCCCGCTCGCGGCCGTCGCGGCCGTCAGCGTGTCGCTCGGAGTGATCGGGGCGGCGGTTGCGGCCGTCGCGGAAGCCAGGAGCAGCGCACCCCGTCGCGCTTGAAAAATAGCAGGCCGGCCCTATCGTAGCCCGTACGTCAATTTCGGGCCGCCTGCCAATGGAGACGACTCCGACGACCCACGGATTCCAGGCCGAGGTGAAGCAACTGCTTCACCTGATGGTGCATTCGCTTTACAGCAACCGCGAGATTTTCCTTCGCGAGCTGATCTCGAACGCCTCGGACGCGAACGACAAACTGCGCTTCGAGTCGCTGGCGCGTCAGGAGCTCGCGGCGCAAGCCGCGAACCTCGAGATCGTCGTCGCGGTCGACGAGCGCGCGAAGACCATTTCGATCGCGGACAACGGCATCGGCATGACGCGCGACGAGATCGTCGAGCAGCTCGGCACGATCGCCCATTCCGGCACGCAGCGCTTCGTCGAGAGGCTGACCGGCGATCAGCGCAAGGACTCGCAGCTGATCGGCCAGTTCGGCGTGGGCTTCTACTCCGCGTTCATCGTCGCGGAGCGCGTCGAGGTCGAAAGCCGTAAGGCGGGGGAGCCGCCCGAGGCAGGCGTCCTCTGGAAATCGGACGGGAAGGGCGAGTTCACGGTCGAGAACCGGACGAAGGCCGAGCCGGGCACGCTCGTCAGGCTCTTCCTGCGCGACGACGCGCAGGAGTTCCTCGATGCGGCCAGGATTCGCGGCCTGATCCGCAAGTACTCCGACCACATCGCGTTCCCGGTGAAGCTGCGCGAAGGCGCGGGAGCCGCCGAGGTCGTCAATCAGGCGAAAGCGCTCTGGACCCGTCCGCGCGGCGAGATCACGGACAGCGAGTACATCGAGTTCTACAAGCACGTCACGCACGATCTCCGGGAGCCGCTCGCATGGACGCACAATCGCGTCGAGGGCAAGCGCGAATACACGTGCCTCCTGTATCTGCCGAGCGTCGCGCCGTTCGATCTGTGGAACCGCGAGGCGCCGCGGGGGCTCAAGCTCTACGTCCAGCGCGTCTTCATCACCGATGCCGCACCGCAGTTCCTGCCGCTCTATCTGCGCTTCGTCCGAGGGGTCGTCGACGCGAGCGACTTGTCGCTCAACGTCTCGCGCGAGCTGCTGCAGGAAGATCCGCACGTCGCGGCCATCAAGTCGGCTTTGACGAAGCGTGTGCTCGACATGCTCGAGCGCCTCGCGAAGGACGAGCCCGAGAAGTACCGCACGTTCTGGCGCGAGTTCGGGACGGTGCTGAAGGAGGGGCTCGCCGAGGACCCCGCGAACCGCGAGCGGATCGCGGAGCTCTTGCGCTTCAGCAGCACGAAGTCCGACGGCGACGAGCAGGACCGGAGCCTCGCGGCGTACGTCGATGCGGCGAGGCCCGAGCAGGACGAGATCTACTACCTGCTGGCGGACACGCTGACGGCCGCGCGCTCGAGCCCCCATCTCGAGGTTCTGAAGTCCCGTGACGTCGAGGTGCTCTTTCTGACGGATCGGCTCGACGAGTGGGTGATGCAATTCCTCGACGAGTACCGCGGCAAGCGGCTGAAAGACGTCGCGCGCGGCGCGATCGACCTGAAGAAGCTCGGCGCGGAGCCGGCCGTCTCGCCCGAGCCGAGCCAGGAAGAGAAGGATTTCCTCGAGCGCGTGAAGGGTGTGCTTCGCGAGCGCGTGCAGGAGGTGCGCTTCAGCGAACGGCTGACCGAGTCCGCGGCCTGCCTGGTGCTCGGCGAGGAGGATCTCGGGCGGCGAATGCGGGAGCTTTTGAAGGCCGCCGGGCACGATGCGCCGGAGAAGGCGCCGAACCTCGAGCTCAATCCCCGCCACCCGTTGATCGAGCGGCTCAAGACCGAACGGGACGACGCCCGGTTCGAGCAGCTCGCGCTCCTGATCTTCGATCAGGCGGCGCTCGCGGAAGGCCGACCGCTCGAGGATCCCGCCGCGTTCGTGAAGCGACTGAACCGCCTGCTCGTCGAGCTCGGCTCCGCCGCCGCGTGAGTCGACGGGCGCGGTTCTTGCAGGTCCGATACGATCACCCCGGCCGCGGAGCAGACATGAATCAGCAGTCGCAGAGCGTCGATGCGAACGTCCTGCCGGAGCGGACGACGGTGCTCGTCGCCTACGTGCTGCACCTCGTCGGCAGTGTCGCGGCCGTCCCGAGCCTGATCGGTCTGCTGCTGAATTATCTGAAGCGCGGCGATGTCGACGAGGCACTCGCAACCCACCATCGCTGGATGATCCGCACCTTCTGGTGGGCGCTGCTGTGGGTCGTCCTCGGCTGGCTCACGACCGTGCTCCTGGTCGGTTGGCTAATCCTCGGTCTCGCGTGGCTCTGGTATGTCTACCGCCACGTGCTCGGGCTGATCCGGCTCGCGAACGGCGAGTCGATGCCGCGATAGCAGGGCGGGAGGTCCACGTGATGCGGCGAACGGCGACGGCCGAAAGGCAGTCGATCCCGGGCCCGGCCGGACCGCTCGAGGCCCTGGTCGAGGCAGCGGCGGAGCCGGCTTCGGCCGTTGCGGTCGTCTGTCACCCGCATCCTCTGCACGGCGGCGCGATGACGAACAAGGTCGCGTACACGCTGGCGCGTGCCTTCATGCGGGTCGGCGCGGTCTCCGTTCGCTTCAATTTCCGGGGCGTCGGCGCATCGGCCGGCACTCATACCGGCGGCGAGGGCGAGCGCGAGGACGCGGTCGCGGTCGCGAAGTGGGCGCGCGAAGCCTATCCGGGCCTGCCGCTTTATCTGGGCGGATTCTCGTTCGGCGCCGGTATCGCCGCGAGCGTCGCGAGCGGGCTCGGCGCGGCCGTGCTCGTCACCGTCGCGCCTCCGGTTGCGAGGCTCGCCGGCGGCGTCACACCGCCCGGTTGCCCGTGGCTCATCGTCCACGGCTCGGAGGACGAGCTCGTGCCGCTCGACGACGTCGAGGCGTGGCGGGCCGTGCACGCGCCGAGCGCACGGCTCGTCGTGCTCGAAGGCGCGACGCACTTTTTTCACGGCAGGCTCAAGGAGCTCTCGGAGAGCGTCGAGTCGTTCGTCCGCGACGCGGTCGATCTCGGCGCAGCGAACGCCGTCCGGGCCTGAGGCGGGCCGCACGCGGCGCGCTCGAGCGCGCTTCGCGGCGTTCGTTCGGCTGCATGGACGTCGGCGCGACGACGCCCCGCGTCGTTCGCGCACCAGGCGTTGTCTCGCGCGAGCCGATCAGCCGTCGACGAAGAACTGCTTCTTGAAGCGCACCGTGAAACGGCTCGCTTCGTTGATCGGCGTCACGTCGACGGTGAAGATCAGCGTCTCTCCGTCCGTGATGCCCGTTTCGCCGATGTAGTAGACCGCGGTTCCTTCCTTGATCTCCCGCATATTGATGTTCTTCAGCTGGCCCGTCAGGTTGATCGCGGACGCCGACACGCTGCCGGTAACCGGCGTGCCCATCGTGCCGTCGGTCTTGCGCAGAATGCTGACGTTCAGCATCGCGCGATTCCTGCTCCGGACGATGCCGTATTGCGCGGCGACTTTCTCCGTGAGCTGGTCGGTGCCGATGGCGTTGAAGTGGACGACGTAGTCGCCGAAATCCTTCATGTGCTCGGTGCCGGGGAGAACGACGTCCCGATCGTTCTGCTCCTGGGCGATCGCCGTTTGCGTCGGCTGCTCGCAGGCGGACAGGAAGGCGAAAGTGCCGAGGAGCGGCAGCAGGCGGGCGTGCTTGATCGCATGCTGGATCATGGGAATTCTCCTACAGTCGCCGGCTCCACTATAAACCCATTTCCCGGCAGCCGACAGCCGGCTTCCTGCGCCTAGCGCAGGTACGGGGCGAGCGGCAGCGCGATGGATACGGCCTGGAGGAGGATCAGCACGAGCAGCGGGCTCAGGTCGACGCCCGCGATCGGCGGCACGATTCGCCTCGCGGGCGCGAGAATCGGCTCCACGAGATCCCCGAGCAGCGCGCCGATCGGCGTGTAGCGGCCTTGCCCGATCCAGCTCAGGATCACGTAGACGAAGATCGCGATCGTGTAGAACCAGATCGTCAGGTTGACGAGCCTCAGCACGACCGTGACGGCGAACGTGCCCGCAGGCATCGAAATGCCCGCGAGGGCGAGCAGAACGAACGTCACGATCGCCTCGAGCGCGACGAGCAGCAGGAGCGTCGGCAGATCGATCCCGCGCGCGGAAGGCAGCATCCGGCGTGCCGGGCGGACGAGCGGATTCGTGATCCGCAGGATCACTTCCGCGAACGGGTTGTGAAAGTCGGCCCTCGTCCACTGCATGATGAAGCGCAGCAGGAACGTGAGCACGTAGAGATCCGCGAGAGTCTTGACGAGGAAGATCAGCGCCGTCTGCATGCCGTTCGTCCGGTAGAGCCCGCGGAAAGATAGCACGCGGAGGCTTTTCGCGCGCTCGGGCGGGCTCGATCGCCCGATGCGCCGGCGACCGCCCGCGCGGCGGCCGCGGTGCGGGTCAACGCGCGCGCTCGCCGAAGATCGCGGTGCCGATGCGTACGCACGTCGCTCCCGCCTCGATCGCGATCTCGAAGTCGTCGGACATTCCCATCGACAGTGTATCGACCGTGAAACCGCGCGCCGCGAGGTGCGCATTGAGCGCGGCGAGCCGTTCGAAATGCGCCCGGCTCTCGTCCGGCGCGAGGCCGGCGGGCGGAATCGTCATCAGGCCGCGCAGCGCGAGCCGGTCGGAGCGGGCGATGAAGTCGGCGAGCGGCTCCACCTCGTCGGGCGCGACGCCGCCCTTCTGTGGCTCGCCAGCCAGGTTCACCTGGATCAGGACGTTCAGCGGCGGCGCGTGGTACGGCCGCTGCTCGGCGAGTCGCCTCGCGATCCGTTCGCGATCGACCGTGTGCGCCCAGTGAAAGCGCTCGGCGATGAAGCGCGTCTTGTTGGCTTGGATGCGTCCGATGAAATGCCAGACGATGTCGAGGTCGGCGAGCGCGTCGAGCTTCGCCTCCGCTTCCTGAGCGTAGCTCTCGCCGAAATCGCGTTGTCCGGCCCGATACGCTCGTTGTATCGCTTCCGGCGACTGCTGTTTGCTGACCGCGACGATCGTCACATCGCGCGCGCTTCGGCCTGTGCGTTCCGCCGCAATACGAACGCGCTCACGAATCGTCGTCAGATGCTCCGTGATATCTGTCACGCTTTAGACGTAGCTGCTGGCTATAGTATGAGCACGACGCCTCGAATCCGTCTCGGATCGGGGGCGGTATCGGCTTCAGTTCAAGGATAAGTGATGGCCGCTGTAGATATCGCTCAGCTGCTCGCCTTCGCAGTCAAGAACAACGCGTCCGACCTGCACCTGTCGGCGGGCGTGCCCCCGATCATTCGCGTCGACGGAGACATCAAGCGGATCAATATGCCACCACTGAAGCACAAGGAAGTGCACAGTATGGTATATGACATCATGAACGACAAACAGCGGAAGGACTTCGAGGAGTTCCTCGAGACGGACTTCTCGTTCGAGATCCCGAAGCTCGCCCGCTTCCGCGTGAACGCGTTCAACCAGAACCGCGGCTGCGCCGCGGTGTTCCGTACGATTCCGTCGCAGATTCTCACGCTGGACGATCTCGGCGCCCCCCGGATCTTCAAGGACATCGCGATGCATCCGCGCGGCCTCGTGCTCGTCACCGGGCCGACCGGCTCGGGCAAGTCGACGACGCTCGCCGCGATGATCGACTACGTCAACGAGAACAAGCCGGACCACATCATCACGATCGAGGATCCGATCGAGTTCGTTCACGAGAGCAAGCGGTCGCTCGTCAACCAGCGCGAGGTGCACCGCGACACGCTCGGTTTCAGCGAGGCGCTGCGCTCGGCGCTGCGCGAGGACCCGGACGTGATCCTCGTCGGCGAAATGCGCGACCTCGAGACGATCCGTCTCGCGCTGACCGCCGCCGAGACGGGTCACCTGGTGTTCGGCACGCTGCACACGAGCTCGGCGGCGAAGACGATCGACCGCGTCGTGGACGTCTTCCCGGCCGCGGAAAAGGAGATGGTGCGCAGCATGCTTTCGGAATCGCTGCGCGCCGTCATCTCGCAGACGCTCTTGAAGCGCGTCGGCGGCGGGCGAATAGCGGCGCACGAGATCATGATCGGCACTCCGGCGATCCGTAACCTGATCCGCGAAGGCAAGGTCGCGCAGATGTACTCGGCGATCCAGACCGGCCAGGCCCAGGGCATGCAGACGCTCGACCAGAACTTGCAGGAGCTGCTGGCGAAGGGGCTCATCACGCGGGAAGAGGCACGCTTCAAGGCCGTGATGAAGGAAAACTTCTGATCGACCGCGAATCGTAGCGAAGCGAAAGGGCGGAGATGGAACGCGATCAAGCCGTCAGGTTGATGCAGAACCTGCTGAGGAAGATGGTCGAGCAGAACGGCTCGGACCTCTTCATCACCGCGGACTTCCCGCCGGCGATCAAGATCGACGGCGTGATCAGGCCGTTCGCGGACAAGCCGTTGACCCCGGCGCAGAGCTCGATGATCGTCCGCTCGATCATGAACGACAAGCAGGCGAAGGAGTTCGACGCGACGAAGGAATGCAACTTCGCGATCGCGCCTCAGGGCATCGGCCGGTTTCGCGTGAGCGCGTTCGTCGCGCAGGGCAACGTCGGCGCCGTGATCCGGCAGATCGTCACGAAGATCCCGACGTTCGAGGATCTCGAGCTTCCGCCTCAGCTCAAGGACGTCGCGATGACGAAGCGCGGCCTCTGCCTCGTCGTCGGCGGCACGGGCTCGGGTAAGTCGACGACGCTCGCCGCGATGATCGGCTACCGCAACGAGAACAGCCGCGGGCACATCATCACCATCGAGGATCCGGTCGAGTTCGTGCACACGCATCGCGGCTGCGTCGTCACGCATCGCGAGGTCGGCGTCGACACCGAAAGCTGGCACAACGCGCTGAAGAACACGCTGCGTCAGGCGCCGGACGTCATCATGATCGGCGAGATTCGCGATCGGGAGACGATGGAATACGGCATCCAGTTCGCGGAGACGGGACACCTCTGCGTCGCGACGCTGCACGCGAACAGCGCGAACCAGGCGCTCGACCGCATCATCAACTTTTTCCCGGAGGAGCGCCGGCAGCAGCTCCTGATGGATCTTTCCCTGAACGTGACCGCGCTGATCTCGCAGCGGCTGATCCCGCGCGAGAACGGCATGGGGCGCGTGGCGGCGATGGAGATCATGCTCGCGTCGCCGCTGATCCGCGACCTGATCTTCCGCGGCGACGTCGCCTCGATCAAGGAAGTGATGGCCAAGTCGAACCGGCTCGGCATGCAGACGTTCGACCAGGCGCTGTTCAATCTGTACGAGGACGGCGTGATCTCGTACGACGAAGCGATTCGCAACGCGGACTCGCAGAACGAGCTGCGCCTCAGGATCAAGCTGCAGAGCAAGAGGGAATCCGCGCTCGCGAAGGAGCAAGGCGAGAGCCTGCGGCTGATCGAGGAGGAGCGCGCCCACAAATTCTGATCAGCCGTCGCGCGACCGCCCGGCAGCCGGGGATCGCTCCCAGCGCCGGAAGGAGCGGTCCTCTGGCTTCTACGGATCGGCTTACTACACGAGATGAACGTCAAGCCCCTCTTCAAGCTGATGGTGGACAAGAAGGCGTCCGACCTCTTCTTCACCACCTATGCGCCCGTCATGATCAAGATCGACGGCAAGATCATGCCGGTGAACCAGATGGAGCTGACGCCGAAGATGGTGCGGCAGGCCGCGCTCGAGCTGATGAACGAGGAGCAGCTAGAGGCCTTCACGCGCGACCTCGAAATCGACTTCGCGATCTCCGAGCCGGGGCTCGGCCGTTTCCGTGTGAACATCTTCCATCAGCGCGGAAACGTCGCGATGGTGCTCCGCTTCATCACGCCCGACCTGCCGCGGCTCGAGAATCTCGGCGTTCCCGAGATCCTGAAGGATCTCGTCATGCTGCGTCGCGGTCTGATCCTGATGGTCGGTGCGAGCGGCTCGGGCAAATCGACGACGCTCGCCGCGATGATCGATTACCGCAACCGCAACTCGGCGTCGCACATCATCACGATCGAGGATCCGATCGAGTTCTTGCACACCAACCAGAAGTCGATCGTGAATCAGCGCGAGATCGGGCTCGATACGCATTCGTTCGCGCGCGCGCTGCGCAGCGCGATGCGCGAGGCGCCGGACGTCGTGCTGATCGGCGAGATCCGCGACCGCGAGACGATGCAGGCGGCGCTCGACCTCGCCGGGACCGGCCACCTCGCGATCGCGACGCTGCACGCGAACAACGCGCCCGAGACGCTCGATCGGATCATCAACATGTATCCGAACGATCAGCACAACCAGGTGCTCATGGATCTTTCGCAGTACTTGCGTGCCGTGATCTCGCAGCGCCTGGTGCGCTCCAAGGAGGGGCGGCGCGTCGCCGCGGTGGAGGTCATGCTGAACACGCCGCACATCTCCGAGATGATCAAGAAGGGCGACATCTCGCACGTGAAGGAGGCGTTCCGCGAGACGCGCGAGCCCGGTATGCAGACCTTCGACGAGGCGCTGTTCGAGCTCTACCGCAAAGGCGTGATCAGCATGGAGGAGGCGTTGTCGAACGCCGACTCGCGCAGCAACCTCGAGGCGAAGATCAACTTCGGCTGACGGCTAGAGCGGCGCGTCCGGATTCGCGATCGTGCGCCACATGTGCGCGACCGGGCTGCCGTCGTTGCCGAGCCCTTCCTTCGGCTGGCGGAAGAGCCGGCCGATCAGATCGACGAACGGATCGATCGACACGACCGCGTTCGGGTCGAACGCGTACAGGTCGCTGACCGTGACCTCCCGGGCGGCGCCGTACCAGCGGTGCTTGCGCGCGTAATCGTACGCGGCCTGGATATGCGGCGGCGGCACGTAGTCCATGCCGAAGATCCGGTGATAGAGATCGGGGTAGTGATAGCCCGCGGCCTCGTCCGGATAGAAGCGTAGCGCCTGGTGATAGCGGATCGCGAAGGCCGTCCGCTCGGGGACATACGGCTCGAAGAGCTGCGCGCCCCAGTAGCCGTGATCCGTCTTCATGATCTCCTGCACGACGTCGTGCAGCAGGCACGCGAGCACGATCTCGTCGTCCGCGCCGCGCTCGCGGGCCTTGTTCGCGCTCTGGAAGCAGTGGTTGCGCGTGCGCGTGAACCTGCGCTCGAAGAAATCGAGGAGCGTCGGCGCCTCGGGCATCTCGGGAAGGCGGGTGACGTTCGCCCCTGTCGTGTCGAGGAACAGGTTGCCGACGCCGCGCCGATAGGGTCGCGTCGTGATCGCCGCCTCGACCTCGGCGGCCGTCGGGAAGTCGGTCTCGGTGCCGGCGCTCGCCGCAGCACCGGAATCGAGCTGTGCGATCAGCGCCTCTTCGAGCGCATCCGCCCGCGCCTCGTGACTCATAGCCGCCACGGCTGCGGTGCCGCCGAGCGCCGCGATGAACTTTCTGCGATCGAGCTCCATGACTGTCTCCCCCGGACGGCCGGAGTGCCGTCCTCCGCCCTACTTAGCGCGAACGGCGGCGGCGATCAACTTGCGCCCGATGCCCCTGGGCGAAGCGGCTTCGCCGTGCGCATCTCCGAATCACGCGGCACAGGAGAGCGGCCTGCTAAGCGAAGACGGCGGGATAGACCTCTCGCGCCTCGAAGACCGGGCCGTCGACGCAGACGCGCTTCATCGCGGGTCCCGCCGGCGTCTCGATGCGCACGGTGCAGCCCGCGCAGCCGCCGACGCCGCACGCCATGTACTCCTCGAGCGCGAGCTGGCACGGCAGATCGAACTCGCGGGCGAGGATTGCTAGGGCGTGCAGCATCGGGCCGGGGCCGCAGCCCAGGAGCTGCGTCTCGGCACGCGCGTCGTCGGGCATCGATTCGAGGATGCGCCGCGCGAGCGCCGGGACGTAGCCGGCGAACGCGCCCGACAGCCCCGCGTTGCTCGCGAGCCGCGAAGGGATCCCGAGCGACTCGAGAAGCGCCATGCCGTGCGTCGCGTCCTGCGGCGCGCCCGGCGCCGGCAGTGCGGTCGGCACGATGTCGAATGGAAACGGCAGCTCGCTGCCGATCAGCACGATCGGCGTGCGGAACTCGGGGCGCCTGGCGAGGCGTTCCGCCGCGAAGATCATCGGCGGGATCCCGACCCCGCCGCCGATCGCGATCACGCGCGGGCGGGACGGCGACGGAAAAAAGCCTCGGCCGATCGGCGCGAGCATGCTCAGGCGCTCGCCCGGCCGCCGGACCGTCAGCTTCTCGAGGCCCTTGCCTACCGGCTTGTACAGGAACTCGAGCCAGCCCTCGTCCGGGTTTGCGCGCATGATCGACAGCGGCCGTCTGAGCGGCACGCACGGGTCGCACGTGATGTGCGCGAAGCTGCCGGGCTCCGCGCGGCGCGCCGCGGCCGGCGCCGCGACGCGCAGCACGAACTGCCGGCCGGGCCACGCGTCGTGCGCGAGGATCTCCGCGTCCTCGAGGTAGATCGTGCCGCGCGTCCCGCTGGCGGTCGCGCCGCTCGTGGCCGTCACGTCATCGGTCTCCATCTTCAACGGTGCTCATCCATTGCTCGGCGATCAGGCACGCCGCGCGCGCGTCGATCTGCTCCTTCCGGGTCCGCCGACGGAGGTCTCCGCTCCGGCGGGCCTCCGCGAGCTCCGCTGCGGCGACGGCGGACGTGAACGCCTCGTCGACGGTCTCGACGGGCAGCCCGTAGCGCCGCTCGAGCTTCGCCGCGAACGTCCGCGCGGCCGCTGCGATCGACGTCGGGCCGCCGGACGACTCCGGCACGCCGACGACGAGCCGTTCCGGGCGCCAGTCGGCGACGACCGCGTCGATCCGGGGCCACGGGGGCTCGCGGCCGCTCGCGAGCGTCGTCAGCGGCGACGCGGTCCGCGTGCGCAGGTTGGCGGTCGCGACGCCGATGCGCCGTCGGCCGAAGTCGAAGGCGAGGACGATGCCGCTCCCGCGCGCCGACGTCACCGCCGCTGCCGGCCTATGCGTGCCCGGCGTAGCTCGCAAGCTGATGGATGTCGACGCCGAGCAGGCCCGCGGCCGCACGCCAACGCTGCTCGAACGGGGTCTCGAACAGCACCTTGTGGTCCGCCGGCACGCTGAGCCATGCGTTGGCCGCGATTTCCGCTTCGAGCTGGCCCGAGTCCCAACCCGCGTAACCGAGCGCCACGAGCACCGGCTCCGGCCCTTCGCCCCGGGCCATCGACGCGAGAATGTCTTGCGAAACCGTGATTTTGATTCCGCCGGCCGTCTCGAGCGTGGAGTCGTAGCGCCGATCGGAACGATGCAGGACGAAACCCCGGTCGCGCTGCACGGGGCCTCCGGCGAGGACCGGCATCTCGGCGACGCGCGGGTCGGACGGCTCGAGCGAAAGCTGCCGGAAGATCTCCGAGAGCAGCAGGTCGGTCGGGCGGTTGATCACGATGCCCATCGCGCCTTCTTCGTCGTGCTTGCAGATGTAGGTGACCGTCTCGTTGAAGTTCGGGTCGCCCATCGCGGGCATCGCGATCAGGAAGTGGTCCTGAAGGCTCCGTACCAGCCGTGTCATTCGTTCCATGATGAACGGATTCTATCGCAGGTCGCCGTGGCCCGTCGCCGCGGCGACGATTCGCGACGAAAGACGGCGGGAAATCAGTCTGCGATCGGCGACGAGACCGCCGCGGAGCGCTCGTCGGCGCGGCCCGAGAAATCCCACTCGTACGCGAAGCGAAGCACCGCGTATTGGCTGCGGAGCTCGGGCGGCAGCGGATCGAACGGCGCGGCGAGCCTGAGGATCGTCAGCGCCGCTTGATCGAGCGCTCCGTCGCCGGACGAGCGACGCACGACGATGTCGGTGAGCGCGCCATCCGCATCGATCGCGACCTCGAGCAGCGGACGCCCGACGTTATTGCGCTCGCGCAATGTCGCAGGGAAATTCAGCGTGCCGATTCGCTCGACGCGCCGCCGCCACGTATCGAGGTACGCCGCGAGGATCGACTCGCGGGTCGACGGGGTCGGCGCGACGTCGGGATCGTCGGTGTCGGGTAACGCGGCGATGTCGTCGATCTCGAGCGCCAGAGTCTCCGCCGCCGAGCGGTCGAGCAGCGCGGCCCGGGTCTCGGCCTCGGCCGCGGCGGCTTCCGCCGCCTTCGGCACGGCTGCGATCTGCCGCTCGGACGGGCTGCGGGTCACGATCTCGTCGGCGGTCGGCGC
>Ga0079224_100002386_pt1 | contig 22760 bp, 17 predicted proteins | sample Stecom2015_FD_80414 | JGI IMG/M metagenome (GOLD analysis project Ga0079224, IMG submission 80414) | Agricultural soil microbial communities from Utah to study Nitrogen management - Steer compost 2015 | ecosystem: Environmental > Terrestrial > Soil > Agricultural land | place: USA: Utah...
AATCCCGGATGGTAATGGGGTCGTACTCATCGCACCGAGTCAAAAGATAGCGCAGTTTTTAAGGCTTCTTTAGATAAATGCAAAACAGCAATTTTCCAAAAGGAAAATTGCTGTTTTTTTTACCCCTCCTCTATGATCACGAGCAACGTTTTTATTCATGACAAAAAGAGTGTGCATTACCGTCAATCTACTTGCCAAATAATATTGTTAGTTGTGTATACATTTCACAAATTAGCAAAAACTCTTTGATATTAATTTTTTTCTTAAGAAGTTAGCCTTTTGAAACTATATAAACTAACAAAAACCATTTAAACTATGATAAAAAAACTAAAACAGTTTAGCGTATCTACATTTTCTTAGGGTAACCAAGGCCTTTTTTTCGATTATTTTACTAAAGCGATTTAGTGAGGTGAGTATTTATTGACTTGATTTTTTGCTCACCGATCAATTTATAAACTTGATTATTAAACATTTATGACCAATCAAAAAAACAGACCAATTAAAAGCATGGCCTTAACGGGAAGTTTGGCTTTGTTAATTTCCATTGGGATGCCAGGCGTCCCATCTTTTGCCGAAGCGTCAAGTAGATTCGCTTCCAAATCGACCACCCGCTCGTTCAAACAACAGCAGAAGACAATCGCCGGAACGGTAACGAGCGCAACAGATCAAGCTCCTTTACCGGGAGTTTCGGTTTTAATAAAAGGCTCATCAAAAGGAGTAACAACTGATGAAAAGGGCCGCTTTCAGATCGAAGCTTCAACAAATGATGTGCTGGTGTTTAGCTATTTAGGTTATTTAAGCGCAGAGCAACCTGTTGGTAATAGAAGTATGGTCAATGTATCCTTACGGGAGGAGAGCAATAATTTAGAGGAAGTCGTTGTTGTGGGATACGGTACACAAAAGCGGAGCGAAATCAATTCAGCGGTTGCTAATGTGAAGGCCGAAGACTTCAATGCAGGGGGAACACGATCACCCATGGATTTAATCCAGGGAAAAGTAGCTGGTTTGAATATTACGCGCACACAAGGGAACAATCCAAATTCGACTACTTCAATTCAGTTAAGAGGGATTAATTCATTAAAAGGAGGCACGACACCGCTGATCGTTATCGACGGTATTCCGGGAGGTAACCTGGATTTACTGCAACAAGATGATATCGAATCTTTCTCAGTTTTAAAAGATGGATCCGCTGCTGCCATTTATGGTACACGCGGAAATGCGGGCGTAATTTTAATTACCACAAAAAAGGGTAAGGCAGGGGAACCGAGGTATGACTACTCTACTTATATACAGCATGAGTCAGTAGATAAAAAGCCGGAGTATCTATCAGCATCCGAATTCCGCGATCTGATCAATCAGGGATTAATCGCTCAGGATTTGGATTTAGGCGGATCCACAGACTTATACGACGAGCTGGTAAACAAAGACAACTTTAGCCATTACCATAACTTAGCAGCGTCAGGAGGAAGTGAAAAGTCGAATTACCGTGCGTCACTTTATTTTAACAACGCACAAGGGATTGCAAAAGAAAATGGGAGGCGGCAATTTGGCGGACGGGTTAATGTGAATCAAAAGGGATTGCAAGATCGACTGGAGATGCAATTTAACTTAGCAGCCAACTTAAGTAAGGCGAACTTATTGGGTGGCGGCGTAAATGACGATATCAACTCGGTAGATTACGGAAAGACAACGGGTTCTGATTTTGAACAAGCGATACAGCGAAATCCGACGGCTCCGATTAGAAATCCCGATGGTTCCTTTTTAGAGACCCAAGGCTTTAACAATTATAATCCCCTTTCCAGATTAGAAAACCGCATTTTTGAACGTAATCAATCTACTATCAGTGGTGATGCTCGATTTACCTACAACATTATAGAAGGCCTAAAAGCTTCTGCCTTTGGCTCCTATGTTCGGGATGAATATAACGATCGGAGGTATCGCTCGATCAATGATTGGGATCAACGGCAAAATTCTGAATATCAGGGGATGGGATATGCCGCTAAAGCGAACTACCTCACCTGGTCGCAGACCTTCGAATCGACGCTCGACTATACCACTACGATCGCAGATGACCATTCGTTAAACGCGACAATAGGCTATAGTTATCAATATAATACGCTAGAAAAATTTAATGTGAATAATAACGGCTTTACTAATGACGCCATGTTGGATTGGAATCTTGGTGGTGGTAGCGCTATTAATAACACGCTACTGCCTCGCCCGGGTATGGGCAGTTTTAAAGATGACAATACGCTTGTAGCTTTTTTTGGTCGAATAAACTATTCTTATTTAGGAAAATACTCTGCACAATTTATTCTTCGGAGAGAGGGTTCTAGCCGCTTTGGTGAGAACAATAAATGGGGAAACTTTCCCGCTGCTTCTATCGGTTGGACCATCAGTGAGGAAGAGTTTTTAAAAAATACAGCACTTATCAATAATTTAAAATTAAGAGTGGGCTATGGTGTTACAGGCAATCAAGATATAAGTAATTACCAATCCTTGCTTACGCTTAGTACTGGAGGCACATACTTAATGGATGGAACTTATTATCAAACATTTGGCCCAGCAAGAAACGCCAATCCTAACCTTAAGTGGGAGCGCAAAGCCGAGTGGAACTTCGGTTTGGATTTTGCCTTATTAGACAATAGACTTTCCGGTTCATTAGATGTTTATAACCGTTTAACGAAGGATTTAATATATGACTATAATGCGCAGCAACCATCTTTCGTTCGCGACAAGATCTTAATGAATGTGGGCTCAATAACGAACAAAGGCGTTGAATTGATACTGAGCGGCACCCCGGTTAAAAAAGACAACTTCACATGGAACATCGATTTGGCTGGTAGCTTGCAAAATAACCGGCTAAAACAGTTATCAAGTGATGTATTTCAGGCTAATTTCCTTGAGTTCGGAGGGCTGCCCTCTCCAGGCAATCTTGGAAACGCCATTCGTCTTGAAGAAGGAGGTAAGGTTGGTAATTTCTATGGAAAACGATTTGCGGGCTTCACAGACGATGGGAAATGGCAATTTTATAAAGCTGATGGATCGGTGGCAACTACCAGTGAAATGAATAACGACGATCTTACCATAATCGGAAATGGTGTTCCGAAATACAATCTATCCCTTAATAATACATTACGCTACAAAAACTTTGATCTTACGGTATTTTTCAGGGGTAAATTCGGTTTTGACATTCTGAATACCAAAGAAATGTATTTTGGAAACAAGAAATGGCTTCCAAATAATATCTTCAAAAGTGCCATTACTACCCATAACCAGCTGAACGATGATCCGCAATACTCGGATTACTACTTAGAAAAAGGTGATTTTGTAAAATTGGATAATGTCACTTTAGGGTATACATTCAAATTGAGTTCGAACTATATAAGAAATTTAAGAATATACGCTGCCGGCAGAAATTTAGCAACATTCACGGGCTACAGTGGAATAGACCCTGAAATTCAAGACACTGGTTTTACGACAGGTATAGACGGTCGTGGTTTCTATCCTCGAACCAAATCATTCACGCTTGGTGTAAATGTTGGATTTTAAAAACATAAAAAGATGAAACAACTCCTAAAAAAATCTATATATATTTCTGTATTTGGTATGATAGCAATGAGCTATCAAGCTTGTACCAAACTGGACGAAAATCCTTATAGCGAAATAAGCAACGATAAATTTCTCAACAACAGAAGAGAAGTATTGCAAGCGGCCTTACGCCCAATGACCCATATGCAATCATGGCTAGCGCCTACCGGAGGCAGTGGTTATTACTACCATTCGGAATTGTCGTCTGATCAATTGGCCTGGCCGCAAAAAGGCAGACATGGCTATGATGCAGGAGATCATTTTAGACAGCATTATCACACATGGACAGACAATGAATCTCGCACACGCGATGCTTGGATTGGAATGTGGACAGGCTTAGGTTATGTTAACAACGCGCTCAATCGGATTCAAGCAACCCCACCAGAAAAGGTAGGTATGGAGCCTGACGAACTGAATGCGATCATTGCAGAACTCAAGGTACTTCGCGCCTTCCATTACATGAAAATTATGGAATTATGGGGCAATGTACCCATTGTTGAAGAAGTGTCTGAAGAAATAGCCAATCCAGAGACCAAACCACGTACGGAAGTCTTTGCTTTCATACAAAAGGAGCTTGAAGAAAATGTTCCTAATTTATTACCGCTTTCGGATGCATTAATTGGAAGAGTAAACAAGGCTGCGGGATACGCCATGCTAGCAGAACTCTATCTTAATGCTGAAAAGTGGGTAGGACAACCCATGTGGGACGAGTGTATTGCAGCCTGTGATCAGGTTTTAAATGGTGAAGGGGGCGGCTTAGGGGGTGGTCCTAACCTGGCTGCTGATCTGACGTCTACATTTAGTAATACGAATCAACGTGCAACAGAGGCTCTTTTTCAATTTGCATATAGTCAAAAAGGAGGTTTCGCATTTGATTGGGGCGGCTTCTTTATGGGCTATGATTATATGAAAGATGTACTTAATGTCGGATACGGCGGATGGAATGCCTTCGTAGTGATACCAACCGCTTTTGATGCTTACGCTGAAAACGACTTACGCAAGAAAGAGTGGTTTTTGTTCGGCCCACAATACAAATATGGCACACAAACACCGGTGTTAGGCACGGAAGAATGGAGCGGAAAACCTATTGTTTTTGTAAACAGTATCCGCCGTGAAAGCGAGGGAGACTTAACCAGCGCAGGCGGTATGGCACAAGGAGAAGAAAATAGTGGAGCTAGATTCAATAAATATAAATCCGGGACCTTGCAAGATGCCAACTATCGTGAAAACCACTATATGATCTATCGTCTTACCGAAATATACTTTAATAAAGCAGAGGCCATTATGCGAAAAAATGGCGGTGTTGCCACCCAAGAGGTAGTAAATTTAATTAATGAAAGTAGAAAACGGGCCTTTTCCGCCGAAGATTGGCCGGCTGCACAATATACAACGACAAGCTTGACACTAGATGAATTATTGGCTGAGCGAGGTCGTGAATTTATTTTTGAAGGAAAAAGACGTACCGATCTTATTCGTTTTGGAAAGTATACAACAGCCGCTTGGTGGGATCACAGACCTAGTAGTGACCCAAACCGGGAATTGTATCCGATTCCGAATACGCAAATTGCCATTAATCCAAATTTGAAGCAAAATCCGGGATACTAAACAACAGAGGCGCTCAAAAAATGAGCGCCTTTTTATCATATCCAATGATGTATCACCAATTTTACGGTCAGTTGAGAGCATGACTTCTCAATCAAAACTCTTTGCTATCTTGACTTTAAAAGATATTCTCAACAATATTCGTTCATTATTTTTATAAATAAAACAATTCTGTTAATTTGCCTAACACAGTACCAACAAAACAGACACCAATGACCCTAGTTTACATTGCCCTATCCATTTTCTTGTTAATCCTACTGATTAATACATTCAAAGTACATCCCTTCCCTGCCTTTTTACTCGTTTCAATCTTTGCCGCAGCTACTTTAGGCTTATCTATTGATAAAATTGCGACAACATTAGAGAAAGGAATTGGCGATATTTTATCATCCTTACTAATATTAATTACGTTTGGAGCCATGTTCGGTAAAATCATTGCTGTAAGCGGTGCTGCGCAAAAAATAGCCGCGGTGATGATGTCGTGGGTGGGGCAAAAAAAAATTCAGTGGGCCATGATGATTGTTGGCTTTATCATCGGTATTCCACTTTTTTACGGAGTAGGTTTTGTGCTGATGGTGCCCCTTATTTTTTCGGTAGTCTATAAATATAAACTTCCAGCGGTCTTCATTGGCTTGCCTATGTTAGCAGCGCTGTCGGTTACGCATGGCTTTTTACCCCCTCATCCTTCACCCTCCGCACTGGTTATCCAATTCAACGCCAATATGGGTTTAACGCTTGTATATGGCTTCGCTCTTGCTATACCGGCTATCATTATCGCCGGTCCTTTCTTTGCACAATTTCTCAAAAAAATCCCATCGCAACCCTTACAGACATTCATTTCAGAAGACTTACCCGATGATCAATTACCAGGCACTTTTAATAGCTTTTTTACGGCATTGTTGCCCGTTATACTACTAATTGCAACGACATTTATCCAGCATGTATTTACGTTGAGTCCAACAGTTCAACAGCTATTAATATTTCTGAGTTCGCCATCGGTGGTTTTGATGATTGTATTTTTTTATTCACTTTTCTCCTTGGGAGTCGTTCAAAAACTTAAAATGGACGATTTAATGAATCATTGTACGCAAGCGGTGAAGGACGTTGCTACCATCATTTTGATTATTGCCGGTTCAGGAGCGCTCAAAGAAGTATTTACACAAACCGGTGTAAGCGAGGAGATTGCTAATTCATTGAGAGCACTTCCGGTTCCGCCGCTTGCCTTAGGTTGGTTAATAGCGGCTATTATACGAATATGCGTCGGATCGGCAACTGTAGCGGGATTGACGACCGGATCGATGATTCTACCACTGATTCAATCCACTGGAACTGACCCTAATTTGATGGTGCTAGCGGTCGGCGCAGGTAGTTTAGCCTTCTCACATGTCAATGATTCAGGCTTCTGGATGTTTAAGGAGTACTTTAATCTGACGATCAAAGATACCGTGCTAACTTGGTCGGTAATGGAATCCATTGTTGCCATCGTCGGCCTCATCGGTGTTCTGTTGTTAAATCTGGTTGTATAAGATCAACGATTTTATCCTAATAAATTATTGGTAAACTTAATACGTATACCCGACTGGAAATTTTCCACAGTCTTAAAAATTTCCTTTAAGGTAACACGTTCAATACGTGTAATCTTATCAATATCAATATAGTTGTCCGGCTCACCCTTATCAACGATCATGCGCACCGCCTGATTTTTTAGACGCATTGTCATTAAGTAATAATAAGATAAGCTTAATTCCTGATATTGATTTTCAGTGAACACGCCCATATCTCGCAACATTTTCATTCGTTCTCCGGTATTCTCTAAAAAAATCCGATTCCGTAGAGCATAAACACGCACCAAGTCTACGATTGGGGTCATCGCTTTTTTAATATCAAAGACCTCGCGGCCTTGTACTGTTATCGTCTTAATTGGTTTAAAGAACGTTAACGGCGGCACGTATTGCAAGGCATTTTTAGCCAAATACACAAAAAACTTCTCTAAAGGCTGCTGAAGCTCTACATCTAGAAAGTCTCGAAGATTATCCATGATTGCTTTATCTCCATAAATCAATCGGCAATCAAAAAAAGTCGAAAATTTAATGGCAGTCTCCGGAAGCGATTCCTCCATCCATTTTTTATAATTGCTCTTCCAATGCGATAAGGAGTGTGTCCATTGTGGATTACTCGCCATATAGCCCCCCGTACAATACGCGAAGCCTACAAAATGCAATCGATCAGACACTTTTTGCGCAAACTCAAGGAACCATTTCCGAACTTCTTCCCGATGTTCGTTCGCATTATCCTCATAAATTAGCGCATTATCCTGATCTGTTTTCAAAGTCTGTTCTTTACGTCCCTCGCTTCCCAACACCATAAAAACGAATTTAGAGGGTGGATTGCTCATTTCGCTCAACACTTCTTCTATTACATTCTGCGCAATTGTATCAGCAATAGCGGTTATTAATTGATTAACAATCTCAGCTTGTACACCTTTACTCAATAACTGATTGACAATGTACGGAACACGAGACCACTTCTCTTTTAACTCGATACTCGTTCTAGCTAATTTTACAGATTGAATAAAGACTAATGGCGATTGAGCTTGTTCACTCATCAATTTATTTCTGCTAACAAATCCTACGTATTTGCCTTCTGACTCCACCAGCAAATAGCGTAATTTTGTTTCATACATCGTCAGCAGCGCTTCATATATATAGGTATCGATGGAAATTGACTCAATGGCGCGATCCATAAAATAATACACAGGTTTAGTAAGATCAGCTTTTTTCGCGATCACATTATCACGCAACGTTATATCAGTAATGAAGCCGTCGATATTTCCACTTTCACTGGTGACAAACAAACAACTAACCTTATTGGCAGCCATAATACGGGCGGCTTCGTACACCGGCATGCTTTCTTTGCAGGTCACCAGCTCCCTGAAAGCTATATCACTGATTCTTCTCGAATAGACCTGTTCAGGCATCAGGTAACTTTCATCAAATGAAGGGGCTTGTTCTTTTGTATTATCCATGAGTTTTTCTATAAAACTATAGTCATTAATTGAAGTGCATATAAATGACTTATAAACGCTTGAAAACTAACGAACAGACAATTAAAGCAATCAAAAAAAACAAAATTATTAACACCGTTGATATGCTCCATGGTGACTTATCAAGAATCAGTTGTTTTGATAATTTGACTTGCTGTTCTTCAATTGTTTCTTCTGTAACTTCTTTTCTTTTGACCAGCTCAAAATAACTCTTTGCTGTGGCGTCTGCATCTAATAAAGCATTATGGGCCTTCTCCAGCTCCTTTTCAAAAAGTTCCTGGTAGAGTTCGTTTAAACGGAGGTATTTTATCCAAGGTTTTTTAACGTATCCGGAACTCGCTAACATGGTACAAAATAGGCGTAAATCGCCAAGTGGGTTTTCCATAGCGCAGCGATAAAAATCCGCTCCCAATACATGAAAGTCGAGTGCGACAAAGTGCCCCACGACTAGAGGTTTAAATTGCCGGAGATCACTGCTGAGTTTTTCCATTACGGCACAACGCGGTACTCCAAACGTTCTTAAGTATGAATCCTTTATCCGATGCACTAATTGCGCTTGCCGACTAACCACCACATCGTCTTCGTTCACATAGAAATTTTCTCGCTTGATTTCCCTTCCGTCCTTTGTAAACACAATCCAAGCGACTTGAACGGCACTTGGCCAATTATCTTTTGTAGAATATCCTACCGTCCACTTTTTGGGTAGCCCCGTTGTTTCCGTGTCAATAAATAAAAGATATTCTTGCATGCAAGAAAAATAACTCTTTTTAATAACAAGTGCAATAAGAGACGTAAAATCCTGCTGTTTATATTGAATTATTCATTGCTCGGCTATTATAAAACGAAGGTGTCTCCTACATTTGTCTTTGACAAGCATAGGAGACACCCGCTTAGTATTTATTCTATTAATCTTCCAAGATTTCGGCAACTCTTCCGATCTGCCCATCTTCGAGTCGAACTTTAATTCCTCTGGAGTGAAAGGTGGCCGATGTTAAAATATCCTTGACATAGCCATAAGTAATGTTCCCCGTACGCTGATCTTTCTTCAGGATAATCCCTACATTTTGTCCTCTAAAAATTTCCTTACGATATTGTCCGTTGCTCATACCTTTCTAAATATATTCAAGTATACACTATTTAGGCGACTTCATCTTTATACAAATATAATTCGTCCACTAAATGCAAAAAATGCATTAGCTCAAATGGTTTCTTCACGTAGGCTTCTGCTCCACATCGCTCTTTAATTTTTGCTATATCATCGGAAGCGGATACCATCGCAACCGGAATATGGCTTGTTAACGGATTCTGCTTTAATTCCATGCACAAATCACTACCCCACATCCACATGAGGCGTTCATCTAGTAGAACCAACCCAAACTTTCCGGTTCTCAAAATACTGTGCATATTTTTTCCTGTATCTATTTTAACATTGTAGCCCTCCGGTTTTAGTATATCCGCAACCATTGCCGCGAAATCCATATCGTCATCTACACAAAGAATATTCTTCATTTTAAATCCTATTTTTTGATAATCATCAACTCGCATATTTTATCACCTACTTTAAGCGGTGGTTTATGCAAGTATATCAGTCTTACTTTTAAAATTTTGAAGCGGGCAAAGCCACAATGACCAATCGTCATTCACTGAATAGACGCTTCTTTTATTAATTTATTCCGATATAATCCAAAACAACAACTCCATACGTGTTTCTATACCCATTCAAGAAATAATCGTATTGAATTATTTTTATAACGTTGGCCATCGCAACGTCAGTATGTCTTGTTATCAAATATTCAACCAAAATCTCAGCTTTAACCCACAAAACAAGCCTTAAAAACACTCAACAAGTTGATTTTTAAAACCAAATCCATTTATCATTTTTTTGTTAATTTTTTGTTCACGTTGAACAGGCTCATTTATCAACTGTCAATCCCTCCCCCTGCATGATTATCCATGATATTTTTTTCCATATTTAATTTGTATAGAATGTGAGCAATTCAAGCATCTTTCGTTTACGTAAATTTACCATTAAATGACTTTGGTTTGAAGTTTGTAATATTAAGTTGTAAATAGAAAGTGGGGGAGTTTGACTACTTTATTATACAAAACATCTCCTATTTTGCTAGGCATAGGATACTATACTGCTAATGTATGAAGCAAATTGACGAAAATAAATTTTCATTTTCCGCTCGTGCTTACAATAGGGAATTGGATCTGCTACTAACCGCTTTAGATACTACAAAAGTCGGTGTAGTGATAACCGATTGCTCACAGCCCGATTATCCCATTGTCTATTGCAACAAGGCATTTGAAGAGCTCACTGGCTATTCGCGCAATGAAGTTATTGGCCATAATTGTCGTTTTTTACAAGGCAATGATGACAACGAAGAACAAAAAAAAGTCATCAAAACAGCCTTGCATCTGGGGCAGCCATGTGAAATAGAAATAAAAAACTATAAAAAAGACGGATCTCTATTTTGGAATCAACTTCGCTTACAACCAATAAGAGACGAGGAAAATAATGTTACTTATTATATTGGTGTTCAAAACGATGTTACTCGCTTAAAACTAACCAATCAGCAGCTCCGAGTAGAAAAACTTAAAGTAAAAAAAACGTTAGTTGAACATGACAACAATCTATCGGATGATGAAGGTCTCCTGACGGCCGTAATAGACACGGTTAGGGATTCCGTGTTGATTTTGACGGAGAATCTTCATATTATAAAGGTCAATAGATCTTTCCTTAAAACTTTCCATATTGCCGAGGACGAGGTACTGGACCAGCATATCCTGGGCATCGACAACGGGAAGTGGAACACTATGGGGCTACAAAACCTCGCCGAGCAATTAAGCTCAAAAAAAACAAGCATAAAGGATTATTTGTTGGAAGACTTTCCAACTCGTGTCGGAAAAAAAGTATTGAATTTTGATGCTCATTTTATATCACACACGACTAATGCAAATATCATTTTAGCGATTAGCGATATAACGGAGTTACGGGAGCTCGAGAAAAGAAAAGATGACTTTCTAAGTACAGCCAGTCATGAACTTAAAACTCCGTTAACAGCCATTACAGCGAGTTTACAATTAACACAACGGATGCTTCCTCCTGATGCAAGCGAAACACTTAAGGGAACACTCAATAAGACAAAATCTTATGTAGACAAATTGGAGCATCTGGTTATTGACCTCTTGGATGCATCCAAAATTAAAACCGGAAGAATAGAACTTACCAAACAGGCATTTGACTTTGACGCAATGATCTTAGAGGTCGTAGATAAATTACGAGGAAAATATCATGATAACCATTTCGAGGTTCAGGGAGCAGCAAGTAATTATTATATAGGAGATAGACTGCGCCTGGAGCAAGTCATCTTAAACTTATTAACTAACTCCATTAAATTTTCCCCCGTCAATAGATCAATTAATATACATCTTTCACGATTAAGTGATTTCATAAAAGTTTCAATTACCGATTATGGTTTGGGTGTAGACCATCAATATCAGAAGAAAATATTTGATTCTTTTTATCGGGTGGACGAAATACAGAAACAGTATCCCGGCATCGGTGTCGGTCTGTATATAAGCAACCAGATCATAAAAAAACATAAAGGAACCCTTTGGGTTGAAAGTACAATCGGAGAAGGCGCCACCTTTAGTTTTACATTACCCCTAAAATACCAAGATCATGATAAAGAAAATTATGATATGTGATGATGATGAAGGCATATTAGACATTACGGGCTTATTATTGGAAAGCTATGGATATCAGGTATTACTGGAGTCCAATAGCGCACGTTTGCTTCCAAGAATTTCATCGGAAAAGCCCGACTTGCTGTTAATCGATATCTGGATGCCCTTATTAATGGGGGACGAAATTGTGAGAATTTTAAAGAACAATAAAGAAACTGCTCACTTACCGATCATTATGTTTTCCGCTGGCAGAGAAAGCGAACGTATAGCATCCGAAGTTGGTGCTGACGATTATATAGCAAAACCTTTTAATATCGAGGATTTAAACAATAAAATCGTTGCGCTTGGATAAATTACTTACTATTTTTTATTTAATATCACCTTTTTCCAAAAATCCTGCATGAATCCCAAACCATAGGCAGTTAATTGAATCATAGCAGCTACTACACCAAGGCCCGCCACCCTAAGCGACTTGCTCTGAGACCAAGCGTGGAAGAAAAGTAATAAGACATAGACCCCTAGCAGAAAATTACAACACCATGTAACTAATGGAATTCTAAACAAAATAAAACCTTGTAAAAAATTCAGTGCGACGGTAAAAATTAAAAATAGCGTAAAAAGTGCCGGAAAAAAATGGACAAGTTTCAGCTCTGAGGGAAAGTGTTTGTAAATATTAATTCTAGCTCTTCCAAAAAAATGAAGCTGTTTATAAAACTGACTAAAATCAGTTCTCCGTTTGTGATAGACAATGGCTTTGGGGATTAGGCCGATCTTAAATCCTGCTCTTTGAATCCGTATACTATATTCTATATCCTCCCCTAATCTAGTCAACTTATATCCACCAACGGCCTCCCACACCTCTCTGGAAACGCCCATATTGAAACTTCGAGGATGAAACTGCCCGATATGCTTTTTATTCCCTCTAATCCCACCGGTAGTAAGGGGCGATGTCATGGAATAACTAATAGCTTTCTGAATGGGTGTAAACGACGCATGTGCGGCATCGGGACCGCCATAAGCGTCCAACTTATGAAGAGATAGATAATCGTTAACCAGCTGTAGATAGTTAGCCGGAATCAAACAATCAGAGTCGAATACAATAAAGTAATCTCCCTTTGCACGTTCGAAACCAAAGTTTCGACTGAAACCTTGCCCTTCGTTGGGTTTGAAAAAATATCGAAGATTAAGTTTATCCCGGTAGCTTTCAACGATCTTCCCGGCACTATTTGTAGATCCATCCTCAATCACCAGCACTTCAAATTCAGGATAGCCTTGCTGCACCAGTGTAAACAGAAGCTCGTCTATTTCTTGCGGTCGATTATATAAAGGAATAATAATTGAAAAGAAAATCATAGCGGAATATAAAAGCTATCTAGATCACTTTTTCTATTTGATAATTATTTCGGTCATGTGCATTGCGCGAGACCAACTCAGCAATAAAGCCGGTTAAAAATAGCTGCGTACCTACTATAATTGCAACTAGAGCAATGTAAAACAAAGGTTGATCGGTAACATTTCGATAGGAGGTACCTTTCGATATGCTGATCAGTTTATCCGAAATCAGCCAAAGAGTCATAATAAAGCCTCCCATAAAACTCAGTACACCTAGACTTCCAAAAAAATGCATCGGTCTTTTACTAAATTTGCCAACAAAAAATATTGACAGTAAGTCTAAAAAACCATTGATAAATCGACTGAAACCGAATTTGGTCGTGCCATACTTCCTAGGATAATGCTTTACAACCTGTTCTTCTATTTTTGTAAAGCCTGCCCATTTTGCAATAACGGGGATATAACGGTGCATCTCTCCGTAAACCTCTATATTTTTAACTACATCCTTTCGATAAGCCTTCAGCCCGCAATTGAAATCATGTAAGTTATTGATACCTGAAACCCTGCGTGTCACCGCATTAAAAAGTTTGGTAGGCAGCGTTTTATTTAAAGGGTCATGCCTTTTTTGTTTGTATCCCGACAATAAATCCAGCTTTTCCTCTTTTATTCGATGAAAAAGAACCGGTATCTCATCCGGACTATCTTGTAAGTCAGCATCCATGGTGATAACAACATCGCCCGATGCAGCTGCAAAACCGACATTCAATGCAGCTGATTTCCCATAATTCCGCCGAAATTTAATGGCATAAATTTCAGGATAGGTTAATTTTAGCGCCTCAATTTCACGCCATGAACCGTCTGTGCTACCGTCATCTATCATAATCACTTCGTAACTGAAGCTGTTCTCATCATTTACCCGTTTAATCCAAGCCACCAATTCAGATAAAGATTCAACTTCATTGTACAAAGGTATGACGACAGATATATCCATGTGTTAATAAGCAATTATCAAATGATTTGTTTATCGGTTTATTCCTGAGGTTCTTCAGAGATTGTTTGAAATATGGGTCGTTCTTTCTTAAATAAAGCACCAAATATTAGAGCAATCACGAAAACAACAATAGTAGAGATCGCAAAACCACGCAACGTATTAACAATATTAACTTCACCTGCCTTTTCTATTTGCTCGTCTATCTTTTCCAGTTGCGTGTCAATCTGCTCAGCATCAGCACCCGATTTCTCCATGTACTCAATTGAGTTATTCGCTATGTTACGCATATAGCGTTCTCTCATATCAGGCTCTATATACTTCTCAAAAACAAATCCGGAGACTGAGGAAATAAAGCTTGCCACAAGCAACATGGAAAAAACACCGATTACAGCTTGCTTAAAACTCCAATAGCCGCCGATAGTTCCTCGCAATCTAAATGTGAATAAAATAGCTAATACTAAAGGAAGAAAAAAGCCGGTGATGACCGGGCCAATAATGACCATCCAAAACGAGGAACTGGAAGCATAATAGTACATGGGAATAATGGTTAATACAATCATCAGTATTCCCACTACAATCCCTAACTTAGCTCCTTCTTTCCGTAATAAGCTGTTGTTTTCCATTTACTTTTAGTTTTTATTATAGGCCACTATAAGTGCATAAACCGCTGCGTCCATTGACGGATCGCCACTAGCTCTTAGATATTCGGTAAATTGGTTTTCCGATGGATTCTGTTCAGCAAAGAAGCTCATTATCGGATAAAACAGCCCAGCCAGCTCTTGCTCCTCGCCAAGATTAGCTGCTACTCGACTTATTTCTTTATAATTGCTCTCCACTAATATTTGGTTGGCAATCATCGGTTCATAAATACGATGTTCGTCTTGAAATTCATCTTCATCTACCAACAGGAATTCTTTTAGAAAATCACTTAACTCCGGCTCGATTTCCTCATCAATGCATTCTCTTAAGTATAACAGCAAATTGAGCAACTCGGTTCCCCGATCTATAGTCTGCTCTTCAATATCTTCCCACTCCTCCGATTCGAGATAATCCTCTTCCAATTTTTCGACATCTGCTGCAAAAAAGTTCATCAGCAAGAGGTCGAACGCAATTTCCCTTAAATCTTCATAAGAAGGATAAGCATCAAAACATTCGTCTAACAAATCCACCTTTTGCATATAGCTCTCATCGCTATTAAAAGCTGCGAATAAATTCGTTCGAAAAACCTCGTTTGTTCCGTTTATCTTATCAAAAGCAGAAAGTGCAGCAGTTAATGCTTTCTCAATACGTGCGTCCATCATATTAATTTAGTGTACTATATACCTTATTATTATTCACCACCAAATTTACTTTGCCCATTAAAGTAGCGCCATAAAAAGGACTATTAATCGATTTGGAATGGTTTGTATTTATATCAAAGGTCCAATTTTCTTTCGGATTAAACAAAACTAAATTCGCAGCAGCTCCAACGGTCAAAGATGGCGTCGGAAGCGATAAAATCTCGCGCGGCCTTATTGAAATTTTTTCTATTATTAAATCGATTGATAATTGTGCCTCGAGTAGCAAAGGCAAAGTAGTTTGAAGGCCGATTATACCATTTTTTGCAATTTCAAACTCTACGCGCTTATATTCTACTTCATGGGGCGTATGCTGAGAAACAATCGCATCGATCGTACCGTCTAATAGCCCTTCTTTCAATGCCTGTATATCTTCTGCTGTTCTCAACGGGGGGCTCACCTTATAATTACTATCGAAACCGGCGACACGATCATCCGTTAAAACCAGATGATGAGCGGCGACGTCACAAGTGACCTGTATTCCCTTCTGCTTGGCTTCCCTTATCAGGGATACACTCCCTTTTGTACTAATTGTGCTAAAATGAATAGCAGTGTTGTGGTAATTAGCGAGCGATAAATCTCTCGATATCATCAATTCTTCAGCAAGCCCGGGATTTCCCTTCATTCCCAAATAGGTACTCATAACACCCTCATTCATTTTTGAGTGATTTGCAATCGAAGCATCCTCCGCAAAAGACATGATCAGTGCACCGAATCCCTTGCAGTAGAGGAGTGCTCTACTCATTAGTTCTGCCTGTTGAATACTTTTATTGCCATTGGAAAAAGCAACAGCTCCCGCTAACTTCATATCATAAAGCTCTGCCAGATCATTACCCGTTCTCCCTTTACTTATAGCTCCAATCGGGTAAATAGATACCAGTTGATTTCTCGCTAAATTCAAAACCATGGATATCTCTCCTTTACTATGTAGGGCAGGCTCTGTGTTAGGTTGCATCGCTAATCCGGTAAAACCACCTGCCGCAGCAGCGGCACAACCGCTTTCAATCGTCTCCTTTGTCTCCAATCCCGGCTCGCCTAAATTTACGTTTAAATCGAAAAATCCCGGAGCCAAGTATTGTCCATTAGCGTCAATAACCGTTGCATCTTCGTCGTTTATGATATTCTTATTTTCAATGGCCTCGACCATACCCCGATTGATGAGAACATCTAGCGTTTGACCATTTTTTTCATGTCCGGGAAAGGCTAACGTGGCAGACTTTATCAGTATTTTATCCATGTAAAACAATACGTTTTTTGACAAATAAATATAAAGTGTCAGTGGCTTTCATTGAAAAGCTTGACAACATCGTGCAAAAAGGGAAAAATTGTTTTAATATAACCGATGGGGTTATAAAACTCATTGAAGAATGAAGTACAATCTGAGGAACTTTCATTAAAAAACAAAAGTACAAAATAGTCGTTAATGCTAACGAATATTTTGTACTGAATTTGATGTGCCAGTTAGCTGATACGATCGTTAGCTAACTGCGAGTTGGCCGACAATTAACCGATAATCGTATTATCCGCAATCACGGCTCGTTTCTTAATAACGATAATGCCATCTTTCACCGTATAGGTTTCAAAGTCTCCATCCGGCAGATGTGGGCCACCTTTAATCTGTACATTGTTACCGATTGAACAGCTCTTATCTAAAATTGCCGTGTCAATATAGCAATCTTCTCCAACCCCAACAATGGGCTTGTTAGTTCTCTTTGCATCTTCAAGCTCTTCAAGGTTTTGATAAAAATCACTCCCCATCATATAGGTATTCTTGATAACCGTACCCTTCCCTATCCTAGAACGGACGCCGATAACCGAGCGTTCGATTTCCTTCGCGGCAATAATACAACCATCCGCCACAATAGCGTTATACAGCGTAGTCGCAGCCATTTTAGATGGAGGTAGCATACGGGGTCTTGTAAAAATACTCTGTTTATCAAAGAGGTTAAAGGCAGGTATTTCATCTGTTAGACCAATATTAGCTTCAAAGAAAGAATCAATGTTACCAATATCAGTCCAATAGCCATCATATTGATAGCTTATCACTTTCTTTTGATCGGTAATTGCATCAGGTATCAGTTCTTTACCGAAATCCAATCCCTGATTTTGTGTTAGCAGGTCGTTTAGTACCCCTTTACTAAAAACGTAAATTCCCATCGAAGCGAGATAAACCCTTCCCGCATCTTTCATTTCGTCACTTACCTCCGAACTCCAGTCAACAAGCAATTCTGTTTTAGGCTTTTCTATAAAGGAGGTAATATGCCCCTCATCATCAGATTTCAATATACCAAAAGAAGTAGCGTCCTTTGCGTTAACGGGGATCGTGGCAATGGTGATTTCTGCTTTCTTACTAATATGAAATTCGATCATCTCCTGGAAATCTATCTGATAGAGTTGATCGCCCGATAAAATAAGGATAAAATCATAATCGTGATTGACCATGTAACGTAAAGAGTGCCGCACGGCATCAGCGGTTCCCTGAAACCATTTATCTCCTTCAATCGTCTGTTCGGCAGCGATAATATCAACGAATCCTTTACTGAAAACACTAAAGTTATAAGTGTTTTTAATATGCGTATTTAGTGATGCCGAATTGTATTGGGTCAATACAAAAATTCGATTGAATCCCGAATTCAAACAGTTGGAAATAGGTATGTCGACTAAGCGATATTTACCGGCAATTGGCACCGCCGGCTTTGACCGTTTATCAGTTAAGGGTGCTAACCGGGAACCCCTCCCCCCTCCTAGCACGATGGATATTACCTTTGGAGTCATATTAATTAATTAGTTTTTTATATAAATCTGTATACTTGGCTGCCGATTTTTCCCAGGAAAAGTCGAGCTTCATTAATTTCTTCCTTAGGGCAGTCTGCTGCTTTTGTTCCGTTTGACGCCAAAAGTGCAAAGCGCGTTCAATGCCCTCGCAAACCCCGTTAACACTAATGTCATTAAATAAGACACCATACCCTTCTCGATCGATATCTACCACGGTATCTTTCAGCCCTCCTGTTGCATGTACTACAGGCACCGTTCCGTAACGCATAGCATACAATTGATTTAACCCGCAGGGTTCAACTCGAGACGGCATCAATAAAAAATCTGCACCGGCATATACTTGGTGAGCCAGTTCTTCATTATAACCAATAAACAAGGCCAAATGTTGTGAAAATTGTTCGCGCATTTTTAATAATGACGCTTCGATGCCCTTATCTCCTGATCCTAAAACGAAGAAATTAACCTCTCCTTCAAACCGTTCTAAAACAGATACGAGAACAGATGCTAATAGATCAGCTCCCTTCTCCAAAGCAAAACGACCGATGAAAACGAACAATGGTAGACTTGCGTCCATACCGTAAGTATCACATAGGATGCTCTTATTACTTTCTTTACCCTTCTTAACAGCAGCTGGTGAAAAATTATTTTCAAGCATGGGATCGGTAGCCGTATCCCAAACCTCTGTATCAATCCCATTTACAATCCCATATGACTTCGTCCTTTCAGCCTCAAAAAGGCCCTCCAATCCATTGGCTCTTACGTATAACTCATGTAAATATCCTTCTGAAACCGTCGTGTAAGCCCAGCAACATTTGATTAGGGCTGCTAAGGGGTTAATTAATCCGTTCCAATCGAGCAAGCCCCATCGCCACGTATCAAAAGCGGGCATGAGCGAAGCGGTATTCCAGCTTAGCCATCCCTGATACTGTCCATTGTGAACGGTGGCAACTGTTGGAACACCCTTTAACAAGTTAAATTGATCCACATTTTCAATATAAAATGGAATCAGACCTGCATGATGATCATGGCAGTGTATAATGTCGGGCCGTTGGTAAGTTGCACATAGCCAATCCAAAGCGGCATGTTGAAAAGCCAAGAATTGTTCGCTTTCATCCGGGTAGCTATATACTTCCTCCCGATCAAGTAAGCCAGGTATTTTTATCAATATTAACTCAAAGCCTAGCAGATTGCTGCGTTCTCGTAAAACGCTGTAATGGTAAGAGGAACTGCCTTGTTGGATGCTACCTTCGTGTAGAACTTCGAACTCATTATTCTGTACAAAAGTCTTGTTATAGAAAGGCATCACAACGGAGGATTCAATTCCAGCCTTCCGCTGATATTTGGGTAAAGAACCCAGCACGTCCGCTAAACCACCAACTTTGGCCACAGGATAACATTCCGCGGCGAAATGAATTACACGCATTTTTCTTTCGTTTTACCTTGTCCTTTTCAAAACTACACCACTTAATGGAGGTAGCGTAAACTTCGCCGAATAGGCCTTGTTCATCCAATGATAAGGTTCGGCTTTAATAGGCTCGCAGTTAATTCCACTTCCAAAATATACTTTATCGTCTGAATTCAATAGTACCTCATAAGTTCCTTTATGAGGAAGACCGATACGATAATAATATCGCACTACAGGCGTCAGATTTAATATAACAACCAAGTCATCCTTCTCCGATCTCCCTTTCCGATAATAAACAAGCACCGAATTTTCATGGTCACCCAATTCTACCCATTCAAAACCCTCCGGCGAAAAACTTTTCTCATATAAAGCGGGTTGCGTCTTATATAAATTATTTAAATCTTTCACAAAACGAAATAAGCCTTCGTGTGGCGGAAAATTGAGCAAATGCCAATCCAGCGATTGGTTGTAATCCCATTCCGCAGTTTGTCCGAACTCACCTCCCATAAATAAAAGTTTAGTGCCCGAATGCGTAAACATATAAAGATATAACGCCCGGAGGTTTGCGAAACGTTGCCATTCATCTCCGGGCATTTTGTAGATTAACGAATGTTTTCCATGCACAACCTCATCATGCGACAAGGGAAGCATAAAATTCTCATGAAAGGCGTATACGGTACTGAAAGTTATCTGTTGATGATTATACTTACGATAAACGGGATCCTGTTTAAAGTAGTTCAAGGTATCATGCATCCACCCCATCATCCATTTCATGCCAAATCCCAAACCACCGGTAAAAGTAGGTCTACTAACTCCCGGCCAAGCCGTCGATTCCTCAGCAATTGTTTGCACATCAGCAAAATTTGCATAAACGGCTTCATTTAGTTCTTTAAGGAAACTCACCGCTTCCAAGTTCTCACGACCACCGTATTCATTCGGGATCCATTCACCTGCATTGCGCGAATAGTCTAAATATAACATAGAAGCCACCGCATCTACCCTTAAACCATCCGCATGAAATCGGTCCAGCCAAAATATTGCATTACTTATCAAAAAGGCCCTAACTTCATTTCGTCCATAATTAAAGATGTAGGAGCTCCAATCGGGATGATATCCCTGTCGTGGATCTTGGTGTTCGTATAAATGCGATCCATCGAATCGATACAACCCGTGAGCGTCACCCGGAAAGTGTGAAGGAACCCAGTCGAGAAATACACCAATATCGTTCCGGTGCAGTTGCTCAATGAGATACATGAGTTCTTGCGGTGGACCGTAACGAGCACTGGCGGCGAAATAGCCGGTTACTTGATAACCCCATGAAGGATAGTAAGGATGCTCCATGATAGGCATAAACTCTACGTGCGTAAAACCGGCCTCTTTAATGTAGGGTACCAATTTATCAGCAATCTGCCCGTAACTTAATAAATGATCAGGATGCTCGGGGTCTCGCATCCAAGACCCCAGGTGTAATTCATATACAGATATAGGCCTATCCAAACCATTGTGAAGATGCCGTTTCTCCATCCAATCCTGATCCTTCCATTCATACCAGGTGGTACCGACTTTAGAAGCAGTTTTTGGCGGTGTTTCCCAAACTAAAGCAAAGGGATCTCCCTTTTCCAGATTTTCTCCGGTTGTCGTCTTGATAAGATACTTATAATTGGCCCCTAAAGGCACGTCAGGAATGAAGCCCTCCCAAATACCGGAGGCATCCCATCGAATATATAAGTGGTGCAAATGGGGGTTCCATCCATTAAAATCACCAATTACGCTGACTGATCGGGCATTAGGCGCCCAAACGGCAAAATAAGTTCCTTTTCTTTCCTCTTTTTCTAGATGATGAGCACCGAACTTTTCGTATAACTTAAAATGTTTTCCTGCTTTGAAAAGACTAACATCAAAATCAGTAAACAGTGAGAATACTTCAACAGTATTATGCATATAGTGTTTTTTTACAGTTAGGTGCGCTCTATAATGATTACTTTAGCTAAAAAGCAACCTGTCCGAACTTATTTCGGAGACACATTTCATTTCTACAAAAGAGAATATTGACCGTTACGTCAAACCTTCGCCCTTCTGACTCTTTATTCGACAACAATATTCCGGAAATCTTTATCAACCTGAATAGTAGGAACCCCTTCTTCTTCTTTCCATTCAGTAATTCGATTATCAACCAATATTCTATTTATTTCAAATGGTAAACCTATAAAACTCAGTTTATAAGTTTCATATCTCTCTGTAAACAATCCATCGATCGTTTGGTTTAAGGTTAAGCTATTTTTTTCGCCTTTTAGTACAATTTTTTTCTCAAGGTAAATCTCCTGTTCGTAGGCAAACGTATCGCCATGATCTTCATAAAGGAAAGAATTCACTTCTATGTCCGCGTAATAAACTCTTAGCTTTAAACTATCAACCTGCCGAAGGTCCACGTATTGCATAACAGGATACTCGGGAATTACGGCTCCTGCTTTGATAAATAAAGGCATTTCATCTAACGGCGTTGCTATATCGTGTTCTTCCCCCCCTTTTAACACCGTATCAGACCAATAGTGATACCAGTAACCCGCAGGTAGATAAACTTTTTTGCTCACTTGTCCAGGATTGACTACAGGAGAAACCAACACCTTATCACCAAAAGAAAACTCCTCCTCTCTTGGGATATTCGATTCTATTGCCTGCTCTAGCATAGAGATCGGTCTCAGAATCGGAAAGCCATACTGCGCATGTTCCCAAAAAACCGAATAAATGTAAGGTAGAAACTTATAGCGAAGCTCGATGAACTTTTTGTTGATCGCTTCTAGTTCCGCACCAAAACTCCAAGGTTCCCGCTCTCTTGTATCGCCGGCCGAATGTGCTCTCATAAAAGGTGAGAACACCCCAAATTGGATCCACCTAGTAAACAATTCGCCATCAGGTTCACCGCTAAATCCACCGATATCTGTTCCACAAAAAGACATACCCGATACCGAAAGCCGTTGGAGCTGCAGAACA
>Ga0079224_100002388_pt1 | contig 22748 bp, 19 predicted proteins | sample Stecom2015_FD_80414 | JGI IMG/M metagenome (GOLD analysis project Ga0079224, IMG submission 80414) | Agricultural soil microbial communities from Utah to study Nitrogen management - Steer compost 2015 | ecosystem: Environmental > Terrestrial > Soil > Agricultural land | place: USA: Utah...
ACCGCCTTGTCGAACGTGCCGGGCCGGCACACGGACTCGTCGTGCCGCTCGCGGTTGCCGTCGAGATGCACGGACCACGTGAAATACGGCGACGGCTCGTAGTCGTCGATCTTCTGCTCGAGCAGCAGCGCGTTCGTGCAGAGATAGACGAACTTCTTGCGCGCGATGATGCCGCGAACGAGCTCCGGCATCTCCTTGTGAATCAGCGGCTCGCCGCCCGGGATCGAGACGACCGGCGCGCCGCATTCGTCGACGGCGCGCAGCGCGTCCTCGACGCTCATGCGCTTCTTCAGGATATCGGACGGATAGTCGATCTTGCCGCACCCGGCGCACGCGAGGTTGCACTGGAACAGGGGCTCGAGCATCAGAACCAGCGGATAGCGCTTCACGCCTTTCAGCTTCTGCTGAAGGATGTAGCTCGCGATCCGGTACTTTTGTACGAGTGGAATGCTCATTCGTTCTCCTTGTTCGGCAAAAAGGTGTCTGACACCTCTTTCTTCAAAGGGCGTCTGACACCGTTTTTCGGGAGGCCGACACCTTTCGGCTCGCCCTACCCGTCCGTGCCGGTGCGCTCCAGCATCGCGTCGAGGAAATTGCGCCGGATGTGTGCCCACTCCATCTTGAACCACGGCGTGAACCGCTCGGGCGCGCTCTTGAGCTCCGCCTCGAGCGCATCGATGCCCACCCAGCGCCAGTCCGCAATCTCGCTGACGTTGGCGTCGACCGGGCCGTCGTAGCGCCCGTAGTACACCCAGCAATACTCGTGCTCGGCGCCGAGCGCGCCATACTGCGCGTGGTACTTGAACTTGTACAGGAACTCGAGCGGACACGTGAACCCGAGCTCCTGCTCGAGCCGGCGCGAAACCGCCTGCTCCATCTTCTCGCCCCAGCGCGGGTGCGAGCAGCACGTGTTCGACCAGTAGTTCGGCCAGAGCGGCTTGGTCGCAGCGCGCTGCTGCAGCAGAAGCTCGTCGTTGCCGTTGAGCACGAAGATCGAGAACGCGCGATGCAGCACGCCCGCGCCCGTGTGGCAGTCGCTCTTCGCCTTTCGGCCGATCTCCCGATCGAGCTCGTCGACGAGGACCAGCTCCTCCGCTTCGTGGGATACGATCTCGTTACGCGCCATCTAGTCGAGCCCCCAAGCTCACGGGCATCGCCTGAAAACCCGCCGCCCGTATCGCGGTCACTACCGATTCACACGCCTCGTCCGACTCGCAGATCGCGACGATCGAGCCGCCGCCGCCTCCGCCCGTAAGCTTCGCGCCGAGCGCGCCGCTCTCGCGCGCGATCGTCACGAGCTGCTCGAGCTCCGGCGTCGACACCTGCAATGCGTTCAGCATGCCATGACAAATGTTCATCAGCTCGCCGAGAAGCGGTAAGTCATTGTCGGAAATCGCCTGCACGCCGCGCAACGTCAGCGCGTCGATTTGATCGAAAATTCGCTCGTACAGGCGCCGATCCTGTTCCCACGCCTCGCGCACGCGGCCGACGGTCTTCGCCGTCAGGCCCTCGTAGCCGGTCATGCCGATCACGGCCGGAATCGGCTCGACGATGTTCAGCGGCTCGACGAGCGGCGGCTCGCCTGGCCGGAACACGAGCGCCTGCGCGTACGTCGCGAGCGTGTTGTCGAGGCCGCTCGGGCTGCCGTGCGCGACCTTCTCCGACTCGAACGCGAGGCGATTGACCTCGTCGTCCGAGAGCCCGAGCTTGAAGTGCTTGTCGAGCGCGCGGACGATCGCGACGGCCATCGCGGCGGAGCCGCCGAGCCCCATGCCGCGCGGCACCTCCGGGAATACCTCGATGCGCATGCCGCGCCCCGAGAGCCCGAGCTTGTCGAGCACGACGCCCGCGGGCCGCTCGAACGAGCGCCGATCCGCCGGGTTTCTCGCGAGCTGATACTCGACGCCCCAGCGCGGAATCATCAGGTGAATGCCCTCGTCGCAGTCCTCGACGAGCGCCTTGATCGTGAGCGGAACCGGCGCCGCGATCGCATGCCGGCCGTACACGACCGCATGCTCGCCGAGCAGCACCACCTTGCCGTAACCGACGCCCATCGCCGGCGACTCGTGACGCTTCAGGCCGCGGCCGTCGCCCGCACGCTGCCGCTCGCTCTCGAGCTCCGCGATGATCTCCTGCGCCTTCCAGACCTTGATGACCCCGCTCTGGATCACGCGGTCGAGCACCTCGTCGAAGATCTCCTTCCGCGCCCCGGCCGCCGTCACGACGCTGCGCGCGTGCAGCGTCATGTGACCCTTCTGGATGCCCTCGGTTGCGAGCGCGCGGATCGCCGCGAAGTTCTGTGCGAGCCCGACGGCGCCCATCACCTGCGCAAGCTCCATCGCCGATTTGACGTCGAGCAGGCGCAGGTTCAGCGCGACGGTCGGGTTCGACTCGAGCGGCGCGCCGACGATGCCGACTTTGATCGGAATCTCGATCCGCCCGCAGAGATTGCCGTCTTCGTCCGCCTTCCACTCGGTCAGCGACGTGTAGCGGCCGCTGCGCGCGGCATACGCGTGGGCGCCCGCCTCGATCGCACGCCAGTCGTTCCCGGTCGCGATCGCGACCGGGTCGATGCCGTTCATGATCCCCTTGTTGTGCGTGGCCGCCCGGTAAGGATCGACGGCGGCAAAATCGGCCGCGACGATGATGCCGTCGCGCGCCTGCTCGCCGGTATATCCCCGGCCCGCGAGCTTCTCGACCGGAATCCTGCACGACACCTGCACGACGGAGCGGTCCGTGAGATTCGACAGGATGCGCAGGAACACGCGCCCGCCGGTGATCGACTCGACGAGCGGCGCAACCCCCTCGCACATCCCGTTCACGAGGTTCGCGCCCATCGCATCGCGGGTATCGACGAGAAGATGCACGACGAGCATCGGCTTGCCGCTCGAAGGCAGCGGATGCTGATAGAGCTCGATGTCGCGCGCACCGCCGCCTCGCGCGACCATGTTTGGATGGAAGCTGTTCGCGAGATTTAAGATCTCCTGCTTGCGCTCGAGCAGCTTCGCTCGGGCCTTCGCCATATCCGGCAGATCGACGACCTGGATCTGGCCGATGAGGATCGGATCCGACGCCTCGGCGGCGAAACCGCCGCACGCGCCGACGAGCTTGCACGCGGAGCCGAGCGCGGCGACGACCGACGGCTCCTCGACGACCATCGGCACGATGTACTGCTTGCCGTTCACGACGAGGTTCATGCCGAGGCCGAGCGGCAGGCCCATCACGCCGACGACGTTCTCGATCATCTTGTCCGCGGAGGACAGATCGAGCGTATGGCGCCCCGTCGACAGCGCGCGAAAATCGGCCGCGCTCAGAAGGCCCCGCTCGTGAACGATGCGCACGCGCTCTTCGATGCTGAGCTTGTAGAACTCGGGAATTCTTGACCGGTCCGCCGTCACTGACGTCGCTCCTCGATCACCAAACCCTGCCGATCCACGCCGAGATCGACGGCCGCGAAGCCCTGCTCCTCCGCGGCCCGCCGGAATGCGGCGAGCGCGTCCGGCTCGACGCCGAGGCCGAGCCCCAGGTCGCCGCCGCCGGCGCCGCTCACCTTATAGATGACGCCGTATCGCCGAGCCGTCGCTGCGAGCGCGCGATGCTCCGCCGTGACGATCTCGGCCCCGATCGCGTGCCCGAGCGCCTCGAGCTCGCGGCCATACAGATCGACTGCGCGCAAGAATTCCTCGCTTTCGCCGCGTCCGGCCGCCGCACAGCCGGACTTCGCAATCCGTTCCATGGTCCGCTGCCGCTCCGCCGCCTCCTTGGGCCTCGCGGCCCGCCATTCGTGGTAACGGGCCAACAAATTCGGTGTCGATGCGGACCGGCCGGCAAAAATACCCGCGAATCCTACACTGTTCGGAAGTTGGACTGAACCGACATGGGGCACGCGCTCCGAATCGAGGCGGAACTCGATCGCACCGCCGACGATCGATGCGGCCACGTCGAGCCCGCTGCCGGCGCCGCGCTGGAAGCGCCGGTGCAGCTCGACCGCCTGCGCAAGCGTGGGCTCCGGCAGCCCCGCCCAGGCCGCCCAGGCCCCGGCGAACGCGACGAGGGCGGCGGCGCTCGAGCCGAGGCCGAGCTTGCGTCCCGCGGCGTAGAAGTCCGACGAGTCGAGCGACGCGGCCCACGCGGAGCGCTCGCCGCCGAGCCCCCGCCGCACGAGATCGACGAGCTCGATGCCGGTATCGGCGCCGAGCGGGGCCTCCGCGCGGCGAGGCTCCGGGAAACGGGTCTCGATGCTCGACATCGGGGCGGATGCCGCACGGATCGACGCGGTGCAGTATCGGTCGACCGCAAGCACGAGCGCCGGCGCACCGGCGAGCACCGCATACTCGCCGAGGACGACGGCCTTTCCGGGCGCACGGGCGACGTATTCGCGCTCGACAGCCGGCGTACGAGACATTCTCAAACCCGGCGCATCTCGAGGCCCGGACCGAGGCCGGTCGTCATGACGTCGAGCACGCCGGGCACTTGGCTCAATGCGGCTGCTACCTGCGCGCTCGCCTGGGGCTCGCAGACCGCCTTCAGCTGCGGCCCGGCATCGATCGTGAAGAAAACCGGAACGCCGCCCGCTCGCAGCGCGCGCACGGCCTCGATGCAGTCGAGCGTGACACCTTTCCAGTAGATCAGCGGCGGGCGCGACGCGAGCGCCGCGGCATGCATCTTGAGGCAGCTGTGCTCGGCCACGTCCGCGAGCAACTCGAAATCCCGCGCGGCGATCGCGGCCCGCGCCCGATCGAGATCCGCGTCCTGCGCGGCGACCCAGCTCGAGTAATACGGCGACGACTGCTCCGACCGCGCCATCCCCGCGCCCGAGCCGACGTCCTTCTCGCCCCGCGCGGCGATCGCGATGACCACGTCGAGCGGCCAGGCGTCCGCCGGCAGAAGCGGCTCGGCAAAGCTGTCGCTGCCGTCGGCCTCGCGCCCGACGTGCATCTCGACATAGCCGCCGAAGACCGACCGCGCGGCCGATCCCGAGCCGCGCCGCGCGTAGATGCTGAGCTCGCGCGGCGAGAGCTCGAGGCCGAGCGCGGCCGCGGCCGCGCCGACCAGCGCGGCAAAGCCCGATGCGGACGATGCAAGCCCCGCGCCGGTCGGAAAGTTGTTGCGGCTCACGACGCGGGCGCGCAGGCCGACTCCGGCCCTCTCGCGCAGCAGATCGAGGCACGTGGACACGCGCTCGAGCTGCGCAGCCTTCGATTGCCCGTCGAGCTCGAGCGTGTCGGCGGCAAGCGCCGAGTCGAAGCGGACCTCCGTTTCGGACCAGAGCCCGTCGAGCGTGATCGAGATCGAGCCGACGGCCGGAATCTTCAGGCGCGCGTCGGCCTTGCCCCAGTACTTGACGAGCGCGATGTTCGCGCGCGCGCGTGCCGTTCCATGCATCGAAGCTTCCCTCATGCTCGCGCCCGCCGCGGGCTATCGAGGTAGCCGTTCGCGGCGAACCAGTCGATCGCGTCGTTCACGGCCTGCGCCGGATCGCGCCACGTATAGCCGAGCTCCCGCTCGGCCTTGCGGCTCGTGAAGTACATGTGCTTTGCCGACATCCGCACGCCGTCCAGGGTCACGGCCGGCTCCCGCCCCGTCATTCGCGCGACGAGCTCGGAAGCGGCCGCGACGGGATACACGGACCAGTGCGGCAGCCGGATCTTCGGCCGCGGCCGGCCGCACCGATCCGCGACGAGCTCGAGGATGCGCTCGAGACTCATGTCCTCGCCGCCGAGGATGTAGCGCTCGAGGCGCTTGCCCTTCTCGAGCGCGAGCAGATGTCCGCGCGCGACGTCGTCGACGTGCACGAGGTTCAGCCCCGTGTCGACGAACGCCGGGATCCGGCCGAGCGCGGCGTCGAGGATGATGCGCCCCGTCGGAGTCGGCTTGATGTCGCCGGGCCCGATCGGCGTCGAAGGGTTCACGGTGACGACGTCCTGCCCGCGCGCCTTCGCGCGCTCGCGCACTGCCTGCTCGGCGAGATACTTCGAGCGCTTGTACGCGCCGATCATGTCGTCGAGCCCGACCGGGGTTTCCTCGTCGGCGGGCGAGCGATCGGACGTAAGGCCGAGCGTCGCGACGCTCGACGTGTACACGATTCGCTCGACGCCGTTCTCCGCGGCGGCGTCGAGCACGTTCAACGAGCCCTGCACGTTCGTCTCGAGCATTGCCGACGCGTTCGGCACCCAGAGCCGGTAGTCCGCCGCGACATGCAGGATCGCGCGGCAGCCGCGGGCGGCGGCCGCAAGGGTCTCGGGCCGCGTGATGTCGCCCTCGGCGAGCTCGACATCGAGCGCCACGAGGTTTCGCCGGTCGCTGCCGGGACGCACGAAGGCTCGCACCCGCTCGCCCGAGGACAGCAGCGCGCGGACCACGGCAGCGCCTACGAACCCGTTCGCGCCGGTCACGAGGATCGTCATCGGTTGCCTCCGAGCCTCAATAGCGCCGGCAACAGGACGAGCGTCGCCGCGAGCACTACGGCCATGCCGAGCGCCAGAAGCACTCCCATGCTCGCCATGCCCCGGTGCGACGAGAACGCGAGATTGCCGAAGCTGGCGACCGTCGTCAGCCCGCATGCGAGCACGGCAACGGACGTGCTCGTCCGGAACGGCGCGCCGTCCGCCGGCGGCTCGTGACGCATGCGGTGCACGATATGAATCCCGTTGTCCACGCCGATGCCGACGAGAAGCGGCAGCGTGATGATGTTCGCGAAGTTGAACGGCATGCCGATCAGAACGGTGGCGCCGGCGGTTACGGCGCAGGCGAGCGCGATCGGCCCCAGCACGAGCAGCACGTCGATCGTCCTGCGCAGGAACACGTAAAGCAGCACGGTCACGAGCACGACGGCGTAAGCGAGCGCGGTCTGGAACGCCCGCACGACCGTCGCCGACGCTTCCTCGTAAACGACCGGAAGACCGGTCGCGTTCGGCACGACCGAGCGGACGGCGGCGACGAAGCGCGACGCGGCCGAGTTGTCGTTGATGTTCTCGGTCGGCGAGATTTCGAGCAGTCGCCGTCCGTCCGCCGCGATCCATCGCTCCGCGAGCGCGGGCGGCAGCGCATCGAGGCCGAACGGCTCCGCATCGAGGGCCCGCTCGAGGCGCGCGAGCTCCGCCGGCAAGTCGGCCGCAATCGCCGCATCGAGCACGGCGAGCCGGTGCTCCCGAGCGGCGTCGTCGCCGTTCGCGAGGCCGGCCAGCAGCGCGTCCACCGCCGCGTCGAGCTCGGTCTCTCCGGCGCCTCGCCCCGCGATGTCGTCGAGCCGCCGGTCGAGCTCGACGAGCGCCCGCTCGAGGCGCGCGGCGTCGAACGGCTTGCGCTCGAGATCGGCGAAACCGGGGCCCATCACGAGCTCGATGTCCTCGAGCACGAATAGCTTCTCGTCCTGCTGCTTCGGAACGAGCGCATCGGCCGCGGTCACGCGGCGCACCTCCGGAAGCATTCGCAGCCGCTCGGCCCAGGCTTCTGCCGTCGGCCGATCGGGCGCGATCGCGGCGAGGTCGAACAGCGGCGCAGCGCCTTCGTTCGCGAGCAGCTCGAGCGTCCGCACGGACTCCGATCCGGGATCGCGGAGATGGATCGGATTGCTGTCGAACTCCGCGGCCGGCAGCAGGAGCACGGCCGCCGCGCCGAGCGCGACCGCCACGGCGACGACCATCCGCGGCCGGGCCGTGAGCGGTGCGAGGCTCCGAACCGGCAGCCACGCGGCCCGGGGCCGCCGATCTGCGTCCGTGAGCGCGACACCGAGCAGCGCTGGCAGCAGCGTGAAGCTGACCACGAGACTCACGAACATGCCGGTCCCCGAGATCAGCCCGAGCTCCGAGACGCCGTCGAAGTCCGTAGGGATGTACGCGTAGAAGCCCGCGGCTGTCGTCACGGCACAGATCACGAGCGACGTGCCGACGCCGCCGGCCGTCTGCACGATCGCCGCGTCGAGCGCCCATCCGTCGGCGATCAGCTCCTTCAGGCGCAGGCAGATGTGGAAGATGAAGTCGACGCCGAGGCCGACGTACAGCACGGCGAACGCAACGGATAGCAGATTCAGATGTCCGACCGTAGCGGCCGCGAACGCCGCGGTGCCGGCGAGACCCGCAAGCAGCGTCACGAGCGCGACGACGATCAGCTTCACCGAGCGCAGCGTCGCATAGAGCACGAGCAGGACCATTCCGACCGACGCGAGCGCGGCGAGCCCGGCGCCGCTCCTCACGGTCAGCATCTCCTCGTGTTCCATCGCGACGCTTCCGGTCACGCTCGCGTCGACGTCCGGGAAGCGCTCCGCGACGAGCTCGGCAATGATCGCGCGCAGCGCGTCCATCGCCGGCGCGGCCGGCTGCACGCGATCGAAATCGAGCTCGGGGCGCAGCACGACGACTCGGCGGCCGCTCGGCCCCGCGAGCGCCGAGACGCCGTCGCCCATCATCAGCCGGCGCCATTCGATGGGGTCCTGCATCCCGGCTTCGGCCGCGCGCACCGCTGCGGCCAGCTCGGCGGCGAGCGCGTCGACGGCCGGGTCGCCGTCGGCCTCGTCGAGCGCGCGGCGGGCCGCGTCGAGAACGGTGGCTCCGTCGAACTCGGGCTGCAGGAGCCCGAGCAGCGGCTGCGCGTCGGCGAGCCGGTCGGCGAGCGCCTCGAGCTCCTCGACCGAGAGATACAAAAGTCCGTTACGCTCGAAGAAGTCGCCGATCCCCGCCGCGAGCACCGAGCCGAACAGCTCCGGACGCGCCTCGAGGCGGGCGACGAGCTCGGTCGCGAACGCGTCCGCCCGCTCCGGCGACGCCGCGGAGACGACGACCGCGATATTGCGGTCTCGCGCCGGAAACGCCTCCCTGAACGCGATGAAATCCTGCCGCCACGGCAGCTCCGCCGAGATCATGTTCGCGGTGTCCGTGTTGATGCCGAGGCGGCCCGACGCGTAGTACGCCGCGAGCGCGGCGAGCAGCAGCGACACGACGATGACCAGCTTGCGAAAGCGCAGCACGAAGCCGACCCAACGCGTCAGCGCCGCGGAAGTCCAGGCGGTTATCGCGGTCATGCGAACAGAAAATCCTCGTGCGAAAGCCGGCGCGCGGCGCGCTCGAGCGTTCTGCGGGCCGCGGCGTAACGGCGCGCCAACGTCCATAGCGGAAGCCAGTTTGCCGGCCTCAGCGCCGCGTCGACCACCGGGCCGATGCGAGTCTCCCCGTCCGCGCCGACCCAGCTCGACGCACCGGCCGGCAGCGGGTCGTGCGGCCCGTCGGCCACCGCGCGAATCACGGCGAACGGCACGGCGCCGTGCGCGGCGGCCGCGGCGATCGCGCCGGATTCGAGATCGACGCCGGCGGCCCCGCGCTCCGCGGCCCTGCGCTTCGCATCGACGCTCGCGAGCACGTCGGTCGCGGCGAGAAGGGGCCGCTCGTCGGCATCCGCGCCGTCGAGCGCGGCGGCGAGCCGCGCGTGCCAGCGAGGCTCGACGGCGAAGCGGCGGCCGTCCGACGTCAACACGTGCCTGGGCAGCAGCAAGCGCCCGGGTGCAGCGTCGGCCGAGAGACCGCCGGCAAGACCGAAAGAGACGAGCGCGCGGGCGCCGGTCTCGATCGCCCGTGTTGCGGCATCGGCCGCCCGGGCCTCGCCCGGGCCGCTCTGCACGACCATGACCCGAGGACCGGGCCGGCGCAGGCAACGGCGCTCGACGCCGAGCGCGACGATCACGGCGACTCGGGGCTCGGGCTGCGAAATTCGGGCTTCGCCGGCTTCAGCCAGCATCCAGTCGTCCCGGCACGCGTCTCCGGACGTCGAACATACATGACTCGAGGCTGACGAGCGGCAGCCCTTCCGCCGCGCGCTCGAACATCATCCGCAAGGCCCGATTGCTCATCAGCGTGAGGTTCGTCGTCACGACCGTCGCCTTGACGGTGCGGCGAGAGACTTTGACCTCGGCGCCCGAGCGGAAGTGCGGGTTGCGATGAATCTTACGCAGCGTCAGCACCGCGAGGCCGATGGCCCACAGGCAGAAGCGGCGGATGCCGACCTCGCGCTTCGGGATCAGGCACGTGTACTCGAGCGCGTTGCGCAGATGCGCGTGCGCGACGCCGAGCAGATGATTCAGGCCTTCGCGGAAACTGCTCGACAGATGCCCGTCCTCGAGCCGCTCGAGGCTGAAGCCGTCCTGACCGAAGACCGAGCGCGGCAGCCAGCACGCGTCCGCGCTTCGATCGTCCCAGATATCCTTCAGGATGTTCGTCATCTGCAGGCCCTGCCCGAACGAGATCGCAAGCCGCATGAGCCGCTCGCGATGCCGCTCGAGATCCGGGCAGCGCAGCAGGAAGAGCTCGGTGAGCATCTCGCCGACGACGCCTGCGACGTAGTAGCAGTACGACGCCATCTCCTCGAGATTGTCGAGGCCCTTGAGACTTCTATTGCGTGCAAATTCCGGCATGCCGGCACACATCACCCGCACGCAGCGGGTCAGCGCGGCGCGCTCCTCGGGCAGGAAGCTGTGGGTGACACGGATAACGGCCGCCGTGTTCTCGACGAGCTCGCGCTCGGCGGGCAGCACGCGGTCGGACAGCAGCGGCGCGAGATCGGCGGCGAACGCGTCGGCCGGCTCGCTGCCCTCGACGACCGCGATGAAGCGCTCGTGGAAGAGCGACTTCTGCACGTTGTCGAGACCGACGTCGTCCTCGATCGTATCGGCGATACGGCATAGCAGATACGCGTTGGTCACGACCTCGGCAAGCCGCTCGGGCAGCACCGGGATCGTCAACGCGAACGTGCGCGAGACTCCGGGAAGAATCTGCGCTTGATACGCGATATCTGATGAATCGACGCCGATTGGTCGGCTCAATACGACACTCACAGCATGCGCCGCGCGCGCGATTTCGGTGCTACGATGGCCGGCCATGATAGCACGAGCCTTCACGAGCGGGTTTTCCGAGCGGGTGGACGCCTATCGGCAGCGGGTCGACGGGCGCCTTACCGAGATTCTGTCCCCGTCCGACGGGCCCTCGCTGCGGTTGCACGACGCGATGCGCTACTCGGTGCTCGGCTCGGGCAAGCGGATACGGCCGCTGCTGGCCTATGCGAGCGCCGAGCTCTGCGGCGCAGAGGCGAGCGTCGATTCGATCGCGGCCGCGGTCGAGCTCGTGCACGCGTATTCCCTCGTCCACGACGACCTGCCGGCGATGGACGACGACGACCTGCGCCGCGGCCGGCCGACGACGCACCGCGCGTTCGACGAGGCGACCGCGATCCTCGCCGGCGACGCGCTCCAGGCGCTCGCGTTCGAGATTCTCTGCGACGATCCGGCGCTCGCGGGGCGGCCGGACCGACAGATCCGCGTGATCCGCTGGCTCGCACGCGCCGCGGGCCCCGCCGGCATGGTCGGCGGGCAGGCGCTCGATATCGCCGCCGAGGGGCGCCGGATCGACGAGGCGCAGCTCGAGGACATCCACCGCCGCAAGACCGGCGAGCTGATCCGCGCGGCGATCATGATGCCGAGCGAGCTCGGCGAGCTCTCGCAGGCCGAGCGCGACACGCTCGACGTCTTCGCGAGCGACATCGGCCTCGTGTTTCAGATCCGCGACGATCTCCTCGAGGTCGAGCAGGACACGGCGACGCTCGGCAAGAACGCCGGGAGCGACAGCGCGAACGACAAGTCGACCTACCCTTCGATCCTCGGAGTCGAAGGGGCGCGGCGGCGGGCGGACGAGATTCATGCCCGCGCGATGGCCGCGCTCGCGACGTTCGACCGGCGCGGCGAAGGCCTCGCTTGGCTCAGCGACTTCATCCTGAAGCGCGCATATTGAAAAAATTCGTGCCAGGCACCCTTTTCGGGGAAATTGGTGTCTGACACCAATTTCCGGAAGCGGGTGTCAGACATTCCGGAAATTCGTGTCAGACACGCTTTTCGGGAAAATTCGTGTCAGACACCCTTTTCGGGAAAATTGGTGTCTGACACCTTTTTCGCGGCGCGTCGCTCAGTAGTCGATCAGCGCGACGACCGGCGCATCGCCGAGCGCCTTGCGTCCCGCAAGGAACTTGAGCTCGACGACGAACGCGAACCCGGCGACGATCCCGCGCTGCTGCCGCACGAGGTTGGCCGTGGCCGCGGCCGTGCCGCCCGTCGCGATCAGATCGTCGACGATCAGATAGCGCGCGTCCGGCTGAACCGAGTCCGCATGCACCTCGAGGTGGTCGAAGCCGTACTCGAGCTCATAGCGAATGCTGACCGACTCGCGCGGCAGCTTGCCGCGCTTGCGCACGAGGTGCATCGGCAGCCCGAGCCGGTGTGCGAGCGCGGCGCCGAAGATGAAGCCGCGCGACTCGATCGCGAGAATGTGCTCGGCGCGAAAGACTTCCGCACCTTGCGCGAGGCGCTCGATCGTCTCGCGAAAACCGTCGGGATGCTGCAGGAGCGGGGTGATGTCCTTGAAGACGATGCCGGGCTTCGGGAAGTCGGGCACGTCGCAGATCAGGCCGCGTAGCTGTTCCAGGGTCATACTTCGTTCTGCCGTTGCGTCTCGTCGGGCGCGTAAGGGACAATGCCGCGCTCGAATGGTAGCAAAGCCTTCTCTTCGTCGATGAGCTTTTCCGAGAGCTGTGTGGCCGCCGGGGTCGGCGTGCTGAATGCGGGCGGCAAGGCCCTGCGCCTGATCGGCATGGAAGGCCCGTCGCTCGACCTCGAGTCGATGAAGCAGGCGGCCCGCCGCCGCACCGGGCTTGCCGAGTTCGGCGACTGGGCGTTCGAGGAGCCGCTCGAACGGCTGCTTGACGCCTACCGGCGGGAGGCGCGCCTCACGACGCTCGGACGGATCACCGTCCGCGAGATGATCGTCAGCCTGCTCGAGAACCTGCTTTTCATGGAGGCAGAGCGCGCGGCCGATCCGACGATCGAAGCGCGGCCGATCACGGCTCCGGTGTTCATCATCGGGCTGCCGCGCACGGGCACGACGCTGCTGCACAACCTGATGGCCGAGGACGCGAACAATCGCGTCCCGCTGACTTGGGAAGTCATGTTCCCGGCGCGCCCGGTCGAAGGCGAAGCCGGCGAGCAGTCGCTTCGCGACAAGACGGCGGCACGGCTCGGATGGGCCAATCGGCTCGCGCCGGAGTTCAAGCGCATTCACCCGATCGCGCCGGATCTCCCGCAGGAGTGCATCGCGATCACCGCGAACGTGTTCATGAGCATACAGTTCCACACGACGCACGACGTGCCGTCGTACGAGGACTGGTTCGAGCGCGGCAGCCAGGCGCTCGCGTACGACTTCCACTATCGGTTCTTGCAGCACCTCGACGCCCGTCGTCCCGGCAAGCGCTGGGTGCTGAAGGCGCCCGGTCATCTCTTCGCGCTGGACGCGCTGCTCGAGCGGTATCCGGATGCGAAGATCATTCAAACGCACCGCGATCCGCTGCGTGTCATGGCATCGCTGGCGAGCCACGCGACGGTGCTACGCAAGGCGTTCAGCGATCGGGCGGACCCCGCCGAGATCGCCGCCGATTGGACTCGCCGCTGGGCCGACGCGCTCGATCGGTTCCTGTGCGTGCGCGATCTCGCGCCGGCCGAGCAGTTCCTCGACGTCTCGTACGATGACACGGAGAGCGCGCCGATCCCGACGATCGAGCGCATCTACGACTTTCTCGGCTGGCCGCTGATGCCGGATGCGCGCGCGGCGATGGAGCGCCACCTCGCGGCGAACCCGAAGAACAAGCACGGCGTCCACCGCTACTCGCTCGCCGAGTACGGCCTCGATCGCGACACCGAGCTCGCGCGCTTCAGATCCTACTGCGACCGCTTCGCGATCCCGATCCAGACCGAGACAGCCTGAAAAAATTGGTGCCAGGCACCAACTTCCGAAAATCGGTGTCAGACACCTTTTTTTCGGAAATCGGTGCCTGGCACGAATTTTTTTACCAGCCGCACTGGCGGCCGGCGTTCCGCTCCTCGAGATAGCTCATCAGCGGCTCGAAGTACGCGATGATCGCGGAAGCGTCCATCTCGCGCGTGCCCGTGAAGCGCTCGAGCGCATCGGGCCACGGCACCGATGCACCGAGCTCGAGCATCTCGCGGAAGCGACGCCCGACCTCCTCGTTGCCGTAGATCGAGCAACGGTGCAGCGGACCGTCCCAGCCCGCCATCTCGCACGCGGCCTGATGGAACTGGAACTGCAGGATGAACGACAGGAAGTAGCGCAGGTACGGCACGTTCGCCGGAATGTGGTACTTCGCGCCGGGGTCGAACGCCTCGGGCGGCCGCTCGACCGGCGGGCGCACGCCCTGATAGCGCTCGCGCAGCGCCCACCACGTCTCGTTGTACTGCGCGGGCGAAACCTCGCCGCGCAGCACGCGCCAGCGCCACTGATCGACGAGCATGCCGAACGGCAGGAACGCGATCTTGTCGAGCGCCTGCTGCATCAGCAGGCCGAGATCCGCCGAGGCGTCGGGCACGTCGTCGATCAGCCCGATCTGCTCGAGATACTCGGGCGTGATCGACAGCGCGACGAAATCGCCGACGGCCTCATGGAAGCCGTCGTGCGCGCCCTCGCGAAAGAGGTAATCGAGATGGTTGTACGCGCGCTGATAGAAGTTGTGACCGAGCTCGTGATGAACCGTCTGGAAGTCCTCGGCGTTGATCTCGGTGCACATCTTGATGCGCAGATCGTCCACCGCGTCGACGTTCCACGCCGATGCATGACACACGACCTCGCGATCGGCCGGCTGCTCGATCAGCGAGCGCTCCCAGAACGTCTCGGGCAGCGGCTCGAAGCCGAGCGACGTGAAGAACGCCTCGCCGGTCTCGATCATCCGCTGCGGCGTATACCCCTTCTCCTCGAGGATCCGCGTGAGGTCGATACCGGAATCGGCGCCTTCCGGCGCGACGATGTCGTAGATGTTCGCCCACGACTGCGCCCACATGTTGCCGAGCAGATCCGCGCGAATCGGCCCTTCGTTCGGCTGCACGTCGTCGCCGTAGTACGCGTTGAGTTCCGCCCGCACCTCGCAGTGGAGCTGCTCGTAGAGCGGCTCGACCTGGCCCCATAGCCGATCGACCTCCGCTTCCATCGCGTCGGGCGCCATCTCGTAACCGGACAGCCACATCTCGGCGAGGTTCTCGAAGCCGAGCTCGCGCGCGCCCTCGTTCGCGATCTCGACCATGCGGGCGTAGCGCTCCGCCATCGGCACCGACACCGTCCGCCAGCCGGCCCACACCTCGGCGAGCTCTTCGGGATCGCGCGAGCGATCGATGATGCGCTCGAGCGCCGGCAGGTCGAGCGCCTCGCCGCCGTACTCGTACGTGCCCGTCGAGTACGTCGACTCGAGCCAGGTCGCGATATCGGAAAGCTCCTGCGCGGCGCCGGGCCGCGACGGCGCCGGCAGAACGATGCCGGTCCGCAAGATGTTCATCTTCCGCTCGAGGTCCTCGGGCAGCTCGAGCCCGTCGAAACGCTTCGTGCCGTTCGCTAGCCGGACCGAGAGCTCCGTCGACTCGGCGCCGATGCGCGCGGCGAGCCAGTTGGTATCGAACGTGATGAAGTTGGCCTGAACCCAGAAGACACGCCCGGCGAGCTCCCCGTGCTCGGCGAGCTCGCGCTCCGCGCCCGCGATGAAGGCGCGGGCCTCGTCGACGGTCGGCGCACGGGACGCTTCCGCCGCCCCGCTCTCGCGATCGGGCGACTGTGCGGGCGCCTCCTCTGCGCAGCCGGACAGCCCGAGCCAGGCGGCGGCCGCGAGGGACGGGATCAGCTTGTGCGCACCCATCGGCTTACTGTAGCACCGCCGGCTGGGCGCGAGGCGCCGGGGCCGAGCTCGACGGCACCGGGATCGCCCGAAGCCGCGCGACGCGAACGAGCGCCGGCGGGTGGGAATCGTAGAACGCGGAGTAGAGCCGGTCCGGGGTCAGGTTCGCCGCATTGTCGCGATAAAGCTTGACGAGCGCCCCGGCGAGATCGCGCGCGCTCGTATGCTCGACGGCGAAGTCGTCCGCCTCGAGCTCGTGCCGGCGCGACCACCATGCCGTGAGCGGCGTCGCGAAGAACGTGAACGCGGGCGTGCAGATCACGAACAGCAGAAGCGCCGCGTGCGGCGACGGCGTCGGCACGCCGAGCGCGGCGTAGAAACCGTCATGCGCCGATAGCGCGGCAAGCACCGCGAGCCCGCCGAGCGACAGCAGCGCCGACGCGACGAGCCGGCGCCGGACGTGATTCAGCCGGAAGTGCCCGAGCTCGTGCGCAAGCACGGCCTCGATCTCCGGCGGGTCGAGCTTCGCAAGCAGCGTGTCGAGAAACACGATGCGCTTGTGGCGGCCGACGCCGGTGAAATACGCGTTGCCGTGCGCGGAACGGCGCGAGCCGTCCATCACGAAAAGCCCGTCCGATGCGAACCCGCAGCGCTCGAGCAGCGACTCGAGCCGCTCGGCGAGCGCGCGGTCCGGCAGCGGCGTGAAGCGATTGAACAAGGGCGCGACGACGCGCGGCCACGCCCACGTCAGCCCGAACATCACCGCGAGCCAGCCGACCCATGCGTAGAGCCACCATAGCGGTCCTGCGCGCTCGATCAGCAGGATCGCCCCCGTTGCGACGGGGGCGACGACGATCGCGCCGATCAGCGTGCGCTTCGTGAGATCGCTTGCGAAGAGCCGCGCGGACGTGCGGTTGAAGCCGAAGCGCGCCTCGAGCCCGAACGTGCGCCAGATCGCGAACGGGATCTCGACGAGCTTCAGGAGGCCGAGCACCGTCAGCACGACCGCGAGACCAAGCCACGGCTGATCGAGCGCCGCGGCCCGCCACAGGCCGTCGACGGCCGCGATGCCGCCGCCGAACGTGAGCGCGAGCGCGACGACGGCCCCGGTGAGCGCGCCGACCCGCGTGATGCGCATGCGCGCGACGGAGTAATCCGCGGCCGTCTCATGGTCCGCGACCGAGATATCGCCGGCGAAGAGCCGCGGCACTTTCGAGCGGCGGGCTTCGACCGCGGCGATCTGCCGCGTTGCGAGCCACAGCCGCACGGCGGCGCGGGCGACGACGGCGACGAAGAAAAGCGAAGCGATCCAGGTCATGCGCGACAGTCTACGCGAGTCGGGGCTCGAAACGGCATCCGCCTCGGGGCGAGCCAGCAGGCTGCTCGTGGGAGCTCAGGCTCGATGGTCGCGAAAAACGAGCGGATGCTCCACGGCCGAGCGGGACGCGCGCTCGGCCGTCTCGACGGCCTCGACGACGAGGTGGTGGTGCGGCGACAGCTCGCAGACCGGATCCGCGTTCGTCGGGTCGCCCGTCAGAAGATATGCCTGGCAGCGGCAGCCGCCGAAATCGCGCGTCCTCTCCGGGCAGCTGCGGCACGGCTCCTTCATCCACGCGTCGCCGCGAAACCGATTGAACGCCGCCGATTCGTACCAGATTTCTCGAACGCCGTGGCTTCGCACGTTCGGGAACTCGAGGCCGGGCAGGATCCGCGCGGACTGGCACGGAAGCGCCGTGCCGTCCGGCGCGACCGTCAGGAAGATCGAGCCGAGCCCGTTCATGCACGCCTTCGGCCGACGCTCGAAATAGTCCGGCACGACGAAATACACGCGCATTCGCGAGCCGACCTTGTCCCTGAACCGCTGCGTCGCCTCCTCCGCGCGCCGCACCTGCTCGCGGCTCGGCAGCAAGGCTGTGCGGTTCTTCCATGCCCAGCCGTAGTACTGCGTGTTCGCGAGCTCGACGTACTCCGCGCCCAGACGATCCGCCATGTCGAGAATTTGCTCGACGTGGTCGATGTTCAGCCGATGCAGAACGACGTTCAGGACCATCGGATACTCGAAGCGCTTGATCAGCGCCGCGACCTTCGACTTCAGCTCGAACGTGCGCGTGCTGCTCAGGAAATCGTTGACCTTGCGCGTCGAGTCCTGGAACGAGAGCTGAATGTGATCGAGGCCTGCGGCCTTCAACGCGCGGATGCGCGGCTCGGTCAGCCCGATGCCGGACGTGATCAGGTTGACGTAGTAGCCGAGCCGGTGCGCCTCGCCGACGATGTCCTCAAGGTCGTCGCGCGCGAGCGGCTCGCCGCCCGAGAGGCCGAGCTGCACGGCGCCGAGGGCCCGTGCCTCACGCAGCACGCGCAGCCAGTCGTCCGTCGCAAGCTCCGGCCCCGTCGCGTGCATGTCGAGCGGGTTGTAGCAGAAGACGCAATGGAGCGGACAGCGGTACGTCAGCTCGCACAAGAGCCAGAGCGGCGGGCCGACCTTGACCGCCGCCTCGGACGCATCGGCCGTCGAATCGGCTCCGTTCCCCGACCGCCCCGTTCTCGCCGGCGCGCCGGGAGCATTCGCCGTCGTCGCGCTCATCCGCCCTCCTCGGCCGAGCCGAGCTCGAGCCAGTGCCGCTCGAGCGCGAGCGCGACGAACGCCTTCACGTCGCCTTCGAGCCCCGTCGCGCCGAAGGCCGTCTCGAGATCCGCGACGATCTCGGCAATCGTCCGTACGCCGTCGCAACGGCTCATGATCGCGCCCGCGCTGCCGTTCAGCTTGACCATGCCCTCCGGATAGAGCAGCACGTGCGCGTCCTGGGCGTCCTCCCACTGCAGGCGATAGCCGCGCCCGATCCGCGGCCGCGCGTCGTTCGCGACCGCGCTCACGTCGTGACTCCGTAGCGCTGCGCGAGCGCGTCGTTCATCTGCCAGAGCACGTCGAGCTTGAACTGCAGGATCTCGAGCGCGCGCTCCTGCGCGGCGCGCGTCACGAAGTGCTCGAGCGTCAACGCGAGGCCGTGCTCGACGTCGCGCCGCGCAAGCCCGACCCGGCTCTGGAAGTATTCGAGCCCGCCCCGCTCGATCCACGGATAGTGCTCCGGCCAGCCCTTTAGCCGCTGCTTGTGGATCTCCGGAGCAAAAAGCTCGGTCAGCGACGAGCACGCGGCCTCCTGCCACGGCGCGCGCCGCGCGAAATTCACGTAGGCGTCGACGGCGAAGCGCACGCCGGGCAGCACGTCGGTGAGGCTCTCGACCCGCTCCCTCGACAGGCCGACCGCTTCTGCCAGCCGCAGCCACGACTCGATGCCGCCCGCGTTGTCGCCGTAGCCGTCGTGATCGAGGATGCGCAGCACCCAAGCCCGCCGCACCTCGCGGTCGGGGCAGTTCGCAAGGATCGCCGCGTCCTTGATCGGAATGCTGATCTGATAGTAGTAGCGGTTCGCGACCCAGCCTTGAATCTGCTCGCGGGTCGCGCGTCCGGTATTCAGCATCACGTTGAACGGGTGATGGATGTGATACCCGCTCCCCATATCGCGGAGCCGCCGCTCGAACTCCTCCCGGCTCCAAGCCCTTGCGGATTCGGGGTCGCCGGTCCGCGCGTCCATCGCCGTGCTCACAGCACGATCTCCATGCCGTCCCACGCGACGTCGACCCCGCGGTCGGCGAGCTCGGCGCGCTCCGGCGAGTCCTCGTCGAGGATCGGGTTCGTGTTGTTGATGTGGATCAGGATCTTCCGGGTCGCAGCCGGAAGCGCCGCCAGGTGCTCGAGCATCCCGCCGGGCCCGCTCTGCGGCAGATGACCGATATCCCGCGCGCGCTTGTTCGACACGCCTACCCCGATCATCTCGTCGTCGCGCCAGAACGTGCCGTCGACGAGCACGCAGTCGACCTCGTGCATCGCGCGTCGGATCGTGTCGTCGATCGCGCCGAGACCGGTCGCGTACAGCGCGGATTTCCCGGTGACCTCGTCGCGCAGCACGAGCGCGACGTTGTCGCCGGGCTCGGGCCGCGCGCGGTTCGGCGAGAACGGCGGCGGCTTGCTCGCGACCGGCAGCGCCCGCCACTCGACGCCGGGCGCGCCTTCGACCGCGAACTGCCGGCCGTCCGGCTCGAGCGCGATGCGCTCCGCGCCGCAGTAATGCGCGAGCACCGGAAAGATCGGATTGCCGCGCGTCAGATCCTCGTAGACGCGATTCGTGCAGTACACCGCCCAAGGCGCGCCGGCCTCGCGCAGCAGGAAGAGTCCCGCGGTGTGATCGAGCTGCGCGTCGACGAGCACGATCGCCGCTACACCCGTGTCGCGCGGCCCGCGGATCGGATGGGCCGGCGCATGGGCCTCGAGCTGCGCGCGAAGATCGGGCGACGCGTTCACGAGCACGAACGACGCCGGATCCCGGCCCGAGACCGCGATGGACGATTGCGTGCGGGGACGCGCGCGCAAAGTGCCCGCACGGAGACCGGCGCAGTTACGGCAGTGGCAATTCCACTGCGGGAAGCCCCCGCCCGCCGCGGAGCCGAGTACCGTGATCTTCATTGCGTGAGGAAGCGGGCGCGAGCCGCGGCTTCGCGGACGCGCCCTCGAGGCATCAACGGTTCGCGATGTACATCGTGATTTCCATGCCGAACCGAAGATCGATCGCCTGCGGAGTCTCCCAACGCATATGCCTTCTCCTCGAGTGGAACGGCCCACGCGGGCCTCGGCCAGCATGGAGGGGCCGCGGCGCGGACCGAAACCGCGCTTTCATGATTCTCGGCTCATGATTTTCTTGAACCGCCCCCCGCCGGCGTGACCGGAACCGAGCCGTGATGCACACTCGACTCGATCATGACGCTGCGCACGCGCCTCAACCTCGTCGTCGCCGGGCTCTCCGCGGCGTTCGTCGCCGTGCTGCTGATTGCGGACGTGCAGCGGGCCCGCGTGTCGATCGGCGAGGAGATCACGGCCGCGAACCGAGTCGCCGCACAGCTTTTCGAGCACCTCGCGGCGCTGCACGCGTTCGACGAGCGGCCTGACCGTCTCGTCGAGTTCCTCGACGAGCTCGGCCGTGTCCGCGCGCACGACATCACGCTGCTCACGCCGGACGGCGAGGAGCTCTATCGCTCCCCGGCGTCGACGTGGAAGGCCGGGCGCGAGGCGCCGGCGTGGTTCGCGCGGCTCCTGAAGCCCGAGGAGGCGCGCCAGCGCTTCGATCTCGCCGGCGGCGGCGCGCTGCTGCTCGAGGCGGATGCATCGCGCGCCGTCCTCGACGGGTGGGACGCGTTCCTCTCGCTGCTGACGATCGCGGCCGCGATGCTGGTCGTCGTGAACGGCGCGGCGTTCGCGCTCGTGCGCCATGCGCTCAGGCCGATCCCGGTCATCGTCGACGGGCTCGCGCGGATCCGCGGCGGGGATCTCGGCTTCCGCCTGCCGGCGCTCCCGGGCACCGAGGCGCGCGCGATCGGCGAGGCGTTCAATGCGATGGCGCAGGCCGTCGAGGACAAGGTCGCCGCCGAGCGCAAGGCGCGCGAGGCGGAGTCGAGACTCGAGGAGCGCCGCGAGCTCGGCCGGCTGATCGAGCAGAGGATCGAGGAGGAGCGCCGGCTGATCGCGCACGAGCTGCACGACGAGTTCAGCCAGTCCGTGACGGCGATCCGCAGCCTCGCGCTCGCGATCGCCGCACGCGCGGAAGCCGCGCCGCAGACCGTCGAGACCGCGCGGCTGATCGCGGACGAGGCAGCGCGCCTCTACGACGCGATGCACGGGCTCATCCCGCGGCTCGAGCCGCTTACCCTCGACACGCTCGGCCTCGGCGAGACGCTCGAGAATCTCGTCCGCGACTGGCAGCGGCGCTGCCCGACCGTCGCGCTCTCGGCGCGTTACGAGATCGGCGTCGATCTCGGCAACAGCGTCGCGCTGACGATCTACCGGATCGTGCAGGAAGGGCTCATCAACGCGCTGCGGCACGGACGGCCGTCGTGCGTCGAGATCGACGTGCGCGCCGACGACGAGCGAATCGTCGTCACCGTCGCGGACGACGGCATCGGGCTACCGGACGACTTCCCGCGGCCCGGCCGCTTCGGGCTCCGCGGTCTCGCGGATCGCGTCGAGGCGCTGCGCGGGCGTTTCGATGTACGGGAGCGGCGTCCGCACGGCGTGCTGCTGTCGGCCGAGATTCCGCTCGTCGCGGCGACGGAGCCGGCATGATCCGCGTGCTGCTCGCCGACGATCACGCGGTCGTGCGCACCGGCTTCCGGCTGCTGCTCGAGGCCGAAGGCGATATCAGCGTCGTCGGCGAGGCGGATTCGGGCGAGGCGGCATGCCGGCAGTACGCGGAGCTTTCCCCGGACGTGCTGATTCTCGACATCGCGATGCCCGGCATGGGCGGGCTCGAGGCGCTGAAGCGCATCCGCGCGCGCGACCCGCGCGCCCGCGTGCTCGCGCTGTCCGCACACGACGATCCGATGCACGCTCGCCGCGCGCTGCGCGAGGGCGCGCTCGGTTTCCTATCGAAGCGCAGCGCGCCGGAGACGTTGAAGGAGGCGCTGACGACGGTCGCGGCCGCGAAGCGCTACATCGATGCGGCGATCGCGCAGAAGCTCGCGCTCGAGGAGCTCGACGGCGGCGCGAAGTCGCCGGTCGAGCGGCTGTCGGAGCGCGAGTTCGATGTGTTCCTGCGGCTCGCGCGCGGCGCGACGGTGCAGCGCATTGCGGACGAGCTGAAGCTCTCCGCATCGACGGTAGGCACGCACCTCTACAACGTGAAGCAAAAGCTCGGCGTCGCAAACCAATCCGAGATCACACTGATCGCGATCCGCCACGGCTTGATCGAGCCGTAGCCGCTCCGCGGCGTTCGATTCGCCTCATCGCCCGCGATTTGCGTCGCCGCCAATCGGCGTTGTCGCCAATCGGTCCGTCGTCTCAGACGGTCCGCATTATTCATGAACGTTCGGGCGGCGGTGGTGGTCGGGCGCGGCATGATACGGCCGTCTTGGCGACCGCTGTGAACACGTCCGTGTGCGCTGCGGGCGCGCCATCCCTGGCGCGCACGCTCGCCAAGACGGCCGTATCACGCCACACCCTC
>Ga0079224_100002389_pt1 | contig 22744 bp, 18 predicted proteins | sample Stecom2015_FD_80414 | JGI IMG/M metagenome (GOLD analysis project Ga0079224, IMG submission 80414) | Agricultural soil microbial communities from Utah to study Nitrogen management - Steer compost 2015 | ecosystem: Environmental > Terrestrial > Soil > Agricultural land | place: USA: Utah...
AGTTTGATCGGCTGATCCTGTCTAGAGAGATGTCGACCTGGCGTTGGTCCGAAACTGATTTAAGACCCTGGTTGGCTTTGCCGGCTTTGTGGGCGCTGCTTATTTTCTATATCCCACCGGTGCTAATGCGCTACTTAACTCAACTCTGTAATTACAGGAAAAAATCATGAAATTGCTACATTTCTTATGCATCTCTATTTTTACTCTGCCAGCCTATGCCCATGGGCCTACACCACAGAAGACCGATCAGTCCGCTTTGATCGATGCTACACCTGATGTGGTCTGGAACGCACTCAGCGAGCCATGCGCAATTGCCGATTGGCATCCTCAAGTGGCGCAATGCCACGCGGAAGGTCAGCTTAAACGTAGATTGACGCTTAAGAATGGAAAAAGCATTGTTGAGGAGGTCGATGAAATATTACCGGATGCGATGTCTATTTCATATCGATTGGGTAGTGACTCTGATATCGAAGCGCTGCCGGTTAGTTCATTGACTGGAAGAATAAAGGTGAAGATCGAGGCGGGGAAAGCTGAGGTTACCTGGATCACCCGGTATTATCGTGCAGATACGACCAATGAGCCGCCGGAAGGGATGGATGATGCTGCCGCTCAATTGTCCGTCAATAGTTATGTCAAGGAGGGGCTGTCAGGTCTTGAAGCCTTTTTAGTCAGGAAATGACGATGAGCTGCCAGTTCGCTGGCAGTTCATTAATCTCGTTGAACTTAATTCTTTCCTAATCCCGAGATGCCAAAATTTACGGCGATATGTATAAGTTGGCTGGTGCTTTGAACATTAAGTTTTTGCCGAATCTGGGTCTGGATGTTCGCTGCAGATTTCGGACTGATGTTCAGCTGGCAGGAGATTTCGCTCAGATTACTTCCAGCGACCAGTCGACTGAATACCTCAAACTCGCGCGGAGTTAAGGCATTGATGGGATTATCCAGTTCTGAAGTTTGCTCTATGGCAATTTGTTGTGCAATCGCACTGCCGATAAAGCGTTTTCCACCTAATATCTGATGGATTGCTAGTAGCAGTTTTTCAGGGTCGTCAGATTTAACGATATATCCACGTGCTCCAGCACGTACAGCGCGCGTCGCGTGTATCGTGTCGTCGTACATGGTGAAGATTAATATCTTGGCTGTAGGGTCTTGAGCCAATATGCGTTGTAGCGTTTCGAGTCCACCGATTCCAGGCATATTGAGATCCAGTATAACGAGGTCCGGCCGGTGCTGTTGCCACTGGGTATAAGCTTGTTCACCGGAATCCGCTTCGGCGACAATTTGATAACCTGCTTGTTCAAGTAGGGTGCGTAGTCCCTGTCTGACAACAGCGTGGTCGTCAGCTAATAGTAATCGATGCATGGCTGTTCATCTTAATGTTTGAGTGTGACCGTTCTTACTCGCTCTATGGTTTCCCAATTTCTTGTGTTTCAGCTACATCTGCTTGCGTCGCGGCTTTGTGTTCTTGTCATCGCTTCGCTATTGAATCAATTGGAGAGCCGAGAATATCGCCTAGATTTTGGCTGTAATTGCAGACATAGAATAATTTGAATGGTTTCTTTAAAGGCAGTAATTCAATAAATCACAAAGCCTATTGTTACCGAAGTATGACAATCGGCACTACTTTAAATAGATAAAGGGAAAAAGTCCCGGATCCTTATATGAACGATTTCCCGAATGAATCTTGTGTAACGAGGTTAGCATCCCATACGTATATTTCAGATCGCACGCTTCGTTAGAGATAACACATGGATTGAGTTGGTTATAAGCAGCCACTGTGGTGGCTGAAAACAGCCATTTATGGCTATAAATAACCAATTGCATGATATGTAAATAAAAAAACACATATATAACAATATGTTAATTATAGCGTAAGTTCTGGTATGCAAGTTGCTTAAATAGGCGGGATACTAAAATTAGTATCAGTTTACTTTTGTCGAGGAGAGGTAGATGAAACACTATCCCATACCAAAAGCCACTGCAGTGGCTGTCATGCTGGCTTTTGCCAGCGCATCAGGGGCAGTGTCGGCTGAAGAGTCAGTCGTAACAGACACTGTCACGGTGAAAGGCATATTGCCTTCGAATCTGGAAGCGGTCCCCGGATCCTTCAATGTCGTCGATGAAGAAGAGTTGCAGGCTCGCCAGCCTTTCTCTGTGCAGGAAGCGCTGAATAATGTCCCTGGTATCAACATCGTCGGTGAGAACAGCTTCGGACTGGGCGTGAATATTGGCGTACGCGGTCTTGATCCACGCAGAACATCTCGCACTTTGCTGATGGAAGATGGTATGCCATTGTATCTCGCACCTTATGGCGATCCCTCTGCGCACTACACGACACCGATGGAGCGCTTGCAGCGCATTGAAGTCGTTAAGGGTTCTGGTCAAGTGCTGTATGGCCCGCAAACGATAGGGGGTATGATCAACTTCGTGACGAAGCCGGTGCCAACCGATGGTTTTGCCGGTAGTGTGACAGCCAAGGTGGGCAATAACGATTACTATGGTGCCCATGTGAATATCGGCTATGGTAACGAGCGCGGTGGTTTTATGATCGATGCTTTGCAGAACAAGGGCGACGGCATTCGTGACAATCATGATTTCGATCAGCGCGAGATCACGATCAAGGGGCAATTGAACCTGACAGATCGCCAGACTTTGATCGCCAAGGTCGGGTACTATGAAGAAGACTCCCATGTCTCTGAGACCGGTCTGGGCGCTGTTGAATATGCTGAAGATAAATACCAGGCTCCAACTGGCAAGAATGACAAGTTCGAATACGAGCGTAAGTCAGCGCAACTGCAGCATATCTTCCAGTTTGACGAAGGTCTGAAGCTCACAACGCAAGCATATTATGTGGACTCTTATCGCACATCCTTTCGTCAGATTAACGATCCAGGCGGTTCAGGTGGTCGTTCAGTCATGGATCGCTGTACTGGCTTAGGCGTAGCAACAGAGGCGAATGCTGAACTTTGTGGCGGTCGTCATCGTCCCCGCAGTTTCACCTATTATGGGTTTGAGCCTCGTCTCGACTTCACTCACAACCTCTTTGGTATAGAGAGCGATGCTGTGATCGGTTTCCGCTACCATGCGGAAGATCAGAAACGGCGCCAATACCGTGACGGCAATCCTCTGGCGCAGAGTCTTGGTTGGGCTAAGGCAAACGGAAGCTTTAGGGAGGATATTCGTATCGACGTAGAGGCGAAGTCCTACTACGCACAAAATACCTTCTATCTTGGCGACTGGTCATTGACACCAGGTGTCCGTGTCGAGGATGTGAAAGTTAAGACCCGGGTGCTTCAGGCAGATGGAAATCCTGCGAATAACAGACTGACAAACAATCAGACAGAGGTATTGCCTGGTTTTGGCGTTGCTTGGAACGGGATCGAGAACACCACGATCTTCGCTGGCGTGCACAAAGGTTTTGCACCTCCGCGGCCAAGCCGGGATTTAGAGGATGATCAAATCTCCAAGACCAAGCCTGAAGAGAGCACCAACTGGGAAATCGGTGTGCGTTCGAACTATTTCAAGGGCGTAACATTTGAATCCACCCTGTTCCATACTGACTTCGATGAAATCGTGATCGAAGACAGTGGTCGCTTCTTCAATGCTGGCGAGTCAAAGCAATCGGGTCTTGAATTAGCAGGCCGTATCGATTTTGGCACGATCTATAACACTGCGCATAACTTCTATGTGTTGGGATCATATACCAATCTCTTTACCGCCAAGTTCACCAAGGACGTTGCATCCGAGGGTATAGAGAGTGGTAATCGTATGCCTTATGCTCCAAGAGATATCGCGTCTCTGAGCTTTGGGTACCAGCATCCGATAGGCCTCGATGCACGTATCGGGATCGACTATGTCGGTAAGCAATATGCTGATGGTGCCAACACACGTATAGAGGATATGTCGGGTCAGGAGGGCATGATTCCATCCTATACATTGCTTAATGCGTCGGTCAGATACAAGCCAGTCGGTTCCAATGCGACTTTCTTCCTGAGCGGGTACAACCTTGCTGATAAGGAATATCTGGCAAGCCGCGTGGACGGCAAGGTCGCTGGCCGTGATCGTCAAGTGTTTGGCGGAGTACGTTACGACTTCTAATCTATAACAACAAGCGTTGGTTTAGGTTTGGTCAGCTTTGCTGTCCAAACCAGCTGCGAGCCTATAGTCTCCCCAGATATAGGCTCGCTTTTTTTCGTTATAGATTCGTTCTCTCGGGTAGATCAGTAAAACCCCTCCCATAGATCAGAAAAGCAAAAAAAGAGCGGAACCTTCTCGGGGAGGGAAGGCCCGCTGTCAGGGGAGGGCGAAGAAACAGTTATGCAGTGATCGTACTGTCGTTAATGACTCTAACTTTGTCACCGATCCTGTGTTGCGGTGATCCTATCCGCTTGATCTCTAGGTGACGACCGTTTCTCATACGGACATCGATGATGTGGATTGGCGCTTTCTGTTCTGATGTCATTGCGTCATGATTGCGATCATTAATTGATAGATCGAAGTTTGTTGTCAGTAATCTAGCGTTCTTCTGATGGGCGTCCAGATACCTGTTGACCAGTTGGTCTGCCAAGTTATTTGGTTCTGTGTGCGTTGATCCGATTGCAGATATGACATTTTCAGGTGCAGTATCGACTACTCTGATGTCCACTACGACGCCACAATTGAAGCAGTCCGTCAATCTGGGTTTGACAACGCTGCTGAACCCATTTGCTTTCTGCACGCCCCTATCGGGGATCGCATCATATTCATGTGATGCTTTTACGGACTCATCACTCATACTGGAAGCATGTGCGAATGAGAACGGCAACATGCCGGCGATCGCGAAGCTGCCGATGATGCTGATCGTTGTCAATAATATGGCGAGATAGAGAACAATCGCATGGTATCGTCTAAGTTTAAATTTTTTCATCATGGATCTTCCGCATCTGAATCGAAAGCATTTACCCTAAATCAAGGAAGGAGCTGCAGCACTTCTTAAGAGACTCACGTTATAACGCATGGCGAATTGCATTTGCGCATACCTAAACTATGCGTTTGAGCCGGCAGCTCCTGCCTTCCTTATCCTTTAATGATTAGGGCATTCTTGACCGATTGCACACCTTGAACGCCTGAAGCGATATGTACTGCCTTCAGTAACTGTTCACCATTGTTGACAAATCCGCTGAGAATGACTTGGCCTTTATGGGTCTCAACGCTGATGTCAATGCCATCCAGTCCGGCATCCTTGATCAGTTCTGCCTTTACTTTGGCTGTAATCGTCGCATCGTCGATATACGTTGCAACACGCTTTTGTTGCATATCGCTCTTGAAGTTGATGTATTCATCGACAGATAGCACACCGTCCTGATCGATATCGGCTTTGCTGAAGTGATTGCTAATATCACTGTCTCTGGCAGCTTCCAGCTGGCTGAGCAACATATCTGAATTGCTGTCCAGTTTCTTGAATTCAGCAGATAGAGGTTTTTGGTTGACTGTATCCTCTGTTCCGATCGCAGCTACTTGCGAACTGATAAACACCATGCTCAAGGTGGCTCCAACTGTCAGTGCCAGAGCAGTAAATCGAGATTTCTGAGGTTGTTGTCGTTTGTTTTCAAAACTCATGCTGTTATCTCCATATTCGAGTTCACGCTAGAGTTACAGCAGGAGTCGTGCCAGATATTAAAATATCAATTAAATCATATAGATATATTAATATTGGTGAGCGGGGAGAATGGATTTTCCGTTGTTAAAAGCAGACGCGGAAGTATCGGTAATATGTAACTAACTGAATAATAATGATAATCTTTGTCTCAAAATGACGACACTAACTAGAGGCGGGGGACTCTTTGAAAAGAGCAGGTGTCAGATCATGGCGCTGCAGGAGTTTATAGAACTCGGTTCTGTTCCTTTGGGCGAGCCTAGCCGCCTGAGTAACGCTGCCATTGGTCGCCTTAAGTAGTTTGATCAGGTAATCACGCTCAAAATTCTTTCTAGCTGTTTCAAATGGAAGTATCCCGCCGATATCATCATGCAGGGCTTTTTGTACGAGAGAGGCGGGAACTAAGGATGTCGTGGAAAGCACAACGGTTTGTTCAACGATGTTTTGTAGCTGCCGTACATTACCTGGCCATGGTGCGGCTATCAGTATTTCCATGGCTTCAGGAGAAAAACCATTGATTCTCTTTCCATATTTATCACTTAACCTATGTAGAAAGGTATTAGCCAGCAAAGAGATATCCTCGCGTCTGGCCGCCAATGCCGGAATTTCAAGGCCAACGACATTGATACGATAATAAAGATCTTCGCGGAAGCGCCCAGCTTTCATCTCTTCAGCCAAGTTACGGTGTGTCGCTGAAATGACGCGGACATTGACGGGAATGCTGGCGCTGGAGCCTACAGGGCGGATAGTGCGCTCCTGCAGGGCGCGCAGCAGTTTTACCTGTAAAGGCATAGGCATGTCGCCAATTTCATCAAGGAAAAGACTCCCGCCATCTGCGCTCTGGAAAAGGCCTTTATGATCCCGTAACGCACCTGTAAATGCGCCTTTGCTATGACCGAATAGCTCAGATTCCAGTAATTGCTCGGGTATGGCGCCACAGTTGATAGCGATGAAGGGGCGTCCGCGACGTGGACTGGCCTGATGAATCGCGCGTGCGAGTAATTCCTTGCCGGTGCCACTCTCTCCTTGGATAAGTACGCTGGCATCAGACCCTGAACCGAGTTTAGCTTGGCTCAAGAGATTCTCCATTTGCGGGCTTCGAGTCATGATTTCAGCTCGCCAGCTTTCAACATCGACATCCTGTTGATCCATGCCGGTACCCGCAGTGGTTCGTAAAGCTGCCTCAACTTGCTGAAGCAATGATTTACTATCGAAAGGTTTGGTCAGAAAGCCGAATACACCTCGCTGAGTCGCATCGACGGCTTCTGGAATTGATCCATGGGCAGTCAACATGATCAAAGGCAGTCCCGGATCAGTTTGATGGATGGCATCGAATAATGAGAGTCCGTCCATCCCTGGCATGCGCAGATCGCTGATGACTAGATCGGGGCGGCTGATAGCGATCTGGGCAAGTGCTTCTTCCGCATTGTTAGCGGAGATGGTCTGATAACCGGCAGCATTTAGCCTCATGTTCAATAGTTTAAGGATATCCGGATCATCGTCGACGGTCAGGATACGTTTACCCGTATGGCTGGTTAATGTCTGTGATTTCGTACTGCTCATTTCCTGACTCCCTGGTCGCGGTCTACCATTGTCTTTTCGATGTTCTTCAAATCATCGAGTTTCTTCTGTAACTCGTCCAATTTCGATTGAATGGCCTCAACACGCTTTTGTTCCTCTCTGAGCCTTGATGAGGATTTCGATAACTCTCTAACGTAGTCACGTACAATGGTCGCCAGCGTCAGGCTGGCTTCATCAATTGCTCCATCACCTTCATTGATAATTTCATCCAGCAAGGTTTGTGCCTTGGTGGTGTCCTTTACTGCTGAGCTTGGCAGGCCATACGCGAGTGCCAGCATGAGTTTTGTTTCGAGGTCATGTGTCGCTTTATCCAAGCGCATGACTTCAGCTCGTTGTGCTTCAGCGGTGAGTTGCAGAAAATCACGCGCAAAGATGAATGGACCAGAGTTATCTGTCTCCTGAGTCAGGACATCAGAATGAGTTGTCGTTACATGCTGCTCTTTGTCTGGTTTCGCTGGTGCCTGTGCGCAGCTGACAGTGAATAATGTCAGCATAAACAAGGCGGTCAGACGTGATGGATGTGCGGAAATCGTGAGAAGGATATTATTCATGACTGATGTACTCCAAGGGCAGTCTGACGCAAAAGCAGGCACCTTTTTCAGAAGGGAGGAGGGTAATTTCTCCACCATGAGCGTTAACATACTCCTTCGCGATGGATAGTCCTAACCCGCTACCGCTGACTAGACTTTCGTAGGTGCCGCTTCCGCGATAGAAAGGCTCGAATAAGTGCGGGCGATCCTCTTCAGGGACACCCGGTCCGTCATCTTGGATCTCAATTATCCCCATATTTTCTTCAGCGCGTACTTCGATGCTGATACTGCCTTCCTGCGGGGTGTATTTGATGGCATTCGAAATCAGGTTGTCGAGAATGGTTTGTAACTTATCCTTGTCGGCCATGAGGGTGAGCGGCTGGTAACTGTGCACAATGTCTATCTGTTTGCTATTAAGGCTCAGGGCATAGTTTGCCAGTACCTCTTCCATCATGGGTGTGACCTGGATCAACTGTTTTTCAAGAATAGGTTTTTGAGAATTGACAGCTGTGTAACTCAAGAGGTTCTCGATCATCTTCTGAAGGCGTAAACTGCTTTCACGTAAGATATTCGCTATTTCTCGTTGTTGCGTCGTTAACTGGCCCCCGACTTCGTCATGCAGAAGTTCGCTGCCTTCACGGATGGCTGTGAGTGGTGTCTTCAATTCGTGAGAAACATGGCGAAGGAAACGTTGCTTTTGTTGTTCTAGTTCCAATAGCTGTTTTCTTAGCCAGTCTAGACGCTCTCCCAGATTTCTTAGGTCTCCAGGTCCGTCGATGCTAATGGACTGTGCATACTCACCCTGGCCAAGCCGACGAATAGCAGCATCCATGCGACGGATTGGCTGAGCAACAAGGAAGGTGATGATGAGTGCGGCGAGCACCGCAACAGGAATCAGCGTGATTGCCTGCTGCAACATCATTTTCTGCGTCTGTTGCGCCGCTTCAGAGAGTGCGGCGGATTCCTCGTCAATCATGCGGTTGTTCTCAGACAGGATATTCTGTGCCTGAGCCGATAGATCAAGGAAGTGTGTCACTATACTCTCTGGCGGTGTCGTTGCATGCGTCTGGATGAGGATTTCCGTATGAAGTGCAGATGCGTCACGAGCCAATTTCTCAAGTGCGCGGCGTTGATCCTGACCCAGTGAGATGGAGCTCATTTCGCTCACGATATCGTGAAACTTGTCATAAGCAAGCTGATAATTATCCAACAGCAGTTTGTCTTGGAGCACGAAATACTGACGCGCGCTTCGTTCCATCAGATTGAGTTGCTCGATCAAGACTCTGCTGGTTCGAGTCGCTTTTACAGCTTGCGTCAGAGCACTCTGGCTTTGCTCAGCAAGGCGATCTACATACAGCATCGCATTCCCAAAAGCGAGTAACAGAGGCAAAAGAGCCAACATAAAGCCGATGAGCAATAACTTGAGGAACGAGTTTGGGTAGCTGATACGCAACTTGGTACTCCGCGGTTTTGTGGATGTCGAGCTTGCGACTCTAGTCGCAGCATCTAGGCAGTATAATAGAGTCATGACTACACTCTCTATTATTGTGGCAGCTGCCCAGAATGGCGTTATCGGCATTAACAATACGTTGCCTTGGCATTTGCCGGAAGACTTGAAACGGTTTCGTGCTCTTACTACAGGCCATCATATCATCATGGGCAGGAAGACATATGAGTCATTGAACCGGCTGTTGCCAGATAGAACTACGGTGATCGTCACGCGGAATCGTGACTATGTCGTGCCTGGCGCCATTGTGGTGAATTCCTTGCAAGAGGCCATTGAGAGATGCGAAGGCGATACGGAAGCTTTTCTTATCGGTGGTGCCGAACTGTATGCAGAAGGATTCCGCTTCGCCCATAAGCTATATCTGACGGAAATACATGCAGACTACGTCGGGGATGCAGTGCTACCGGAGTTTGACCGACAGCACTGGCAGGAAATTTCGCGAGAGTCGCATACCTCAGCTAATGGCATCCGCTTCAGTTATGTCACCTATCTCCGTAAGGAAGGCACGATATCCCCCAGAGAGCCTAGTTAGGATTCAGCGACGCAATCGACGTAATACATAGACTTCCCATCGACAGTGCCTTTCACTAGACCGTGTACATCGGTCTCAAAGCCTGGAAAGTGTTCATTGAACTCACGCGCGAATCTAAGGTAATTCACGATTTTTTGGTTGAACTGCTCGCCCGGAATCAGTAACGGAATGCCTGGCGGATATGGCGTCAGCAATACAGCGGTGATGCGGCCTTCCAGTTCATCAATAGGTACTCTGTCGATGCGGCGATGTGCCATTCGGGCAAATGCATCCGTTGGTTTCATGGCAGGTACCATGTCCGAAAGATACATCTCAGTTGTGAGCCTGGCGACATCGTTGGCTTTATAGACCTCGTGAATCTGTGTACTGAGGTCACGTAGGCCAACACGTTCATAGCGAGGATATTTTGCGACGAATTCTGGTAGTACTTTCCAACATGGCTGGTTTTTGTCGTAGTCGTCCTTGAACTGCTGCAAAGCTGCGACCAGCGTATTCCATCGACCTTTTGTGATGCCGATGGTGAACATAATGAAGAACGAGTACAGACCGGTCTTTTCGACGATCACGCCATGTTCAGCCAGATACTTGGTGACGATGGCAGCTGGTATGCCGAACTCGTCCGAGAATGAGCCATCGACATCCAGTCCTGGCGTGATGATAGTCGCCTTGATCGGGTCGAGCATATTAAACCCTTTGGCCAAGTCACCGAAGCCATGCCAGCGCTCGTTCGACTTCAGCATCCAGGCCTCGCGCTCTTCCAAGCCTTCTTCCGAAAGGTCATCAGGTCCCCAGACCTTGAACCACCAGTCATTGCCCCAAGCTTCATCAACCTTCCGCATCGCTCGGCGGAAATCCAGAGCTTCGCGCAGCGACTCTTCTACCAGTGCTGTTCCACCCGGAGCCTCCATCATCGCAGCGGCGACATCGCAACTAGCAATGATGGAGTATTGCGGACTCGTGGATGTGTGCATCAAATAAGCTTCATTGAATACATCCCGATCCAGTTTATTGTTTTCAGCATCTTCAACCAAAATTTGTGATGCTTGAGACAGACCTGCCAGCAACTTGTGGGTAGACTGCGTGGAAAACACCATGGATTCCTTGCAGCGGGGTCTGTCTGGGCCAATGGCATGGTAGTCACCGTAGAAGTCATGGAAGGTCGCATGTGGCAGCCAAGCCTCATCGAAATGCAGAGTATCGATTTTTCCATCGAGCATTTCTTTGATCTCTTCAACGTTGTATAGCACGCCGTCATAAGTCGATTGAGTGATCGTCAACACCCGAGGCTTGGCATTCTTGTCGGTCGCGAATGGGTTGGCGGCTATCTTCTTCTTGATGTTCTCCCAAGCGAACTCTTCTTTCGGGATTGGGCCGATGATGCCAAAGTGATTGCGGGTCGGCATTAGGAACACAGGAATCGCACCCGTCATGATGATCGAATGCAATACCGATTTATGACAGTTACGGTCTACGACCACGATATCGTTAGGCGCTACCGTTGAATTCCAGACAATCTTGTTGGAGGTCGATGTGCCATTGGTCACGAAATATAAGTGATCGCAATTAAATATCCGTGCGGCATTTCGTTCAGAGGCTGCTACTGGACCCGTGTGATCGAGTAGCTGTCCAAGTTCGTCCACGGCATTACATACATCGGCACGCAGCATGTTTTCACCGAAAAATTGGTGAAACATCTGTCCGACTGGCGACTTGAGAAATGCGACGCCACCTGAGTGACCAGGGCAGTGCCATGAGTATGATCCATCGGCGGCGTAATGTGTGAGTGCACGGAAGAATGGCGGAGCGAGACTATCCAAGTAGGCACGTGCTTCACGGATTATGTATCGAGCGACAAACTCGGGTGTGTCCTCATACATATGGATAAAACCATTCAATTCACGGAGTATCTCGTTTGGTATATGGCGAGACGTTCTTGTTTCACCGTGCAAGAAGATAGGGATTTCCTCATTGCGATAGCGGATCTCATCCACGAAATTACGTAGATTCTCCAAAGCTTCAGGTTTTTCCTCAACGATTTCCTCGTCGTCGATGGATAAGATAAAAGCGGAAGCTCGACTTTGTTGCTGGGCGAAGGATGTCAGGTCACCGTAACTGGTTACGCCCAGCACTTCAAATCCCTCATCTTCAATGGCATTCGCAAGCACGCGAATGCCGAGACCTGAGGAATTCTCTGAGCGGAAATCTTCGTCGATGATAACGACAGGGAATCTGAATTTCATAGGCTACCCGTGCAACTGTGTCCAAGGAATGGAAGCGGCGACTATAGCATGTACGCGCGAGGTGGCAAGTGTAATAAACTAAATTTTAGGTAGGGTGACGCCGACCTGACCTTGATACTTACCACCGCGATCCTTATAGGAGGTTTCGCAAATATCATCTTCATCCGCTTCGAAAAACAGCACCTGAGCGCAACCCTCATTCGCATATATCTTAGCTGGTAGTGGCGTCGTATTCGAGAACTCGAGCGTTACATAGCCTTCCCATTCCGGTTCGAAAGGGGTGACGTTGACGATGATACCGCAGCGAGCGTAGGTCGACTTCCCAAGGCAGACAGTCAGGACGTTTCGAGGGATACGGAAATACTCAACGGTGCGAGCCAAGGCAAAGGAATTGGGCGGGATAACGCAGTAACCTTGTCCCGAGACTTCGACGAATGATTTAGGGTCAAACTGCTTGGGGTCGACGATAGTCGAGTTGATGTTGGTGAAAACACGAAATTCATCGGCACAGCGAATATCGTAACCATAACTGGATGTGCCGTAAGAAACGATCTTTTCCCCATTCGTCTCACGTATCAATGTCGGCTCGAACGGGTCGATCATGCCATGTTGTTCTACCATACGACGAATCCACTTGTCGGATTTGATACTCATGTTTTTCCCTTTGCTATGAAAAACGGCCGCGTAACTACGCGGCCGTGTCGTCGTTTTTATTTAATGAGCGTCACCACCGAGTTCAATGGAGTAACGCCAGAACTGGTCAGCGGCTTCAAAGATGACCTTTGATGCTTCAGGGTCACGGCTACCGGCGGGATACTGGTGTACTGGTGAACGATCCTTTGCCCAGGCTTCGATCACAGGGTCAACTAAACGCCATTGCGCTTCGACCTCACTGATATGCAGGTATTGGGAGTTGTCACCCTCCATCAGGTTAAGCAGCAGTGCCTCATAGGCATCTACGGTTTCATCACCTTCCTGACGGTTGGCGCCATCCAACACGATGGATCGGGTCTTCACATCAAGTCCAGGGATTTTTGATTGGATCTCGAACCTGATGCATTCACGTGGTTGGATACCTATGATCAGCCAGTTCTGCTGTTGATCGTCAGCGATCTGCATAGGTGCTTTCTTGAAGCGGATGGCGATACGTGTATCTGCTTCATGCAGGCGTTTTGCAGTGCGGATATAGAAAGGCACGCCTTCCCAGCGAGGGTTGTCGATAAATAGCTTGAGTGCTGCGTAAGTTTCAACGACGCTGTCGTTACGGCCGAGTTCTTCTAAATAACCAGGCACCTTCTCACCGTTGATTTCACCCGCTGCATATTGCGCACGGAACGCAAATTTTTCTAGCTGGTCGACAGGAATAGGGCGTATGGATTCAAGAAGTTTGATCTTCTCACTACGTACGCTCTCTGGTGTAAGGTCCTTCGGCATTTCCATGGCGGTAAGTGCCAGTGTCTGCAGCACATGGCTCTGGATCATGTCACGCAGGGCACCGGTTGCATCATAAAATTGAGTACGGTCACCGACTCCGAGCATCTCAGTATTGGTGATCTGTACGTGGTCGATATAGTTCTTGTTCCAGATCGGTTCCAATATCGTATTAGTGAAGCGCTGCAGTAGAATGTTCTGGAGGGCAGACTTACCAAGATAATGGTCAATACGATAGATCTGGCTTTCCTTCAGGTGCTTAGTGATCGATGTCTGCAGTTCCTGAGCGGAAGGCAGATCCGTACCGAACGGCTTCTCGATGACGACACGGCGCCAGTGCTGATCCTCACTCAATAGATTGACGGAGGCGAGTTGATCAACGACTTGTGCGAAATCTGATGGGCGTACTGACAGGAAGTAAGCAAAATTCTGAGGGAAGTTTGCTGCATCGGTCAGTGTCGCGTGCAGACGCTCAAATGCCTTCGGGTCTGTCGGAGGATTGGCATGATAATGATTGCGGGCGATGAAGCGCTCAAAGACCTGCTGGTCATATCCTTGCTTGAACTTGGTGTCCAGCATACCTTTGATCTCATTGCGCCAGGCTTCCTGAGTCATTTCACCACGGCCAACGGACAAAATCTTCATGTCCTTGGGCAAGCGTCCTAATGCATCAAGGCGAAAAAGCCCAGGCATGAGTTTGACACGAGAAAGATTGCCATTGGCGCCGAAAAGCACCAGAGTACAAGGGTCGATGTGTTTCATGAATGAAGGTTCCGTTGGTGTTTTAGAGTGACAAGCTGATAATTCTACTGCTTATTAGCGAAATTTCTATAAGTCCTGCTGTAGCAGGGAAATCAAGGCGCATTCGTGGGTAACAAATGTGCCTTGAGCCGTGCAAAAGTGGGTCGATAGAACCCAGGGGTTATTTGGTTTTGACTGCGTGTCCGCCGAAAGCATTCCGCATCATGGACAGCAGCTTGTAGCTGTAGCCGTGATCATCTTGGCTAGCAAAACGCATCTGCAAAGCGATCGTCAGCACTGGTGCTGCGACACCTTGCTCGACTGCTTCTACAACGGTCCAGCGACCTTCGCCTGAATCGGCGACATACGGCGCAACATCGCCCAAGTCCTGGTCGTGCTTCAAGGCTTCAGCGGTCAAATCAAGCAGCCAGCTGCGTACCACAGAGCCATGGCGCCACAGTTCAGTGATTTGAGCCAGGTCAAGCTTGAATTCTTCCTTGCCCTTGATCAGGTCAAGGCCTTCGGCCATAGCTTGCATCATGCCGTATTCGATGCCGTTGTGTACCATCTTCGTAAAATGACCTGAACCGATAGGGCCGACATGCGCCCATCCCCGGTCTTCATGAGCCAGTGCCTTCATGGCTGGCTCGAGTGCTGCGGCAGCTTCCTTGTTGCCACCGTACATCAGGCAGTAGCCGTTCTCTAAACCCCAGATGCCGCCTGAGGTGCCACAGTCGATGAATTCGATACCATGTTCAGCCAGAAACTGACCGCGACGGATGCTGTGCTTGTAATTCGAGTTGCCGCCGTCAACGATAATGTCGCCTTTATTCAGCAAAGGAACCAGTTCTTGTATCTGGTTTTCTGTGATATCGCCCGCTGGTAGCATAAGCCAGACGATCTTACGTTCAGGCAGGCGCTGGATCGCGTCTTCCACGGAGCGGGCACCTTCCATGCCTTCTTTGGCGACCAGTTGGCTGACTGTGTCATGACTGGCGTCATATCCGACCACTTCAATCTTGTGACGAAGAAGACGAGCCGCCATGTTGCCGCCCATTTTGCCCAAACCGATCATTGCTAATTTCATTGTGTTTTCCTTGATGAGGATTGATATAACATCACCTTATTGTGTAAGGTAAAATGTGAAGTTTGTTTTGTGAAAGCCCTGAATAAATCCTTGTCGGTAGGATACCCGTTTGCTGATTAAGACTTATTCAGGGCTTTCCATTACAGCCCCCCAATTATAACGTAAAGGCAAGACAAATTCATGCAAAACTCAAGCCAAGTTACTACCAACAATCAACAGGTTACCCGTTGGCATTCCTTTGAAAGTCAGGATGCGATCAATCAGGCCGCGCTCAAGCGCGTACTTGATGCTGCAGAGAAGGCGATTGCTGCGCGTGGCAGTTTTTCAATAGTGCTGGCAGGGGGTACCACACCGAAACAGGTTTATGAATTGCTGCGCCATGCGAATGCTGATTGGAGTAAATGGCATATCTATCACAATGACGATCGTTGCTTACCTGTGGATCATAAGGATCGCAACAGCCTGATGGCGCGAGAAGCGTGGCTCAACCACGTTTCTGTACCGGAAGAACAGATTCATGATATCCCTGCTGAGTTGGGTCCTGTTGAAGGAGCGAAAGCATATGCGGAGACGCTGAAAGGGGTAGGTGAGTTTGACCTAGTGCTCTTGGGGTTAGGTGAGGATGGGCATACCGCGAGTCTTTTTCCGGGGCATGTCTGGGATGATGGCGTCGATGCGTTCCCTGTGTTCAACTCTCCAAAACCGCCGGCGGAAAGAATATCCATTAGCGCAAGGCGCCTCAGTCTGGCTCGTGAGGTCATATTTCTGGTGACGGGTGCAGGTAAGCAAGACGCAGTGGACGACTGGCGCAAGGGTGTCGATATCCCTGCGACAGCAATCAAACCTGCGAATGGCGTCGATGTCTTCACCTATGGGGTTCAGTTGAACTGATCCGTCCAGACGTCACAGCCATGTCTCTGGATGCGCGGTAGTTGCGCACTCAAACAAAAACGCCCGTCGTAATACGGGCGTTTTTTGATTTCAAAGTCCCTTATTCTAGGTGTTCTGGATCACTATGTTCGGGAATTTACTGCTATGGTCCAGCGCCTTTTGAGATAGCTTAATGCCAATCTTCCGTGCGATTTGCTTATAGGTGGCTGCGATCTTGCTGTCAGGTTCTGCAATGACAGTGGGTTTGCCGCCATCCGCCTGTTCCCGGATTTTGATATCCAAAGGCAGGCTGCCTAGTAGTTCTACGTTATAGTCTGCACACATGGCTGCCGCGCCGCCTGTGCCAAAAATATGTTCTTCGTGGCCGCAGTTAGAACAGATGTGGGTGCTCATGTTCTCAATGATCCCAAGGATAGGGATCCCAACCTTTTCAAACATCTTCAAACCCTTACGGGCATCAAGCAGAGCGATATCCTGAGGGGTGGTGACGATGACGGCACCAGTCACCGGCACTTTCTGCGATAGTGTCAACTGGATGTCTCCGGTCCCTGGAGGCAGGTCAATAACCAGATAATCAAGATCCTTCCATCTTGTATCCCTCAGTAGTTGCTCTAGAGCGCCTGTAACCATGGGGCCGCGCCACACCATCGGCGTGTCTACATCCACAAGAAATCCGATGGACATCGCTTGGATGCCATGCGCTTGCAATGGCTCCATGGATTTTCCATCCGTACTTTCTGGTCGGGTGTTGATTCCAAGCATCTGCGGTTGTGATGGGCCGTAAATGTCAGCATCCAGAATACCGACGCTAGCACCCTCATTTGCAAGAGCCAGAGCGAGATTGACGGCAGTGGTCGATTTCCCGACCCCGCCTTTACCAGAGGCAACGGCAATGATGTTCTTGATATTCGGAAGCAGTGGAACGCCGCGTTGTACGCTGTGTGATGCGATACGGCTGCCAACGGTTACAGTGATATCTCCGATATCAGGGATGGTCTTTAGCTTGTCGTGTACTAGCCGCCGGATTTCGTCCTGAACCGAATTGGATGGATATCCCAGCACAATATCGAGTGATAGGTTGTTGCCGTCGAGCTTAACATTCTTGACGCATTTGCTGGTAACGAAATCCTTGTCAGTATTAGGATCTGCCAATGTTTTAAGTGATTCTAGAACTTGTGCTTCCGAGATGGTCATTCTGAAACCTGAAATTGATGAATGGTTGAGGGATGGGGTGATTTTAGCCTATGTGCAATTTCGCTGCACCTCACATGGACATCACATAAGGTAAATGGTTTGCCGGATTTCTAAGGCTGGGCGAAAGCTCGCTGCATTTGATAAAATGGTAGTTTCGCTCAACCATTTAAGATCATTAGATAACATCCAATGTCCGATATCCGTACACGCAAGATCCTTGTTACCTCTGCCTTGCCGTATGCCAATGGCAGTATTCATCTTGGCCATTTGGTGGAGTACATCCAGACCGATATTTGGGTCAGGTTTCTCAAAATGCAAGGACATAGCGTGCACTATGTCTGTGCTGATGATACGCATGGTACTCCGATCATGTTGCGCGCTGAAAAGGAGGGGATTACGCCAGAGCAACTGATTGAGCGTGTACATAAGGAACATAGTGACGACTTTGCAGGGTTCCTCGTGGATTTTGACAACTACTATTCCACTAACTCTGAAGAAAATCGAGAGCTGTCCTGCGAAATCTATAAGGTATTGAAATCATCAGGAAAAATCGCGGTACGCACCATAGAGCAATTCTATGATCCAGTTAAAAAGATGTTCCTGCCTGACCGATTCATCAAGGGGGAGTGTCCAAGATGTCATGCGAAGGATCAGTATGGCGATTCTTGTGAGGCATGTGGTGCGACCTATAACCCGACCGAACTGATTGATCCATTCTCAGCAGTATCAGGTGCCAAGCCTATACGTAAGGAGACCGAACATTACTTTTTTAAGTTGTCGGAGTGTGAGGACTTTCTTAAGGAATGGACTCGGTCAGGCACATTGCAGGCAGAAGCCGCCAACAAGATGGGGGAGTGGTTCGCGTCTGGTCTCTCGGATTGGGATATAACAAGGGACGCACCGTATTTCGGATTTGAGATCCCCGATGCGCCAGGTAAATACTTCTATGTATGGTTAGATGCGCCAATCGGCTATATGGCGAGCTTCAAAAACCTCTGTGGAAGGGTCGGGCTGGACTTTGATGAATACTGGAAGGCAGGTAGCGATACCGAGCTCTATCACTTCATCGGCAAGGATATTCTATATTTCCATGCCTTATTTTGGCCTGCTACCTTAAAGTATTCCGGCCACCGGACGCCGACAAAGATTTTTGCTCACGGTTTTCTGACGGTGAATGGCGAGAAGATGTCGAAGTCACGTGGTACTTTCATTACAGCGGAGAGTTATCTCCAGCATGTGAAGAATCCGGAGTACATTCGGTATTACTATGCGGCCAAACTGAATGGGTCGATGGAGGATATCGACCTTAATCTGGAAGATTTCGTTGCGCGAGTCAATTCGGATCTGGTGGGTAAATACATCAATATCGCCAGCCGAACAGCAGGGTTTATCAATAAGCGTTTCGATGGAGTGCTTAAGCCCACAGCAGGCAATTCTGTCGTGACAGAAATGAGAGCTCAGTCCGCCGTGATCGCTGAGAGTTACGAGCAGCGCGATTACAGTCGTGCGCTAAGGGAGATCATGCGGTTAGCGGATATGGCAAATAGTTTCGTCGCCGAAAAGGCGCCGTGGGTCATGGCCAAGGACGAGAGCCAGAAAGAAGCATTGCAGCAAGTCTGTTCAGACGCCTTGGAAATGTTCCGTCTATTGACGCTGTATCTTAGGCCTATACTGCCCAAGCTCGCAGCTCAGGTGGAAACTTTCCTCAGTATTGAGCCGCTCGACTGGCAAGCGCTTAATAACAATCTTCCTGTAGGGCATCGTATCCATAACTATGAGCATATGATCACCCGGATTGACCCCAAACAGATAGACGCCATGATTGAAGCAAATAAGGAAACCATGCAAGCTGAAACGAAAAATACTCCATCTCAAGAATCGGCAGAAGACAAGAACTCGTACATCAGTATTGATGACTTTACCAAGATAGACCTTTGCATCGCAAGAATTGTCGAGGCGAGTCACGTCGAAGGGGCGGATAAGTTATTGCAGCTGACCTTGGATATCGGTGAAGAGAAGACCCGTAATGTTTTTGCAGGTATCAAGTCAGCCTATGATCCAGAAACGTTACGAGGCAGGCTGACTGTCATGGTGTCTAACCTGGCACCGCGTCAGATGAAGTTCGGTCTAAGTGAAGGCATGGTGCTGGCGGCATCCGATGAACGGGGCGGTCCTTTCATTCTGTCACCTGACAGTGGTGCCCAGCCTGGCATGCGCGTCAAATAAAGTATCGATTTTCGCCGATTATAGATAATATCGCTCAAACGAACGGAATTAAAGATCTTCCTCCGCCCTTGGGCGGAGGGTTCCAGATCGCCTTGATCAAAAGATCTCTCTGGTTTCTAAGAACTGGATGTTTGGGTAGCGTTCTTGTGCGATTTGCAGATTGACGCGATTAGGTGCAAGGTAGACATAATCATCAGCACCATCTAGGGCGACGTTAAAGCCATACTTGTCTGCGATGGATTTCAGGTCAGCCTCTGAGCCACGAAGCCAGCGCGCGGTTGAGTAGTCAACATTCTCGAATATGACGTCAACTCCATATTCATTTTGCAATCTGTGAGCGACCACATCGAATTGCAGGGTACCGACCGCACCGAGGATCAGTTCGTTACTCAACATTGGACGAAAGACTTGCGTTGCGCCTTCCTCGGCTAGCTGTTTTAAGCCTAGTTGCAGCTGTTTCATCTTCAGCGGATTCTTGATTCTGGCGCGACGGAAATATTCAGGAGCGAACGATGGGATGCCAATGAACTTCAATGCCTCGGATTCGCTGAAAGTGTCACCAAGCTTGATGGTGCCATGGTTCGGGATGCCAATGATGTCGCCTGAATAGGCTTCGTCCATCGTGCTTCTGTCCTGTGCCATAAAGGTGATGGCGTTATTGACAGCGATTTGTTTCCCGGTGGCGATCTGCTTGATTTTCATTCCACGCTCAAAATGTCCGGAGCAAATACGCAAGAAGGCGATACGATCGCGATGCTTGGGATCCATATTGGCTTGGATCTTGAATACAAAACCCGAGAACTTAGGCTCGTCAGGCGCGACCTGCCGCGTCGTGGTCTGTCTTGGCAGCGGGGCCGGTGACAGATCGACGACGGCATCAAGTAAGGTCTGAACCCCAAAGTTATTGATCGCGGAGCCGAAATATACAGGGGTCAGTTTGCCAGAGAGATAAGCTTCCTTATCAAAACTATGCGAGGCACCACGAACGAGTTCGACCTCGGTACGTAGCTCATCGGCTTGGTGGCCTATTAATTCATCCAGGCGTGGATTATCAATGCCTTGGATTGTTTCGGCTGCACCTTTTTCAGCATTGCGTATAAAAAAGATGATCGTATCGGTATAAAGGTTGTAGACACCTCTAAAGGTCTTACCCATGCCGATCGGCCAGGTCATCGGGGCACACTGCATATTGAGCACAGACTCGATTTCGTCCAGAAGTTCTATCGGCGCCCGTGATTCACGATCCAGCTTATTGATAAATGTCAGAATGGGCGTGTCCCGCATACGGCAAACATTTAACAGCTTGATAGTCTGCGCCTCGACACCGTTTACCGCATCGATCACCATGACGGCAGAGTCGACAGCCGTAAGTGTTCGATAAGTATCCTCTGAGAAGTCATCGTGCCCCGGTGTGTCTAGCAGATTGATCATATGTTGCCGGTAAGGGAACTGCATGACCGATGAGGTGACTGAGATGCCACGTTGCTTCTCAAGTTCCATCCAATCCGATGTCGCATGACGAGCGGCCTTACGCCCTCGAACCTCACCAGCGACTTGAATCGCGCCACCGAACCATAATAGTTTCTCGGTTAAAGTCGTTTTACCTGCGTCTGGGTGTGAAATGATGGCGAAGGTGCGACGCCGACGGATTTCTTCTTGTAAAGTGCTCATTAGAGGATGGATTTAGACCGAAAAGGCGTAATTTTAAGCGATATGACGGGCGAAACCTAATCATTAATGACAGCATCATGACTTAGAAGTGGCAGCAGTTATTCTCTGGCGAAGCTACTGACTCTACGTTCCTTGCGCTGCGCGAGCTTTCGCAGAAAAGACTTATCATCGTCATCTAATTTGGATTTTTGGACATATTGCAGGTAAAAACGTAAGCGCTGGCTGCGACTGAGCTTATAACGCGCGACCCGGTCAAGGGTGGCGAACTCTTTGATAACACGATGGCGGAACAGCGCGCCTTGCCAGAATGCGCCGAGAGGACAATCGATCAGATACAAATTATTCTTGTTGTCGACCAACAGGTTTCGCCATTTGAAATCATTGTGAATAAAGTTGTGGCGATGCATGACACGCATGGCATCTGCCACCTGAAGACTGACATGTTCGACCCATTGGTCATCGGAGAGGCGGTCATCGTTCTTCCTTGCGATCTCAGCAAGATCCTGCGTGTCTGGGATTTCTTCCGTGATCAGGGCGCCTCTTTTAAATAGGCCGAATCGCGATTCCATTCCATAGGCGACGATGCGTGCTGTTGGGATGCCGTGTTGAGCGAACCATAAAAGATTCTCCCATTCATTTTGAATACGTGGTTTCCCAAAGTATCTGCGCAACCCTTTACCCGCAACATAATAGCGTTTAACGTAGTAGCGTGTGCCCGAATGCTCCACAAGGATGACGTCTGAAAGGCGATCACTGGTAATCCTCTTCCCTTTCAAGCGGAAAACGTTATCAAGATCGCCAAATAGTTCATTCAGGGAATCAAAGTTCGGGAGCAGGCGCCAATTTGAAGAAGATTTCATAACACATAATTCTAAGGCATAGCCGTCAATAACTTCATACCTATTCACCATGCGAAATCTGAGCGAGATACTGGAACAACCAGAACACAACAGTGATGAAGAAGGCAGACTGTATTTTGCGATGCAGTGTAGCCCATTTCTTAAGCGGCTTCTGTCGGCAGAGACTGCATTGCTGACAGAGGTGCTGCACGAGATGGAGTCACCGTTAACGTATCGGGAGATGCGTGACTGGTTGCGCCGTCAAAAGGTAGACGATGAAAGTGACTTGAAGCGGGTATTGCGCATATTACGCAAGCGGGTCATTGCGCGCGTGATCGTTCGAGATCTCAACGGTATGGCCGATCTGCACGAGGTGATGCAAACAGTCAGCCACCTGGCTGAAGAGGCCATACAGTTTGCATTGCAATACCACACTTCCTGGCTGGAGGCGCAATATGGCAAACCTATAGGGGAAAGTGGCGGATATCAAGAATTGATCGTGGTCGGTATGGGGAAGCTCGGGGGGTATGAGCTCAATGTATCGTCCGATATCGATCTCATCTTCGCATTCGAGGAAGATGGGGCGACAGATGGAGAGCGTTCGATCAGTAATCTGGAGTTCTTCACAAAACTCGGTAA
>Ga0079224_100002391_pt1 | contig 22733 bp, 19 predicted proteins | sample Stecom2015_FD_80414 | JGI IMG/M metagenome (GOLD analysis project Ga0079224, IMG submission 80414) | Agricultural soil microbial communities from Utah to study Nitrogen management - Steer compost 2015 | ecosystem: Environmental > Terrestrial > Soil > Agricultural land | place: USA: Utah...
ACCAAGTCTCTCTATATCATACCTCCAACTGCCGCCGACGGTTTTTGTGAAAGCATCTTTGGTTTGTCCATTAAGAGTAAGAGGCCTCAGGAAATCATAAATCTCAGTATTATCAAAAGGCTGAGGAAGATTAAAGCAGATCGCACCACCTTCTGCAGTGGTAAGATTTTTTACTGCATGGAATGAAAACACAGTAACATCAGCAATAGAGCCCGTCCTTTTTCCGTAATATTCAGCTCCAAAAGCGTGCGCAGAATCAGCGAACACAAAAATTCTCCCGAGTTTCTCCTGAACTTCATTCGATGGTTTAAAAAGCTTTTTTATTTCAGGGTCGTTCATTATTTCATAAATTGCCTTATAATCACACGGGTATCCTGCAATATCCACGGGGATGATTGCCTTCGTCTTATCCGTAATAGCGGCTTTAATCTTTGAAACATCAATATTAAAGTCATCCTGCATATCAACCATAACCGGAGTAGCACCCATATGTAAAACACATAGGGCGGACGCTACATATGTGAAAGAAGGCACTATAACTTCGTCGCCTTCTTTAATTCCAAACCAATTTAACATAAAAGTCAGAGCTGATGAAGCTGAATTGACGCACATTGCTTTTTGAACACCGCAGAAATCGGCAACTTTTAATTCCAGGTCTCTTACTCTGGGACCCGTAGTAATCCAACCGGAGCGAAGAGTATCAGTCACTTCATTTATAACGTCATCATCAATGTATGGCGGAGCAAATGGAATTTTCATAGAATAATTTAAAATTATTTATTGAGACCAAGGATAAAACCGAGGCCATAAGAAACATGAATAACGGGAAAAATTATGAATGAAAAAGCCTTCACTTTAATGCCTCCGGCAGCTTTCATAGAAAAAAATAAATCAATAAATACATACAAAATCAATGGGATTAGCCAAAGCATACTATACAAACATAGTGGAAGCGAAAGCAAATACAATACAAATAATGCAGGCACGAAATGTCGAATACTTACAACATTTCCAATCTTTTTTAATACCAGTGGCTTGAATAAGCCATAATTAAAATATTGTTTGATTAGTCCTGCTAAGGAATTCCGAACGAAATACTCAACTTCCATTTCCGGAAGCATAAGAATCTTAAAACCAGCCTTATTAAGCCGGTAATGAAACTCGTCATCCTGATTTTTGATTAAATCTTTATCCAGAAGACCGATTTCTTCAAAAACCTTCTTTTTATATATTGCAAAAGCAACACTATCGACAAACATTCTTTTTTTAAATACTCTAAACTCGGTATTTCCCACTCCAAACCTGGAACTTAATGATTCAGCAATTGCTTCTCCGACTATTCCACGCCCTATTTGTTTTAAAGGACCTCCAACAGCATCACATTCATTTTTCTCCAGTGCTTCAAATCCGATCCTGAAAAAATTTCCGGGATAATTTGAATGGGCTCCCAGTAAAGCAATATATCTACCTGATGTAACTGGATAAGCCATATTAAAACCGTGGTTTACATATTTACTAGGATTTTGAACAAGATTAATCCTGCTGTCTTTTTCGGAAAGGGTTTTTATATATTCAACAGAGCCATCATCCGATCCGGCATCTACAAAAAAAACTTCCTTTTTAATTCCATCATCCGCCAGAAAAGTTGAAGCAAGTGAGCTTAAATGTTCCCGTTCATTATAGACGGGGCAAATGATGCTGATATCAATCACCTGTTTCATTTTTTTGTAGCATCCTTAAATACGTATTTATCATTATCCCCCGGGACATCAATTACTGAATACCCTATCGTACTCCAGAGATGCAAGACTTTTTTATTATCTGAAGCTACGGAGCCGAGGAAATACTCATACCCATCTTCTTCTGCAAGCTCCTGCATAGTAAGCATTAATTTCCTTCCAAGGTCCAGCCCCCTGCCATCAGGCGTAATGGCAATTAAAAACATATAGTAAGCTTTAGAATAATCTATGTCAAAAAGTCTTTCAGTGTTTTCTGACCCGGTACGGATTAATATTTTCTTTACATACACAACAATTTTTCGAAAAACCGGCTTTTTAAAAACAAGAAGGGGATTTCTTATAATACTTTTCATAAAAAGCGAAGAAAGATGCTTATCCAGTAAATTCCTTTTATCATATGGATATCCAAGCAAATATCCTACAGGTTCAGTATCTTTCCGGGCAATTAGAGCTTTGTATCCAGGAAATTCCATAAATACTTTGAAAAATTCTTTTAAGAAATAATCACCCATTGCAACATTTAGATTATCCGGGTAAACGACTCTCTGGATTTTTACCAGAGCGTTTACATCCTTTACCGAAGCTTTATTTACCATTGCTTCCGTATAAAACCATATTCATAACCCCTTCGATTTTTTTTAATCGGCGGTCTGAAGGAAAAAGTTTCAATAATAACCTGACCCCCTTGTATGAGACTTTATTTACAAGTAATTTATATTTGGGATTTAATAAAAAAATCCGATGTATAGGTTTAGCTTCAAATCCTGCTCTAACTTTAAAACCGTGCAAACCTTCTTTTTTACTCTCAGACTGAATACTACTTACTCCATAACTCACTACATTCGCTCGATTTCCCGTAAGGTAGTAATTCAAAGCTTCGTTAAACAAACCGTTATTTGGGCATGTATTCAAATATTCGGTTTCTGAATATGAGCTTGTAATTTCCACCCAGTCATCCACCTCAATGATCCTGAGAAATGCGCACATTCTATTGTTTTCTTTTAAGAATGCTCCTATAGCTTTGAATGCGGGATTTCTTTTACACTCACCGAAAACATTAGTAAAGTTTCTGAATGTGCCATCTGACAAACCATTCCTGGACCTTGTATCAGAATAAGCATTAAAACCATTCTCTAAGACGTCATCCCAGGAGACAAAGCGAAAATCTAAATTCCTAAGGGCAATCCGTGTAAAACGTCTTCCGTTCTTGTCCAATTTTTCGAGTGAATAGGATTTGTCGCTTGTAATATAAAGAAATGAATTCGGTGCAAAAGTTTCAGTATCTACATTATAAGTTATTACGATTGGTTTCATTTTTTTAAGAATTCCAGCCACCTCATTTTTTCCGGGCATATCCAGGATAAAGGCGGGACCCCTTGCCACGGCACCTTTCTCATAATTAATCCAGTAGTAACTACCAGTTCCCTCATTCACAGTTTTCCCTTCTTTTCTCAAATATGAGATATATTCAGACATTGAAACTTTCGAGGAAGAAATATTATCCAATTTTTACATTCATTAATCTTATCCAGCATCCGGTAGAAATCACTCTCCAGAGAAAAGGCTTACCAGCATCACCACTTTCCATCGCTTTGGTTACCTGATCGACATTAATAAGTTCATTCATTGAACCTTCATTTAGCCAAATTGTTATGTCATCCTTCAGTAGTTCCACCCAGAATTTTTGGGGGATATCAAAACCAAGTTTTTTCCTATTCCAAATTATATTATCGGGCATCCTACCTGACATTGCCTTTCTAACGGCATACTTTGTCCACCCATTCCTGATTTTCCAATTTAAAGGCATATTCAGTGCATATTCCGTAAGAGGTACAGAAAGATGAGGCACTCTTGATTCCACACTAAAAGCCATTGAGTTTCGGTCGGCATACTTCAAAAGTTTAGGCAGTATGTATTTATTCATTTCCGCAAGCTGATCTTCAACAATATTACCTGAAAAAGATAAACTATTCAAAAAATCATTATCAAATGAATTTAAAAGATCTTTTGATACAAAAGGTTTTAGACGTTTTTTATTTATTTTAATTATGGCTTCAGGTGAGGTAAAGAAAAAATTCCCCAATAAAGAATTTACGTATGAAACCGTCGCATTCTTTTTAAGCCCGGTCCACTCTTTTAAAAAACCGGGTATGTTTCCTTTAAAAAGATATTCTTTCATCACTCTCTGTGCTAATCTGGGATACCCAAGATAAACTTCATCACCGCCCTGTCCGTCAAGCATAACTTTTATTCCGTTTTCACGGGCTTTTTCCATCACTTTGTATTGAGCAAACATTGATAAAGTGGTAAATGGCTCTCCAATTCTCATCATCATCCGCTCAAGATCGGTTTTTAATGTTTTAGTATCAGGGATAACAGGCAGCCATCTCATTCCTGCATTATCTGCAATTATCTTTGCATTCTCGGATTCATCATTATCAAAACCGGGAAAGGAGAATGTTAAAGTGCTGTAATTGCTTGATGTGCCGCCTAATATTTCACCTGCTAAAGTAACTATTGTTCCAGAATCAATACCTCCTGAAAGGCTTGTCCCAACCTGAACATCGGCGCGAAGCTGTCTGGAAACAGACTGTTTCATCATATCATATAGCCCGGCAGAATAATCATTACTTTCGATAGGATTTAATTTAAAATTATAGTACTTACGGGATTTGGAAGATCCTTTCTCCAAATCTAATTCAAGTAAGTTTCCACCCCTTAACTGTTTTACTTCATTATAACTTGTACCTTCATCGTGGTCCGAAACAGCAGTGAGTAAAAATTCCGATATTTTGGCTTTATTAACAGACCCTGTTATATTTAGTCCTTTAAGCACTGTTGAAGGCTCCGAACCAAAGACAAAAAAGTCAGTCCTCAAGTGATAATAAAATGGTTTAATGCCCATAACATCACGAGCACACAAAAGCTTATTATCTCTTTTATCCAAGATCGCAAAGGAAAACATTCCATCTATCATATTCAACATATCGGATCCATATTTCTCATACATCGCGAGCAGAACTTCAGTATCGCTGTCCGTATAAAAATTCATTACTGAGGATAGTTTTTGCTTCAGCTCAATATAATTGTATATTTCTCCATTAAAAATAATTTCAATTGACCCATTCCTATTCCGCATAGGCTGATGACCTTTTTGAGAAAGATCAATTATCGACAAACGGTTATGCCCCAGGGCTATCTGATGCCGTGACTCCGGATAAACCCGGACATTATCTTTAGAAATATCCATACTGTATCCATACAGACATATTCCCATATCATCAGGTCCTCTGTGCTCAACTGTTTTAAGCATTGAAGATATCCGGTCAAAAGGATTTCCCCGAGAGAGACTGTCTTTTCTAAACTCTACGAATCCGGCTATTCCGCACATATATCAAAGTACTTTTTTGTACAAGTTAACATAACCTGATGCGAACTTTTCTGAATTAAAATTTTTCTCAATTTTTTTTCTTAAATTCATACCAACAGTAATTACCCTATCCCTATCCAAAAATACTTCTTTAAGTTTTTGAGCTAACGCGTTCTCATCACCAGGCGGCACCAAAAGCCCATTTACATTGTCTTCAATTAATTCAGGTACTCCACCTACGTCTGAGGCAATAACACATTTACCCTTTGATCCAGCTTCCAGAGCTACATTGGGCATACCCTCCTCAAGACTCGGCACCACAACAATATGTGCTTTATCATATTCACTTAATACTTCATCAGGGGTGAGTCTTCCTTTAATTACCACATTTTCTTTATATTTTAAACCTGAATGCCATTTATATACTTCGTCGGTATCCGAATCCGGTCCTGCAAAAATTAATCTACATTTATTTTTGTTTGCCTCATTTTCAATGATTTCCCAGGCTTTCATAAGAGTATAACCGCCTTTGAGATTTCTAGCTAAATTAATATACTTGTAATCAGGTATTCCTCCAAGAAACAGTATATTAACAAAACCATCCGAGAAATTGTCAAAAGAATATGAGAATTTATTTACGTCGATACCCCTGTATATAACTTCCATTTCAGATAATTCACCCATTAGCTTTTGATAACTATTTTTAAGAGCATTGCTATTACATCCGATCGCATTCACATTAGTATTCAGACTCTTAAAACATGAAAGATCTTTAAACCGGGGTAATTCTGAGTTTACATCACTTCCGATAATCTGCAAGACATGTTTTTTATCAAAATCTTTGGACCACATAGCTCCTAACACTCCAGCAAACGATGCTCCTACTGAATGGAATAAATCAATCTTACCAAACATATTGCTTAAATTCTTTTTGCCCGCCTTTCTATAAAATTTCAAGGGGGAACACAATAATCCTTTTGTCAACAAAGGTACATAGGGAGCAGACAATACAAAATGTTTATACCGAGAATTCTTGATCTCACTGTAAACTCTTCTGCCCGGCTTCCACACCCTCAACTGTATCACAACCAAATCAACCCCCGAACTGAGCAGGTCTGCAGCATTTTTGTTAAATATCCCATGTGAAGGATTTTCCCCGGAAGGAAAACCAGTCACTATCATTGCGACCTTCATCTTATTCAATTATCCTGATATCTTCGCTGAAAAAATGTCTCTCCCTGCTTTAAGTCTCTTCAAAGGATTTTTAGCATATTCCAAAAATTTTTCCATGTAAGATTTTATAATCATACTTCCAGTCTGATCATATAGAGCTTGCAGCTGGCAAATATGTAAATTATGGTACATCATACTGGCAGTATATTTTCTGCCATTCTCCGGAATCCAGTAGTAGGACCAATACCCATTATCAAAAAGCGGGAGTGCTTTCTCGACATATTTAATCCCATTTTCGAATAACTCAAAGCTATTCCCATTACCGGTGAGATTAGACAGATCTCTTAATCCCCAAAGGGAATATATCATTCCATTCAATACATGAAAAAGCGGTCTATCCACATACTCTTCATACCATGGAATATTTAATGCTGTAATTTCACCTTTCACACCTCCCTCATCTACATTACTTAAAAATGGTTTAATGAGCTTTTTTGCGGAAATGAGATAATTATCATTTCCGGTGTATTCATATGCTCTGCACAAAACACTCATTCCTTCCCCCTGGGACATAGCGGATACATTCCCTGAATGCTTTCCCTCGTTATCGGATTCTTTAAGGAAGAGGCCACCATCTTCCAAAACCGCGCTTTCTAAAATATAATCGGCCACCGCCACTACTTTGTCAAGATGTTCTTTTCTACCCGTTAGCAGGTAAAAATCCGACTGTCCTAAAGCATAAGAAAACATTGTAGTATAATGGTGAAAGTATTTATTATTCTCTTTTGTATGCCACATAGGTACGCCATTTTCATCAAAGAAGGGATAATGTCCTTCTAAAATTCGCGGCTTAAAGTCCAAAGGATAGCGACCTGTTTTCCCGGGATCAATAATAAGATTTTGTGTTCTGTCAGTTAGATTCCAATACGAGTTCCATTTTGAGAAATAAATGAAAGTTTTCCTTAGACTTTCCTTCAATTCTGTATTTTTTTATTTACCCTTATAAATAAGTATCCCATAGCCAGTAGAAGGGGCATATGATCTGGATTTCCGGCTAAAACTTTAATATCTATACCCAAATTCAATTTTCTTATAGTATCTACTGCATCTTTCATTAAAGGAGATTTGTTTAGAATATTCTCATATTTTTCAGTCGAGTTTCTTGCCTCTATTTTATTTGAATAATATTTATGGAGAAAGCTGACGGGAATAAAGTCCAAGATAAAGGATTTAATTTTATTGAAAAGCGGTTCACCTTTGTGGAAATCAAATCCATGGTCTGATGGAACTGAGGCTATGGAAGGATTAATCCTTTTTATCATTTCTTCCTCAAAAGCCAATGAAGGACCCAATCTATTTACAATTGAGTATACCTGTCTCGATAAATAGTAATCTGCGAAGGGGCTAATAAAGAATGAAAGCTGATTTTCTGCATTATTACGAACACCTAACCTAGCCGGAATAAATATTTCGTTCAAATACCTTTTAAAATCCCTATGGCTAATTTTATCACGAGTAAGATTTAATTTAATTTTTATTTTTTTATAAATGTACTCTGCCAATACATCAATTCCCTCTTTACTAAGGCAATTCCCGCAGCTTCCCAAAATAACTTTATACTTTATAGTGTCTTTCAAATTCCAGGACTTCCTGTTCATTCTTTCTTCGTTACGATACTGTTCCCCTCCAATTCCGCTAAGCCCAAGTTTATTATTTCCCAGGATTTTTTTGCGGTAATTCACCGTGTTATATTCTTCTGTCCAAAAACTATGCATTCGTATCAACCCATCATAAAACAAGAACGCGTTTTCAAAGTTTTGTTCAAGTTCTTCACGAGACATCTCTTCGATATCTTTTGTCTTAACCAATTTTAGCTTAACACCTGCTTTATTACACAATTCAATTGCCGAATCAAATTCAATATTTTTTTTGTTTCGCCAATGTGTATTAAATGATATGTTTTCAAAGTGCTTTAAAGCTAAAGTCATAATAAGCCTGCTATCGTGGCCTCCCGTGATACCTGAATCAGCTCCTTCTTTGTTCGCAAAATCTTTTATTGAATCAAAATATGCATCTAATTTTTTTATCTGGTCATCTACACACTCCGAGTAAGATCTCGCGTAATCATCCGGGGGTGGATAAACTTTTGAAGGAATGAAATTCAATCCTTTGATATTTTCGGGATGATCGACTTCGAACCTATTAATTTCATTAAAAATAGTCTCCGGTCCGATCAGTGAACCTGTGGCAAGCAACTCTGTGGCTGCAATGCGGTTCACTTTCATAGGCGAAAAAGATGAAAAAACGCAGGCTAAGAAGGATGTAGTAATCACATTTTGGTCGGACCTGATAAACAAATTTTGTATTCCACTCCTGTCGGTGAAAAAGAAAAGTTGATCTTTTTCCTTATATAAAACTAAAAAATTTCCAATTAACATATTCTGGTTCAAAGATCCCCCTTTAATGTCATCAAGTAATGTTTTCTGGCTCCTGGAAAAATCCAATCCCTTGTATATAAGTGTTCCAATGGTAAATAAGGTTTTATCTCCCTCGATTACATAATTTACGCCAGACGCCAATATTTTAGGATACAGAAGTATATGAAATTCACCTGCCTGAAATTTTTCAGGAGCAGTAAAGCCTTTCTGCTGAAAGATATTTAAAACACTTTCAATATCAACATCACTTTCGTCTCTATATAAAAATACTGCACCCAACTAATTTATTACATTATAATATTTGAAAAAGTCTCTTGTTTCCTCATCAATAAGGAGTGGTCTATGGACCTGATGAAGTTTTATATCCGGTCCATTATTTCCTTCCAGAATAATAAAATCCTTATCCCTGATAACAACGTCCCAGCCTATGTATTTTAAGTATGATAACTTCTCAGCGGTTGTCAATAATTGCTCTACTACATTATTCCAACCCGGGATAAGCACACCTTTTATAGGATTTCCTGTGTCCGGATGAGTATCCATTTTTATTAACTTAATGCCATCAAAATATGTAAATACGGCACTCCCCAGAATACCGGTATGAGTGTCAATAAATGCCGTTATTCCACCTGCATTACAGTTATCCACGGGAAAGGATTTGTTAGTCCCAAACCTGTGAGCTGCCGCAGATATAAAAGGTTTCCCCGATGGAGAGACCATGGTTAATACTCTTATCGTATTAAGAGTATCGGAGTAAATCTCATTTGAATACTTCGCTTGCTTAATGCATGGTGTAATGAGATAATCATCTAACTTATTCAATAAATCTTCAAAATCGGCTTCTGAGATCTTAGTCGAGTTACAACTTAAACCCTGCTTACCCCCTTGAATTTTTAGCACCCCCACGCCTGCTGCACTGTATCTTGGTTTCAAGATAAGACAGCTTTCATTTTTAAGAATACTTACTATATCACTTATCTCCAGATCATTTCCGCTCGATTCCAGCGTCATAATTCTACCGTTTAAAATTACTGCAATATCTTGTGGGGTTTTGAGAAAATCTTTTATAATTTCTGAAAATTTGACTTTATCGTCAAGTATTTCGGAATAACCATCATTCAATCTAATGGCTTTTACATTTTCCTGGTAATCCGACAAATACTCTTCCGGATCGTTTCCATCCAGACCATAAAGTACATAAGATGAACTGAAAAACCCTTTACTCCATGACCAGATTTTTTTATTGAATGGAATATTCTTTCCTGTCTTGAATTCTTTAAGAATTAATTTTTTAACAATATATAACCATACATATAATTTTTTCATGGACTACTAAAAGGAAGGGAGCTTAAGCCATGATTGATCTTCAGGCATGCGCTTTTCGTTCAGCATTTTCAATAAATTGAGTACTCTAAGATTGCAGCAATAATTTCGATAATAATTACCACTCTCAAATTTCCATTTTGAGTTGTTTATTATATACCTGCCTTTTTGGGGGCTATCCGGAATTTTAGGTCCGTGGAACAACGTATGAAGCTCATTAACCAAAATTCGTCCGTCTTTTGCAATAAAAAAATCCACATTCATACTATTAAACTTACCTTTATCCGTTATCTCTTTCGTAAGAGGTAAAAAAATATCACCAGGATCCCCCCATTTCATATATCCTGATCCACTATGAAAATCTCCTACCCTTACTTTATCTATGCATATATAGGATTCTCCGATCCGAATCATTCTTTTCTCTTCTACATTCGGAAGATACTCCTGGAACATTACAAAATCCCATTGAGAATTTCTTGGGTCACTTCTTTCAGGGATAATACCTTTCCTAAAAGATTTTTTTATAACTTTTACAGCTTGCTGTTTATTTTGCAGTATCATAACACCATGAGACACGCTTCCCCTGATGGTTTTCATTACGAGAGGATAATCAGCGACTTCCGCAAATGTCAATGCTTCTTCTTCCAGAAAAAAGCAATGAGTTTTCGGCTGATCAAAATCATTCAGTTTAAGCCAATCGGACACTCTACGCTTATTATCCAACAACCATACCTCAGAAGAAGAAGGATAAACTTTTAATTCCATATCCTCCATAAGCCGCAGCCTTTCATCCGTCATTTCTTTTAAAACAATATTTGATATTAATGGCCATACCAAAATGCCCGAACATCCTGCATCCTTTAAGTCGTCAATCCAGTTATGTTTTCTTATATCTATTACTTTAAATGAAGTATTCATATCTATACAAGCTGTCATATAATACTTATGGTAGTGAGCAGGGTCATATATTATACCTAAAGTATTCTCTGTATTCCCTTTATAAGACCATTCTTTATCACTCCCTATATATGGATTTTCTTCTGCCCATAAAAACTTATTGTACCGGTTTACAGGGAGGATACTTCTCGCTATCTTTCTAAGCCACGCCGGAGAAAACTTCCTCAAATTTTGATTTTTAGCAAGATATTTCAATACTTTATCGGACATTCTATTTACCGCCGGAAATGTTTTTGTAAAATTTCATCAAATCTATTAAAGTATTTTCGAAGTTATATTTTGTTAAAACGGCATTTCTTCCATTTATTCCCATTCTTATTAATAGCTCAGGTTCTTTCAGTAGATATAATATTTTTTGTGCAATATCTTCCGGATCACTTGAATTTACACAGATCCCTGCTTCTGTTTCATCAAGTATTTTTCTAACTTCCGGAAAATCTTCACCCAGTACCGCAACACCACAGAACATATATTCGAATAATCTATTTGGAAGAGTAACTCTATTATTTAAATTGTCTTCATAGAATACGCACCCGATGTGAGCACGGGATGTACGTTTAAAGTTTTCTTCCCATGGCATCATTCCCTCAAAAACTACATTATCTATAACTCTGAGGTAACGGGCTTCTTCCATAAGCTTCTCTTTATATCCATCAGGATAATAAGACCCCGCGAACTTTACCACAACATCCGGGTATTCCTTTAAAATCGATGGTAGCGCTTTTATTGTGTTGACGCAATTCCTTGATGGTGAGTTTGTCCCTGATGTATAAATTGTAATTCTACTTTCCTTTTCGGAACCTAAATTAACATCTTTTAATCTATCCTTATACACAACATTGCCGATAATTGCTGCAGGTTTCTTATATGGGTGAAATAATTTTAGCATACTCTCTGAAACTACTGTTATTCCCGAAAATCTCCTGCTGAAAAAATTCTCGACTATTCTGTAAGACGAACTTAAAATATTCCTTAAAAACTTAGGAATTAAATTTCGATGCAGCCTTGATTCATAATTTTCATGGACATCATATGCTACTATATTTCCTGAGACTGCCAAAACAAACATCCAGGGAATAAGATCCGGATCGTGGAAATGATATACATCAGCCTTTACTTTACGAGCTTTCCTATATGCCTCAAAAGAGGAAAGGATTCTTCTTTTCAATCCTGATCTTTTTCTTAAGCCAATAATTTCTATGCCTTCGATACAAATGGTACCGGGGTATTCGGCAATCAGTGAGACCTCATTTCCGCTGCTAACCAAACCTTTACAGGCTCTTTCAAATATCCGATCATCGTTATAGTCATGCATACTGGTTATATGACAAATAACCATTAGCAATCAGGGTATTAAATTTCCGGCTTTAATCTCTTTGTAGGATTCCTTTTCTACTAAATATTTTTTGTATTTATGCGCTAAGTAATTGGTATATCCGGCGACAATAGCTATCTGTACCATCGTGAGAATATCCAGGAAATTCGCTCTGAAAAAACCGAAGATGAGTATTGACACAAGGATTGCATACGATAAGTTCAATCTATATAAAATGTGGGGGCTTCTAATAACTTTCTTAATGCTTTTTATTTTTCTAAAGATAGTAAGGTAGAAAAAGAACATAATGACAAACCCTATAAGGCCCGTTGTGGCAAGGATTTCCATATACTCAGAGTGCGCAATAGATTTGCTTTCTGCGTAATATTTAAACTGCGATAATCCTACCCCATATAAGGGATTTTTTTTGAACATTTCAAATCCCTGCTCATAAAGTAAAAATCTGGACTCGGTGGTTATCCCTCCTTCCTTTTCAACCGTGACATTTAATCTTTCACCAAGATAGGTCTCGTCTAACAAATATGAATATCCACTATAAAGAAATGGTATTAGTAAAATAATCGCAACAATATAGATAGCAGCATGCTTTTTGAAATTCTGGTAATAGCAAAACATTAACCAGAATGCAATCAGAAACAGCATTGTTATGAACCCACTCCTGGAAGCAGTCAAGACTATCATTACAATAAAGCTTCCGAGTAGAAAAGAATATAATAATCTTTGATTAAAAGATTTTATTTCATTCCATAAGAATAGTATTCCTGATATTCCGGTTAATCCTATATATGCAAATCCATTTGATGTATTGACCAAAGCGTACAATCGTACGTCCTCTCCCTGGGCAGTAGCTGTGAAAAAGTCTCCCTGGAAAATTGCATATGCAAAGAATAAAATACAATTAACTATTAATACTTTGTATAAAAGCTTTATATTTCCTGCTTTTATAATGACTATCTCTATGCAAAAGAATAGGACCAGTATTGTAAATACCAACCGGAAGTACCTAAAATACCCTTCAAAATCCACAACGCTCAAATATCCAGGGAAAGTCCATAACCACAACAACCCAAAGAGAAGTACTTCCCTTGGAACCTTTACAGGACGTTTAATAAAATTCGAAACTACAATGATTGCAAATATAGGTCCTGCGAGCCATATAGAGAGCTGTTGAAAATTAGGGAATCTTCCAATAAATATTAAAACAATAATGTATGCTGCAAGGAGATAGGATAGGAACCTGTAGTATCTTTCGTCATATAGTGACGATTGCTTTAATAGATTATGCCTAAGTGTCGTGTCCATCAGTCCGGAGAACTACTAATTTTATTAAAAAAATTGCCGTAAAAACAGACGAGCCTAACAACATAAGTATACAAAATATTTTAAGAAATAATCTCTCATTGGAATAATTAAGGCTTAAAACAGGTTCAGGTTTAAATGCATATCTTTCGAACTGGTTTAATAAACTGAACCTATCATTACCAAATTTATACTGTATTATGCAGTCTTTGTTAAAATAATATTGTTCATTGCTATTAGTAGCTGAATATGGATTTAAGACAACAGAGTCACCTTGCAAATCAGCCGTTTCTAAACCCTCAAAGTTATCCGAAATATTTGCCATAAATAGCTCGAATGTATTCAATACAAACTGGGAGGTGTTTATAACATACGCCTTAGAAGCAGTTATGTCAACGAAAGCCCACTTACCTTGCTCCGGTATATAACTTTCATTAAAGTGATGTCCGGAGAATTTTGTAACTCCATCTGAATTTGCAAAGCCCACAACCCCGACTCTTCGGGTTGGAATACCTGCAAGATTTGCGAGTAGATAATATACTTCGGAATATTCATTACAAGTCATCCTGGTTTCACCGGCAGCAGTTTTTTCGTATATCTCGCAGGCAGTATATAAATTCCACGTGTATTTAAGGGGGAGATTTTTAATACGCCTTGAAATATTATTTACGTGTGAAGTTATTAGCCGCACTTTGCTCAATGAACTTTCACAGGTATCGATTAATAATTCGTTTTTTAGAATGCTAGATAGTTTTTCTTTTTCCGTTCCATTGACCCAGTCAATATTACAAAAATCATAGAACCCATACCCTGATATTCCAGTGAATGGGATCGATGAATTAACAATATGAATATCCCCCAAATCCTGTCGTTGTAATTGAATGTCAAAACAAAACTGATTTTCCCCGTCACATATCTTTACGTTTGATATGTAATTGTTTCCCGTCCACGGCAAATAAATACGCGGATGAGAACCTATAACATCATAATCCGAAGTATCATTAATGGTAATATGCCATTTCTGTTCATCTCTGTCTGTACTTAAAACAATTGCAATAGTATCAGTATTAACATTCTCAATTCCATTGATGGATACATACTCTGTAGGATAATAGATTGAATTATAATTAGACAGATAATACACATATCCTTCGTTCTTATTTAGATAGATATATCCATTTAGCAACGCAAATATAATTGTAAGTAAAATCCCTGCTGCTATTTTAGGAAGAAGTCTATTTTTCAAACAGTTCTTTTCTTTAAATATTTATAGACCGGTAAACATTTTTGTAGAATGAAATATCTAAACGCGAGATGGATTTTCATAAAGTTTCCCTGGGAAATAAGCTTGCCGCCAAATTTCTTTTTAAATTCTCTGACTCCATATTCTTTATCCGGTTCTCCGGCACCTCCGAAATCAAACTCTTTGTAATTATGCTGCTTGCTCCATTTCAGAACTTCCCATACAAGTACATCATTTGTATACTTATCTCTAGCTTCAGGTAAATCCCCCGCAAACCAATCCCTTACTGTATCTCCATCAAGCAGTACTATTCGGCAGCCAATTAGTCTCTCTCCCTCATACGCTAAAAAATATGCTATTTTACCTTTATGAGAAAAACCATTCTGAACAGAACTAAAAAAAGAAATATCCTGCAAAGGAAGTCCTGCTCTATCATATGTTCCTTTTAATAATTTATAAAGTTCTTCTACATTCTCAATACTCGAACAAATTTTAACACTTATACCTCTTCTGTAACCTCTTTTTATTTGCCGCCTTCTTGTATTACTTATTTCATTCCAGATATCATTTTCACCTGATGTAAGATCTATGATGTAATTTAAGTGATCATTGTATTTATAACCTGCGGTTATAAATGAGTCATCAAGCTTGTAAGAATTTAATACTTTAATGAGACGTGTATACAAAACTCTCCCTGCAAGAGTAATTTCATAATATTTTAAAAAATCTGAAACCGGAACTTCATCGTATAAAATAGGACCTCCTAATACAAGAGACCTTGCAGAGAGTTTTTTCCAAATACCCTTTTTTTCAGAAAAAATGGCGCTAATTAATAACCCCCTAATTTCACCTTTTTCTGATAAACACCCAATGAAAATGGGATCATAGTTTTCGGATTTTTCGTAAATATGATACATTTCAGGTAATTGGAATATATTACCTTGAGGATGTCCCGTCACAAAATCATTCCAATCATTTTCCGATATTTTAGAAGGATCATTTATGTAAATCAGGCTCATAATTCATTAAATGGAAGATTTCCAGATACATCAGCCCCTAAATCCACAACTCCTCTAATAACTCTTTCATAAAATACGTACCAATTATCACTTATTGCAAAAGATTCCGGATGGAAAAGCACTGATGCGCATCCGTTATATTCTTTAATTTCTTCTACTACACGAATTAGGTTAGAATATATTTTATCCTGCTCCTTTAGATGATTAAGTCTATCCATATAAATAAGAGGCACTTCTACAACATTCGAAGCTCTTTCCTGAATAAAATTAAATGGATAATAACAGCTTGCCATCCCATTTCTAAATCCAATATGAGCAGAATAGCCGACGCTAAAATCATATCTGATACCTGCATTCTCCAGCTGATTCCAAAATTTTTCCGGATGGAATCTGAGGTAATGATTTCTATGAGCAATAATTGATTTCGTAACAACTGACTCAAGTCTTTTTACTTCCTCACCATAAGAATCATCTTCAAAGGCCTTATAACTACCATGCAATCCAATGTAATTTCCATAACCCAAAATTAACTTAATCATTTTCATCGCAGATTCACTTTTACTGTCGTACCTGCTGGAATATCTTCCATACTTATGAGGACCGGAAAGCATAAAATTCCAGCTTTTAACTCCATACCTTTTTTCGATGTTACAAATTTTACGATAAGTGTCAAGAAATACATTCTTGTTCATGGCGTCCTTAAATGGTATCCAGCTATCACGATTCCTAAAAGATTTAATATATGAAAATACTTCACGTCCCGTGACCCAATCTATATCGTGAGTAAAAAAAATCTTAAAGTTTCCATTTCTTGAAAGTTCTTGTCTATTGCCTAAAACTTCATTTCTAATTGCTTCTGCAAAAACATTTACTTCAGGAATGTCCGTATTCCAGTTTACGAAAGACTGGTCAAACCTTCCGTGAATATCTCTGGGAAATCCTTCTTCACGACTGAGGGTAAGAATTTTAAAAATTTGTTCAAGTTTATCACGCGAAACACAGACATTCCCGGAAATCACAAGTTTAGTTTCATTGTTCAAAGACACCTCAAGAGGGACCTCAATACCGGCCAACTTTAAAAGGAGCTCAGAAGTATATTTTAACTGCTGCTCAAATTGTGAATCCGACAGATATAATATGGGTCTAATCTTATCTAAGCTGGCTAATGTTTAATTGTTGCGTAATCAATTTTTTCAGTCCACTTTAGAGATGATACTTGTCTGATAATGGATGCAAACTTGTTGGCAAGGAGGTTGGAATCAAAAATGTGAGCGGTTTTTAGTGCGTTTAGTCTCTTACCAACCGTATGTTCAGGATCATCAAGAATTTTTCGAATAATTTTCTGAATCTCATTAATATCCCTGGATGAAACTACATAACCACAGTCGTTCTCTTTAAAAAATCTTGCCATAAAATACTCTTCAGGACAATGAACGATTATTGGAATACCGGAAGCAAGATATTCGGGGGTTTTGGTTGGGAAAATAGTCGCAAGCTCATCAAAATGAATTTTGGATTCATCCGGCCAATCAAGAGCCAGGACAAGTATTGAGTTGTTTTTCAGGTAGCGAAGGTACTCCTCTCTCTTAGAAAAAAAACCCAGATCGATATTATCAGTATTCAGCCCTATTCTCTCGAAATAAGACTTATCGTGTCCTGATGCTATAAAGAACCTACAACTGTTTTGTAAGAGAGCATCTGTAATCCTATTCACGGAATTCTGATTTATTGCATATACGTCTCCCCCCCAAAAAGCCTGCCTATTGTTATCTGCTTTCTCTACCCGGTCTGGAATTTCTTCCAAATAAGTATGTTGAAGTGGAATGGATTGTATCCCATATTTATGGGAGTACAAATCACGCATCCCCTCACTCATCACTAGTAATGCAGAGGCATCCCGGAATGTGTCTTCTTGAAGTTCTTTACAAAGCTTCTCAAACCTACTTCCCTGAGAAGATTCAATGATGGTGTCATGGAGATATGCTACAAAGGGTACCTGAAGATGTTTGGCTGCTTCATATGCAATTTTAAGAAAATAATAATCAGGATATACTCCTACAATAACCTCCGGCTCAAATTTTTCTGCCGATGTAATGACTTTTGAGATAGCCTTTTTTAGCTGTAGATTACTTAGTACATAATTTAATTTAGAGGAAAAATAAAATGATTTAAAAATCCTTTCAGCATTTACTCCACCGAATGATTCCACTTTAGCAGAAATGTCTGTCTTTGTTGAAAAAACTCTAAAGTCATTAGGGTTAAACTTTGAAAGCAGATTCCTATTAATAATACTGCTCCCTGCAGGAACAGGCGGATAAGCAGTGGTTACATAAAATATTTTTTGATTACCATTAAGATTGATCAGCTGTTCTCTCATTAGTCCAGGTTTTCACAATTTGTTCAAATATTTCTTCGAGGGAAATGGTAATATCCCACCCCGGATAATGTTCTTTCATTTTTGAAAGGTCGGATATATAACAGATATGGTCACCTTCCCGGTTTTTATCAATATAATCATAATTCATCTTCGTTCCGGTTATCGATTCTACAATGGAAAAGGCTTCAAGTATCGAACAGGAATTATTCCTACCTCCTCCAAGATTATATACCTCCCCGCTTCGCGGCGAATTAATAAATTCTTCTATAAAACGAGCAACATCATATGAATGAATATTATCCCTAACCTGCTTGCCTTTGTAGCCATAAACATTGTAATGCCCTCCGGTTACATTTACTTTCACCAGGTAGCTTAAAAATCCATGAAGCTCAACCCCCGAATGGTTTGGACCTGTTAGACATCCTCCTCTAAGACAGCAAGTTTTCATGTCAAAATACCTGCCGTATTCCTGAACCATCACATCCGCCGCTACTTTAGATGCACCAAAAAGAGAATGCTTTGATTGATCTATTCTAAAATTTTCCGCGATGCCATTATGATATTTTGGGTCATCGTAATCCCATCTGGTATCTAATTCGACTAAAGGGATTTCATTTGGTGCATCACCATATACCTTATTAGTAGACATATGTACAAATGGTGATTCCGGCACAAACTGTCTTGTGCCTTCAAGAAGATTCAAAGTTCCTACGGCATTTACATCAAAATCATCAAATGGCCGGCTTGCTGCCAAATCGTGACTGGGTTGAGCCGCTGTATGCACAATTGCATCAGGCTTAAGATCTTCTAAAAGAGCGAGAACTTTCGTTCTATCTCTTATATCCACTTCATAAGGATTAAAGTTAGAATATTTTTCTTTTAGCCTTTTTTGGTTCCACAAGGTGTCGCCCTGGGGACCAAAAAAATCAGCTCTCATATTATTGTCCCATCCATACACCTGCCAATCTTTATCACAGAAGAAGGAAACTACTTCAGAACCAATCAATCCGTTTGAACCCGTCACTAATAATTTTTTCACTTATTACAATATTTTATTATTAAAAAGATAAAGCGAATTTTTGTTTTTCCGGCAAATTCAAATCCGGCTTTTCATACCGGGTAACATTTCCACAAAAGGAAGCAGGAGTTGTATATACCCAATTACCAGCTATCCTATCTCCTGAAATACAATGACCGCCCCGGTGTAATCCATACGTATCACAGAATATCATTGTTCCTGCTTTACCCGTACAGGTCACAATGTCGTCGTTGCTAATTTGTGAATCAATTTCTTCCTGCTCCGGGTAAACTCCTCCATACATCTGTTCTACAATTGTTTTTGGCGGCCACAATTTTCCATATTTTCCTTTTTGATGAGAACCCGAGACATACACAAAGGGACCATTTTCGTTATCGACATCATTAAAATATAAAAATACTTTAACCAGTCTGATATCTTCACCGTCTCTATGCCACTTTTGAGATAGCACCGGCTGCTCCTTTCCCCGCGAAATATTATACCAAAGGTCAATCATCCTCAACTTACAATAAGACCTTAGATATGATGCTGCTATGTCAAGGATCTTTTCTTCCAGAGCGAATTGAAGAAATGGTTCATCAAACTTAATTATCTCTTTTTTCCTGTCGACATTATATTTTCTATATAGATATTTTTTAGCATAGTGATCCGATGCAAAGCCCTTTGTGTCTTCTTTATTTTTAAATCTTTTTATATACTCCAGGACTTCTTTGCTTTCAGTAAACTTTTCTACTTCTGAAGACAATTTTAACCACCAGGCTTCATCCGGATAAAGCTCATCAATATTAATAATTGAAATTCCAGTGTCATCAAGATTTTGAACGATTTTTGCCTGTACATCATTTAAGCATACCGGATTTTCATTAAACAACTCTATTCCCTTACTTTGCTCTATATTGCTACGATACCATTGTTTGAGTTTTTCCTGCTTGCGGGCCGCAAAGTTTGTTACTGAATACTTAAGTTTCACAGTCAATCAATTTTTCTGATAAATTTTGCAGGATTACCAGCATATATCGAATTACTTTCAACATCCGAACTAACAACAGAGCCTGCACCAATTATAGAGTTTTCTCCAATGGTAACGCCTTTTAGGATTATTACCCTTCCTCCTATAAATACATTATCGCCTATACATATTTCTTTATTCTTGACGTTATCATTAGGAGTCTTAGCTCTTATTTCAGCATCCATAGGATGGAAATTTGTATCCCATATGCATACACCAGTTCCTACCGTAACGTTGTTTCCTATTGTAATAGTACTTGCTGCAACAATTGAAGCACCTGATACCATTACATTATCCCCAATAACTAACTTTGCTTCACCTGTTATTGTTGCCAATGTAGTGGGCATAATAATTCCGGCAACATTGCTTTTGGGGTCTGAGTTCGCTAAGAAATTATCGCCTATTACAATCTTACTACCTTGGACTAATTTTATTAAAGGAATTCCATAAAAACTATAATTATTACCAATCTCTAAGCCCTTTGCTTTCATATAATAAAGATATAGACCTATCCGTAGTGAATGCACGACTCTAAGAATAAAATTGAACGGTATTATTAATATTTTATATAGGATTTTCATCTTTCCATTACCTTAGTAGCTATAAAAGATGCCGCTTCTCTTCCAGTTCTCTCATAATACCCCTTTACATATTCATTAAGTCCTGCAGGTTTTGTATTTGAAAAATTTCTCAATTTAAACATATAATCTTCATAATTTTTTGCAACCTCAACCAAATTATTCGTTACAAGATCTTCAACGTTATAGAGAGGAGTGTCTAAAACATCCAAGACAAGTACATTTTTTTGATTAAATAATGCTTCAACTCCAATACTACTATTATGAATTACGAATTTATCAGTAATATCCATCATTTCTTTAAAAGAAATTTCATTAGAGTCTAGAAATTTTACCGTCGGATACTTTATCATAATACTTTTATAATTAATCTTTGAATCAGACGGATGAAACTTCACGCAATAATTAATATCTGATATTTCGTTGGAAGCTTTGCAAAAGGTTTCTATCAGTTTTATTATTTCCTCCTTAAGTAACGGATTAGGAGTTAAAGTTAAAATAGGCTTAGAAGTGTTAAATCCATATTTTCTTTTCAAATTAATTTTATCTTCATCTTTTGTGTTTAATACTTCCATTTTTTGATTTCCTGCAACAATTATCCTCTCAGCATTCACACCCCAACCCAATATGGTTTTTCTTTGATTTTCTCCCCAGCAAAATATTCTTTTAGCATTAAACGGATAGTAAGCATTTTTATCATTTAACGTTCCATGGATAAATGTATACGTAGAAATATTAAGCTCATTAGCACATGTGACTAAAACAGAACAATAATAATTTCTATCATATTCTGTTATCACAGCTTTTGGTCTGGAAATGGAAATGTTTCGAAAACACACTTCATAGAAAAGGGTTGCCCTAAGTACCAGGTCAATTAAATCAACATTTAATGAACTCTCAAGGCAATACATTTTGATTATTTTTCCAATTTGGTACTTTAATTTAGGATAAACTTTTCTGATTCTTGTAACCCAGCGAAAAGTAGAATATTTATCACTGTATAAACTAGCAAAGTTTAGAAAAGCTCCTCCTTGAGGAATTTTAGAGGCCATATCATTTGATATACCTACTATAGCTACAGAACTAGAGGGAATTTTAGATGCTACAGGTAAAATAAGTTTCGCGCAGTACTCTTTAATATTTATCCAAGTAAATAGAAATTTGTCATTTATCTCATTGCAATTATTTTTTCTCTGCAGTAATGATCTAACAGGAGAATATAACAAATATTTTAAGATAAGATAAAGATTTGAGAACTTATATCTAACAATACTTGTTCTCGGGGTCTCATTATACCTTTTGAGAATTATATTTATGTATAAAAAATCTCCAATGAAAGAATTTAAGGAAGTACCACGATAATATATATCCTTCAAAGAATCATTAAGATCTTTCACCAAACTTGAAATTTGCTCATTGGATAGGTCTACTATTTTGATTTTTTTATCGATATCCTCATTCTATAAACATTTCCCACTGCAAGACTTCATCTTCTTTTACATCCATTATAAGTCTTTTGCCTGTTATTACTTCCAGAAACTCAGGAGCTATACCGCTGCCGGGTCTTTTTATCTCAATATCTTCCTGCGTTATTACATCACCTTTTGCTTTATCGGATTTGATCACCAGGCTTCTTCTCGCGTGAAGCCGAGAATTCTTTTCACAGTCAAACACTTTTTTTATGTTGCTGCCCAGAATCTCACTTACAAAATCATTTTGTCTTCTGAATTCCATTACGTCAAGGGGATCCATCGCATGATAGTGATCGTTTCCAGGAAGTGTTTTATCCAGTGTAAAGTGCTTCTCTATGATCCGGGCACCTAAAAGCCAGGC
>Ga0079224_100002392_pt1 | contig 22731 bp, 37 predicted proteins | sample Stecom2015_FD_80414 | JGI IMG/M metagenome (GOLD analysis project Ga0079224, IMG submission 80414) | Agricultural soil microbial communities from Utah to study Nitrogen management - Steer compost 2015 | ecosystem: Environmental > Terrestrial > Soil > Agricultural land | place: USA: Utah...
CAAGCCGGAAATCAAGGCGGCGGTCGAACTGCTGTTCTCGACCAAGGACAAGAAGGTCGAGGTGAAGGGCGTGCGCGTCTCGAACGTCAAAGGCAAAGAAAAGCGTTTCGGCCGCTTCACCGGCCGGCGCGACCACTGGAAGAAGGCGTACGTGAGCCTGGCTGAAGGCAGCGACGTGAACTTCCACGCGACGGAGTAAGCCATGGCCCTGGTAAAAGTTAAACCGACTTCGCCCGGTCGTCGTTCCCTGATCAAGGTGACGACCCCCGGTCTGCATAAGGGCAAGCCGCACGCCGCGCTGCTGGAGAAGAAATCCAAGACGGCGGGCCGCAACAACACCGGCCGCATCACCACGCGCCACATCGGCGGCGGTCACAAGCAGCACTATCGCAAGGTCGATTTCCGTCGCAACAAGGACGGCGTGCCGGCCAAGGTCGAGCGTATCGAGTACGACCCGAACCGCAGCGCGCACCTGGCGTTGTTGTGCTACGTGGACGGCGAGCGTCGCTACATCATCGCGCCCAAGGGCGTGACGGCGGGCATGGAACTCGTCAGCGGTTCGGAAGCGCCGATCAAGGTCGGCAACGCCCTGCCGCTGCGCAACATCCCGGTCGGCTCGACCATCCACTGCATCGAAATGCAGCCTGGCAAGGGTGCGCAACTGGCGCGCTCCGCGGGCGCGGGCGTACAACTGCTCGCCCGCGAAGGCAGCTATGCGCAGTTGCGTCTGCGTTCCGGCGAGGTGCGCAAGGTGCACGTCGATTGCCGCGCCACCATCGGTGAAGTCGGCAACGAAGAGCATCAGCTCAAGAGCGTCGGCAAGGCCGGCCGCACGCGCTGGAAGGGCATCCGCCCGACGGTGCGCGGCGTGGCGATGAACCCGGTCGATCACCCGCACGGTGGCGGCGAGGGCAAGACGGCGGCGGGTCGCGACCCGGTGAGCCCGTGGGGGCAGCACACCAAGGGTCTGCGCACGCGCAAAACCAAACGCACCAGCGGCATGATCGTCAGCCGCCGCTACAAGAAGTAAGGATAGGACATGGCTCGTTCAATCAAAAAAGGCCCGTTTGTCGACGCGCATCTGCAGAAGAAGGTGGATGCGGCGCGTGCGAACAACGACAAGCGTCCGATCAAGACCTGGTCCCGTCGCTCGACCGTGCTGCCCGACTTCATCGGGCTCACCATCGCGGTGCACAACGGCAAGCAGCACATGCCGGTGTACATCTCCGAGAACATGGTCGGTCACAAGCTGGGCGAGTTCGCGCTGACCCGCACTTTCAAGGGTCACTCCGCGGACAAGAAGGCCAAGCGCTAAGAGGACGACATGGAAACTCAAGCGAAACTTTATGGCGTGCGTCTGTCGGCGCAGAAAGGTCGGCTGGTAGCCGATCAGATCCGCGGCAAGTCGGTGGAGCAGGCGCTCAACATCCTGACGTTCAGCCCGAAGAAGAGCGCTGCGGTCATCAAGAAGGTGCTCGAGTCGGCAATCGCCAATGCCGAGCACAATGACGGCGCGGATATCGACGAATTGAAAGTCACCCGCATCATGGTCGAGCAGGGCATGACGTATAAGCGCTTCCGCCCCCGCGCCAAGGGCCGCGGCGCGCGCATCCTCAAGCCGACCTGCCACATTTTCGTGACCGTCGGCGACGACGACCGCGTCGAGAAGGCCTAAGGAGCAACGATGGGACAGAAAATTAATCCGACCGGCTTCCGTCTCGCGGTCAACAAGAACTGGAATTCGCGCTGGTTTGCCAACAGCAAGAATTTCTCGACGATGTTGAACGAGGACCTGAAGGTCCGGGAATATCTGAAGAAGAAACTTGCGCACGCTTCCGTGGGCCGCGTGGTCATCGAGCGTCCGGCCAAGGATGCGCGCATCACGATCCACAGCGCGCGTCCGGGCGTGGTGATCGGCAAGAAGGGCGAGGACATCGAAATCCTCAAGACCGAGCTGCGCAAGCTGCTCGGCGTCAATGCCGTGCACGTCAACATCGAGGAAATCCGCAAGCCGGAAATCGATGCGCAGTTGATCGCCGATTCGATCACCCAGCAGCTGGAGAAGCGGATCATGTTCCGCCGCGCCATGAAGCGCGCGATGCAGAACGCGATGCGCCTCGGCGCCCAGGGCATCAAGATCATGAGCTCGGGCCGTCTGAACGGCATCGAGATCGCGCGGACCGAGTGGTACCGCGAAGGTCGCGTGCCGCTGCACACCCTGCGTGCGGACATCGATTACGGCACCTCGGAGGCCAAGACCACCTACGGCGTCATTGGCGTCAAGGTGTGGGTCTACAAGGGCAACATGCTGGGCAAGGGCGAAGTGCCCGCGGCAGCGCCGGTGGAGGAAGAACAGCGTCGCGGTCGTCGCGGCCCGGGCCGTCCCGGTGGCGGTCGTGACGGCGCGCCCGGTGCGGGTCCGCGTGGCGGTGCCGGCCGTGGCCGTGCGGCGCGCAAGGACGAACCCGAAGTGAAAACCGAAGAAGCCGCTCCGGCGGCGGCGCCCGCAGCGGACGCGGCCAAGAAGCCCGCCGCCAAGCGCGTAGTGAAGAAGGCGACAGGAGCGAACGATGCTTCAACCAGCTAGAACCAAATACCGCAAGCAGCAGAAAGGCCGTAACACCGGCATCGCCACACGCGGCAACAAAGTGTCCTTCGGCGAATTCGGCTTGAAGGCCGTCGGCCGCGGTCGCATCACTGCTCGCCAGATCGAGGCGGCACGTCGCGCGATGACCCGCCACATCAAGCGGGGCGGCCGGATCTGGATCCGCATCTTCCCCGACAAGCCGATCTCCACCAAGCCCGCCGAAGTGCGGATGGGTAACGGCAAGGGCAGTCCGGAGTACTGGGTCGCCGAAATCCAGCCCGGCAAGGTGCTGTATGAGATGGACGGTGTCGACGAGGAACTTGCGCGTGCGGCCTTCGCTTTGGCGCAGGCCAAGCTGCCGATCCGCACGACCTTCGTGCAGCGTCAAATTGGAGCGTAAGCGATGAAAGCATCTGAATTGCGCGCCAAGGACGAGGCGCAACTGAACGAAGAGCTGTTGAGCCTGCTGAAAGCGCAGTTTTCGCTGCGCATGCAGCAGGGCACCCAGCAGCTGACGAACCACAGCCAGCTCAAGCGCACCCGCCGCGACATCGCGCGCGTACGCACGATTCTGGCGGAAAAGGCGAGGGCTAAATAATGGCCGAACAGAATCAGGCGGTGGCCGAGAAGATGCCGAATACGCTGACCGGCCGTGTGGTCAGCGACAAGATGGACAAGACCGTCACAGTGCTGGTCGAGCGGCGCGTGAAGCACCCGCTGTACGGCAAGTACATCACCCGCTCGAAGAAGTATCACGCGCACGACGAGACGAACGAGATCAAGGAAGGAGACCTGGTGACCATCCAGGAATGCCGGCCGATCTCCAAGTCGAAGGCGTGGAAGGTGACCCAACTGGTGGAGAAGTCGCGCGCGGTGTAAAAACCGCCCACCAGGGCTTGCGCGGCGTTGCCGCGCTCGCTACAATCTCGCGTTTTTCGCCGTGGCACGTCTCCTCTGGCCACGGCGTCCAGCCCGAACGGGCTCCAAGACTGACCGTCAGTCCGGTCTGCCGGGCGGCGGGTTAAGTTGGAGAAAGAGAAATGATCCAAATGCAGTCCGTATTGGACGTCGCCGACAACACCGGCGCGCGTGCAGTGATGTGTATCAAGGTGCTGGGCGGCTCCAAGCGGCGCTACGCCGGCATCGGCGACATCATCAAGGTCAGCGTCAAGGACGCGGCCCCGCGCGGCCGCGTCAAGAAGGGCGAAATCTACAACGCAGTGGTCGTGCGCACCGCCAAGGGCGTGCGCCGGCCGGATGGCTCGCTGGTCAAGTTCGATTCGAACGCGGCCGTGCTGCTGTCGAACAAGCTCGAGCCGATCGGCACGCGCATCTTCGGACCCGTCACCCGCGAACTGCGGACGGAGAAGTTCATGAAGATCGTGTCGCTCGCGCCGGAAGTGCTGTAAGGAGCGCGCGATGCAAAAGATTCGCAAGGGCGACGATGTGGTGGTGATCGCTGGCCGTGACAAGGGCAAGCGTGGCACCGTGCTGCGTCGCATCGACAAGGAACACGTCGTGGTTGAGGGCGTCAACCGCGTCAAGAAGCACGTCCGGCCGAACCCGATGAAGGGGCTGCAGGGCGGCATCATCGACAAGGACATGCCGATCCACGTCTCGAACGTGGCGCTGTTCAACCCGCAGACCCAGAAAGCCGATCGCGTGGGTTTCAAGTCGCTCGAGGACGGCCGCACCGTGCGGGTGTTCAAGTCGAACGGCGAGATGGTCGACGCATAAGGGATCGAGAAGATGGCTCGCTTGCAAGAGTTTTACAGAGATACCGTAATGGCCGACCTGACCAAGCAGTTCGGCTACAAGTCGGTGATGGAAGTCCCGCGCATCCAGAAGATCACGGTCAATATGGGCGTGGGCGAAGCGGTGCAGGACAAGAAAATCCTCGATAACGCCGTTGCCGACCTGACCAAACTCACCGGCCAGAAACCCGTGGTCACGAAGGCGCGCAAGTCGGTTGCGACCTTCAAGATCCGGCAGGGTTATCCCATCGGCTGCATGGTGACCCTGCGCGGTCGCCGCATGTACGAATTCCTCGACCGCCTGGTGACGATCGCGATGCCGCGTATCCGCGACTTCCGTGGCGTCTCCGGTCGCGCCTTCGACGGCCGCGGCAACTACAACCTGGGCGTCAAGGAACAGATCATTTTCCCCGAGATCGAGTACGACAAGATCGACGCGTTGCGGGGGATGAACATCAGCATCACCACGACTGCGAAGACCGACGAAGAAGCGCGCGCGCTTCTCGCCGCCTTCAAATTTCCGTTCAGAAACTAAAGGGTTGCGGATATGGCCAAGACTGCCGTCATCAACCGCGAGCTGAAGCGCCGCAAGACTGTGGCGAAGTTCGCCGCCAAGCGGGCCGAACTGATCGCCACCATCAAGGACCAGAACGCCTCGGACGAAGACCGCGCCGCTGCACGCGCGAAACTCCAGGCGCTGCCGCGCAATGCTTCGCCGGTACGCCTGCGCAACCGTTGTGAACTCACCGGTCGGCCGCGCGGCGTATTCCGCAAGTTCGGCCTGGGCCGTAACAAGCTGCGCGAAATCGCCATGCGGGGCGAAGTGCCCGGTTTGACCAAGGCCAGCTGGTAAGGAGTCGACGAATGAGTATGACAGACCCGATTTCCGACATGCTGACCCGCATCCGCAACGCGCAAGCGAGCGGAAAGACCACCGTGTCGATACCCGCTTCCAAACTGAAGGCCGCCATTGCGCAGGTGCTGAAGGATGAAGGCTACGTCGAAGACTTCGCGGTGCACGCCAATGAGGGCAAGCCGGTGTTGGAAGTCAATCTCAAGTATTACGCCGGATCGCCCGTGATCGAAAAGATCGAGCGAGTCAGTCGTCCCGGCCTGCGCATCTACAAGGGCGCGCAGGAAATCCCGAAGGTCATGAACGGCCTCGGCGTGGCGATCGTCTCGACCTCCAAGGGCGTAATGACCGATCGCAAGGCCCGCGCCACCGGTATCGGCGGCGAAGTGCTCTGCATCGTGGCCTAAGAGGTAACGGACATGTCACGTGTAGGTAAATCTCCCATCGAACTGCCCAAGGGCGTCGAAGTGACGCTTGCTGCCGACGCCGTTTCGGTCAAGGGCCCGCTGGGTTCGCTGCGTCAGCCGCTGAACGGCGGCGTGCGGGTCAAGCAGGAAGGCGAGCAGTTGCTGGTCGAAACGACCAACGACAGCAAGGAAGCAAACGCGCTGTCGGGCACGACGCGCTCGTTGATCGCCAACATGGTGCAAGGCGTCAGCCAGGGTTTCGAACGCAAGCTGACCCTGGTCGGCGTGGGCTTCCGCGCGCAGGCGCAGGGCGACAAGCTGAATCTGGCGCTCGGTTTCTCGCATCCGGTCGTGCATCAGATGCCGCAGGGCGTGAAAGTGGAAACGCCGAGCCAGACCGAGATCGTGATCAAAGGCATCGACAAACAAGTGGTCGGTCAGGTGGCTGCGGATGTGCGCGCGTATCGTCCGCCGGAGCCCTATAAGGGCAAGGGCGTTCGTTATGCCGACGAACACGTGGTCATCAAAGAGACCAAGAAGAAGTAAGGGGTCCGGAAAATGATCGACAAGAAACAAGCCCGTGTGCGTCGCGCCGCGCAGACGCGCCGCAAGATTCACGAGTTGCGCGTCGCACGACTGTCGGTGAGCCGCACCAATCAGCACATCTACGCGCAGCTGATTTCCGCCGATGGGCAGAAGGTGCTGACCAGCGCCTCGACCCTCGAGAAGGAAGTGCGTACGCAAGTGCCCAACGGCGGCAACGTCAATGCGGCCAGCGCGGTCGGCAAGCGCATCGCCGAAAAAGCGAAGCAGCTGGGCATCGAGGAAGTCGCCTTCGATCGCAGCGGCTACAAGTACCACGGCCGCGTGAAAGCGCTCGCCGAGGCCGCCCGCGAAGGCGGCCTGAAGTTCTAAGGATACGAGGACCGATATGGCAAGAATGCAGCCCAAGATGCAGCCGAACGACGACCGTTCGGACGGCCTCAAGGAAAAGATGATTTCGGTGAACCGCGTCACCAAGGTGGTGAAGGGCGGCCGTATTCTCGGCTTCGCCGCGTTGTCTGTCGTGGGTGACGGCGACGGTGGCGTCGGCATGGGCAAGGGCAAGGCACGTGAAGTGCCGGTCGCCGTGCAGAAGTCGCTCGAGGAAGCGCGCCGTAAGCTGTTCCGTGTCAGCCTGCGCAACGGCACGCTGCAGCATGCGGTGGTCGGCCGTCACGGCGCGTCGGTGGTGCTCATGCAGCCCGCCTCCGAAGGTACCGGCATCATCGCCGGCGGCCCGATGCGCGCGGTGTTCGAGGTGGTCGGCATCACCAACGTGCTAGCCAAGTGCATCGGCTCGACCAACCCCTACAACGTCGTGCGCGCCACGCTCAACGGCCTGAAGTCGATGAACACGCCGGCGGAAGTTGCAGCCAAGCGCGGCAAAACCGTCGAAGAGATCCTGGGTTAAGGAGCGCAGCATGGCGGACAAGAAAATCAAGGTGACGCTGGTCAAAAGCGTCATCGGGTGCAAGCAAAAGCACCGCGAGACCGTGCGCGGCCTGGGCCTGCGCAAGATTAACCAGACGGTTGAACTGGAAGATACGCCGGCGGTACGCGGCATGATCAACCGCGTCAACTACCTCGTCCGCGCGGAAGGCTAAAGCGATGGAACTGAATACTCTCAAGCCCGCTCCGGGAGCGAAGAAAGCGCGCCGCCGCGTCGGCCGCGGCATCGGCTCCGGGTTTGGCAAGACCGCGGGTCGCGGTCACAAGGGCCAGAAGTCGCGTTCGGGCGGCTTCCACAAGGTCGGTTTCGAAGGCGGTCAGATGCCGCTGCAGCGTCGTCTGCCGAAGCGGGGTTTCACCTCGCTGACGCGTAACGACGTCGCCGAGGTGCGCCTGTCCGAACTGGAAGACCTGCAGGCGGAGAAGGTCGATCTGGCGACGCTGAAGGCGGCCGGCATCGTCCCGCGTCTGGCGCTGGGCGCCAAGGTGATTCTGTCCGGCGAACTCAAGCGCAAGGTAGACCTGGTCGGCCTCAAGGCGACCAAGGGCGCCCGGGCAGCGATCGAAGCGGCCGGCGGCAGCATCGCCGACGCCTGATAGGCAGCGAACGCGGTAAACACTTTGGCCAAGAACGTTCCACAACTGGGCAAGACCGGAAAGTACGGCGACCTCAAACGGCGCCTGTTGTTCCTGCTGGGCGCGTTGGTTGTTTACCGCATCGGGGCGCATGTGCCGGTGCCGGGGATCGACCCGCAGGCGCTGTCGGACCTGTTTCAGCAGAACCAGGGCGGTATCCTGGGGATGTTCAACATGTTCTCCGGCGGAGCGCTGTCGCGTTTTACGATTTTCGCGATCGGCATCATGCCGTACATTTCCGCGGCCATCATCATGCAGTTGATGACCGCGGTGTCGCCGACGCTGGAGGCGCTCAAGAAAGAGGGCGCGGCCGGGCAGCGGAAGATTACGCAGTACACGCGCTACGGCACGCTGGGTCTCGCGCTGTTCCAGTCCACGGCGATCGCCATTGCGCTGGAGTCCATGCCGGGTCTCGTGCTCGAGCCGGGGATGATGTTCCGCTTCGTCACCGTGGTGACGCTGGTGACGGGCACGATGTTCCTGATGTGGCTGGGTGAGCAGATCACCGAGCGAGGGCTGGGCAACGGCATTTCGATCATCATCTTCGCCGGTATCGTGGCGGGATTGCCGAGCGCGATCGGCGGCACGTTGGAACTGGTGAACACCGGGGCGATGCATGCGCTGACGGCGCTGCTGATCATCGCGGCGGTGGTGGTCGTGACCTGGTTCGTGTGTTTCGTCGAGCGGGGACAGCGCAAGATCCTGGTGAACTACGCCAAGCGCCAGGTGGGCAACAAGATTTACGGCGGCCAGAGCTCGCATCTGCCGTTCAAGCTGAACATGGCCGGGGTGATTCCGCCGATCTTCGCGTCGTCGATCATTCTGTTCCCGGCGACCATCGTCGGCTGGTTCGGGCAGGGAGAGGCGACCTGGTTGCGGGATATCGCGGCGACGCTATCGCCGGGGCAGCCGATCTACATTCTGCTGTATGCCGCGGCGATTGTATTTTTCTGCTTTTTCTACACGGCGTTGCAGTACAACCCGCGTGAAACGGCGGACAACTTGAAGAAAAGCGGTGCGTTCGTGCCGGGTATCCGCCCGGGCGAGCAGACGTCGAAGTATCTGGAGCGGATTCTCCTGCGGTTGACCCTGGTCGGTGCGATTTACGTCACCCTGGTCTGCCTGCTGCCGGAGTTTCTGATCCTGAAGTGGAACGTGCCGTTCTACTTCGGCGGCACCTCGCTGCTGATTATTGTTGTCGTGACGATGGATTTCATGGCGCAGGTCCAAGCCTACATCATGACCCACCAGTACGAGAGCTTGTTGAAGAAGGCCAATTTCAAGGGATCAGGATTTCCGACGCGCTGATGAGCAAAGAAGATGTCATCCAGATGCAGGGAGAGGTCATTGAGAACCTCCCGAACGCAACCTTCCGAGTGAAACTCGAGAACGGACACGTTGTGCTGGGTCACATCTCCGGAAAGATGCGCATGCACTACATCCGCATCCTGCCCGGCGACAAAGTGACCGTGGAACTCACGCCATACGATTTGAGTAAGGCCCGGATCGTCTTCCGCGCGAAATAGCGGCGGACGACCTCAGTAGGAGAGAAAAATGAAAGTGCTGGCATCGGTAAAGAAGATTTGCCGCAACTGCAAAATCATCCGGCGCAACCGGACCGTGCGGGTGATCTGCAAGGATCCGCGCCATAAGCAGCGCCAAGGCTGAGGCTGGAAGCGCTATGGGTTTTCAGGCTATAATCGCGAGTTTCGCGTTTTCGGGGTAGAACATGGCCCGCATCGCAGGCGTCAACATTCCTAATCATCAGCATGCCGAAATCGCCATCACGGCGATCTACGGAATCGGCCGCGCGCGCGCCAAGGCGATCTGCGCCGCCGCCAACGTGGCCGGCTCCACCAAGATCAAAGACCTGAGCGACGCGGACATGGAGCGTCTGCGCGAGCAGGTTGCGAAATTCACCGTCGAAGGTGATCTGCGCCGCGAAGTGTCGATGAACATCAAGCGGCTCATGGATCTGGGCTGCTACCGCGGTTTGCGTCATCGCCGCGGTCTGCCCGTGCGCGGTCAGCGCACCCGCACCAATGCCCGCACTCGCAAGGGACCGCGCAAGGCCGCGATCGCCGGCAAGGCGCAACCGGGCAAGTAAACGGTATCAGAGCGCGTGAGCACTCACTAAGGATTCGAGTAAATGGCTAAACCGGGACAAACCGCATCGCGAGTGCGGAAGAAGGCGAAGAAGAACGTTGCCGAAGGCATCGCGCACGTTCACGCCTCGTTCAACAACACCATCATCACCATCACCGATCGCCAGGGCAATGCCCTGTCGTGGGCGACTTCGGGCGGTGCCGGCTTCAAGGGTTCGCGTAAGTCGACGCCTTTCGCCGCACAGGTGGCCGCCGAGCAGGCGGGCCGCATGGCCCAGGAATGTGGGGTGAAGAACCTCGAAGTGCGCATCAAGGGCCCCGGTCCCGGGCGCGAATCTGCCGTGCGCGCGCTGAACGCGCTCGGCCTGAAAATCACCAGCATCAGCGACGTCACGCCGGTACCCCATAACGGCTGCCGTCCGCCGAAGAAGCGTCGTATTTAACAGGAGCAGCCAGAGTGGCCCGCAACCTTGACCCCAAATGCCGCCAGTGCCGCCGCGAGGGCGAGAAACTGTTCCTCAAAGGCGAAAAGTGCTTCACCGACAAGTGTGCCATCGAGCGTCGCAGCTATCCGCCCGGCCAGCATGGCCAGAAGCAGAGCCGCCCGTCCGATTACGCCAATCAGCTGCGCGCCAAGCAGAAGATTCGCCGCATCTACGGCGTGCTCGAATCGCAGTTCCACAGAACCTACACCGAGGCCGCGCGTCGCAAGGGTGTGACCGGCGAGACGCTGCTGCAGTTGCTGGAGTCGCGCCTGGATTCCGTCGCCTACCGTATGGGCTTCGGTTCCTCGCGCACCGAAGCGCGGCAGGTCGTGCGCCACAACGGCGTGCTGGTCAACGGCAAGCGAGTGAACATTCCGTCCTACCAGGTTCGTCCCGGTGACGTGATCGAAGTGGCCGAAAAGGCCAAAGCGCAGCTGCGCGTGAAAGGCGCCGCCGAAGCGGCGGAGTCGCGCGGTTTCCCCGAGTGGATCGAAGTGGACATCAAGGCGCTGAAAGGCACGTTCAAGGCCGTGCCGCAGCGTTCGGAACTGCCGACGACGATCAACGAGAATCTGGTGATCGAACTTTATTCGAAGTAATTGCGTGTCTGACGCAATCGAATCGATCCACTAACAATACGAGGACAAGGAAACCGCATGCAAAGCACAAGCTTCCTCAAGCCGCGAATCATCGACGTGCAGGCCATCGCGCCCTATCACGCGAAAGTGGTGATGGAGCCTTTCGAGCGCGGGTACGGCCACACGCTGGGCAATGCGCTGCGCCGTGTGCTGCTGTCTTCGATGCCCGGCTTTGCGCCTACCGAGGTGCAGATTGCCGGCGTGTTGCACGAATACTCGACCCTCGAAGGCGTTCAAGAAGACGTCGTCGATATCCTGCTGAACCTCAAGGGCGTGGTGCTGAAACTGCACAGCGGCTCCGAGGCGATGCTGCGCCTGAACAAGGAAGGCGAAGGCCCGGTCACGGCAGCGGACATCGAAGTCACGCATGACGTGGAAGTGATCAACCCGGAACACGTCATCGCCCATCTGGCGCCCGGCGGCAAGCTGGAAATGTCGATCAAGGTGGAGCGCGGCCGCGGCTATCAGCCCGGCAACGTCCGTCTCGTGCCGGAAGAGAGCAAAGGCATCGGCCGCATCATCCTGGACGCCTCGTTCAGCCCGGTGCGCCGAGTGAGCTATCAGGTCGAATCGGCCCGCGTCGAACAGCGTACCGACCTCGACAAGCTGATCATGGACATCGAGACCAACGGCGTGATCGAGCCGGAAGAAGCGATCCGCTACGCCGCGCGCGTGCTGGTCGATCAGTTGTCCGTGTTCGCGGCGCTGGAAGGCACGCCTGTCACGGTGGATACCGAACGCAAGGCCCCGCAGGTCGATCCGATCCTGCTGCGGCCGGTGGACGATCTGGAATTGACCGTCCGGTCGGCCAACTGCCTGAAGGCGGAAAACATCTATTACATCGGCGACCTGATTCAGCGTACCGAAACCGAATTGTTGAAGACGCCGAACCTGGGCCGCAAGTCGCTCAACGAGATCAAGGAAGTGCTTGCTTCCCGTGGTCTGACGCTGGGCATGAAACTGGAGAACTGGCCGCCGGCAGGACTGGAGACCGCGCGCGGCTAAGCCGCCCGCGAGACCGCGTCCGCGCGATCGAGGAAATCAAAAATGCGTCACCGTCACGGACTTAGAAAACTCAACCGCACCAGCGCCCACCGTCTGGCCATGCTGCGGAACATGACCAACTCGCTGCTCAAGCACGAGGTCATCAAGACCACGCTGCCGAAGGCGAAGGAACTGCGTAAGGTCGTCGAGCCGATGATCACGCTGGGCAAGAAGCCGACGCTTGCCAACCGCCGCCTGGCTTTCGACCGCCTGCGCGATCGCGACATGGTGATCAAGCTGTTCGACGAACTGGGCCCGCGCTACGCCGCGCGCAACGGCGGCTATCTGCGCATTCTCAAGTACGGCTTCCGCGATGGGGACAACGCACCCATGGCGCTGGTCGAACTGGTGGATCGCCCCGAGCCGACTGAAGCCGAGTCGGAGCAGGCAGCCGCTTAAGGCGCGTTGCGGCGGATACTAACGTCGCCCAAGAAGAGATCGAGGCCGGGATATTCCCGGCCTTTTTCTTTGGCTTTGGCGTGGCATGGCAGAGCCGTATGACGGGCGCGGGCGCAAAAAAAGGCCGGATCATCATATGAATCCGGCCTTTTTCGTTTGGGGGCCGCCGTGCGATTTCGGCGGAGCTCTCGTATTTCACGCGGCGCCTTGCTGCTCAGGATCTTGTTGCCCTGGCAGTGCGGGCGCTTACGCGGCGTTAGCGACGCCATCGATCTTGGTGCGCGAAACGCCTTGGCGCACTTTGGAAGCGGCAAAGGTCAGCGCTTTGTTCAGACCGTTGTCGATGGTGAGGCTCAGGCCGTAAAGCAATACGAGAATGCTGGCGACTTGCAGCATCGCAACAATAAGTTCAACGAGGACAGTCATTTTTAATCTCCTTTTCGGGCGGCACCATTGCCGCCACGCATGCATTGTCTCCCGTCCTCTGCTGCATTGCAAAATGATTTATTGCATCGCACCATAAGTAAGGTCTATATTGCTTACTTATGGTTAATATGTCAGATAAACCATTATAAATCAATGTTATTCAGCATACGAATGGCTATAGCAGCAAAATAAATGACGATTGCTCCGTAATAAATCTGTCATGAAATAAGTGGCTCGACATGTATAAGCTTATACCAGCACCTCACCGCAGCAGAATGACCCGGAAATCATTGACGTTGGTGCGGGTCGGGCCGGTGATGATGAGGTCGCCCAGGGCATCGAAAAAGCTGTAGGCATCGTTCGTCGCCGCCAGTTGTTTGGCACGCAGGCCCTTCTGCTCCGCGCGCTGGAGGGTATCCGGACTCAGCACCGCGCCGGCGTTGTCTTCGGAGCCGTCGATGCCGTCGGTGTCGGCGGCCAGGGCGTACACCTCCGGCAGGCTGTCCAGGTCAATGGCCAAAGACAGCAAAAATTCGCTGCAGCGCCCGCCGCGGCCGTTCCCGCGCACGGTGACCGTGCATTCCCCGCCGGAAATCAGTGCCACGGGGCGCTTGAAGGGGTCGCCGTAGGTGTCGACCTGGCGGGCGAGGGCGCCGTAGACCTTGGCGACTTCGCTGGCCTCTCCGGTGACGCTATCGCCCAGGATGACCGGCGTAATGCCGTGCTGACGGAAGAATTCGGCGCCGGCCTGCAGCGATTGCTGTGCGGTGGCGATGGCGCGATTCTCGACGCGGTCGAAAATCGGGTCGCCGGGCTTGGGCGTTTCGGGAATCTCGCCACGCGCGCCGCGCTCCAGATAATCCACCACGGCGGCCGGCGCATTGACGCTGTAGCGCGCGAAGATGTCGAGCGCGTCCTGATACGTCGTCGGATCGGGCGCGCAAGGGCCGGAAGCGATGTGGGTGGGGTCGTCGCCGGTGACGTCGGACACCACCAGCGCCAGCACGCGCGCCTTGGTGGCGGCGGCCAGACGCCCGCCCTGCACTACGGACAGGTGCTTGCGCACGGTATTCATGTCCTGGATGGGCGCGCCGCAACGCAGCAGCTCCTTGGTCGTAGCCTTCAGCTCATCCATGGTGATGCCTTCCACCGGGAGCGACAGCAGGCTGGAACCGCCGCCGGACACCAGCGCGAGCAGCAGATCATCGGGGCCCAGTCCCTTCACCAGACGCAGGATTTCGCGCGCGGCCTTCTCGCCGCTTTCGTCGGGCACCGGATGGCCCGCCTCGATGACCTTGATGCGATTGGTCAGCAGGCCGTGGCGGTAACGCGTGATCACCAGCCCTTCCAGCGGCGCGCTGGCCGGCCAGTGCTGCTCGACCGCCAGCGCCATCGACGCGGCTGCTTTGCCCGCACCGATCACCAGGGTGCGGCCCTTGGGCGGTTCGGGCAGATGCGCCGGCAGGATCTTGAGCGGGTCGGCGGCCGCCACGGCCGCATTGAAACTGTCGATAAGGAGTTGGCGAGGATTCATGGGGTTCTGATCGTGCGATTGGGCGCGTGGGGCAACGAAGCCGGAGCGCGGATTGGAACGGCGCGAACGCCGGAAAAGCGGAGCTTGCGCGGCCGGCGCGCAACTCCTCGTCAAGGCGCTGAATTATGCAAGAAGCAACCCGTCCCTGCCATAAGCCGGGGCAGGTCGCAGGCGCGTTGGCGGGTCAGGCGCGCAGAATGGCCCAGGCGAGCAGCGCCCAGCCGATGATCCATGTGACACCGCCGAAGGGCGTGATCATGCCCAACGGCCGCACGCCGCTGAATGCGAGGGCATAGAGGCTGCCGCTGAACAGGAGGATGCCGAGCGCCATGGCATAGCCCGACCAGCGCAGCGGCGCCGAGGCGGGCAGGTGGAAGGCGAGCGCGCCGATGGCCAGCAGCGCCAGCGCATGCCAGAACTGATACTGCACCGCCGTCTGATAAACGCTCAGCAGATCGGGCGCGAGCTTGCCGCGCAGCGCGTGCGCACCGAAGGCGCCGAGCATGACGCCCGTCATGCCGGCGAAGGCGCCGAAAAGGAGAAAGAACTTGGTCGTGCCGGGCATGGTCGCCTCGAATGCGAAACCCGGACGATTGTGCGGGTGCTCGAGCGCGACGGCAAGCCGCAGCGGCGCGCGGAGGATGGCACAATGGGCCGTGCGCGGCCGCACGCGCCGCATCCATCCGAAGCAATGCATATGGAATACAACCTACTTCCCGGCACCGATCTGCGCGTTTCGCGCATCTGTCTGGGCACCATGACCTGGGGCGAGCAGACGGATGCAGGCGATGCGCATGCTCAACTCGATCTCGCCGTCGCGCGCGGGATCAATTTCATCGACACCGCGGAGATGTACCCCATCCCGCCGTGTGCCGAGACCCAGGGCCGCACGGAACGCATTTTCGGCGACTGGCTGGCGCGCCAACAGCGCGACCGGCTCATCGTCGCAAGCAAGGTCGCCGGTCCGGGTCGGCGCGAATGGCTGCGCGGCGGGCGCACCGAGCTCACCAAGGCCAATATCGCCGAAGCGATCGACGGTACGCTCAAGCGCCTGCGTACCGACTACATCGACCTCTACCAGATCCACTGGCCCGATCGCGCCGTACCCATGTTCGGCAAGACCATGTTCGTGCCGCGCGAAGAACCGCAGGCCACGCCGATCATCGAGCAGGTCGAGGCGATGGAGGCGCTGGTGCGCGCCGGCAAGATCCGCTATTGGGGGCTGTCGAACGAAACGACGTGGGGCGTGTGCGAATACGTGCGCGTCGCGCGCCTGCACGGGTTGCCGCAGCCGGTCACGGTACAGAATGTTTACAACCTCGTATCGCGCAAGTTCGACGAGGAACTGGCCGAAGCCTGCCATCGAGAAAAGCTCGCACTGCTCGCCTACAGTCCGCTCGCGGGCGGCGCGTTGACGGGCAAGTACCGCAACAACGCCTTGCCCGAAGGCGCGCGCTATACGCTCTTTCCCGATTTCGGCACGCGCTTTCGCAAGCCGATGGTCGCGCCGGCGATCGATGCCTATCACGACATCGCTGCCAGCCGCGGCATGACGCTCACGCAACTGGCCATCGGCTTCGCGCTGTCGCGCTGGCACACGGGCGCGGCGATCATCGGTGCGTCCGGACTCGCGCAACTCGAAGAGAACCTGGCCTACGCCGATGCGCCGCCGCTCGACGAAGCGACGCTCGCCGAGATCGACGCCGTGCACGAGCGCTATCCGAGCCCGGCGCACTGAGTCATGACGGAAGCCGCCACACTGCTCGTTCTGCTCGCGCTTGTGGCATGGTATTGGTACGACAGCATGCGGGCGCGTGAACTGGCGCTGCAACTCGGTCGCGCGGCCTGTGCGCGCGACAGTCTGCAACTGCTCGACGACACGGTGCAGTGCGTGCGCCTGCGCTTCGCGCGCGGCGAGGACGGCCGCCTAAAGCTGAAGCGCACCTATCGCTTCGAGTTCAGCGACACCGGCACGAATCGGCGCGACGGCAGCATCGTGTTGCACGGCACGGCGGTCGAATCGCTCTACATGGAGCCCTTTCTGGTGCAGTAGCCGACGATTGAAGACTAAAGCTCATGGGCAAATGGATTGAAGGCACCGTAATCGGCCAGCGGCAGTGGACCGACCGCCTGTACTCGCTGCAGGTGAAGGCCGACCTGCCGAGTTTCGAAGCCGGCCAGTTCATCAAACTTGCGCTCGCGGTCAACGGCGAGATGGTCGCGCGGCCCTATTCCTTTGTGAACGCGCCCAAGGAACGGCCTTACGAGTTCTATTACATCGTCGTGCCCGAAGGTCCGCTGTCGCCGGCGCTGACGAAACTCGAACCGCTCGACAACATCTATTTCGCCGCCCAACCCTCCGGCTTTCTGGTGCTGTCGGAAGTGCCCGACTGCGATCATTTGTGGATGCTGTCCACCGGCACGGGTATCGGCCCCTTTCTGTCGATTCTCAAGACCGAGGCGCCGTGGAAGCGTTTCAAAAAGATCGTGCTGGTCCATGCCGTGCGCCACGGTGCGGAGTTGACCTATCGCGACCAGATCGAGCCGCTGCTGGAGGCGTATCCCGGGCAACTGCAACTGATTTCCTTCGTCAGCCGCGAGGAGCGTCCCGGAGCGCTGACGGGGCGCATTCCCGAAGCCATCACCGACGGCCGGCTGGAAAAAGCGGCCGGACTCAAACTCGCACCGGAGGACACGCACGTCATGATGTGCGGAAACCCGGAGATGATCTCGGCCGTCACGGCGCTGCTCAAGGCGCGCGGCATGAAGAAGCACCGGCGGCGCGACCGGGGCCATATCACCGTCGAAAACTACTGGTAGCTCGGCGTTCCGGCAGCAATGGACGTTGAGAGCGGGGAGGAGGCGTGAACTGGCAGCAGGCGCTTGACCTCTATTGCGAGCGTACCGACGCGAGCTTTTGGTCCGAGCCGCTCAATGCGCTCAGCAATGCGGCCTTTCTCGTCGCGGCCGTCTTGCTCGCCCGTCGCGCGCGTGCCGACGGCGGCCGAGCACCGCGGGACATCGACGCGCTCGCGGTGCTGATCGCGCTCATCGGCTTCGGCAGTTTCACCTTCCACACCGTCGCGACCGTCTGGGCCTCCCTGCTCGACGTGCTGTTCATCCAGATCTACATCTACGTCTATCTCGCGCGCTATTTGCGGCGTATCGTCGGCGTGAACCTCGTCTGGATGTACGGCGGGCTGGTGCTTTACTGGCTGTTCGAGCAGGCAGTGACCGGCGGCTTCGAGCCGGGCGCGTTGAACGGCTCCTATCGCTATCTGCCCGCGCTCCTCGCATTGGCGGGCATGACGCTCTATGCGCGGCGCGTGCATGTTCCCGCTGCCGCGCCGCTCGCCGTGGCGGTCGGCCTGCTGTGCGTCTCGATCGTACTGCGGACCATCGATCTCGGCGTCTGTCACCTCAATCCGCTCGGCACGCATTTCTTCTGGCATCTGATCAATGCCGCCGTGCTGTACTACGCCGCGGTCGCGCTGCTGCGCAGTGAAGCGGCCGGTCGGTACCCCCGGCCGATATAATCCTCCGCTCGCCCTCTCGGGCGTGTGGATTCATAAGGCGCTGAGTGGAAGCCGCAAAGAAGAACGTCGCGGTGCTTGCCGCGCTGCAGGCACTGCTGTTCACCAACAATTCGACCGCCATCGCCCTCAACGGCCTGGTCGGTTACGCACTCGCCGACAACAAGGCGCTGGCGACGCTGCCGGTGACGGGCTGGGTGGTGGGCGCGGCCCTGACCACCTACCTCGCTTCCATGCTGATGCGCCGCATCGGACGGCGCGCAGGCTTCACGGTCGGCACCTGCATCGGCATCGTCGGCGCCTCGCTCGCCTGTCTGGCGATTTACCTCGGCAACTTCTGGCTGTTCTGCAGCGGCACCGTGGTCTTCGGTGTGTACAACGCCTTCGGTCAGTATTACCGCTTCGCCGCGGCCGATGCGGCGCCCGGCGAATTCAAGAGCCGCGCCATCTCGCTGGTGCTCGCGGGTGGGCTGGTCGGCGGCATCATCGGGCCGACCACCAGTCAGTGGACCAAGGATCTGCTGCCTGTCGCCTATCTGGGTGCGTATCTCACGCTGGTCGTTTTTCTGCTGGTGGTGCTCGTCGTTCTGCGACTGCTGGACATCCCGCCGCCTGCCGCAGCCGTGCGACAGGACAGCGGCCGACCGCTCCGGCAACTGGCGGCGCAGCCGGCTTTCATGGTTGCGGTACTGGCCGGCGCCGTGGGCTACGGCGTGATGAATCTGCTGATGACCGCCACGCCTCTGGCGATGGATCTCTGCGGTCATTCCTACGGTGCCGCGGCGAATGTCATTTCCTGGCACGTCATCGGTATGTTCGGGCCATCCTTCTTTACCGGCTCGCTGATTGCGCGCTACGGCGTGCTGCGCATTCTGCTGATCGGCGTGGCGCTCATGCTTGTTTGCATCGCCGTCGCGCTGGCCGGCATCGCGGTTGCCAACTTCTGGCTGGCGCTGGTGCTGTTGGGCGTCGGCTGGAATTTTCTATACATCGGCGGCACCACACTGCTCACCGAAACCTATCGCCCCGCCGAGCAGGCCAAGGCGCAGGGCGCGAACGACATGCTGATCTTCGTCACCATGGCGGTATCCTCTTTTTCCTCCGGCATGCTGCTGGAGGTGAACGGCTGGCAGATGCTGAACTATCTGGCCATTCCCTTTGTCGTCGCGGTCGGCGTCGCCGTCCTATGGCTCATGGCTTTGCGCCGTCGCACCGCCCCGCTGGCAACATGAAGCAAAAGCTCGATCCCCAGGTTGCGGCCTTGCTGGAGCGCATGGCGCGCACCGGCACGCCGCCTTACAGACAACTCGGTGTGGATGCCGCGCGCGAGCTCTATCGCATGACGCGCTTTACCGTCGGAGTGCCGCATAAAGAACCGGCACAGACCGAGGACCTCGCGGCCGAAGGGCCGGCCGGCGCGATTCCCTTGCGTCTTTATCGGCCCGCCAAAGCGGGCGCGGACGAAGTGCTGCCCTGCGTCGTCTATTTCCACGGCGGCGGCTGGGTGCTGGGTGATCTGTCCACGCACGACGAAGTGTGTCGCGGGCTCACCAACCTCGCGCATTGCGCCGTGGTGGCGGTGGATTACCGGCTTGCGCCCGAACACAAGTTTCCCGCAGCGGTGGAAGACGCGATCGCCGCGACGCAGTGGATCGTCGAAGCAGCCGGACGCTTGCGCATCGATGCGTCGCGCGTTGCGGTTGCGGGCGATTCGGCGGGCGGCACGCTCGCCACAGTGACGGCAATCGCCGCGCGCGATGCGGGCGGCCCGCCGCTGGTCATGCAGGCGTTGATCTATCCCTCCACCGACATGACCGAGGGCACCGAGTCGCACGAGCTTTATGCCGAAGGCTACGGCCTCACGCGCGAGAACATCCTGTGGTTCCGCGAGCACTATCTCTCCTGCGAGGCGGATGCGTGCGACTGGCGTGCCTCGCCGCTGCTCACGCGCGATCTGAGCGGGTTGCCGCCGGCCTATATCCTCACCGCCGGATTCGATCCGCTGCGGGACGAGGCCTGGCAGTACGCGCAGCGTTTGCAAGAAGCGGGCGTCAGAGTGACCTACGAATGCTTCGAAGGCATGATCCACGGCTTCATCATCATGGGCGGGGCGATCGCCGCTGCGCGTCACGCCATTTATCGCGTCGCGCAGGCTTTGCGGCCGGCGCTGAGCACCGCACCCGTTCGTCTGTAGCGAGGAGGATGCGTCGTGGCCATTCGCGCAATGAATCATTTCACCGTGCTGAGCGCCGACCTGGACGCCACGCGCGTTTTCTATTGCGATCTGCTCGGCTTGCGTGTGGGCCCGCGACCGCCGCTCGGTTTCCCCGGTCTGTGGCTTTACGCGGGCGATCAGGCGGTGCTGCATGTCATCGGCGGTCGCGAGTTGCCGGCGCAGCGCAGTGGCGTCATCGATCACATGGCGTTCACGGCCGAGAACCTGGCGCAAATCGTCGATGCGCTGCAGGCGCGCGACATCAAGTACAGCCTGCGCCGGATGCCGCAGGAAGGCGGCTGGCAATTGTTCTGCCGCGACCCGGAGGGTGCGTTGGTGGAACTGGATTTCGCTGCCGAAGAGCCGGCGCCGACCGGCCACGCTTGAAAGGCCGCCGCTAGGGCCGTATCGGCCGCACCGCGTACGGCCTTGCGCGTTCGAAGTGCTGCAATTGCGAGCGGCTTTCGCGCTCCATGTGCTCGCGTTCGAGGCGTTGGGTCGCGTGCGTCCCCGGCGCATCCGGGCGCATGCGTAGCGCGTCGAGCCGGCGTTGCTGTCGGCTGTGCAAGCTGTCCTGCTCGCGCCGCTGTTGCGCGTGCAGGCTCCGCAGAGCGGACTGCTCCTCGGCGCTCGATCCGCGTGCGCGCAACTCCGCCGCCGCCTGCCGGTTGCGCAGGGCAACACTGTCGGACTGCTGCTGGTGGATGAGCAGATTGCGCTCGATCGGGCCGCGATCGACGGCGTCCGCCGGCGGCGCCGCGGCGCAAAGCAGCAGTGCGCAAAGCGGCGGCGACAATCGCTTCCAGGCTGAGGAAAGGCGGTTCATGTTCCTCCGACTGCGTGCTGTGCCGGTCGTTCCCTCCTGTGCACTGGTATCATCGGCCGCCTGACCCAGAGCAGTTCCGTGTTGTCCGTCATTCTTCTTCTTTCCACTCTTTCCTTGCCGGTCCGACGCCCATGAGCCTGCGTCGGGTCAAGCGCGCGCTCGGCCTGCGCGCCAGTGTCGAAGTCAGCGAGAAGCGCGGCGTGCGGACGCTGCATCTGGGTGGTGACGCGATCCAGAGCGCGATTCGCCTGTCCGCGCCCGATGAGCTGGAGCTTTCCTACACGCGCGCGATGATGAGCTGGCTGCTCTTTCAGCCCAAACCGCGCGAAGTGCTGATGATCGGCCTGGGCGGCGGTTCGCTGGCGCGCTTCGTTCACGAGCGCATGCCCGACGTGCGCATCACCGCCGTGGAGATCAACGAGCAGGTGGTGGCCGCCGCGCACAGCTTTTTCGGCCTGCCTTTCGAAGACAAGCGGCTGAAAGTGAAAATCGCCGACGGCGGCAAGTATGTGCCCGCGCATCGCAACGCCTGCGATGTGCTGCTGCTCGACGCCTTCGACGACGGACGCTCGGTGCCCGCGCTGGCCACCCAGGCGTACTACGACGCGTGCCGCGCCTGCCTGCGGCCCGGCGGCGTGCTGGTGGTGAACTTCATCCGCGACGAGCCGCGCTTCGACGCCTATCTCTCGCGCATCGAGCGCAGCTTCGACGGCAAAGTGCTGCTGCTGCCCTGCGAGGACCGGGTCAACAACATCGTGCTGGCCTTCAAGGACGGGCCGGTGCGGCTGGCCATCGATCCGCTCAAGCGCGCCGCACGGGCGTTGAAGAAGCGCTACCGCTTGCCCTTCGACGCCTACGTGCGCGACCTGCTCTACTACAACGGCAAGACCGCCGCCTTCCTGCGCATCGGCCTGGAGCGTTAGCGCTTCACCAGTTCCACCCGTCGGTTTTTCGCGCGGCCCGCTTCGCCGTCGTTGCTGGCGATGGGCGCCGCCATGCCAACACCGACTGCCGTGAGGCGATCCCGCGCAATCTTGTGCTGCTTCACCAGTGCGTCGACCACCGCCTGTGCGCGCCGCTCCGACAGCGAACGGTTGTAATCCAGCGCCCCCACGTTGTCGGTGTGGCCGACGATCAGGACTTTCAGTTTGGGCTGCGTCGACAGCAGCTTGGCGATTTCGCTCAGGGCGCCAGCGGATGCCGGTTTGAGCTCGGCCTTGTCGGTATCGAAGTAGATCTCGTACAGCGCGATGTGACCTTCGGCATCCAGGCCCTTCGCCATGGCGTTCGCATCGACTTTCACCATACCCTGTTGCATGGCCTGGCTTTCGACGATCTGCAGGTTGGCGTAGACGCGATCCTTGTTCGGGCCGCCGATGGAATAGGCACGAACGACGTACACCGCCGCGTACACATCGCCGGTCGGACGGGCGAGCCTGGCCAGCAGATAGCGCTGATCCTTTTCGTTGTACGCCATGAAGGTGTGCAGATCCGCCGGCGTCGCCGCTTCGTTGAAGGGGCGGCCGCCGCACACCTCGTTGTCGCAGCGGTACAGCAGTTCGAAGCCGCCGGCCTGTAGAGCCTGCTCGTAATTGCGGAAGACCTCCAGCGCACTGCGCCCGCTGGGCGCGTGGTAGGCGATGCGCGTGAACTTGCCTTCCACGGTCCGGTACGCATCCGGATTCCTATCGCGTCCGCCGCGCTGCTTGATCGGTCCGCCGATCAGGTGCACTTCGTCGAAGGCGCGCTGTTCGTATTTGATGATTTCCGAACCCTGGTAGCGAGACACCATGGGGTG
>Ga0079224_100002393_pt1 | contig 22731 bp, 27 predicted proteins | sample Stecom2015_FD_80414 | JGI IMG/M metagenome (GOLD analysis project Ga0079224, IMG submission 80414) | Agricultural soil microbial communities from Utah to study Nitrogen management - Steer compost 2015 | ecosystem: Environmental > Terrestrial > Soil > Agricultural land | place: USA: Utah...
CATTGACTTCATTAAAGGATGGCTTAACCATATCCGGTGGATTCACGTCTTGCAGTTTTACAGTGATCACTCTGATACCGATGTCGCACTTATCAAGCACTTCTTGCATCAGCTTTTGGGCCTCAATAGCAATCTCCACTCGACCAGTTGTTAGAACTTCATTTACAGTACGATCTCCTACCACCCTTCTCATGATTGCTTCAGAAACATCACGGATATTTCTTCCAGGATCTTGGGCAGCAAACAAGTATTTACGTGGATCAGATATTTGATACTGAACAATCCACTCGGCATCGGCTACGTTTAAATCTCCCGTGAGCATTAATGATTCTTTATCTAGATTCTCGTTACTATAAGTTGTGACATTGCTCATTGTTGAGCGTGTTCTAAATCCAAACTCTTCTTGAAGTACTAATTTAGTTTTAACCTTCGTGGCCACTTCAATCCCGAAGGGAAGAAGGAAGTGAAGTCCAGGAGAAGTGGTACGATCATATCGTCCGAGTCGAGTTACGACTGCTTCTTCACTAGGCTGAACGGTATAGAAACTGGTGTAAGCTCCTACAAGTAAAAATAAAAGAAGTAAGATAAACTTCATTTGCTTCTTATTTTCACGAAAGAGTTTCAACATTTGTTTTAACTCAGGGGGTAATTCATTGGGATCATGGTAGTTGTATTGATTATTCATACCTTACTTTATAGGCCATGATTTATGACTACAACTTTAAAATGAAATAGATCGTGATTAAGTGTGGCTATTGCTTCTATATGCCTCAAGGTAAAAGCTATATATGGAAGCACTCTTTAACGGGATAGTTCAACAACTTAAAACTATTTTCTGGGGAAATACTTCATTAATCTCTCTCATTGAAATTATCTTCAGAACATCTTTCATGTATGTTTATACTCTTTTCCTTGTACGCATCATTGGTAAAAGAGGTGTTGCCACACTCGCCCCATTTGAAATGGCCGTTATTGTGGTTTTAGGTTCAGTGCTTGCTGATCCTATTCTTAATGTGAAAACTCCTCTTACCAAGGGAATGGTGATCATGAGCGTGATCGTGGCGATGGAACGTTTACTTGTTCATCTTACTGAGAAGAATACAAAAGTTGAAAACTTTCTTGAAAGCTCTCCCAGACAATTAGTTTCTGATGGCGTCATAAACTTGGAAAACGTTCATAAGGAAGGATTTTCAAGAGATGATTTATTTCTTAATCTTCGAGACAAAGGGATTGAACATCTAGGAGAGGTCAAGTGCTCATTTCTTGAAACCAATGGTAGGGTCAGTGTCTGGATAAAAGATAAGAATGATATCACACCAGGTCTTTCAGTTTTCCCTTGTCCAGACTCAATATCTCAAGCTAACTCTCAAGCGGGAATGTTTGCAAAAAAGAGCACTTACTATTCTTGCCAAAAATGTGGCCATACCCTCCCCTTATCTAAAAATGAAACCTTCAAGCAATGTCAATCCTGCAATCATGATTTTTGGGAGGAGAGCTCTCTAGTAAGGGTCGAGTTTTCCTCCATTGAAGATGATCTAAAATCAGAATAAAATTCAAATATATGAAGGAGAAAACGATGACTAAAAGATTTTATCTTCTTATCACATTATTTTTTTCGGTTGTGTCATGGGGAAAAACAGAACACACTCCAGGTCTTTGGCTAGGTTATTTTAAGCAAGAGAATCTATCTGACTCTGGCCGGTTCCATATTGAAACTCAACTTCGCTATGATTTGGACGAAGGTCGTATGAATCAATCCCTTGTTCGTTTTGGCTACCTTCACAATCTAGACCAACGCCACCAGCTTGGTCTTCTATTTGCCTATGTAGATTCTGACTCTTTTAAAGAATATCGACCAACAATTCAACACCAATACTTTCATCAATACCTCACAATGAGACAACGCTTAGAGTACCGTAAGGTCGAAGATATAACCCAAGACTCATGGAGATACAGACTTCTTCTACGCTCAAAGGGTTTAAGTCTTAGTAAAGAACTAGACATGATTGTATGGAATGAAGTTTTTATTAATCTTGGCCATGAGCAATGGACAGGGAATCGAACTTTTGAAAGGAATCGTTTCTTCTTCGGTCCAAGACACCGATTCAAAAACTTCGATTTGGAATGGGGTTATCTCAATCAAATTATACCTCGAAAGGGTAAAGAATCTATTGAACATTTATTGGTTGGGTATTTTTACTTCTAAACCTTTACTCAGCAAATCAGAACTAAATCCGTTGCTCCAGAGATTTAAATCTTTCATAAGAGCACTGCCTTCTATTCACAAAGCTTATTGTCTGAGCATTGACTTAGATACTGTATAAAACAAAGATGAAAGTCTTTTGACGTTTTAAAACAGGAATAAGTTTATGAAAAAAATTAAAACTATTTTCTTATTGGTAATAACCTCTTTGGCCTTCTACGCCTTCGCTCAAAAAGAGAAGCAAGTAGTTACGCAAAAACAAAGTTATGCTCCAGTAGTGATGAAAGAAGATTTTGAAACCGTCATGAAGCGAATGATGAAAGAAAAGTCTACCGTCATGAAAAGGCAAATGAAGCTATTAGAAGAAAGATACGACTTGTCTGATAATCCAGAAAAAAGTGTAAGAATGACCAGAGGAAAGGCCATTCAAAAAGGTGTTAGAGTTAAGCTCCCGAAAGGAATGACTTGGGAGAAACTCTCGGAAATGACACCGGAAGAAATTCGCGAGAAAGGTCTCTTCCCGAAGGGCTTTCTTCCTCTTCCTCATCCCCATCATCAAGAAGGAGGAATGGTTTTTCCTAAAAAGCAAATTGATGAAGTTAAAAGACAAAATAAAAGAGATATAACAAGATTTGACCTTGATCTCGACATGCCAGATCATCTTCTACCGGAGTTTCCACCAGCTATCTTTCTTACCACTCGTCCTGATCTAGGGGATGTTTCACAAGGTCAATTGGTTACTCTTGATAATTTCCACGCACTCTTTAATGGAATTCTTACTCCTAAACAACTTAATGGTCTTCGTTTGCTTGTAACTCCCTTTCCACAGCAACAATTCAATGCCACTGATGATCGACGATCCGTTAGACCAAGTGATGGAGTCACTTGCTTTGATTGTCACTCTAACGGCCATACCAATGCCGCTACTCACTTAGTAGGTGATATTAGACCGCAACAACATAGAAAAAGAATTGATATCCCCACTCTTCGTGGGGTGAATATGCAAAGACTCTTCGGATCTCAAAGGGCCCTTAAAACTGTTGAAGATTTCACTGAGTTTGAACAGCGAGCTGCTTATTTTGATGGTGATCCAGTACTTGCTGTAAAGAAAGGGATGAATATTCTAGATCGTGGAAGCCAAGTTCATGACATGTCTGAGTTCCAAGAGATTCTTGATTTCCCACCGGCTCCGAAGCTTCGAGTTGTAGATGGAAAACTAGATCCAAAACTTGCAACTAAAGAAGAAATGAGAGGACAAGAAGTATTTTTCGGGAAAGGTCAGTGTTTCCAGTGTCACAATACCGCACTCTACTCTGATAATCTTATGCATGACCTCAAGGTTGAACGTTTTTATAAACCTCAGGAAATTAATGGGCGCTTCGCTAGTAAGGACGGCCCTATCAAGACTTTCCCACTAAGAGGTATTAAAGAATCTCCTCCTTATCTTCATGACGGAAGACTGCTCACACTTGAAGATACAGTTGAGTTTTTTAACCTGATCCTAGAAACGAAACTCACTAAAGATGAGAAGAGTGATCTCGTTCATTTCTTACGAGCACTTTAATAATTATGAGTAGAGCTGCATTGCCAGCTCTACTTTACTTTTGAGAAGTCATACATTGCTTCTATTCCAAACTTTTTAAGATGAGAATCAAAGTCTTGCTGATTAAAGATTTCCTTATTCTCTCGCTCACCATTTTCAATTCGGCTATAAACCTTGCCATTGATAAACTCAATAACTCCTTGATCCATCCTTGCCACAATTAGTTCATTAACAAACTTTGAGCTAGGGTGAGTATTGGTGTAATAATTGGCCACATTGAAATCAGCTTCTAAATAAACTCCTTCATCAAAGCTATAAAGACTAATGACCGAAGGTCCTTTTAGAAACTGTAAGGTGTAAGAATGGTCATTCCAAACAATCTGGTAGTTTGTACTCTTTGATGAAGTAAAGGGAACAGCAAACGGAGGAGCATCTCGACCAAATCCTACGTCTGCGATAAATCTCTCATCACTGATTGTTACGATTGTTGTACGGTGAGTTCGAGGGATATCTCCTTCCCGGTCATAAATGACACGAGCGAGTTTTGCTTCAACCTTAAATCCAAGGTTCTTTAGAAGATAATAGAGTACTTTGTTATTCTCAAAACAGTAGCCGCCCTCGCCACGTAGAACAACTTTCTCTACCAGTGGCTCGATATCCAGATCAAGAATTTCTCCTGGTCGAAAAAAAACAGCTAAATTGTTAAAACTGATTGTTCTTTGATGAGCTGCAATGATTTTATTTAAAAAATCTAAGCTCGGCTCTTCAGGTTTCAATTTAAGCTTTTCTAGATAAAGATTTGTTTTCATCCTTAACTTATACCTTTTTCTACTAGTTTTTCACATCCAGCTTTAATATTGTTTTTTTATGAAACTTATCAACTCTTTAACTCTCCTTTTCATTCTCTCGCTTCCCTTAAATGTTTTAGCAGAAGAGGATACTTTTACAAAACTTCTCTGCTCTCCTACTAAAGAAGAAGCCTCCATTGAAGTTATCTTTCCCAAAAAGATTTATCCTTCAAAACCCTTCATTGGATTTCCTGAGATATGGGTAACAGTGACTCTTGAACATAGAAAATTAAAAAGAAAATATGTACGTGAGCGAGTGCTAATGATTCCAGAAACTCATCCTCCAGGACCTTTTATGCGAGGCCAGACTTCCGCGGAACCTACTTTCGCTATATGAATAGTGAATTAGGCCCCGGGATTATCTGTGTACCAGAATTACTTTAATAAACCTTCGATAGAAGACTTTATGGCCATATCTTCTGGAGCTACGTCTGGAGCAAAACGCTTAACAACGTTACCTTTGCGATCCACTAGAAACTTTTCAAAGTTCCAAGTAATATCATGAGGCTCACCAGAAAGAAGTCCCTTCTCTTTGAGAAGAGATTTTAATTTCCCTTCAGGATTTTCTTGGGCCACGGGTTGAAATGAAGTGAGCGCCTGATAAAGTGGGTGCTGTCCTTCGCCTTTAACGACAATCTTTTCAAACATTGGAAAATCCACTCCGTAGTTACTTCTACAGAAGTTTGCAATTTCTTCATTAGTTCCCGGCTCCTGTGCAAGAAACTCATTGGCAGGAAAACCTAAAACTTCAAAACCTTGCTCCCTATACTCTTTATATAGATTTTCAAGCCCCTCATACTGAGGAGTAAGACCGCACTTTGAAGCGACATTAACTATTAATAAAACTTTCCCTTCAAAACTAGAAAGCTTTACTTCTTTTCCCTGTATATCCTTAACTAGAATATTTCCGATGCTATTACTCACAAGTTCTCCTTTTACTAGTGTTCCTAATTAGTTATTCCCTACTTGCTTAGACCAGACTATATTAAACTCATGGCAGATATCCAGAAATCTTTTTCCACCGATAAATACGTAGTTACGCATACTGTTCAAGTTGAACAGGAGGGGTGGCGTCTCGATCAGTTTGTTCAAAAATGTATGCCAACTCTTTCACGCCAATATTTAAAGAAAAAGATTGATAGAGGGGAAGTTGAAATTCACGGAAGAAGGCCCCCACATAAACCAAGCGTCAAAGTCCATCATGGAGAAAGAGTTACTATAACCACTCATAATGATGGAATGCTAGAAGACGAGTTATGGCTTGGAAAACCTATACCTCGAGATCAGGAACCTGGAGTAGTTTATGAAGATGATGAACTCATAGTCTGCAATAAACCTCCTTTCATGATTACCCATCCCGCGGGAAGAAATCTTTTTTACTGTGCTACAGTTTTTTTTGAAACTATTTATAAGAAAACAATTCATTCCATCCACCGCATTGACCGCGAGACTTCAGGTCTCCTCATGCTGGGAAAAAATCCTAAAGTTGCTCAAAAAGTATCATCATTATTTGAGAACGATAAAGTCCGAAAGTGTTACTTCTTTATTGCTCATAAAAAACCTGGGGCCCTTGCCTTCCCTTTTACAGCAAAACAACGAATGGATCGCGAAGAAGGTAAGATTCCTGCTGGAATGATGTCGGTTTGGGATGAAGATTCAGAGTTTGGAAAAGAAAGTGAGACTCGTTTTGAACTTTTACTTGAAAAAGATAACTATGTTTTGGCCATGGCCTTTCCTGTAACTGGACGCCAACACCAGATTCGTGTCCATGCAGCAGTTAATGGTTACCCTCTACTTGGAGAAAAACTCTATAATGGTGACCCGGGTGTTTTCATGCGTTTTAAAGATCATGAAGCAACAGAAGAAGATCACAAACTCTTGCAAATTCCAAGACATGCTCTACATGCAACGGCCCTTAAACTAACTTACCCTAAAGATGAGATGACTTATTTTATTGCTCCTCTTCCGCAAGATTTGGCCCAGTGGCTCGAAGAAAAACTGGGACTTAAGCAAAGTGAAGTAGAAAAACTGATCGAAATCAAAGTCAAAGAGTTCCTTACTTAATCGTTTGACCTCATCAGAGGGAAAATGATAATTTACCCAGCTATGAGTGATGATAAAATTGAGTTTGAGTATAGTCCCGAAGAAGTTGAAATTTGCTTAAAAGTTCTGAGCAGCTTTGCCAACAAGTCTGAACAACTTACCCTTCTTAGTAATGAGCAAAGAATTGCCATGTTTAAGGCCTGTGGTTTTATTTCTCGTCCTGATCGTGAAGAAGCACGTAAACGTGACAAAGATGTTAAAAAGCTTCGACGCCAAAGACAGAAAGAAGAAAATCGACTTGCTCGCAATGCTACTGGTATTAGAAGTCTTCGTGATTTACCAGTCTTCACAGCACCTACTCAAATTGAATTCACTTCTGTTAAACCAGGGGAAACTCAATCTAAAGAGAAACACTATAACACTCCTCATGACTGTTATGTATGCCGTGAGAAGTTCACTCTCGTTCATCATTTCTACGATAGTATGTGCCCTAAGTGTGCTGAGTTTAACTATAGTAAACGTTTTCAAACTGCAGACCTTACTGGACAAGTGGCCCTTATCACTGGGTCTCGTTTAAAAATCGGTTATTATTCAACCCTCATGCTTCTCAGGGCCGGTGCAACTGTTATTGCAACCACTCGCTTCCCAGTAGATTCAGCTCTTCGTTACTCCAAAGAAAGTGATTATGAAGTCTGGAAGGATAGATTAAAGATTTACGGTCTTGATCTGCGCCATACACCAAGTGTTGAGATTTTTTGCCGATACATTGAAAGTAAATATCAAAGACTAGATATTTTAATTAACAATGCCGCTCAAACTGTTCGTAGACCTGCTGGTTTTTATGCACACCTCATCGAAAATGAGATGAAAGAGATGAACGATCTTCCTAAAGAAGCCGCTCATCTTCTAGGTGAGTACCAGCAATGTGTGAATAAACTTCAGGACGTAGATCTTGGTTACAACAAGAACCTTCCTGTTTCATGGAATGACAAGGCCCCTGGTATTGGTCTTAGGGCCCCAGCTAAGCTTTCGCAAATTCCATATAGTTTCGACAATTCCTTAGTGCCTGAAGAAGTCTTTCCTATAGGAAAACTAGACGCAGATTTACAACAAGTAGATCTTCGTAAAACCAATAGTTGGCGTCAAAGAATGGGAGAAATCCACACGGTGGAAATGCTCGAGGTTCAGCTAGTAAACTCTGTCGCTCCATTCGTTTTAATTAATGAACTTATTCACATTATGAGAGCTGACTTCACTGGTAAAAAACACATTGTTAACGTTTCGGCCATGGAAGGAAAATTCCATCGCTTTCATAAAGAAGATCGTCATCCTCATACAAATATGGCCAAAGCTGCTCTCAACATGATGACTCATACTGCTGCCACACAGTTTGTAAAAGATGGAATTTTCATCAATGCCGTTGATACTGGTTGGGTCACAGATGAAGATCCGGCTGAGCTATCTGCGAAGAAACAAAAACTCCATGACTTCCAACCACCTCTTGATATTGTCGATGGTGCAGCACGTGTGCTCGACCCTATTTTTGATGGCATCAACACCGGCAAGCATTGGAGTGGAAAGTTTTTAAAAGATTATTTCCCAATCGATTGGTAAATTACGTTCAAATAGGTAAGATAATTATTAAATCAGCATCAAGGATTAATAATGCGTCTTCTTATTACTGCTCTCGTTCTCATAACAACTCTTCCTTCAAAGGCCCAAGAGCTTGATACGGGAGACACCCTACTCGAATTTAGAGATGGTATTCGCTATGAATATGAACCTGCAAAATTTGGGGCCCACTTCCGCTTTAGAATACAGAATCGCTTCACTTATCAAACTGAAGACACAGAGAGACTTGCTCCTGATGAAGCAAACTTCGAAGTTAGACGTACACGTCTACGCTTAGACGGACATGTGTTTGATCAGCGCCTCCTTTATAGAATCCAATTATCTTTTACTCGCGGAGATTTTGATTACGATCGCACCGAGTATCCTAATATTCTCAGAGACGCAGCCGTTGGTTGGAAGCTCAGTGATAAAACAACTATCTGGTACGGACAAACAAAACTTCCTGGTAACCGTCAAAGACTTGTTTCTTCTGGTAGCCAGCAGTTTGTAGATCGCTCCCTTTTAAACTCTACCTTTAATATTGATCGCGATACCGGAATCTTCCTTAACCACAAGCAAGGTGAGGAGATGCCTCTTTGGGTTAAACTTGCTGTTTCAAATGGAGATGGTCGATCCACAAATAACAAAGACAGTGGACTCGCCTATACAGCACGACTTGAATGGCTTCCTCTTGGAAACTTCAAAGGTGGTGGAGATTTTATCGAAGGTGACCTTGAACGCGAAGTAAAACCGAAAATCTCCTTTGGTGCAGCTTATTCTAAAAATAAAAAAGCAACTAAAACAAATGGTCAGACAGGTTATGAGTTCGAAGATGAGACACTAAGTCGAGATATGGAAAACTTCTTTGCTGACTTTCTTCTCAAGTACCGCGGCTTTGCTTGGACAACAGAGTATGCAAAGCGCTGGAGCGAAAGTCCTGTCGTTCGTGATTCCGTCGCTCAGGAAGAATTTATCATTTATAAAGGCCAGGGCTTCAACACTCAAATGAGTTACATCTTCGAGAACAATTACGAAGTCGCTGCTCGCTTCACTAAGATCTGGACGAATCAGTCAGTAAGACAATTTGCTGACGATACAAAGCAATACACAGTAGGCATGAGTAAGTATATCAACGAACACACGGTTAAAATTCAAAGTGATCTTTCATATACCGAGAATTCACGTCTAAATGGACCAGATCATCAGTATTGGACGTACAGACTGCAGCTTGAGATTGGGATTTAATCACTCATCTTTTCTGAGCTAATAATATTTATTCCGGGTTTTGATATTAGGGCCGCTTCTACTAATTCTTTAGCGATATTTCTTGGATGATTGATTCGCAGGGATTTAGGCAGAAGCGGACTTAATAAACCCAAAACTAATTTTCCAACTTCTTCCCCTAAACGAAACTCTTCCCGTTTTCCACCGATCATACCAGGACGAACAAAAGTGAGTGAGCGGAATCCAACTTCTTTGAGTTGAGTTTCTAATTGACCTTTAACTTGATTATAAAAGAATCGGGAATCCTTGTTAGCACCCATCGCTGAATTTAAAACGTAGGTTGAAGTACCGTTAGTGCGGGCCCGTTTTGCCACCTCTAAAGGATAAGTAAAATCTACTTTTCTAAAAGCTTCCTTGGAACCAGCTTTTTTTATAGTTGTTCCCAAAGTACAAATAACAGCATCGGCTTTCCACCATGACGATACTTCTGGTAATTGATCGAAGTTAACGACCTCTACTCGCAGTTTGGCATGCGATTTTTTCATGGGCCTTCTTGAAATGACTGTAACCTTTTCAACTTGTGAACTCTCTAATGCAAGGTCAAGAACATGACTTCCTACAAGTCCTGTCGATCCAACGAGTAATAGATTCATGCTTTGACTCCTTCGTAGAGAAGATTTCTGGAAACATCATAGAGTGTAAATCTTACTCTTTCAAATTGAGTCCAGATGAATTAAGATGCGCCCCACATAGTTATAAAGGTGAAGTTTGGTGAAACTCCAACGCTGTCCCGCAACGGTAAAGCCCGATCCCTTTTATAATGCCACCCTTATCCCGCGGAGGAATTTATGACATTAGATCCTGAAATCATTGAACGGATTAAGAAATCCCAAACCAAAGTTTTTAAAGCTGTTTTTCCAGGAGAAACAAATCACTATGATACTCTCTTTGGAGGAGTCGCATTACTGTGGTTAGACGAAGTTGCTTTTATTGCGGCCACTCGTTTCACGCGAAAAAAAGTTGTGACTGTTAGTAGTGACAAGGTCAATTTCAAATATCCTATTCCTTCCGGAAGTTTAGTAGAGCTCGACGCCAAAGTGGTAAGAGTTGGTAACACGAGTCTTGATGTAGAAGTTGAAGTTTACCGAGAGGATATGTATAGCGATGAGAGAATTCTTGCCCTGACCGGTAAATTTACATTTGTGACTCAAGATAAAAGTTCAATCAAATAAAGACTGGGAACATTCATGAAAAAAATTATTTTAATTCTAAGTTTTATTACTTTTAATGCCTATAGTGTGACTTTCGAAATTATTGGAGGATGCTCTAAAACTCCTCTTTTTTCCATCAATACGTCAGCGAAATTTGAGACTGTAGGAGACCTCACGATTCATCTTCTAAATAAGAATAGAATCCCCTATCAAGGAAATGAACGCGCTATAAACTCCATCTTTAACACTATTCTTGGCATTGATTCTCTAGAAGTTGTATCTGACACTCAAATGAGAAGCTATGGCTGGTGCTTTAGAGTTAACGGAGTTGTCCCTGATCGTTATGCAGATGAAATATATCTAAACGAAGAAGACCACATCGAATGGTTTTATGCTTATGCATGGTATGACAAAGGATGGAGTTCAATGTGTAATCCTTCCTATGAAGTTAAATCACCTTGGATTTGTAAATAAGGATACATTATGAGTTTTCAAGAACTAGAAGTAATTGACACACTTACAGGAGAAGGGAAAGAAGTCGTTAAAGGCGCTCTTCTAATTATGCACTATGAAGGATTTTTAGAAGATGGAACGAAGTTTGACTCTTCACTCGATAGAGGTCGTCCTTTTCAATTTGTCATCGGATCAGGCCGAGTGATCAAAGGTTGGGATCAAGGAATTATGGGAATGAAGACAGGAGGCAAGCGCACCCTTCGAATCCCTTCACATCTAGCTTATGGAGAAAGAAGTATTGGTGAAATTATTCCACCTAACTCTAATCTTATTTTTCACGTTGAGCTTCTTGAGGTGCTTACGAGGGATTAAACTTAAGTCGGTTAAAAACAAGCATTCTATTATTGGCCGGCATCTCGTTATCAGAGATTAACTCGAAACCATTTTTTTCCATATTATTCACAATATCTTCAAAAGAGCGAATTCCACTCAGGGGATCTCGCTCTTTTAATCGTTGATCAAAGTCAGCATTACTCTGAGAGGTAAACTCTCCATTGTATTTAAAAGGTCCATAGAATACGGCCCTCGAGTTTTCTCTTAACCGTTTTCCAAGTAACTTCATAAAAGATTTGCAATCTTTCCAGTGCATTATATGCAAAGTATTTGCAGTGAAAACGACATCAAACTTAAGCTTTGGAAAATCATCGCGAGAGACATCTAAGCGTTGAGGCTTCTGAATATTAGGAATTTTAGCTTCAGAGAACCATAGATTCATTCCAGCTAGATTGGGTGTAAGATCAGTTGGATACCATTCAAGCAGAGGAAAGAAAGGTGCTAAATAAACCGCATGTTGGCCGGTTCCAGAGCCAATTTCGAGAAGTCTTCTATCAGATGGCAGAATGACTTCTTGCAAGACTTCCATAATAGGTTCTTTATTACGATCACAAGCAGCAGAGTAAGGTTTTTCCATTCTTAACTTATAGATCAATATCTTTTAAAGAGGAAGAAGTACTTTGAAAGTTGAACCTTTACCTAATTGACTCTCCACCGTAATACTCCCACCATGGGAAACAATAATCTCTTTGGTAATGTAGAGACCGAGTCCCAACCCACTCACATTTCGATGGTCTTCAATTTTCTCATATCTTTCGAATATTTTTTCTTTGTGTTTCTCTGAGATGCCTGTTCCTTGATCTTTAAAGATCAAACAGGCCTTGCCATCTTCAAGTGTTAAACTGACTCTTACTGGCCGCTGTTCACCATATTTTAGAGCATTCGTTAAAAGATTGAGGAAGACTTGTTCAATTCTTAATAGATCAAAATAGCCTATAACATCACAAGGTATCTCTAACGTTACCCCAGTTTTACTTAGCTCGATAGTCGATCTGTACCTATCAAAGAGTTCTTCAAAAACCGTTTTAAGATTTAATTTCTGTTTTCGAATTTCAATTTCATCGCGACTAATCCTTGAAACATCTAGCAGGTTTTCGACCAAACTAGATAATCGATCTACAGATGTTTCCAAAACATTCATAATCTTTAAAAGTTTATCTTTTCCTAGCTTTTGAAAAGTTCCATCAATAATTTTCTTACTTACAATTTGAGTCTGTAGCTTCAATGGAGTAAGCGGTGTTTTTAACTCATGGGAGGCGATACTTAAAAATTCATCTCGAATTTTCACAGCTTCCTGCAGTTTGAAGTTAGTGGCCACGAGCTCGTTCGTTCTTTTATCAATCTTCTTTTCCAAATCAACAAAGGACAAACGTAACAAGTCTTCAGCTCGCTTTCTATCTGTCATATCTCGTGTTACTTTTGTGAAGCCAATTACTTCATTAGCATCGTTTCGAATAGCAGATAAAACAACATGGGCCCAGAAACTGGTCCCGTCCTTACGAAGCCTCCATCCCTCTTCTTCATACCGGCCAGTCTTGATAGTTTCTTCAATCTCGTAGGCACATTTACCGATAGCAATTTCCTCCGGCAGATAAAAAAGAGAAAAATGGCACCCTAGAACTTCATTAGTTTCATATCCCTTAATCCGTCTAGCTCCTTCATTCCAAGAAGTAATTCGACCTTCTAAATCAAGAGTGCAAATAGCGTAATCTTTGATTCCTTCAAAAATCTTTCTTGCTATCCTTTCATTCTGGAGGAGCTTGTTTTCAGTTTCTTTATACTTGCTCAAGTCCTGAACCATAATAGCAAAACTCGATAATTCATTGGATTCATCTCGAAAGGAAGTAATAACGAATCGCGCCCAGAAGCGACGTCCATCCTTACGGGCCATCCATAACTCTTCTTCAAAACGTGAAAACTTAGTGGCCAGATCAATATGTCTTTGAGGAAGATTTTTATTTTGATCTTCTTGTGTATAGATTTTTGAAAGAGATGTGCCTATGACCTCTTGAGAAGTATATCCATGGACATTCTCTGCTCCTGAATTCCAAATTTCAATATTCCCATCAAGGTCAAGCATGAAAAATGCGTAGTCTTGCATCGACTCAATTAGGAGCTTAAATCGAGACTCTGCTTCGTATCGTGCCTGTTGTGCTTTCTGAAGAGTTTCTTTTACGGTTATAGGCTCAAGAGTTTTACCAAACATATTCATCGAGCTAAATTGACATAAATTCAGAAGCTTCGCAACAGTGAGTCTTAAGAATAAAACTAATTCACAAACATTAATTTGCGTTATGAAAACAATCTGAAGGCAACCATAAGAAGCCTAAACTAGATAAAAAAGATTGTTAATATCTCAGGACTTAGAAAATCTTCCTGTACCTCCCACCCTTATGATTCTCTTCATGTTTATAGTGTCTAATTTTTAGACGGCCTTAGAAATATTTACTTTTTGACACTAATGGCTTCTTGACCTTGGCATAATCACTTCACCAATTTAAAAGGCGGAGTTTTTATGATAAAAGCGATAGCATTACTACTCACTCTTACAACTTTTTCGAGCTTTGCTCAGAACTTAGACCAGGATCTAAAAACGAAAGATTGCTCAGTTGTTATCAGTAAGACTTTAACGATAAAAAAGAATCAAATGGGCGCAGAAAGGGGCGATATCTCTTTTCTCACTTTACTCAACAACAGCAAAATTAAACTTAAAGGTGAATACCCTATTCTTGATGTATCGGAAGGGATCATAAGCATTAACAAAGGCACAAATCTTATTTTCATGTGTATCAATGATGGGGATAGCTGCCTAAAAGATCTGGCCCAAGTTAAAATAACAGACATTCTCAGTCTCTCAAACAACTCGATTAAAATCAATTGTAAGTAAAGGATCATGATGAAGTTTATTATTTCTGCAATTACACTCTTAATAACCTTTTCAAGTTTTGCTTCCCTCTCAGAGGACTTGCAGAATAAACAGTGTTCCGTGAAGTTTAATAAGACTGTTTTCGTTAACGAGTCAGACACAATGACTGAACTTGGACTCGTGATGTTTGCTCCGCTTATTAACGAAAGAAATTTATTACTTAAGAAAGGGCAGCTATATCCAGTAATTGAAAGTGATGAAGAAATTATTGTTATTGGAGAAAGAGAAAACCTTGTTTTTCTCTGTGTCGTTGATAACACTCAAGAATGTGTGAAGCTTGCTTCATTAGGTGATAGTAATTTATCCGAATTATCCGATCGAAACTTAGAACTTATTTGTAAATAAAAAGGCTTCCATCAGGAAGCCTTTTTACTAGAAAATATTGATCTTAACGACGAGGTCTCTTGATCCATTACCATTTACAACTACAGTTCTCTCCCAACCAGGTGCCTTGTAGTGAATTGTGTATGTCTTGAATTGACCTACGTATCTTTTTCCTAAAGTGTTCTGAAAATACCATAACCAATTACGGTGATATCTATCTACTATTGATTTATTTTCCAATAAGTCCTTAAGTAAGTTTGAACGGGAAATATCACTCTTAGGAAAATCTAAACCTAATCCTTCCACTCCACGTCTCTGGGCCACGATAGCCGAAGAATCATAATTAAAATTAATAGAAGCCGTAGAATTTGATCTCAAAAGACCCAGAATAATATGCCGTGTAACGTTCCATATACAGTAGTTATGATTTCCACCTGTGAATGTGACATTGAGTTCTTTATCCACATTGAAAATATATTCTGAATTTCCGGCAGGGGAGACAATAAGAGGGATATCTTCAGGCACATCGCTTAAAACAATATCCATCTCTGTTTGCTTCAGACGATAATCAACACCATTAAAGAAATCATCTAGCTTCACTGAGTTCCCACGACCGTTTGTAGTCTCTAGAAGAATGAGGGATTCGAATCGCGCATCTTTTAGATAGCTCTCAGTAATATCTTTTAGCTTTCTCATCCAATCATAGCGAAGATGAGGATGGACGTTGATATGATAGTGACCATCCGATAAAGGGTAAGGATGTGCATAAGCAAAGTTCACTTGGCAAAGGAGTCGAGGTAAGTCAATTTCTTGGGCAAGAGCTTGATTGCCAATAGGATTGAGTTGGAATTCTCTGTACTTCAAGCTCCCCGTCGACAGATGTTCTTTATCAAAGCGAATCTCGTAATTGTAACGTCTGCCGTCTCTTCTTAGAACAAACTCCATCGGTATTTTTTTATTTTCTGTTTCAATCAGAAATGATCTCTCGAGTGTAGTCGATGTTCTTTTAGTCTCGGAGACGGGATTAATGATTTGAAAACGTTGATTACTACCGTACATGCAATCCAATGAATAATTCTTATCTGTTTCAAGATAAGTATCCCGGGCCCTTTCTTGAAAAGCATTTAACTCTGTTTGCGCAATTAATGGCAACGACCATAAAGATAACAATAATATAGCTTTTTTCATGGTCCCCCTTTTACATAACTCTCTAAAGTTTGTCTAAACGAGTGGAAAACTTACATACATTAAGATCTCTAAAGATTTATCTCGATTTGCCGATCAGCTTGAAAACAGGAGTAAGTTCATATGTTTAGCCCTAAAACAAAAGTCCTCGTAGTTGATGATATGTCTACTATGAGAAAAATCGTTGCTAAAATTCTTAAAGACCTTGGCTTTACTGATATTACTGAAGCGGCTGATGGACAAATTGCTTGGGAGCATCTCACTAAAAGTCCTACTCCTTTTGGGCTTGTTATTTCTGACTGGAACATGCCCAATTGCTCTGGAATTGAGCTTCTAAAAAAAGTCAGAGCTGATGAAAAGCTCATGAAGACACCTTTTATTCTTGTTACTGCCGAAGCCGAACATTCTCAAGTAGCAGCTGCTATCAAAGCAGGGGTAGATCAGTACGTAGTAAAACCTTTCAGTAAAGATGCCCTTCTTTCAAAATTACAGAGTGTTTCTAAAAAATACGCGGCCTAAAATGAAGCTAGATACTGAGTTTATTAATCCTTTCTTAGCTTCGACTTTACAGGTATTAAAAATACAAGCTGGAGTCTCAGCCGAAGCCACTAAGATTTACCTTAAAAAGCCAGGGGAAAAACTCCTCGGAGATGTTTCAGGGGTAATCGGTATTGTTAGTACCAGTTTTAACGGTTCCGTTATCATTTCTTTTCCGAGAGAAACATTTTTGAAGGTCATGTCCGAAATGCTCGGAGAAGTTTATGACGATCTCACTCAAGATATTTTAGATGGTGCAGCTGAGATCACTAATATGATTTTTGGGCAGGCCAAAGTCTCCTTGAATGAAAAGGGATATGGCGTGCAAATGGCACTTCCTTCGGTTATTTTTGGAAAAGATCATAGTCTTCTCAGTAGCACGCAAGGACCGATTATAGTGGTCCCTTTTAGTAGCTCTGCTGGAAACTTCTTTGTAGAAATCTCTTTATCAAAATAGTTTATTTTTCTATTGGCATCTTACTTGCTCTTTGTAAAACAAGTGGTTCTTGCCCGAACACCTTTCAAGGAGGACAAGTATGGTATGGTCTCTAATAATTGGTCTAATTGCTGGTGCTATTGCCAAATTCTTAATGCCTGGTAGAGATCCAGGTGGAATATTTATTACAATGCTCTTAGGGGTAGCTGGGTCATTTTTGGCCAACTTCATAGGTAGCCAATTAGGTTGGTATGCTACTGGAGAAGCAGCAGGACTAGTCGCTTCAGTTATCGGTGCGGTGATCTTACTAGCTATCTACCGCGCAGTAAGTGGCAACAGAGTCATCACCCACCGACATTAATACTTAAAGTTGGGAATCCACTAAAACTGATATTCAGCTAGGATTCCCAGTCTTCTAGATTGTCCCGGAAAAAGATAATGGTGCCCATATTGCACAGGGGATTCTTTCCAAAAACTCTTCTGGAAGAGGTTATCAACGTAGAGACGAAGGTTAAGATCTTTAAACTTTCTCTCTACAAAGAAGTCCCATTTGATCCAATCAGGAATAGATAGTTCATTATCGTAACTTGAGTACCTCATAGATTCATATTGCATTCTCGAACCGAAAATCATGTTCTTCCAAGAGACTTGAGCAACATAACGTAGGGAAAGATCTGGTATGTTGGGAGCGCTCTTACCGTTCTGTTCAACTCGCAAATACATTAAGCTTAACTGGTGAGTTGACTCTTTAAATTTAAAAAATGAATTAGTTTCTAGGCCATACTGCTGATAGTGCCCCTCTATTTTGAAAACACTTCCATCATCAAATAAACGAGGTCGTTTAAGATAGAAAATAGCAGTGGAAAACATTTTCGATTTAATACCTAATTCATACTGATGTGTCGTTTGCTCCGGAAGTATAGCTGCAGGATTATTATAATCAGCTTTATTCGGTGTTATCCAGCTCTCCTTAGCTTGTGAATAACTCAGATAGAGAGAGTACTCATTGATCTGACGTGCTAAGGCTAACCAAGGGGTAAAGAAATCATTGCTAGATTTATTTTTCTCGGTGTTATTATTTTTCCAAGTCGATCGATATTTATGTTGAAAGTTCCCTCCCAGCCACAAACTCCACTCATTGAACTTAAGTTGATCAACAATAAAAAACTCTAAGGTCTCTTCATTTAAGTTTGTTGTGGGATCTGTTTTGGAGGAATTAGCTGGTAGCGCTCTTCCCGATTGATCTCCTACTCCTACGAAGTTATAGGCCTGGAACCCAGATCTTTCTAGCTGATGGGTATATCGAAGGTTAAAAGAAATCTCCTGGTCGACTCTTCCGTCTATCTTAGTACTCAGACTCACTTTACTTGAATTGGTAATCCTTCTTTCGTTTTCACTTCTATAATCATAAACATCAAAGCTTCCATCACTACAAAAACTGCTCCAATTGCTCTCGGCAGTACAACCAAAACCATAACTCATTCGATCATCAGTAACAGAATACTGCCGTCCCGCTATAACACTTAGAAACCACTTCTCACTTAATTCCTGGGAATAGCGAAGAGAATAAAATAATGATTCAAATTCAACAGGCTTGCTCCACTCCTGAGAATTCAGATTTAGTTGAGGGTTAATTCCTGGCCGAGAGTTATTCCAAAAACTTTGAGCACCTAGGCTCACTTGAGAACGACGGCTCCACTCTACCTCTGCCTCTAACAGTGATTTTTCATTAAGCTGGAAGGAAAAAGCAGAAGCCAAAAGATTTCGGTCACCGTCATTATTGGAAAATCCACTTTTGATTTTTTCATTCAAAAGATTAAATCGGTACTCCAACCTCTCTTTCTTACTTCCATAATCTAGATGAGAGAGAACTCCTCCTCTCTCAGTAAATTCATTGCGAAAAAGTCGAATATTCTTTGGCCTTTTAACTCTATAATTAATCGACCCAGATGGACTAGAACCAGAATTTTGAAAAGCTCCCAATCCTTTGATGACTTCTACCGACTCTTTACTTTCAAGTGGAATGGCCGTTTGGGCATTTATTCGTAACCCATCTCTGAAGTAATTTGAACGGTTATCAACGGCAAAGCCTCTGATGTTGAGAGAATCCCAATAGCCACTTCCACTATAACTATTCGTGATACTTGAATCTATGAGCGTAAGATCGTTAGAAGTTTTTATTCGCTCTTTTTCCATCATCTCAGACCTATAGCTCTGAGAAGAGATAGGTCCTTTCTCACTAGAAAAACCAAGCACATCATCAGAGACAGAGGACTCAAAAACATCAATTGAATCGAGCTCTATTTGGGCAAATAAAAAAGAGGGTAAAAAAAGAATTAAAAAGTACATCATAAGCTTCCCTGCGCGAGCATTATCCCATTCAGGTTCAAAGGGACTTTCTCAGCCTCAACAAGTGAAGCACCCCTAGCAATTAATATTATTAATTAAGATGTACCAGTTTTTTTAATATAATCAAGCCTTATCCCTGTACTTTGATAATTCCACAAGCAATTCTATCACCAGCATCCCCGGAAGGTTGGCTTACAAGGTCATCAGCTTTTTCATGAATAATAATGGCCTTATTCTTTATGATGTTTACGTCTTTAATATCTCTCATTAAAACTTCTTTTTCTGCAACTCCACTAGCATTACTGACCAAGTTTCCTAAATCTCCTAAGTGCTTAAGAGAAGCTGCCGGTCCTCCATGGGAATGCTTTCCAGGGTTAAAGTGATCTCCAGCGCTTTTATAACCAGGTCTTTCGCAAACTCCATTTTCGTGAATGTGATAACCGTGGGTAGAGTTTGGGGGTAATCCCCGAACGAAAACTTTCATCACCACGCCATCCATTGTCGGAACAAAGGAAACGTCCCCATTAGCTTTTCCTGTCACCTTCGCATTTGCAACCGTTGTAGAAACCACCGAGGATTCTTTTTTATTTTGGGAAGAACAACCAACGAGTACACTCATTAGTGAAACAATTAGTATAAACTTCATATTTACTTCCTATGCATCAAAGTTAGTTTTTTCTTTCGGAGTCAATGAAACAAGATGTTCATAAATAAACCAAACCTGTTTTTCATTGGTCCGAATGACTCCTCCAACCAATAAATCACTAGTTCCTTCATCTTCATTTTCATTGGCCTTTCTAACAGCTTCTCTTGTAGTTCTTAGGACAATTTCATGGGCCTCAACGAGTTTCGTCAATTGAACGTCAACCTCTTCTCTCCCACTTGGTGATTCTGGTATCTGAGATAAGCGACTGACTTCTCCTGGCATAGCAATGCTTACTCCACCTAAGATCTGAACTCGCTCTGCCACATCATCGATGAGAGAACTAATTTCTGTATAATGTTTTTCAAATAATAAATGGAGCTGATAGAAAGTTTGTCCTGAAGTTTGCCAATGACCTTTTCGATACATGTCATATAAAACCATGAGATTTGCTAAAACTAAATTAAGATCAGTAACACTTTGAGAACAAACGTCATTACTCATGGCCAATGGAACTTGTATGCGCGTACCGAACTCCTGAATAAGTTCAGAGTTTTTATGTAATTGAGGATTGGCCCTCGAGTTTTTATCTGTTTCTGTCTTTTGATTTGCTTGATCCACAGGAAACCTCCTAGTAATTGTTCAAATTCTTAAGAAGTTCCGAAGCTTTATCAAGGCAGCCTTATTCAGAATCTAATTGATCAATTAAAAGAAGAAATTCCTGAAGGAACTCTCCCATTTTCTCTATAGGCAAAGCTTCAGAGGGATAAGGAAAGTGGATAAATAAAGAATGGTAATTGAGCTCTGCTTGGTACTCCATGAGTTTATAGTACAGATAATTGCAAACATAACTTCCCGCAGAGAGCGAAACATTGATAGGAAAATCTTTTTCTAACTTTTTCCTCCAGTCATTGAGAGGCAAGTCACTAATGTAAGCTTCTGACCCAGTTGAAGAAATTTTAGTTTCTTCAATGATTTTTCCATCGTTATCTTTGATTCTCGCATCAATTAAGTTTAGAGCCACTCTCTCGAAGTCTATGGTCTCTCTCTTAGCAGCAACTCCGCAGCTCACAACCCAATGGGGATTAAACTCTTTAATTGATTGATGAAGAACTTCCCAAGACCGCTCAAAACTCACAGGGAGGACCATGCATTTAAGCGAGGGCCCTTCCTGAAGTTCTAAAACCAATTCTTTAGTTGGGTTAAGATTATTACCAGCAAAAGGCTCAAATCCACTAACGAGAACTCTCTTCACTTAGTTCTTTTCGTTTAGAGTAAAATAAATATATGGTCTTCTTACTTCCATACCCTTGATGTTCTTCTTCTCTATCTCTGAAAAGAATTTGCCGGTAATGTTAAGAATTCCAAATTTCACTTCAGTTACCCTAATAACAGCTTTTTTGTTTTGGTAATCCACATCAGCATTACCTTTCGCTCTTAAAGTCCCATTAATTCCAAATTTTGCATTCGCCGTAAGATTGAAGTTCTTCTTATCAAAAGTTAAGTTCAGCGAACGTATTTGAGTACTTTCAGTCTCCACTTCATCGCTTAGAAGAGAAATAAAAGAATCCAAAGAGCGCGACTCAAAACTTGCAAATTTAACCGACCCTTTCTGTAAGCAACCAGCTATTAATTCCTCAAAGACATCAATTCCTTGCGAACGGGCACATTGTGCCGAGGCGTTTTGAATAGACATTTTTGACTCTGAATCAAACTGAGCATTTGTAAGAGTTGCAACAAGGTCCTTATCAACATTTAAGTTGAATCCATTAACAGTAACTTTTGAATCCAAAATCAGTGATGGAGCATCCTTCCAAGTCACACTTTCCTCTAGGAGAGGAGATGTGAACTCAAGATCAGCTCCCACTCTATTCACAAAGACTTGTGCCTGAGAAGTTATAATTTCGAATGCGGAAGCTGTTCCAACACCACTTCCATCAACATAGTTGAAATTAAAATTCTGAACTTTTACTGAAGAGACTGACCAGGCCAGAGATGAAGTCAAAAAAAGGCTAAGAGTAAAAAATCTTTTCATAGCATCACTTCCTTGTTTGTAATTCTAAGTATCTTTTCTAAGTCTGTGAGGGGCCAGAGGGCAAATATGTGCTCTATTAAGTTTCTCTTAAGCTCTTTAGATAAAATTTAATGTTCACCTCAAAAAGCTTCGGGTAAAAGTCCTTCGTTATCGAGTGTACCGCTATGGATTTTTTTTCCTTATAGGTCCTCGAGAATTTTTATTCTCATCCCCAATCAGGCCTTAAGGAGGTTATCAAAATGGGTAAGAAAATTTATGTTGGCAATCTTCCATTCTCTACAACAAGTGATGCTCTAGCTTCAATGTTTCATCCGTTCGGAAAAGTTGATTCTTCAAAGATCATTACCGATCGTGAAACAGGAAGAAGTAAGGGATTTGGCTTTGTTGAAATGAGTGATGTTAATGAAGCAGAGTCGGCAATCTCAAAACTTCATGGTGCCGATATTGGCGGTCGCATGCTGACTGTTAATGAGGCAAGACCAATGGAAAAAAGAGATAATAATTTTCGAAGACCATCTCCCACTGCCAACCGTTGGAGCTAATTACATCCCCCCTCCCCCCCCTCTCAAAGAGGCAGGGGAGCTTAATTTTCAACGCTTTAGATACTTAATAAAAATTAAGAATTGAAAATCTTTTCAACCATTAAAGTTGTGCTATCCTTTCACTAAGAATTAATGGTATTTAATTCAAGATTTAACCGGTCGCAGTATAGAGTTCTCCGAGCATGTTGCTCCTGATCCTCTGGAAGCGCAGATTCCCTGGCCTTA
>Ga0079224_100002395_pt1 | contig 22727 bp, 17 predicted proteins | sample Stecom2015_FD_80414 | JGI IMG/M metagenome (GOLD analysis project Ga0079224, IMG submission 80414) | Agricultural soil microbial communities from Utah to study Nitrogen management - Steer compost 2015 | ecosystem: Environmental > Terrestrial > Soil > Agricultural land | place: USA: Utah...
GTCGGCCTCACCGGGGGTGTCGATCCGGACCACGGCGTCGAACTCGACGCCGGTGTCGGTGGACACCTTGACGGTGGCGGGGATGCGGCCCTCGTTGAGCTCGGTCACGCCGGTGATGGAGAAGGTCTCCTCACCGGTGAGGCCCAGCGAGTCGGCCGACCGCCCCTCGGGGAACTGCAGCGGCAGCACGCCCATGCCGATCAGGTTGGAGCGGTGGATGCGCTCGTAGGACTCGGTGATGACGGCGCGGACGCCGAGCAGCCGGGTGCCCTTGGCCGCCCAGTCGCGGGACGAGCCGGAGCCGTACTCCTTGCCGCCCAGCACGACCAGCGGGGTGTTCTGCGCGGCGTAGTTCTGCGCGGCGTCGTAGATGAACGTCACCGGCGCGTCGGGCTGGGTGAAGTCGCGGGTGTAGCCGCCCTCGGTGCCCGGCGCGATCTGGTTGCGCAGCCGGATGTTGGCGAAGGTGCCGCGGATCATCACCTCGTGGTTGCCGCGGCGGGAGCCGTAGGAGTTGAAGTCCTTGCGCTCGACCCCGTGCGACTTCAGGTACTCGGCGGCCGGGGTGCCCGGCTTGATGGCGCCCGCCGGGGAGATGTGGTCGGTGGTGACCGAGTCGCCCAGCTTGGCCAGCACGCGCGCACCGGTGATGTCGGTGACCGGCTCCGGCTCGGTGGCCATGCCCTCGAAGTACGGGGGCTTGCGCACGTAGGTGGAGTCGGCCTCCCACTCGAAGGTGTTGCCGGTCGGGGTGGGCAGCGAGCGCCACCGCTCGTCGCCGGCGAACACGTCGGAGTAGGCGCGCTCGTACATGTCCGAGGCGATCGCGGAGTCGATGACCTCCTGGACCTCCTCCGGGGAGGGCCAGATGTCGGACAGGTACACCGGGTCGCCCTGCTGGTCGTTGCCGAGCGGCTCGGTGGTGATGTCGACGTCCATCGAGCCGGCCAGCGCGTAGGCGACGACCAGCGGCGGGGACGCCAGGTAGTTCATCTTGACGTCCGGGTTGATCCGGCCCTCGAAGTTGCGGTTGCCGGAGAGCACCGCGGTGACCGCGAGGTCGTTGTCCTGGACCGCCTTGGAGATCTCCTCCGGCAGCGGGCCGGAGTTGCCGATGCAGGTGGTGCAGCCGTACCCGACCAGGTTGAAGCCGAGCTTGTCCAGGTAGGGGGTGAGGCCGGAGCGCTCGTAGTAGTCGGTGACGACCTTGGAGCCCGGGGCGAGCGAGGTCTTCACCCACGGCTTGCGGGACAGGCCCTTCTCCACCGCCTTCTTGGCCAGCAGCGCGGCGCCGATCATGACCGAGGGGTTGGAGGTGTTGGTGCACGAGGTGATCGCGGCGATGGTGACGGCGCCGTGGTCGATCTCGGTCTCGGTGCCGTCGGCCAGGGTGACCTTGACCGCCTTGTGCGGGCGGCCGTTGGCGGCCTGCGCCGGGGCGTCGGAGGCCGGGAAGGACTCCTCGCTGGCCTCCTCGACCGCGTCGGTGACGTAGTTGTGCACGTCGCGGCGCCAGGTCTGCTTGGCGGCGCTGAGCGCGATGCGGTCCTGCGGGCGCTTGGGGCCGGCGATGGACGGCACCACGTCGGCCAGGTCCAGCTCCAGGTACTCGGAGTAGACCGGCTCGTGCGCCGGGTCGTGCCACAGGCCCTGCTCCTTGGCGTAGGCCTCGACCAGGTCGGTCTGCTCGGCGGAGCGGCCGGTCAGCTTCATGTACCGGATGGTCTCGTCGTCGATCGGGAAGATCGCCGCGGTGGAGCCGAACTCCGGGCTCATGTTGCCGATGGTGGCGCGGTTGGCCAGCGGCACCGAGGCGACGCCCTCGCCGTAGAACTCGACGAACTTGCCGACCACGCCGTGCTCGCGGAGCATCTCGGTGATGGTCAGCACCAGGTCGGTGGCGGTGGTGCCGGGGTTGAGCCGGCCGGTGAGCTTGAAGCCGACGACGCGCGGGATGAGCATCGAGATCGGCTGGCCGAGCATCGCGGCCTCGGCCTCGATGCCGCCGACGCCCCATCCCAGGATGCCCAGGCCGTTCTGCATCGTGGTGTGGGAGTCGGTGCCGACGCAGGTGTCGGGGTAGGCCTGGCCGTTGCGGTCCATCGTGACGCGGGCCAGGTGCTCGATGTTGGCCTGGTGCACGATGCCGGTGCCGGGCGGGACGACCTTGAACTCGTCGAAGGCGGTCTGGCCCCAGCGCAGGAACTTGTACCGCTCGTTGTTGCGCTGGTACTCGATCTCGACGTTGCGCTCGAAGGCGTCGGGCCGGCCGAAGAGGTCGACGACGACGGAGTGGTCGATCACCAGCTCGGCCGGGGCCAGCGGGTTGATCTTGTTCGGGTCGCCGCCGAGGTCCTTGACGGCCTCGCGCATGGTCGCCAGGTCGACGACGCACGGCACGCCGGTGAAGTCCTGCATGATCACCCGGGCCGGGGTGAACTGGATCTCCTGGTTCGGCTGGGCCTTGGGGTCCCAGTTCCCGAGCGCGCGGATGTGCTCGGCGGTGACGTTCGCCCCGTCCTCGGTGCGCAGCAGGTTCTCCAGCAGCACCTTGAGGCTGTAGGGGAGCCGCTTGGAGCCTTCGACGGCGTCCAGCCGGAAGATCTCGTACGACGCGTCGCCAACGCGGAGCGTGTCACGGCTGCCGAAGCTGTTCGTGGACACGGTTTCTGCCTCCTGATCTCGCCACTTGCTCCCGTTATCCTCCCGCACCGGAAGGACCGGGAGATCACTGAGGCCGCCTGAATCGCCCCGAGCCGCGGGCCTGCTCGCCCCGTGCCCCTGTTTCGGAGCGGACCCCGCCGACCGGGCGGCGCCGCGCGCGGAGGCGGGCCGCCGGGATCGCGCCGGCGGGGCGGTGAACCCCGCGAGCCCAGTGATCGGATCTGCTTTTTATCTTGACGTCAAGGTATCGAAGAGATATCTCGATATCAAGTTACCCCGGCGTGAGAGCGGCCTCCCACCCGCCCCCGCCGCAAGGCCGGTCCTCACCCCACCCGGGGCGCCACCTCCGACGCCACCAGCTCCAGGTGGTCCAGGTCGGACAGGTCCAGCACCTGGAGGTACATCCGCTCGGCGCCGATCTCGGCGAACCGGCCGATCTTCTTCACGATCTCATCGGGGGTGCCCGCCAGGCCGTTGGCCTTCAGCTCCTCCACCTCGCGGCCGATCGCCGCGGCCCGCCGCGCCACCTCGGCGTCGTTCCGGCCGCAGCACAGCACCTGGGCGGCGGAGTAGACCATCGGCTCGCTCCGCCCGGAGGCCGCCACCGCGTCCCGGGTCCGGCCGAACGCCGCCGCGGTGTCCTCCACCGAGCAGAACGGCACGTTGTACTCGTCGGCGTGCGCGGCGGCCAGCCGCGGGGTCCGCTTGAGCCCGGTTCCGCCGATGAGCACCGGCGGGCGGGGCGCCTGCATCGGCTTGGGCAGCGCCGGCCCCTCGGCGAGCCGGTAGTGCCGGCCCTCGTAGCGGAACGTCTCGCCCACCGGGGTGCTCCACAGCCCGGTGATGACGTCCAGCTGCTCCTCGTAGCGGTCGAACCGCTCCCGGGCCGAGGCGGGGAAGGGGATGCCGTAGGCGGCGTGCTCGGCCTCGTACCAGCCGGCACCGAAGCCGAACTCCACCCGCCCGCCGCTCATCCGGTCGACCTGGGCCACGCTGATCGCCAATGGCCCGGGGTGGCGGAAGGTCGCCGCCGTCATCAGGGTGCCCAGCCGGATCCGCGAGGTCTCCCGGGCCAGGCCGGCCAGGGTGATCCACGCGTCGGTCGGCCCGGGCAGGCCGTCCACGTCGCCCATCTTCAGGTAGTGGTCCGAGCGGAAAAAAGCGTCGAACCCGAGATCCTCGGCTGCCTTCGCGACCGCCAGCAGGGTGTCGTAGTCGGCCCCCTGCTGCGGCTCGGTGAAAATCCTCAAGCGCATGCGCCCCATTGTTCCCCCGTTTCCCCCGCTCGGCGAACCTGCGCCGCGCCGGGGCCCCGGCCGGTCGCGGCCACCGGAGGGCCGGACCCCGCACCGCCGCCGCGGGACCGGCGGAGCGCCGCCGGGCGGCCCCGGGCAGGGCGGAGGCGCCCCCTGCGGGACCGCCGCGGGGGACGCCGGAGAACCGAAGGCCCTAGCGGCGGACCGGCACCGCCGGGCACTCCACGCGGTGGGTCATCGGATGCTCTCTTGACGCACCGGCGACGCACCTACCAGGGCCGAACCTCGGAATCTATGCCTTGACCAGAACCGCCAGGCACTCCACGTGGTGGGTCATCGGGAAGGCGTCGAAGGCGCGCAGGCCCTCCAGGCGGAAGCCGGCCTCGGCGAAGGACGCGATGTCGCGGGCCAGGGTGGCCGGGTCGCAGGAGACGTAGGCGATGCGGCGCAGCCGCATCTCGGCCAGCGCGGAGACCACCTCGGGGCCGGCGCCGGACCGCGGCGGGTCCAGGACCGCGATGTCGGCGCGCAGGTCGGACCACTCGCGCAGCTGGGCGGCGACGTCGCCGCCCTCGATCCGCACCCAGGGCAGGTCGCGCAGGTTGTGGGCGGCGTCGCGGACCGCCTCGTGCTGGCCCTCCACGCCCATGACGCGCCCCTCCTCGCCGACGGCCTCGGCCAGCGCGCCGGCGAACAGCCCGGCGCCGCAGTACAGGTCCAGCGCGGTCTGGCCGGGCTCGGGGGCGAGCGCCTCCAGCACCGCGGCGGTCAGCGTCTCCGCGGCCGCCGGGTGCACCTGCCAGAAGCCGCCCGCGGCCACCCGGTACTCGCGCCCGGCGACGTACTCGCGGATCCCCTTGCGGCCGCGGACCGCCTGGGTGCGGCCGCCCTTGAGGCGGCGGAGCACCGCCGCGGAGGCCTCCGGCCGGGGCAGCGCGGGCAGCCGCTTGCCGCTCGGCGCGGCGATCACCGCGTGGTCGCCGCCGGTGCCCGAGGCGACCGCCTCCACCTCGGAGACGCCCGGCCAGGGCAGCCGGGTCACCCCGAGCCGCTCCACCTCGGGGTGGGCGATCACGCAGGTGTCGACGTGCTCCAGCTCGTGCGAGCGGTGCCGGCGCAGCCCGGCCCTGCCGTCGGCGTCCACCCCGTAGCGGACCCGGGTACGCCAGCCCAGGCCGTCGGGGGTGCCGGGGAGCTCCTCCACCGCGACCTCCCGGTCGATCCCGGCGATCCGGCGCAGCTGCTCGGCGACGACCTGGCCCTTCATCCGGCGCTGCGCCTCCAGGGAGGCGTGCTGCCAGTCGCAGCCGCCGCAGCGGCCCGGGCCGGCGAACCGGCAGGGCGCCTCGACCCGGTCCGGGGAGGCCTCCAGGATCTGCACCGCGTCGGCCCGCAGGAACCGCTTGGTGCGCTCGGTGACCTGGGCGACCACCCGCTCGCCCGGCAGCGTGTGCCGGACGAACACGACCAGGTCGCCGTCGCGGCCGACGCACCAGCCTCCGTGGGCCACCCCCTCGACGCGCAGTTCGATGCGGGCACCGATCTCGGGCATGGTTCGGGCAAGGGACATGGCGGTTACCTCCGGAAGGCGGGAATCGTTCGGGCATCGCTATGGGTGACCCGACACAAGCCACCGCCCATCTGCGGCAACTCTAGCCGACCCGGCCGACCGCACGGCCCTGCCGGACCGGCTCGCCGGCCGCCGCACACGGGCGGTGGGCGCGGGTGTACCGTCGGCTGGGGAGCGCCGCCGGCCCGCCCCGGGCAGCAGCCCTTCCCGGTACGGCCCCTCCCCCGTAGGACGCGAGGTCAGGAGCGAGCACGAGCATGCACATCGTGATTCTGGGCTGCGGACGGGTGGGGTCCACCCTCGCGCACGCCCTGGAGGACGCGGGGCACACCGTCGCGGTGATCGACCGCGACCCGGACGCCTTCCGGCGGCTGCGCCCCTCCACCGCCTCGGCCGCGGTGCGCGGCCTGGGGCACGACCGGGAGGTGCTGGTCAAGGCGGGCATCGAGACGGCGTCCGCGTTCGCCGCGGTGAGCAGCGGCGACAACTCCAACATCATCGCGGCCCGGGTCGCCCTGGAGACCTTCGGCGTGAAGCACGTGGTGGCGCGGATCTACGACCCCCGGCGGGCCCAGGTCTACCAGCGGCTGGGCATCCCGACCGTGGGCACCGTGCACTGGACCGCCGAGACCGTGCTGCGCCGCCTGGTGCCCGGATCCGACGGGCTCGGCCTGGGCCCGCTGTGGCGCGACCCGTCGGGCAGCCTCACCATGACCGAGGCCCCGCTCCCCGCCGCCTGGCGGGACCGGCGCATCGAGCAGCTGGAGGCGGCGCTGCCGCTGCGCGTCGCCTACCTGGTGCGCGGCGGCGAGATCCTGCTCCCGCGGAGCGACGAGGCGCTGCGCGCCGGCGACGTGCTGCACATCCTCGCCCGGGTCGGCGACCTGGAGTCGGTGCAGGCCCGGCTGAACGCGCCGGACGAGGGCGAAGAGCGGGAGGACTGAGATGCGGATCGCGATCGCGGGGGCCGGCGCCGTGGGGCGCTCCATCGCCGCCGAACTGTGCGGCAACGGCCACGAGGTGCTGCTGATCGACCGGAACGCACGCTCCATCGACGTGGACGCGCTGCCCGACGCGGAGTGGCTGCTGGCCGACGCCTGCGAGCTGGCCTCGCTGGACAGCGCCCGGCTGGAGGACTTCGACGTCGCCATCGCCGCCAGCGGCGACGACAAGGTCAACCTGGTCTTCTCGCTGCTGGCCAAGAGCGAGTTCGGCGTGGACCGGGTGATCGCCCGGATCAACGACCCGCGGGACGAGTGGCTGTTCACCGAGGCGTGGGGGGTGGACGAGGCGGTCTCCCCGCCGCGGCTGATCGCCGGGCTGGTCGACGGCGGCCCGGACGCCCGCCGCGGCGCGGACGGCGCCGGTGCCGCGGGCTCCCCGGTCTCGCCCGCCGAGACCGACCTGCTGGAGTTCACCCTGACCGAGGGCTCCCCGCACTCCGGGGCGGCCGTCGCCGAACTGACCCCGGCACTGCCCGAAGGGGTCGTGCTGGTCGCCGTGGTGCGCGACGGCCGGGCCGCGCCGCCCGACCCGGCGACCGCGCTGCGCCCCGGCGACGACCTGGTCTTCCTCGGCGGTGTCGACTCCGCCGGGGACCTCGGCGCGCTGCTCGACCCCGGTCCCACCGGCGAGGGGTAGCCCTCCGGGCCGCCCGCCCGGCGGGCGGCGCGCCGGCCGCGACGGCGTCGCGCCCCGGCTCGCCGTCCCTTCCGAGGGCGGGAACGCCTTCGGGAGGTGAGAAGGGACCGGGGTGGGCGGAACGGCCGCGGCGCGGAGTCCCCGATCGGACCGGTCCGCCCCTCGATCGGGCCGCCGGCCCCGCTTCCCCGCCCGCCTGTCGCTGCTCCGCCGACCGGCCGAGGACCGCCCGTACAGGACCGCCGGCCGGCCGATGAACCGGCGGGGAAACGGAGGAGCGCACCGCGATCGGCCCCGAGCGACCGGGCGCATCCCCGACGGTCGGCTGAGAGCGCCGCGGAGAAGAGCGGCATGCCACCGGCCGCAGCCTGCGGCCCGGCCGTTCGGGGCGGCGCGGCGCGACCCCGCGGACCGCACGCCTCCCCTCCTCCCCGCCGGTCCGGCTCCGGCGTCCGGGCAGCGGGCCCCTTCCGCCTCCGCCGTTCGAGTCCGTGCCCGCGGATGCCCTCCGGAAGGTCCGGGTCGCCGGAGCGCCCGGCGACCCGCGGCGGGCGTACCGGTCCGGCGGGACCCCGCCCCGCAGGGGCACGGAACCGCCCCGTTCAGGGACGGGGCGCGGGCGGCGTGTGCCGCGGCGGTTCAGGACGGGGGCTCGTGCCTCACGGTGCCGGCGGGGTGCGCCGGTCGGTGTCGGGCTCCTCGTCGGAGGGGCCGGTCAGGCCGGTGTCGTCGGTCATCGGCGTCTTGCCGCGGGCCAGGATCCAGACCATGGCGGCCAGCGCGGCGACCTGGAGCGGCCAGCCCATCGCGATCTTGGCGACGCCGAGGAAGGCGAAGGTGGAGGCGATGTCGTACTTCTCCGCGGCCCACAGCGGCAGCTGCACCGCGACCCGCACCACGCAGGGCAGCACCAGCAGCCAGGTCAGCCGGGAGCTGAGCCGGACCACCGCGGGGTTGGCTCGCCAGCCGGTCGGATCGCCGGTGACCGCGCCGATCAGCAGCCCTATCGCCGGCCAGCGGACGAGGATGCTCAGGGTGAGCACCGCGGCGTAGACCGCGTTGTAGATGATGCCGGGCAGCGCGAAGTCCTCGGCGTCGCCGCTGCGCAGCGCGAAGACCGCCGCGATGGCGATGCCGAACAGGCTGTTGAAGACGAACTGCACCGAGGAGCGCTGCGCCAGGCGCACCGCGGCCAGCACCAGGGCGGCGCCGATCCCCAGCCCCAGGGCGAGCTGGAGGTTCTGCGTGACCAGGTAGGAGACGGTGAAGCCGATCGTGGGCACCGCCGCCTCGACCATGCCGCGCTTGCCGCCGAGCGCCTTGGCGAGCTGCGCGCGGACCACGGCCTCCACCGTGTGCTCGGAGACCTCCTCGCGCTCGGCCGGGCCGCCGCCCTCCGCCTCCGCGCCGGTCTCCTCCGCCGCCCGCTGCTGCTCGGTCATACCGTTCCCGCCCGTCCTGGCCGTGCTTCTTCTGGCCGTGCTCTTCGCGGACACCACCCTAGACCGTCGGCGGGAGAAGGGGGGCGGACATCAGGGGAACACCCCGCAGGTCCCGCCCTGCCGCACCGGCCCCGGTGCCGCGGCCCTGAAAACGCGCCCTGTCAGGGGCGCGGCACCGAACCGGCCCCCTGGGGGCGCCCCCCGTCGACGATCCTGGGCGACGCTCCGCCGCCCGCTCCGGATTCCAGGGTAGGCGCCTGAGCCGCGCTGGCACCCGTCCGGCACTCCGCCTACCCTGGCCGCAGACCCGGCCGGACGCCGGACGGCGCCCGGCCGACCCGACCCCGCTTGGAGGCCGCAATGCGCCGACGCCCGCCGCTCCACCCCGACCACCTGGCGTTCGCCCTGTCCCTGGACGCCGGCCTGCGCGGCGGCGGATCGCACGTCTGGTCGCCCTACTCGGTGGGCGAGGCGCTCGGCCTGGTCGCCACCGGGGCGCGCGGCGCCACCCGCACCGAGCTGGACGGGCTGCTCGGCCGCGACCTCGGCGCCCACCTGCGCGCCCTGGAGGAGGCGGTGGCCCCGGACGGCTCGGGCGGGCCGGAACTGGAGACCGCCACCTCCCTGTGGACCCGCGGCGACCTGCGGATCGAGCCCGACTTCGAGCGCGCGCTCACCGCGCGCCGCTCGGCGTCGGTGCGCACCGCCGACTTCGCCGGCGACCCGGAGGGGGTGCGCAAGGCCGCCAACGCCGAGGTGGCCGAGGCGACCCACGGGCTCATCACCGACCTGCTCCGCTCCGGCGACATCACGGTGGCCACCCAGGCGCTGCTGCTCAACGCGCTGTGGGTGCGGCTGCTGTGGACCGACCCGTTCGACCCGGCGCAGACCGCCCCGCAGCCGTTCCGCTCCCCCGCCGGCGCGGTGCCGGCGGCGATGATGCGCCGGCAGGGCCGGATGCCCTACGCCGAGGCCGGCGGGTGGGCCATGGTGACCCTGGGCAGCGAGCACGACCTCGCCCTGGACGTGCTGCTGCCGCCGGACGACGGCGCCGCCCCGCGGCCCGCGCTCACCGCCGGGGCGCTGTCCGGCCTGTACGCCGCGCTCTCCACCGAGGAGGTGCGCCTCTCACTGCCCCGGTTCGAGATCTCCTCCCGGACGCTGCTCTCCGGTGCGCTCGCCGCCGCCGGGGTGCGCACGGTCTTCACCGCCGACGCCGACCTGAGCGGGATCGCCGACCGCCGCCTGCTCATCGACGAAGTGGTCCACCAGGCGCTGCTCCGGGTCGACGAGCGCGGCGCCGAGGGGGCGGCGGCCACCGCCGTGGTCATGCGCACCATGTCGCTGACCCCGCCGAAGCCGCCCAAGGTTTTCACCGCCGACCGCCCCTTCGCGTTCGTGCTGCGCCGCCGCTCCGCCGCGCTGTTCCTCGGCACGATCACCGCCCCCGAGGACCCGGGGCCGGCCGAGTAGCGGGACTCCGCCGCGCCGCCCCGCCCCCGCGGCGCCGCCCGCCACCGCCGGTCTCCGGGGTGCGCCGACCGCGCCGCCCCGTGCACCCGCCCCGCTCTGAGACCGTTGGCGGGGTTCCTCCTCGCCTCCGCGCCCTGCTCTTCCCTGATTCTTCAAGCCCTGCTCCGGCCGCGCGCCCACCTCCGTCGGCCTTGGGGCGGCCCGCCGCCGTTACGGCAACGTTGCGGGTAGGCGGCACCGCGGGTGGGCGGACCGGTGCAGGCGGGCGAAACCCCCGTCAACGATCTGAGGCCGCCACTCGGCCGATGCCCGGATGCCCGAGTGGACCGGACGCCCCCGGACTCCGAAGCGGAACCGGAGGCCGCTTCCGGCACGAACCGGAAACGGCGCGGAACCGCCGTCCGGCGATGTGCCGGCGGATCATCCCCCGGGACCGCTGAGGGGCCCTCCCCGCCACCGCCCCGGGCCCGCGCCGCTTGCGCCCCGCCACGGGGTGAGCGCCGCATCGGGTAAGCCCGCCGCCCGCCACGGCCCCCGTCGGCCCCGGGGTTCCGCGCCCCCGTTGCCCCCGGAGGCATCGACCGCTCGCCGTGCAGGTGAGCGGGCCGGAACCGGTCGATCCCCTCCGGGCTCGGCGGCCCCCTGGAACGCCCCGCAGCGGCCACGGCGCCGCCGCGGACGGACGGGATGCCGAAAACGGTGCTCCCGCAGGCCGGACCCGGCAGTCGGAACGCCTCCGGAGGTGGCGCGGCGAGAGGCGGCGGCCCGCCCCGGCGCGTTTGCTCCGGTACGGTGCGGCTGCCAGGGTGGGGTCATGTCCGACTTCTCCGCCTTCGTTGCGGCCGTCCGCGCCGGCGATCCGGACGAGTGCAACGCAACGGTCCGCGCCGCCTTCCGCGAGACCGCGGAACTGCCCGCCGAGGAGATCGCGGCCCGGACCGCGGAGCTGGCCGAGCTGATCGGCTCGGACCCGGTACCGGTGGACTGCGCCGCCTACCCCGCCCTCGTCGGGGGCGCCCTGGTGGAGTCCGGGCACGGGGCCGGGCCGGCCGGTCCCGCGGCCCTCCGCCGCCTCGCGGGCGCCGCGCCCGATCTCCGCTCCTTCCTGCGCGCCCTTCCCGGGCCCGACGGCGCGGGCGGGGCTCCGGAGCCCGGCCGGGTCGACGACGGGCAGGCCGCCCGGATCACCCGCGAGCTGGGCGACGGCGGCGCGGCCGTGCGGACCTGGCGGGCACTGGACCTCCTCGGGCGTGCCGTGCTCACCTTCCTCAACGTCGAGGAGGTGCGCGACGGCCTGCGCGCCGACCCCGAGGTCTCGGCCGTGCTGCGCGCGCTCTGCACCGAGCTCGACGAGGCCGTCGGCGGCTACCGGCCGGCGCTGCTCCTCCTGGACCTCAACGAGGTGGACACGCTGCTCGTGCTGGACCGCGAGTCGGGCCGCGGGTTCCGGATCCGCCCGACCGGGGTCACCGACACCGACCAGCTGCACGCGCTGCTCGCCGGCGCGCTCATCGGGCCGCAGGGCCGCGGCCTGCCCGGCACCCCGCCCGCCCCGGAGGTCGTCGCCGTGTTCCGCGACCAGGACCCGCCGGAGGGCGAGGAGGTCCCGGTGCGGGGCGCGTGGACCCTGCACGATGCGGACGGGTACTGGCTCACCGGCTCCCGGCATCCGGCGTCCGTCCCGGATCTGGACGGCGAGCGCGTCGTCGTCCTCGACCCCGTCACCATGCAGACCCAGTGGTACGCCGGACGCGCGTTCCCCATGGTCCGGGCCGGCCTGGAGGTGCTCGCGGAGCTGCCCGCCGACGAGGCCCGCTCCTGGCTGGACCGGGTGACCCCGGCCCGCGTCATCTGAACGCCCGGAGCCGGCCGGGGCGGGGCCGCCCCCGGCCCCGCCGCTCTCACCGGATCGGCCGCGGCCGCCGCGCCCTTCCCACGCCGTCCGCGGCGCCCCGGCGGATCCGGGCGGCCGCGGAGAGGGCGGTCCGGCGTACCGGGCCGCCGGCTCCGACAGGGGCGGGGGGCGGCCCCGCCCCCCGGGACCGCGCCGGGCTCCGGGGAGTCTTCCCCGGCCGGTTCAGGCCGCAGGCGGGGGCAGGGCAGGGCGCCCCAACGGAGCGGCCGCCCCGACCGCCGTCGAAACGGCGGCTCAGGACGGCGGCGGACGGCTCAGGAGGCGGGCGGGGCGGTGCGGTCCTGCTCGGCGGCGCCGGCCGCCGGGGCCTGCGCCTGCCGGGCGGCCTCGCGCTGGGCGGCCTGCTGGGCTCGCTGGGCCTTGATCTGCTCCTGGATCTCCTTGGGCACCACGATCTTGAGCATCTCCCGGGGCGGGACCGGCTCATCGCCGCGGACCACGACGATCTTCTGGAAGACGTCCTCCACCTGGGCCATCACCTCGGGCTTGACCGCGCCCTCGCCGCGGATGACGCCGCGCAGCACCCAGCGCGGGCCGTCGACCCCGATGAAGCGCATCCGCTGGCCGAGCTGGCGGCCGTCCTCGGTGGTGCGCCCCTCGACCGGGACCAGGGCGCGCAGCTCGGGCCCGAAGGTGCCGTCGAACTCCTCGGCCTTGCCGCCCTGCTGGGTGATCTGCTCGCGCAGCTCCTCGCGCAGCTCGTCCCAGAGCCCGCTGGTCTTGGGCGCGGCGAACGCCTGCACCTGCACCGCGGAGGTGTCGTTGATCAGGGTGACGCCGACGATCTGCTCGCCGCGCGTCATGTCGAACCGGATCTGGGTCCGCTCCCCCACCGGAACGCGCAGGCACCCCAGGTCGACCCTGGGGTACTCGGGGACGTCCTCGGAGGCGTCCCAGGGGCCCAGGGCGCGGTGCCGGTCGGCCTCCTTGTCCGGCTCCTCCGTCCGGGCACGGGCGAGCGGCGTCTCCTCCGCGGCCTCGGCGGCGCTCTTCTTCCCGCTCTTCTTGCCTCGGCGTCCGAACACGCCTCACACCTCTCCCGCTTGCCGGCCCCCGGCGTGGATCGCCGGGGGCGCCTCCGTCATCTCTCGCCGAAACCGCCGGTGGAGCCGAACCCCCCGGTGCCGCGCACCGATTCCGGCAGCTCCGCGGCCTCGACGAAGCGCACCCGCTCCACCCGCTGCACCACCAGCTGCGCGATCCGGTCGCCCCGGGCGAGCTTGACCGGGGTGTCCAGGTCGGTGTTGAGCAGGGTCACCCGGATCTCGCCGCGGTAGCCGGCGTCGACCGTCCCGGGGGCGTTGACCAGGGTCAGCCCGCACCGCGCGGCCAGCCCGGAGCGGGGGTGCACGAAGGCCGCGTACCCCTCGGGCAGGGCGATGGCCAGCCCGGTGCGCACCGTGGCGCGGCGGCCGGGGGCGAGCTCGACGTCCTCGGCGCTGACCAGGTCGGCGCCGGCGTCGCCGGGGTGGGCGTAGCCGGGCGGCGGCAGGTCGGGGTCGAGGCGGCGGATGAGCACGTCGACCGGGGCGCCGCCGACGGGGGCGCCACCGGCGGTACCGGATGCTTCACTTCTCACATCCGCCGAGCCTACTGCAGGGCGCCGGCGCGGCCGACCGCGCGGCGGCGCCCTCCCGCTCGGGAAGGGCGCCGCCGCACCGGGCCGGCTACTCGGCGGCCTCGGGCAGGGTCACCTCGACCGCCAGCTCGGTCTCGTCGCCGGGGTGGAACTCCAGCGCGGCGGTCCGGCCCGCGGCGGCGATGTCGCCCTCGGCGACCCGGGCCGAACCGGCGTTCTTGCCCCGGACCACCACGCCGGCCACCTCGGCCCGCATGGAGAGCTTGGCCTCGGACTTGGCCTTGCGGATGGCGCGCAGCACCTCGGAGGCGGCGGCCAGCACGCCCGGGTCGCCGCCCTGCGCGGCGCCGCGCACCTCGGCGGCCTCCGGCCACCGGGCGGCGTGCACCGAGCCCTCGCGCCACCAGGACCAGACCTCTTCGGCGACGAACGGCAGGAACGGCGCGAACAGCCGCTGCAGCACCGACAGGGCGATGAGCAGCGCGGTGCGGGCCGAGGCCCCGTCGGCGGAGTCGGCGTCGTAGGCGCGGGCCTTGACCAGCTCCAGGTAGTCGTCGCAGAACTCCCAGAAGAACCGCTCGGTCCGCTCCAGGGCCCGGGTGTGGTCGTAGGCCTCGAAGGCGGCGGTGGCGTCCTCGACGGTGTCGGCCAGCGCGGCCAGCATCGCCCGGTCCAGCGGGCGGGTGACCGCGGCCGGGTCCTCCGAGGCGCCCTCGCCGGCCACCGACAGCGCGAACTTGCTGGCGTTGAGGATCTTGATGGACAGCCGGCGGCCGACCTTCATCTGCCCCTCGTCCAGCGCGGTGTCGGTGCCCAGCCGGCCGCTGGCCGCCCAGTACCGGATCGCGTCGGAGCTGTACCGCTCCAGCAGGTCCAGCGGGGTGACGACGTTCCCCTTGGATTTGGACATCTTCTTGCGGTCCGGGTCGAGGATCCACCCGGAGATGGCGGTGGTGCGCCAGGGCAGGGTGCCGTTCTCGAACTCGGCCCGGACCACGGTGGAGAACAGCCAGGTGCGGATGATGTCCTGGCCCTGGGGGCGCAGGTCCATCGGGAAGACCCGGGAGAACAGGTCCTCATCGCGCTCCCAGCCGCCGGCGATCTGCGGGGAGAGCGAGGAGGTCGCCCAGGTGTCCATCACGTCGGGGTCGCCGGTGAAGCCGCCCGGTTCGCCGCGCTGCTCCTCGGTGTAGCCGGCGGGCGCCTGGGAGCTGGGGTCGACCGGCAGCGCCGACTCCTCCGGCAGGATCGGCTCGTCGTAGCGCGGGTTGCCGGCCTCGTCGAGCGGATACCAGACCGGGAAGGGCACGCCGAAGAAGCGCTGGCGGCTGATCAGCCAGTCGCCGTTGAGGCCCTCCACCCAGTGCTCGTAGCGGGTGCGCATGTGCCCCGGGTGCCACTCCAGCTCGCGGCCGCGGGCCAGCAGGCGGTCCCGGATCTCGGCGTCCCGGCCGCCGTTGCGGATGTACCACTGCCGGGTGGTGACGACCTCGAGCGGCTTGTCGCCCTTCTCGTAGAACTTCACCGGGCGGGTGGTGGGCACCGGCTCGCCGACCATGTCGCCGGAGGCGCGCAGCATCTCGACCATGCGCTCGCGGGCGGTGTGCACGGTGGCCCCGGCCAGCTCGGCGTAGGCCTCGCGGGCGGCCTCGGAGTCCACGCCGGGCGGCGGGTCGGCGATGATCCGGCCGTCCCAGCCGACGATCGGGCGGGTGGGCAGCTGCAGCTCGCGCCACCAGGTGACGTCGGTGATGTCGCCGAAGGTGCAGATCATCGCGATGCCGGTGCCCTTGTCCGGCTCGGCCAGCCGGTGCGCCTTGACCGGCACCTCGACGCCGAAGACCGGGGAGCGCACGGTGCTGCCGAACAGGTCGGCGTAGCGCTCGTCGTCGGGGTGGGCGACCAGCGCGACGCAGGCCGCGATCAGCTCGGGCCGGGTCGTCTCGATGTGCACCGGCTCGCCGCCGTCGCGGTGGAAGGCGATCTTGTGGTAGGCGCCGGTGCGCTCCCGGTCCTCCAGCTCGGCCTGGGCCACCGCGGTGCGGAAGGTGACGTCCCACAGGGTGGGCGCCTCGGCCATGTAGGCCTCACCGCGCTTGAGGTTGCGCAGGAAGGCGCGCTGCGCCGCGGCGCGGGAGTCGTCGTCGATGGTGGCGTAGGTGTGGCTCCAGTCGACGCTGAGCCCCAGCCGGCGCCACACCCCCTCGAAGACCTTCTCGTCCTCGGCGGTGAGCCGCTCGCACAGCTCGATGAAGTTCCGCCGGGAGACGGGGACCTGGCGCTTGGGGTCGGGCTTGGCGGGCGGGGAGAAGTCCGGGTCGTAGGGGATCGACGGGTCGCAGCGGACGCCGTAGTAGTTCTGCACCCGGCGCTCGGTGGGCAGGCCGTTGTCGTCCCAGCCCATCGGGTAGAACACGGTCTTGCCGCGCATCCGCTGGTAGCGGGCGACCAGGTCGGTGTGGGTGTAGGAGAAGGCGTGGCCGATGTGCAGCGACCCCGAGACCGTCGGCGGGGGGGTGTCGATGGAGTAGATCTCGTCGCGGGTCTTGGTGCGGTCGAAACGGTAGACGCCGGACTCGTCCCATACGTCGACCCATTTCGCCTCGATGCCGTCGAGCGAAGGCTTTTCGGGAACGCGGAAGGAACGAGAGCGGTTGGTCATAGGGGCAATGGTATTGGCACCGGGCCCCTGCTCGCTCCCGCCTTTTCACAAGGAACGACACGGGGCCCGGCACCGGTCCCGGGACGGCCGCGGCGGCCTCCCGCGGGGCGTCCGTGGCAGGATGGGCCCACGGCGGCCTCCGCCGCGAGAATCCCAACATCCGGCCCCTCCCCGCCCGCCCGGCGGCGGAGGGGGACGAGAACGGAAGCGACCGGTATCCGATGGCAAAGAAAGACGGCGACCTGACCGCCGCGATCGTCGGGGGCGTCGCAGCGCTGGCGGCGGGCTACGTCGCCCGCAAGGCGCTCACCTTCGCCTGGACCCAGACCACCGGCAAGGAGCCGCCGACCGACCCGGAGTCCCTGGAGGTCGGGCTGGGCGAGGCGCTCGGCTGGGCGGTGCTGACCGGCGTCGGCATGGAGGTGGCCCGGGTGCTGGCGGTGCGCGCCGCGCACCGGCGGCTGCTGCCGGCCCACCGCGGCAACGCGCCCATCCTCGAAGAGGGCTGACCGCGCCCCGCGGCGCCGGCGCGGCCGCGTCAGGCGCCGCGGCCCAGCGCCCGGCGCACCTTCTTCCCTGTCTTCCCCACCGCGCTCTTCCCTGCACCCGCCTTCTCCACCGCGGCGGGCGCCAGGTCGGCGCGGATCGCGCGGGCCAGCGCCAGGGTGGCGGTGCGGTTGAGCGCCCCGCCGGCCACCGCACCGGTGAGGTAGGGGCCCAGCGTGGTGAGGTGCCGCCCGAGCAGCAGCAGGAGGCGCTTGCGCAGCGCCGCCTTGGCCGCGGCGCCCAGCACCACGGTGAGCGACTGGCCGGCCTGGAGCGGGTCGATGCCCCGCCGGTGCGCCCAGGCGGTCACATACCCGGTGGTGCGGCGCAGCCCGCCGCCCGGGATGGGGGTCCCGTAGACCTCGTGCAGCTCGGCGATGAGCTTGACCTCGATCGCGGCCACCACCAGCGACTCGGCGACCAGCTGGGCCGGGGCGGTGAGCAGCAGCGGGGGCGCGGTGAACTGGACCGCGGCCAGCGCCCCGCCGGCGGCGCCGACCGTGGTGGTGGCGTGCGCCGCGTTGCGCACCAGGACGTCGGCGAGCTCTTCGCCGGTCAGCCCCTTGTGGTGCCGGATCAGCGTCTCGCGGTCGCGGACCGGGATGCGCGGCGCGATGTCCTCGGCGAAGGTGTCGGCCAGCCAGCGGCCGCCGGCGGCGCTCTTCACCCCGGCGGCGCGGGCGCTGCCCGCCAGGGCCCGGGCGAGCCGCGCGACCAGTCCGGCCCTGCGCTTGGGGTCGGCCCCCTCCTCGGACACGATCCGGCCGACGAGTTCGCCAAGGTCCTCCTGCTCGACCGGGACGAGGTCGGTCCCGGGGCCGCCCGGGTCGGACTCCGGTGTGGTTCCGGTGGTCATGGGCCTCCTCGTGGTCGCGTCGGGGCACTGCGGCGGCGGGTTCCGGGGCGCGGTGCGCCCCCGGCCTCCCAGCCGGGGAACGCCGGGGCCGCGGCGGGAATTCCGCTCAGGCCGGGTCCGGCCCCCGGAAAAAGGAAGATGCGCCCCCCGAAGGGAGCGCATCCGGGATCAGTGACGCGCCGACCGGCGAAGCGCTGAGGAGGAGGCCCGCCCGTCTCAGGCGCACTCCTTGCAGACGAGCTGGCCACGGCGCTCCTCGGCCAGCTGGCTGCGGTGGTGCACCAGGAAGCAGCGCGAGCAGGTGAACTCGTCGGCCTGGCGCGGGAGCACCCGGACGGCCAGCTCCTCGCCCGACAGGTCGGCACCGGGGAGCTCCATCCCCTCGGCGACCTCGTCGGGGTCCACGTCGATGGTGCCGGTGCCCTTGTCGACGCGCCGCGCCTGCAGCTCCTGCAGGCTGTCCTCGTTCATGTCCTCGTCGGTCTTGCGCGGGCTGTCGTAGTCGGTCGCCATCTGCTTGCTCCATCCCCCTCGTTCTATGCCTCGTCGCGCGGGTGTAACGCGCGAGAGTCGGATCTTGTGCCCGGTCGGCCGGAAAACCTTGGCGGCGTAAGAGGACTGTGACCCCTCCCGAGTGTCCTCACACCGGGTGGCGACCCAGGTTGGCCGGACCCGGCCGCGCCCCGCGCGCCCGTGAGCGGCCCGCTCCCCCGTTCCACTCTTGCTACCCAACACCGGAGGGGTTGCGACCCATTCCTTTCCGCGGAATTCCCCGCGTGCGCACACGGGCGGCGGATCAGTGCGATGTTCGAGGTCAGAGTGGAAACGCTCGCGCAATGAGGTGTTCCCTCCGCGTTCACGCCCGGGAGAGCATACCCACCCCGCAGACCCGCCGGGACCAGGGGTGGCCGTGTCGTCGGACACGTATAGATATCACGGAAGCAGGGCCGATGCAGCCCGGCCCGGCGACCCGGTGCACAACCGCTCCCCGCGGCCTCCCGCACAGGACCCCCGGTCCTTTTCGACGGGAGAGGACCTCTCGCGCCGATCGCGGCGCTTCTGCCGATTCGACCGGCCCCGGAACGGCCGGAACGTCCAGTCCGGCGCAGGGCGTCCCGGGCGCCCTTCCCCGCCGATGTCTAGTCCCGGGCGGCCGCAGGGAAGGCGACGGTGACCACCAGGCCGCCTCCGGCGCGCGGCCAGGCGCTGACCGTGCCGCCGTGCGCGCGCACCACCGAGCGGACGATGGACAGTCCCAGGCCGGCACTCTTGCCGGAGGCCACCCGGTTCCCGGTGGCCCGGCGGAACGGCTCGAACAGCCCCTCGATCTCATAGCCCGGGACCACCGGCCCGGCGTTCTCCACCTGCACCGCGGGGGCGCCCTCGTACATCCCGGTGCGCACGGTGATCTCGCCGCCCTCGACGTTGTACCGCAGCGCGTTCTCCACCAGGTTCCCCACCAGCCGCTCCAGCAGCACCGGGTCCCCGGTGACCGCCGCGGGGCGCAGGTCGGTGCGGACGGTCAGCCCGGAGGAGTCGATCTCCGCGGTGTGCTGGCTGAGCACCGTCTCGGCGACCTCGCCCATGTCGACGGCGGTGCGCACTTCCAGCTCGCGGTCGCTCTTGGCGAGGAAGAGCAGCCCGTCGATCAGCCGCTCGTGCCGGGAGTTGGTCTCCAGCAGGGTGCGGCCGACGCTCTTCAGGTCGGCGGAGGCCTCCGGGTCGCTCAGCGCGACCTCCAGCAGGGTCCGGTTGATCGCCAGCGGGGTGCGCAGCTCGTGCGAGGCGTTGGCGACGAACCGGCGCTGCCCGTCGAAGGCCCGGTCCAGCCGTTCGAGCATCGCGTCGAAGGTGTCGGCGAGCTCCCGGATCTCGTCGTCGGGGCCGCCCAGCGCGATCCGCTCGTGCAGCGAGCGCTCGGAGAGCCGGCGCGCGGTGCGGGTGATCTTCTGCAGCGGGGAGAGCGCCCGGCCGGCCACCGCGTAGCCCAGGCCGACCGCGAGCAGGCCGACCACCGCCAGGGCCAGCACCGAGAACCGGGTGAGCTGGGCGAGCAGCTCCTCGATGAACAGGCTCTTGATGAAGTCGACCTCGGAGGGGTCCATCTCCTGGCCGGTGCTGCTGCGGAAGGGCAGGTTGTCCAGGACGCCCGCGACGATGACGTAGTTGAGCAGCACCAGCAGCGAGCCCGCCGCGAAGAACAGCATCCCGTAGATGAGGGTGAGCCGGGCGCGCAGGCTCATGTTGTCGGTGAACCGGTGCAGGCCGTCGGCGACCGAGCCGCCCAGCTTGCTCCCGGAGGCCGGGGCGGGGGCCTGCTGCGGTGCGCTGAGCCGGCGCCAGGTCCCGGTCTCGCCGGGCGGGGTGGGCGGTACCTCGCCCGGGCCGGCGGGGGCGACCGGCTCGACCCGGGGTCGATCGGCTCCCTTGCCCGCCGAGGCACTCACAGCCGGTACCCCGCGCCGGGGACGGTCTGGATGACCGGCGGCTCGCCGAGCTTCTTGCGCAGCGTCATCACGGTCACCCGGACGACGTTGGTGAACGGGTCGGCGTTCTCGTCCCAGGCCTTCTCCAGCAGCCCTTCGGCGCTGACCACGGTGCCGTTGGCGCGCATCAGGACCTCCAGGACCGCGAACTCCTTGGGGGTGAGCGGGACCTCGCGGCCGTCCCGCTCGACGACGTGGTTGGCCGGGTCCAGGGTGATGCCGCTGCGGCTGAGCACCGGCGGCAGCGGCGGGACCGCCCGCCGGGACAGCGCCCGCACCCGGGCGACCAGTTCGGCGAAGGCGAACGGCTTGGCCATGTAGTCGTCGGCGCCGAGGGTGAGGCCCTCGACCCGGTCCTCCAGGCCGCCGGACGCGGTGAGCATCAGGATCCGCCCGGCGTAGGAGCGGTTGACCAGGGTCCGGGCGACCTCGTCGCCGTGCACTCCGGGCAGGTCCCGGTCGAGGACGACCACGTCGTAGTCGTTGACGTCGGTGCGTTCGAGGGCGCTGTCGCCGTCGTAGACCACATCGACCGCCATGGACTCGCGGCGCAGACCGACCGCGATCGTGTCAGCGAGGACCTGCTCGTCCTCCACCACCAGTACGCGCACTTCGCCCTTCGCTCCCAGCACCCGGTGAGAAAAAAGCCGCTGCCGGCGCATCCCCCAACACACCGGCAGCGGCGTCTTTAACCCCGGACGCACTGACCTTTGTCGCACGGTCCGAATAAGGACGGAGTAAGCACCCCGCCCGCGGCGGGCCCCGGGCTCGCGGCCCGGGCTCCGTCCGCTCCGGCAAACGTAGGCCGGAGCGGGCCGTGCGGCAACCTGGCAGGCCGCCGGGGAGCCTGAGATCCGGTGCCCGGTCCCGTCCCCCAACGGGGCCGGGCCACCGGTATTCCCCCTTGTGCGGGAGCCCCCGCCGGCGCATCCCCCAACCGCCGGCGGGGACCGTTCACCCCGCACATCTCGAATCTGACACATCCAGGATAAGAAACCGGTAAGCAGTGGCGCATTCTGCTGGATGTGGTGTAGCCCACCGGGGAGCCCGCCCGCTCCGCCCTCCGTCATACCCGTTCCGACCAGCGACGATACCGGGAACACCGAAAAAACGGCCCCCGGCCGCCCGAACCCGGGCGGCACTGGGATCATGACCGGGGAGAGAGCGGACCGCACGGGCCGGCCGCCGACACCCTCCATCACGGATCGATCACGTCCACCCGGGCGCGTTTCGGGCCGGAGGAGGGGTGGGTATGGCTTGGACCCGTGGGCGCCCGTGATCCCCGAACGACACGGGACGCCCGTCCCAGCGCCGAGCGACCGGGTTCGACCTGCCCGGACGCGATCCACAGCGTCACAGCGTCGTGACAGCAGGCGACCGACCAGGCCCGCGCGTACGCGCGGGGGATATTCCGAGTGAGGTGAGAATGGGCGAGTTCCTCGCGGAGATCAATGTCCGTATCACGGAAACCTACACGTCGCTCCAGGCGGCCCGGGCCGCAGGAGACGATTTCCTGGCCGACATGCACGCCTCCGAAATCGAGGACCTCAAGCGCATCGCCGCCCGCAACGGGGTGGACGCCGGCTGCGCCTGACCTTCACCGGGGCGGCCGGTCCGGAGCGCGGTGCTCCGGGCCGGCCGCCTTCGCGTTCCCGGCCGGCGCCGCTCAGCCGTCCTCGGCGGCGGGCCCGTCGGTGTCCGCGGCCAGCGGCTCCAGCAGCCCGTGCAGCTCCTCGAAGAGGCCCGGGCCGGCGGCGATGGTCAGGTCCGGGTTGGCCGGCGCCCCGCGCAGGCCGCCGACCAGCACCCCCGCCTCCTGGGCCACCAGCGCCCCGGCGGCCCAGTCCCACTGGTTGAGCCCGCGCTCGTAGTAGCCGTCGGCCTGGCCCCGCGCCAGCGAGCACAGGTCCACCGCGGCCGACCCGTTGCGGCGGATGTCGCGCACCCGGGGCAGCACGGTGCGCAGCACCTCGGCCTGCCAGGCCCGGCGCCGCGGGTCGTAGCCGAACCCGGTGGCGATCAGCGCGAAGTCCAGTGAGGGGGCCTCGGGCGCCTGCAGCGGCCGCCCGTCCAGGAACGAGCCGCCGCCCAGCACGGCCGTGTAGACCTGGCCGCGGCGCGGCACCGCGACCGCGCCGGCCACCACCCGCTCCTCGACCTCCGCGGCGATGCTGACCGCCCACTCCTCGCGCCCGTAGAGGTAGTTCACGGTGCCGTCGATCGGGTCGACGATCCACCGCACCCGGCCGGCGCCGCCGGCGCCGGCCTCCTCACCGCCCTCCTCGCCGAGGACCGCGTCGCCCGGGCGGGCGGAGAGCAGCCGCTTGCGGATGAGCTCCTCGGAGCTCCGGTCCATGGCGGTGACCACGTCGGTCGGGGTGCTCTTGGTGGCCAGCACCCCGATGCCCTCCTGGCCGTCGGCCGCCAGCTCGCCCGCCTCCCGGGCGACCCCCGCGGCCAGCTCGGCCAGGGCCCGCCGCTCCTCGACGCCTTCCGCGGCACCGCCGCCCGTCGTCCCCATCGTCTCCGTTCTCCCCCCTGGTCGGTCGTGTTCCTCGCGCGTCACAGCAGTTCCGGGCGGCGCCATTCCTTGCCGAGCACGTGGTGGTCGAGGAACGCCCAGATCGTCTCGTACCA
>Ga0079224_100002397_pt1 | contig 22715 bp, 19 predicted proteins | sample Stecom2015_FD_80414 | JGI IMG/M metagenome (GOLD analysis project Ga0079224, IMG submission 80414) | Agricultural soil microbial communities from Utah to study Nitrogen management - Steer compost 2015 | ecosystem: Environmental > Terrestrial > Soil > Agricultural land | place: USA: Utah...
CGTGCTCTGGCGCGATCTTCTGCGCCGCGAAGCCTCCAGTGCCTCAGCGGTCTGGCTTTCAGTTGCTCCCGCGTGTGTCGCCATCGCCGTCGTCCTGGAGCTTCTCGCGGTTCCGGCGGGTGCCTGGCCAGAGCGCCTCGTCGGCAGCAACAGCTTGGTGTGTCTCGCATATGTTCCGGTCATGGGCCTCGGGCCGCTGGCGATTGCCATCGCTGTGTCGCGGCACGGGGCGCCGACGAGACGGACTTGGGCCGGCGCTGCGGCCGGACTGTTGGCAGGCGGGATCGCGGCCACCTTCTATGCCACCCATTGCACCGACGATTCTCCGCTTTTTGTCGCTGTCTGGTACACGCTCGCGATTGCCGTGCTGGCGATCGTCGGAGCCGTGGCCGCGCGGCTCGTCGTGCGCTGGTGAACATGTCGGCCCATGGAAATGGATGAGTCCGCCACTGCGACGGAGACCCGCGCAGGGTCGGCATTCGAGGTGTTCCGCGTGTTCCTCGTACTCGGGCTGACATCATTCGGTGGCCCGGTCGCCCACCTCGGTTATTTCCGCGATGCGTTCGTCGTGCGCCGCAGATGGCTCGACGAACGCGCCTATGCCGATCTGGTCGCGCTGTGCCAGTTCCTGCCCGGGCCGGCATCGAGCCAGGTCGGCATGGCGATCGGCCTGATGCGTGCCGGGGCTTGGGGCGCGCTTGCCGCGTGGCTCGGCTTCACCCTGCCGTCGGCGATTGCCATGGTCGCCTTTGCTGGCGGGGCAGGGGCACTGACCGAAGCGGCCGGGACCGGCTGGATAGCCGGCCTGAAGGCGGCCGCTGTTGCGGTGGTGGCCAACGCGGTCGTCGGGATGGCGACCACACTTGCCCCCGACAGGGAGCGCGCGACAATCGCGGCGGTCGGCATGATCGGGGCATTGCTCATCCCGGTGTCAGCGGGGCAGGCCGTGGTCATCGTTGCAGGCGGGCTCATCGGGCTGGCGTGGCTGCGTCCGCCACCGGTGCGGGCCGGCGGACCGGAAGGGCTGGTGGTCCCCGTCAGCCGGACCGCGGCGGCCACGCTGCTGGCGGTCTTCCTCGTGCTCCTGCTTGCCCTGCCGGTGCTCGCCGCGGCAACGACCGACCCGACGCTGCAGCTTGCCGACAGCTTCTACCGTGCCGGTTCGCTCGTGTTCGGCGGCGGCCATGTCGTCCTGCCGTTGCTGGAGGCCGAGGTGGTCGGCGGCGGGCTGGTCGACCATGATGCGTTCCTCGCCGGCTACGGCGCAGCACAGGCGGTTCCGGGTCCGCTGTTTACCTTCGCCGCCTATCTCGGGGCGGTGATGCAGTCGCCCGCCGGAGGCCTTACCGGAGCGGCGGTCGCGCTGGTTGCCATCTTCGCCCCGTCCATGTTCCTGGTCGCCGGCACGCTGCCGTTCTGGGGCAGTCTGCGCAACGCGCCGGCCGCACGACGCGCACTTGCCGGCGTCAACGCCGCGGTGGTCGGTCTGCTGGCGGCGGCGCTCTACGACCCGGTGTTCACCGCCGGCATCACCTCGCCGGCCGCGATGGCCATCGCGGCCGCTGCCTTCGTCGCGCTGGCCGCCTGGAAGGTCCCGGCGTGGGCGGTGGTGGTCGCGGCTGCATCAGCCGGATACCTTGTACTGTGATCTGGGTAGACGCTCGATGACGAGGATGAGCTCGGGCGCTTGAAATGGCCGGATCGCGGGCGTAAGTGACGGTCATCCACTGTGGCATGTGCTGGGGCCACGGTCGGCTCAAGGGTGGTGCATGATGTCCTACAAGGTGGCAGTCGTTGGCGCGACAGGCAATGTCGGCCGAGAGATCCTGAATATCCTTTCGGAACGCGAGTTCCCGGCGACCGAGGTGACGCCGCTGGCGTCGCGGCGCAGCAAGGGTGTCGAGGTTTCCTATGGCAACAAGACCCTTGTCTGCAAGGCGCTGGAGCATCATGACTTTACCGGCACCGACTTCTGCCTGATGTCGGCAGGGTCCACGGTTTCCAGGGAGTGGTCGCCGAAGATCGCCCGGGCCGGCGCCATCGTGATCGACAACTCGTCGTGCTGGCGCTACGACCAGGACGTGCCGTTGATCGTGCCCGAGGTAAATGCCGAGGCGCTCGACCGTTTCCTCGCCAATCCGAAGCGGCACAACATCATCGCCAATCCCAACTGCTCGACGGCGCAGCTCGTGGTCGCCTTGAAGCCGCTGCACGACCGGTTCCGGATCAAGCGGGTCGTCGTCGCCACCTACCAGTCGGTGTCAGGCGCCGGCAAGGAGGCGATGGACGAGCTGTGGAGCCAGACACGCGGCATCTTCGTCACCGATCCGCCGGAGCCAAAGTTGTTCACCAAGCAGATCGCATTCAATGTCATCCCGCACATCGACTCGTTCATGGAGGACGGCTCGACGCGGGAGGAATGGAAGATGGTGGCCGAGACCAAGAAGATCCTCGATCCGAAGATCAAGCTTGTGGCCACCTGTGTCCGCGTCCCGGTCTTCGTAGGCCATTCGGAGGCCGTCAACATCGAGTTCGAGAAGCCTGTTACCGCCGAGGAGGCGCGCGAACTGCTGCGCGAAGCGCCGGGCTGCATGGTCGTCGACAAGCGCGAGGACGGCGGTTACGTGACGCCGGTCGAGTGCGTCGGTGACTACGCCACCTTCATCAGCCGTATCCGCGAGGACTCGACGGTGGACAACGGGCTGTCGATGTGGGTGGTCTCGGACAACCTGCGCAAGGGCGCGGCGCTCAACACGGTGCAGATCGCCGAGGCACTGATCAACCGGGGCCTCGTCGCGCGGGCAGCCTGAGCAACGAAAGCGGCCAACGCCGGAATCTCTTTGACGGGCATCGCGATCCCCGCTTAAGTAACGCCATGGATCGTATGACACACATTGCTCCTCGCATCGGCGCGCACGCCGGTGCCGCTGGACGAATTAGCCGCCCGGCCGACGCGATCGGCCGGGAAGCCTTCGTCGTCCACGGCATCCCAGGAGGAGTGTGTGTCCATGTCCGTACAGCCAAAACCCCGACCGCAACCTGATCCATCCCGTCGTTCATCGAAGACGGCGCCCTCGCTGTCGAACAAGCCGCAGAGCTTCGCCCTCGAGGTACGCGCGATAGCCGGTGCCGATACCCTGCTTCGCATGCTCGATCCGCTGCAGAAGCTGGGACTCGAGCCGGTGAGCGTTCGCGCCGGCCGCACCTGGGACGGCAAGTCCCTGCTGGCGGAGATTGTCGTGGAAGGTTCCGAGACGTCGGCGCGCCAGCTGCTTCGCATCGTCGGCGCCTGCCTTGGGGTTCAGGACGTCCAGTTCATGCGCTGCGTGCGGTAGCCTGAGGCCTTGCGCCGGAAGCCGGCGACGGCGACGCAGTGCGCGGCGCCAGGTGCCGGCTGATGACCGACTGCAGCCTCGCGGCATCGATCGGCTTGGTCAGCAGGTCGTCCATCGCGCCCTCGCCGCAAACCTTCTGCCTGTCGAGGACGGCATTGGCGGTCAGGGCAACAATCGGCAGGCATGCCGACGCTCCGCCCATCGCCCGCAGGGCTCGCGTCGTCTCCAGCCCGTCCATGTCCGGCATGTGGATGTCCATCAGTACCAGGTCGAAGGCGCTTTCGCGGATAGCCTCGATTGCCTCGCTGCCGCTCGCCGCGAACTCGTAGGTGTAGCCGAGCTGCCGCAGATACGTGCCGACCAGCAACTGGTTGACCCTGTTGTCCTCGACGACCAGGATATGCCCGCGCGACGTCACGAGCGGAGTGACGCCGGGCGTGGCCGCGTTCGCGGCGGCGCCGGTGTCGGCGACGGGCGACGGGGCGGATCGGCAAGAGGCTGCGTCCCGGGGCGACTCGGTGGCGGCAACGGTGACCAGCGGCACTTCGAACCAGAAGGTGCTGCCGGCTTCCTCCGTGCTGTCGCAGCCGATGGTTCCCTGCATGAGTTCGACAAGCTTCGCCGATATCGCGAGCCCGAGGCCGGTTCCGCGACGATGCCCGCGCCGCTGTTCGTCTGCCTGCTCGTAGGGCGAGAACAGGCGCTTGCGGTCTGCCTCGGACAGCCCGATGCCGGTATCGGTGACGCTGAAGCGCAGCCTCGCGTCGTCGCCTTCGCCGGCGGCGGTCACGCGTACCGTCACCCGCCCGGCATCGGTGAATTTGACGGCGTTGTCGATGAAGTTCGTCAATACCTGCCTGAGGCGCAGCGGGTCGGCGCGGAAACGCTCCGGCACGGCCGGATCGACATCCACGCTGCAATCGATCCCCTTGTCGACCGCACGTGCCTCGAGGCAGGTGCGGATGGGGGCAAGAAAGTCGTCGAGCGAGACATCCTGCATCGCGATGCGCAGGCGGCCATGCTCGAGTCGGGCGTGATCGAGCACGTCGTTCAGGATGTCCAGCAGCATGTCGGCCGTTTCGCCGATCGTTTCGGCGTAGACCCGCGGTTCGGGATCAAGATCGCGTTCGGCCAGCAACGCCGCGAGGCTGGTGATCGCGCCGAGCGAGGTGCGGATTTCGTGGCAGACGTTGGCGAGCAGATCGGATTGCGCCCGCGCACGCCGCTCGGCCTGCTCGCACGCCGCTTGCAGCCGTGCAACCTGCGGGTGCAGATCCGCGGCCGTGTTCAGCGGGGGATTGCTCCCCATCCCGGCGTCATCCGAAATCATGTGAGATGGTCGATCCTCGTGTTCGGTCTCTGCTGTCGAGGTGCAGAGCTACTGTCCGGATCGGCATTGCTGCCCCCTTTCAGCCGGCCCGGGGGCAATTCACCACAAGCCTCCTTAAAGTTCCGCTAAACGCGCAGTTGTATTTTTAGCCAGCCGGCGGAATTGCGTGGTCAGCCGCCAATCCGACCGCCTCGAGAACGCGCTGCCGCGTCCATCCAGCCTTTCGCAAGACGGCGAGGCTCGTGTCGCCGGCACTCTTGGCAAGCCTGCGGCCGGTCTCGTCGCGGATCAGGTCATGGTGGTGGTAGGCCGGCTCGGGCAGGTCGAGCAGAACCTGGAGCACGCGATGAATGTGAGTGGCGTGGAACAGGTCCTGGCCGCGCGTCACCAGCGAGACACCCTGCAGCGCGTCGTCGACGACCACGCTCAGGTGATAGCTGGTCCCGATGTCCTTGCGCGCAATCACGACGTCCCCCCATACGGTCGGATCGACCGGTATCTCGCCGTGTTCGCCGGCCGGGCCGCGGCCGTGTTCGACGAATGTCAAACGTCCGCCAGCCCTGTCCCTCGCCATCTCCCAGGCGCGCCGGCAGTCGAGACGCAGCGCATACGGTCGACCCTCTTCCATCAGCCGTCGGCGCTCCTCGGTCGTCAGCAGAGTGGAAAGGCTGGGATAAACGGGCACGCCCTCCGGATCCACGGAATGGCTCCCATGCGAGGCGACGGCGGCGGTGATTTCCTGGCGGGTCGCGAAGCAGGGATAGAGGACATCGAGCGACCGCAGACGGTCCAGTGCGGCGAAGTAGTCGTCGAAGTGGCGCGACTGGCGGCGCACCGGGCGTTCCCAGGTCAGGCCAAGCCAGCCGAGATCGTCGAAGATCTGCTCGACGTGCGCCTCGCGGCTGCGTAGGGTGTCGATGTCCTCTATCCGGAGCAGGAACCTCCCGCCCAACCGTTTCGCAAGCGACCACGTGAAGACCGCCGAATAGGCATGCCCCAGGTGCAGCGGGCCGTTGGGGCTCGGGGCGAAGCGCAGTACTGGGATTTCGGCCATAGCTCCCCTGTATCGTTCCGGTTTCGCCGTGGCGCCTGACGCCGTATGGAATAGGTGTGCGCGGCACGGCTTTGCAATGGGAGAATCGTGGCCATGGTCATACGGTCGATGCGCGATGTCGAGGAGGGGATCAGGGCGCTCTCCGCCATCGAGCCGCGGTTCGCCGAATGCGTCGCGGTGACCGGGCTGCCGCCGCTGCGGCGGGCGGAGGGCGGCTTCACCGGCCTGCTGCGGATCATGGTCGAGCAGCAGCTTTCCACCGCCAGCGCGGCGGCGATATGGCGGCGCATGCAGGAGTCGCTGGCACCGCTCACGCCCGAGTCGCTCGGCCGCCGCGGAGACGAGGCGCTGCGGGCCGCCGGCCTGTCGCGGCCGAAGATCGCCACCCTCCGCGCGCTGTGCGCGGCGGCGGCGGACGGGACGCTGGATTTCGACCTGCTCGATCGTGCGGGCGACGAGGAAGTCATGGAGCGGCTCACCACGATCCGCGGGATCGGGCCGTGGACGGCGGAGATCTACATGCTGAGCTGCCTCGGGCGGCGCGACGTGTGGCCGGCTGGCGATCTCGCCCTGCAGGTCGCGGTCGAACGCACGTTCGAACTCGAGGCGCGTCCCGACGCGAAGCGGATGCGCGAGATCGGCGAACCGTGGCGGCCGTGGCGGGCGGTGGCGGCGCGGGTGTTGTGGTCGTACTACCGGGCGCTGCGCACGAACCCGCGATGAATACCAGAATCCGGCGTGATGTGACGTCGCGCAGGGCGCGTTGTTTCACATTGCCGCCACACACTATATAGTATCCTGACAGTATCATTGGCCGGCGCTCCTGCGCCGGGCCGGTCCAGGAACATGGCGCGTGCTGACGAGTCCGACTTCACCTGAGAGTTGTCCGGCGCTGGTACTCAATGCCGACTACCGGCCGCTCAGCTACTATCCGCTTTCGCTGTGGTCGTGGCAGGAAGCGGTCAAGGCGGTGTTCCTCGACCGGGTCAACATCCTGTCGCATTACGACACCATCGTGCACAGCCCGTCGATCGACTTCAGGCTGCCGAGCGTCGTGTCGCTGAAGAGCTACGTCAAGCCGGCGCGCTACCCGGCGTTCACCCGCTTCAACGTCTTCCTGCGCGACAGGTTCGCCTGCCAGTACTGCGGCAGACGCGGCGATCTCACGTTCGATCATCTCGTGCCGCGTTCGCGGGGCGGCCGCACCACGTGGACCAACGTCGTTACCGCCTGCTCGTCCTGCAATCTCAAGAAGGGCGGCAAGCTGCCGGAGGAGGCGAACATGTTCCCCGCCCAGCATCCGGTGTGCCCGACGGTGTACGAACTGCACCAGAACGGCAGGCATTTCCCGCCGAACTACCTGCACGAAAGCTGGCAGGACTACCTCTACTGGGATACCGAACTGGAACCGTAAGCGGCTTCCCCGGGGCGCCATGACCGCCGGGAACATGCTGCCGGCTGCCGTGGGCCGGCGACTGCCCGACCCGCTAACGCGCGGGTGGGCCGGAACAGGGCGGTCGGCCTTGCATCCGTGCCGCGGGTTCCTATGATGCGGGCCCCGTAACATCATCACCGGCAGGATGGTCGATGGCAGATGCCGCCAGAATCGTGCCCTCGCTGTTGAGCGAGGCCGCACGCAACATCGCGCAGGGACGCCTTACCAAGGCCCGGCGGTTGTGCGAACGCGCCGTCGCGATGGATCGTGGCAATCCCGATGCGCACATGCTGCTGGGCGACGTGCTGGCGCGCCGCAGGGACCCGGCGGGAGCCGTCCGGTCGTATGCCAGGGCGCTCGAGATTGCGCCCCGGCATGTCGGGGCCCTGACCAACCTCGGCCTGCTGCACAGGGAGCAGGGCAACTTCGCGGCGGCCGTGGTTGCCCTGCGCAAGGCGCACGAGGTCGAGCCCGCATCCGATCAGCTCCTCTACAACCTGGCACGAACGTTGTTCGACGCCGGGCTGTTCGAGGATGCGGTGGCGCAATTCCGCCGGCTGGTCACCCGCAAGTCCGACATCGCGGAGTACTGGCTCAGCCTCGGCGGTGCGCTGGAGCAGGCGCGGCGGTTCGACGAGGCAATCGACAGTTATGCCAGGGCCATCGAGTTGAAGCCCGACTGGCCGCTGCCGCGCGTGCGCCTCGGCCGCACGCTGCAGATCGTCGGTGACCTCGACCGCGCCGTCGAGGTGCTGGACCAGGCCATTGCCATCGCGCCGCGCGATCCGCGCGCGAACTTCCTGCTCGCCGGCATGCCTTCGTCCGGCGAAGGGGAATGGATCGCGATCGAACGCATCCAGACGGCGTTCGAATACGGCGCCGATCCCGATGCGCAGGCGTATCTTCATTTCGCGGCGGGCAAGCTGTACGAGCGGCTCCGCGACTACAGCTCGGCATACCGGCACTACGCGGAGGGCAACCGGATCAGGAAGGCGAGCCTGACATTCGACCACGAGGAGCTCCGCCTTTGGGGCGACCGGCTGACCGAAGCCTTTTCGCCCGAGCTCTACGAAGGGCGGCCGGCGCGCGGCGACGCGACTGCGCAGCCGGTGTTCATCGTCGGGATGCTGGGCTCCGGCACCACGCTGGTCGAACAGATCTGTGCTGCCCATCCGGCGGTCGCGGGCGGCGGCGACATTTCGACGATGGGCGGCATCGAGCGCGAGATCTCGTTGGTCGACGCCAAGGGCGGACCCTTTACCGATGTCGTCGGCTCGCTCAGCGACGAGCGTATCGCCGAGCTTGCCCGGCGGTACCTCGACGCGCTGCCCGCGGCTGCCCGCGAGGCGCAACGGTTCACCGACAAGCTGGCCGCCAACTTCGCCCGTCTCGGCCTGATCGCGCTCCTGTTCCCCAATGCGCGGGTGATCGCCTGCCGGCGCCAGCCGCTGGCGACGGCAACCTCGATCCTGTTCGAGAACGTCGATGCCACGGCACCGTATGCATACGATGTCGACGACCTCGCGGCGCTGTACGCCTATCACGATCGGCTCATGGCGCACTGGCGCAAGGTGCTGCCGATCGCGCTCATGGAGGTCGACTACGAGGCTCTGGTGGCATCGCCGGAAGAGGAAATCCGCGCCATCATCTCGTTCCTCGACCTGCCGTGGGACGATGCCTGCCTCGGATTCCACGAGGTGCGGAACCCGGTGACGACCCCCGCGTACTACCGGGTCCGGCAACCGATCGACGACACCTCGGTCGGCCGCTGGCGGCTGTTCGAGAAGCATTTGGGGCCGCTCAAGGAGGCGCTCGCGCGCCACGGTGTCATCACGGTTCAATGATCCGATCGATGATGCCGTGAGGTGGAAGCCGCGTCTTGCGGTGGACAGTTCCGGAACGGATGCGCGGGTGGCGACGGCGGCCGCAAACTGGTAAGTTCACGGCACGAGAGGGTGGGGCAGCAAGCCAAGCGAGGAGGACTGATTCACATGGTCGAGAGGATCTTGCCACGATGTGCGGCGGCGGTTTTGCTGGCCTGCGCGGCGGTGGTCGGCAGCAGCGTCACCGCCTCGGCCCAGGATGAGCGCTGCCACCGCCACGCCGTGCGCTATGCCGACCGCCATGCCCCGCCTGCGGGCGATGTGCTCGGAGGTGCGATGAGCGGGGCGATCGGTGGCGCCATCGTTGGCGGTATCGTCGGCGGCGGCCGCGGGGCCGGTATCGGCGCCGCCGTCGGCAGCGGCGTCGGGGCGACAGCCGGCGCCGCGGGTCATTCGGCCCGCTGGCAGGCAGCCTATGACGATGCCTACTACGACTGCATGCAGCGCGGTGCCCCGGCCGCGGCACCGGTGCGCGCCAGCCGGGCGCCGGAACCGTGGACCGACGAATGGTTCGCCTACTGCGAGAGCAGGTACCGTTCGTTCGAGCCCGATACCGGACTCTACACCACCTATTCCGGCAGGAAGCGCTTCTGCCAGTGATCCGAGCGGTCGGGCCGGGGCGCGCCGCGTGCCCCGGTCTCACGCGCCGGTGGTCAGCACCACGAACAGATAGACGATTGTCGCTGCCCAGCCGACGGCAAACGCCACCGTGCGTGTACCCCATACCTGGGCGACAGCGGCAATCGGATGGGCGATCCGTGCAAGGAAGAAGATCACTGCGCAGGCATGGGTCACGGCGGTGTGCACGCCGACGAATTCCCCGGCAACCACCACCGCAGCGAACGGAACCAGGTTCTCCACCAGATTGTAGTGGGCGGCCTTCAGCCGGTGCGCCCAGTCGGGCATGTCCTGCGATACCCGGTACCCGAGCGCGGTGGACACACCGACACGGTTGAGGTGGGCGAGAATGTAGGGCACCCAGATCACCAGCTGGAGAAGCCCGACGTAGAGCAGGTAGCGCAACTCGGTCGACAGTGACTGCATCGCGTTCCTCCCTCCCAAGGCGAATCATCGCCTACGGCACGATTGTACCGGACAAGGACGGCTGGCGGCCCTGTCTCGATTCAACCGGGGAATGTTCGGTGTTGCAGGCGGTTTTCCCGGGAACTTGCCGACAAGAGTTCCGCTGATCACGGACTCTTGTTCTGGAGCGGGAGTTCGCGATGGCGGGAGGAGGTAGACGGCACGGGTGCAACGGTGGCGCTGCACCCGGTGTGCGATGCTACGGCCAGGCGCGTCAGGTCTTGCCGTCGCCGTAGCGGATGCCGGTGATTTCGTAGGACTTTCCGCCGCCCGGGGTCGACACCTCCACCACGTCGCCGACCCGCTTGCCGATCAGGGCGCGGGCGATCGGCGAGTTGATGGACAGCTTGCCTTCCTTCACGTCCGCCTCGAACTCGCCGACGATGCGGTAGACCGATTCCTGCTCGGTGTCCTCGTCGACCAGCGTCACCAGCGCCCCGAACTTTACGGTATCTCCGGACAGCTTCGAGACGTCGATGATCTCGGCCCGGCTCAGCCGGTCCTCGAGTTCGGCAACCCGCGCCTCGGTCATGCCCTGCTGTTCCTTGGCGGCATGATACTCGGCGTTCTCAGACAGGTCGCCATGGGAACGCGCCTCTTCGATTGCCCGAATGATGCGCGGCCGTTCGACGGTCTTGAGGTGCCTGATCTCCGACATCAAGGCGGCGTGGCCCTCGGGCGTCATGGGAATCTTGTCCATCTCTGAACCGTCCGTCAATTCTTACGGCCCCGGCGCGGCACCCTTGCCGCCCGGCGCGTGGGTCTCACCATCATGTCAACGAGGATCTACGGGTCTCCAGCACCAGCGCAATCGAGGCAGAATCCCTCTACGAGCGGTGGGCTCGAGCCACCTTGCAGGGGCCAAGGTAGTCCTGCAGCGGGGCAACTTCAAGACATTCCGCCCCGCAGGCAGCTATCGCCTCAGCCACCGCGACCGCGCCCGCGATCGTCGTACAGTACGGAATTCTATGCTCCAAGGCTGTGCGCCGCAATGATCTGCTGTCATTCGCCGCCTGCGCGCCCTCGATGGTGTTGAAGACGAGATCGACCTCTCGGTTCTTCATCGCATCGACGACGTGGGGGCGACCCTCGAGCACCTTGTTGATCCGGGTGCAGATCACGCCATTGGCAGCAAGGAACCGCTGGGTGCCGCCGGTGGCGAGGATCCGGAAACCGCAGTCCGCGAGGAGCCGGACCGCGGGCAGGATCCGTACCTTGTCGGCGTCCTTCACCGATACGAAGGCGGTGCCGCGGGCCGGGAGTGCGCCGCCTGCGCCAACCTGGCTCTTTGCGAATGCCAGCGCGAAACTGGAGGCGAGCCCCATGACCTCGCCGGTCGATCGCATCTCGGGGCCCAGCAGCGGGTCGACTCCCGGGAAGCGGGCAAACGGAAACACCGCCTCCTTGACGGCGCAGAGGCCGGGCTGCGGCCGGTGCTCGGGAAACGTCGCCAGCCGCTCGCCTGCCATCAGGCGGGCGGCGATCCGCGCGATCGGCACTCCGGTCGCCTTGGCGACGAATGGTACCGTGCGGCTTGCACGGGGATTCGTTTCCAGCACGAAGATCCGGCCGTCCTGGACCGCGAACTGGACGTTCATCAGGCCGACCACGCCAAGGGCAAGCCCGAGCGCCCTCGTCTGCTCCTCGATCGCGGCGAGGCAGTCCGCACCCAGGGAATGCGGCGGCAGTGCGCAGGCGCTGTCGCCCGAATGCACCCCGGCTTCCTCGATGTGCTCCATTATCGCGCAGACGCGAACCTCCTCGCCGTCACACAGTGCATCGACATCGACTTCGGTCGCGTCCGACAGGTAGCGGTCGATCAGCACCGGAGCGGTGCCGGAAACCTCGATTGCCCGCGCCATGTAGCCTCTGAGTGCCGCCGCATCGTGAACGATCTCCATGGCGCGCCCGCCGAGCACATAGGACGGGCGGATGACCACCGGGTATCCGACGTTGGCGGCGATCGTCAGCGCTTCGTCGGTGTTGGCGGCCATGCCGTTGGGCGGCTGCCGCAGCCCCAGCCGGCGGATCAGGGCGGTGAAGCGGTCGCGGTCCTCGGCAAGGTCGATGGCGTCGGGACTGGTGCCGAGAATTGGCACCTCCGCGGCCTCCAGTGCCGCAGCCAGCTTCAGTGGTGTCTGGCCGCCGAACTGCACGATCACCCCGAGGAGTTCGCCGCGGCTGCGCTCGACCTCGAGGATTTCCAGGACATCCTCGGCGGTGAGCGGCTCGAAGTAGAGACGATCCGAGGTATCGTAGTCGGTCGACACCGTTTCCGGGTTGCAGTTGACCATGATCGATTCGATACCCGCATCGCCGAGCGCGAAGGCGGCATGGCAGCAGCAGTAGTCGAACTCTATGCCCTGGCCGATCCTGTTCGGTCCGCCGCCGAGGATGACGACCTTCCGGCGGTCCGACGGCCGCGCCTCGTCACTGTCGCACTCCGTCATGGGCGCTTCGTAGGTCGCGTACATGTAGGCGGTGGGCGATTCGAACTCGGCCGCGCAGGTGTCGATGCGCCGGTACGTCGGGCGGACGCCGAGTTTCCGCCGGCGGCGGGTGACCGTGCTCTCCGGCACCCCCGCCAGCGCCGCAAGCCGGGCGTCGGCGAATCCCATCGCCTTGAGCATCCGCATGGTTTCGGCATCGTCTGGCAGGCCGCGCTCGCGCACCCTGGCTTCCATGTCGACGATCTCGGCGATCTGTTCCAGGAACCACGGGTCGATGCGCGTGCAGGCATGGATCAGGTCGTGGCCGACGTCGAGCCGCATCGCCTGGGCGACGGTGAGCAGCATGTCCGGCGCCGGTGTCGACAAGGCAGCGCGAATGGCATCGATGTCGTCGCCTTGGCCGAGGCCCGGGATCGCCACCTCGTCGAGACCCGCAAGTCCGGTCTCCATCGATCGCAGCGCCTTCTGCAGCGATTCCTGGAACGTTCGGCCAATGGCCATTGCCTCGCCGACCGACTTCATCGCCGTGGTCAGGGTCGGCTCGGCGCCTGGAAACTTCTCGAACGCGAAGCGCGGTATCTTGGTGACCACGTAGTCGATCGCCGGCTCGAACGAGGCCGGGGTGGCGCCGGCCGTGATCTCGTTGTCGAGTTCGTCTAGGGTGTATCCGACGGCCAGCTTTGCGGCGACCTTGGCGATCGGGAAGCCGGTCGCCTTCGACGCCAGCGCCGACGATCGCGACACCCGCGGGTTCATCTCGATCACGACCATCCTGCCGTCGGCCGGGTTGATGGCGAACTGCACGTTGGAGCCGCCGGTCTCCACCCCGATCTCGCGCAGCACCGCCATCGCGGCGTCGCGCATGACCTGGTATTCCTTGTCGGTGAGGGTGAGTGCGGGCGCGACCGTGACGGAATCGCCGGTGTGCACGCCCATGGGGTCGATGTTCTCGATGGAGCAGACGATGATGCAGTTGTCGTTGCGATCGCGCACGACCTCCATCTCGTACTCCTTCCAGCCGAGGACCGACTCCTCGATCAGGACTTCCCGGGTCGGCGAGGCATCGAGCCCGCGGCCGACGACCTCCATGTATTCCTCGCGGTTGAAGGCAACGCCGCCGCCGGTGCCGCCGAGCGTGAACGAGGGGCGGATGATCGCCGGCAGGCCGACGTGGTCGAGGGCGGCCTCGGCCTCGCGGTCGTCGTGGGCCAGCATGGCGCGCGGGGTGGCAAGGCCGATCCGCGCCATCGCGTCGCGGAAGAGCTCGCGATCCTCGGCCATGTCGATGGCTTCGCCGGTGGCGCCGATCATCTCCACCCCGAAGCGGTCGAGGATTCCGTCCCGGCGCAGCGAAAGCGCGGTGTTGAGCGCCGTCTGGCCGCCCATCGTCGGCAACAGCGCGTCGGGGCGCTCGCGCTCGATGATCCTTGCCACCACGTCGGGCGTGATCGGCTCGATGTAGGTTGCGTCGGCGAGTTCCGGGTCGGTCATGATGGTGGCCGGGTTGGAGTTCACCAGCACGATGCGGTAGCCCTCCGCCTTCAGCGCCCCGCACGCCTGGGTCCCGGAATAATCGAACTCGCACCCCTGGCCGATCACGATCGGTCCGGCCCCGATGATCAGGATGGACGAGATGTCGGTTCGTTTGGGCATGGCGGCGGCTGACAGGTCGCCGTGCTGCCTACAGCAATCTTGGCGCGCATGCCACGAAAAATGCAATCGCCGCCACGATGATCACGTGACCGGCTGCGCCATCGAAGGTGGCGAAAAGGTTTGACGCGGGATCCGCTGGTCGAAACCGGCACCGGAGAGGGGGGCGGATGGCGATGCCGGTTCCGAGGCGGACCCCGCGTCGAACGCGCGAGGGGTCGTCATGGGAGAGGGCTAGAAGTTATCTCCGTCGATGAGCCCTGCACGTGTCTTCAGGTGAGGGGACGCGTCCGCCACGATGGCGATCGCGTCGGTGCGCGGCTGATGGGCGACGTTTGCCGCCAGCATCATCACGAAGCCGGTCAGCACCATGACGGCGAGGCCCACGGTTTCGAAACCCCTGTCCGTCGATCGTTCTTTCGGCTCCATTGCGCTGCCCTCGAATATCGATGCGGCAGACAATCGCCGATCGTGCCCGAACCGTCCCTGAACGGCGCGTTCATCTGCCGTTCATCTTCAAGCCTGCCCTCGCGAGAGGCGGCAACGGCGGCTTGAGCCGTGCGGCGCCGCGGTGCATGATCGGCTGGGTTGTCACATTTCGCGGATTGGATGTGCATGACGAATGTCCCGGAGCAACGCCTGTCGGGTGCGCTGGCGCGGCGCATCGATGCGCGCGGGCCGATCGGTGTCGGCCTTGTCGGTGCCGGCAAGTTCGGCTCGATGTTTCTCAGCCAGGTGCCGACCTCGCCCCACGTTGCCGCTACCGCGATCGCCGACCTCGACCCGGAGCGTGCCCGTGGCGCCTGCAGGGCGGTCGGCTGGGACGAGGCGAGGATCGAGGCAACGGCCTTTACCGACGACGCGGGAGCGCTTTTTGCCCGCGACGACGTGGAGGTGGTCGTCGAGGCGACCGGCGATCCGCAGGCAGGCATCGCCCATGCGCTGTCCGCCATCGACAACGGCAAGCACGTGGTGATGGTCAACGTCGAGGCTGACGTGCTGGCCGGGCCGGTGATTGCCGCCCGTGCCGCGGGCGCAGGTCTGGTCTACTCCATGGCCTACGGCGACCAGCCCGCGCTCATTGCCGAACTGGTCACCTGGGCGCGGACCTGCGGGCTGTCGGTAATCGCGGCCGGCAAGGGCACGAAGTACCTGCCCGCCTATCACGCCTCGACGCCGCAGACGGTGTGGGAGCATTACGGCATCAGCCCGGACGAGGCGGCGCGCGCGGGCATGAACGCCCAGATGTTCAACAGCTTTCTCGACGGTACCAAATCGTCGATCGAGATGGCCGCGGTGGCGAACGCGTGCGGCCTGGAGGTGCCGGCCGACGGGCTCCTGTTCCCGCCGTGCGGCGCCGGCCGGCTTGCCGATGTCCTGCGGCCGCAGGCCGATGGCGGGGTGCTGGAAGGCAAGGGCATGGTCGAGGTGGTCTCGAGCCTCGAACGCGACGGCAGCGCGGTCGCCGATGATCTGCGATGGGGCGTCTACGTGGTCTTCGAGGCGCCCAACGCCTATACCGCCGATTGCTTTGCGCAATACGGCGTCAGGACCGATGGCAGTGGCCGCTACGCGGCGCTTCACCGGCCGTACCACCTGATCGGTCTCGAGTTGAACGTCTCGGTCGTGAAGGCGGCAGTGTACGGCGAGGCTACCGGCACGTGCACGGAATGGCGCGGCGACGTGGTCGCGGTCGCAAAGCGTGACCTCGAACCGGGAGAGCGGCTGGATGGCGAGGGCGGCTACACGGTGTGGGGAAAGCTGGTCCCGGCTGCCGCCAGCCTTGCCACCGGCGCGTTGCCGATCGGGCTCGCGCACGGGCCCGCGGTGCGCCGCAGGATTCGCGCCGGCGAGATCGTGCGGCGGGACGATGTCGGCGGCCTCGCCGATTCCGTTGCGAATGCGGCTCGCGCCGAGCTGGAAAGCCGGTTCGGCGGCGCCGCGCCGCAAGCGGCGCGTGCCACCGCCGCGGGGCAATGACCGGCAGCAGGCGACCGCACCTGTTCGCGGCCTCGCTCGCCGCTGCCGATCCTGTCATCCACGCCGCGCTGAGCCGCGACCTGAACCGCCAGCAATCGCAGATCGAACTGATCGCGTCGGAGAACACGGTAAGTCTCGCCGTCCTCGAGGCGCTCGGTGCGACCATCGTCAACAAGACGTTGGAGGGTTACCCCGGAGCCCGGTTCCACGGCGGCGGTGATTTCGCCGACATCGCCGAACGCGAAGCCATCGACCGGGCCCGGCGGCTGTTCGGGGCCGCATACGTCAACGTGCAGCCGCATTCCGGTACCCAGGCGAACCAGGCCGCGTTCTTCGCCTGCGTGAACCCCGGCGAAACGGTCCTGTCGATGGCGCTGGCCGCCGGCGGCCACCTGAGCCATGGCGCAACGCCGAACGTATCCGGGCGCTGGTTCAATGCCGTTGCCTACGGGGTCGATCCCCAGACCGGGCTCATTGACTACGACGAAGCGGCGCGTCTCGCCGAACAGCATCGCCCGAAACTCGTGATTGCCGGTGGATCCGCCTATCCGCGGATCATCGACTTCGTCCGGCTGCGGGACATTGCCAATTCGGTGGGCGCGCTCTTCCTCGTCGACATGGCACATGTGGCGGGGCTGGTCGCGGCAGGCTGCCATCCCAATCCGGTGGACTGCGCCGATATCGTCACCTGCACGACGACCAAGACGTTGCGCGGGCCGCGCGGCGGGCTCATCCTTTCGCGGCGCGACGACCTCGCGCGGCGGCTCGATGCAGCCGTATTCCCCGGCGTGCAGGGCAGCATCCATACCCAGGTCATCGCGGCCAAGGCGGTCTGCCTGGGCGAGGCGCTGCAGCCGGAATTCGCTGACTACGGAGCCCAGGTCGTCGCCAACGCCCGGGCTCTTGCGGCGGCGCTGATGGAGCGGGGCTTCCCGGTGCAGACCGGGGGTACGGATACCCATCTCGTCCTTGTCGACACGAGCCGGGTCGGGCTGACCGGCGACGCGGCCGAGAAGCGGCTCGGCGCCGCCGGCATCACCTGCAACCGCAATCCACTGCCGGGCGACCCGCCGGCGCCAGCGCGGTGGCGCGGTATCCGGCTCGGGACCGCCGCCGGAACGACGCGTGGCTTCGATGCCGGCGATTTCGACCGGATCGGCCACGCCATTGCCGACCTGCTGAGCTCGGCTCCCGGGGATGGCGCAACGCTTGCGGAGGTACGTTCGCTCGTCGGCGGACTGTGCGAACGCCGCCCGCTCTACGCCCGGCCGTTCTGATACGCCGCACCGGTGCCCCCAAATTTCCCGGATTGTGGCACAATTCTGCAACACTCCCCGGCTAGACGCAGGAATCTCAGCTGGTTTGTTGGTCGTATCGAGGGGAAGCGCCATGGGGGTCGACCGGCGCCGGGCAGGAACTCCGCAGCCCAGGCGCATGAGCCGTTTCGAACAGGATGCACGTATGATCCTGCGCAATCACGCGCAGCGCCTAGAGCATCACCGGCGCTCGGTTTCCCTGTTCTATCTTCTGTTCGGCCTGGTCGTCGGCTTCGTGCTCGGGCTGGTCAGCCTGCAAGCGGCCCGCGCCGATGTTGCGGTAGCGGTCGGGATGCCTGCGGCGGTGGCGCTGTCCGACCGGCCGGAAGGGCCGGTTTCCGTCGCGGAGCCGTCAGCTGAGTAGCAGCCCGGCCAGAACGAAAAGGACGATACCCACGACCGGCACGAGCCACGGATACTTCGTCCACATGGACAACGGCGCCTCCGGTGCACGTCCTTTGAGGGATCGCGAACCACGTTAGCCGCCGCTGCCGGCAGGGGACATTGGGCTTTCCGCCTACCACTTTGGTCTATGGTCGGATCCCCGGCGGTCAGGTCACCGTGACCGACACGCTGCCCAGCCGGTCGAACGACACCGCGATCCGGCATGGCCGGTCGGGATACCAGGGCGATACCACGCTCCCGAGGGAGACAAGGTCGCCGGCCTGCAGCGGGGTGCCGCGTGCGGCGCGGTGGTCGGCGAGCCATGCCAGCGCGTTCAGCGGGTGACCGAGGATGGCGGTCGCCGGGGCGGTGGCGACGGTGTCGCCGTCGACGACGATGCGGCCGTCCAGATCATCAAGCCCTTCTGCCACCTCGTCGAACGGATGCTCGTCGCCGATCACGCATCCGGCGGAGAAGACATCGTCGGCAATGAGGCTGGGCGTGCCCGCCCCGGCAGCGAACCGGTGTTCGATGAGTTCCATGGAGGCCATCGCGGTAGCGATCGCAGGCGCCACGCTGTCGCGGTCGTGGCCGCCAGGGCGTGCCGGCAGCCCGGCGCCCAGCCGCACCGCGATCTCGCATTCCACCCCGAGGCGGAGATAGACGGAGCGGTCGAGGTCGGCGTGGCCGGTGTGCAGCGTGGCCTCGTACAGAGTGCCGGCAGCGGGATGGTCGATGCCCAGGAAGTCCTGTGTCGGCTTCGCCGTCGCGCCGATCTTCCATCCGGCCTGCCGCCCGAGCCCGCGCGCGGCCAGCAACGCACGGGTTGCGTCCTGCACGGCGTAGGCGGCATCGATCGTCGCCGGGCGGCAGTCCGGCGGCAGTTCGTCGAGTGGCGCCGCCATTGCCTCGGCACGCACCCTCAGATCGGCCAGAATCTCTGCCGCCATGCCAACTTTTCCGGCATCCATGTCCCCTGTCTCCGTTCCCCGTCGCCGCGTCGCCGCCACCATACCGGCCGTCGCCCGCCGCTGCCAGATGTACCGCCCGGCGACGGAAATCCGCCGCCGCCGCGTTCAATGACCAGGCATCAGGCGGAACACTCGCCGGCGCAATGCGTTGGTCCGCCAGAAATGGAGATGGGGGTTCGAAATTGTCAGCAAGAGGTTTGAACCCATGCGAATGAAAGCACTTCTTGCCGCCGGCGTCGTCGCCGTCGGCATGAGCGTGCCGGGCGTGACGCAGGCGCAGGAGGTGGCTCAGGTCACCGTGGACCTGAATCTGCGTGTCGGCGCAGGCACGGACTACGGCATCATCACCACAATTCCGAGCGGCGTCGCGGTGACGGTGTACGGCTGCACGTCCGGCTACAGCTGGTGTGACGTCGAATGGGACGGCTACCGCGGCTGGGTCTACTCCCGGTATCTCGCCGGGACGGTCGGCGGCGAGGTCGTCTACTGGACCACCTATGCCCCGCGCATCGGCATTCCGGTCATCAGCTTCTCGTTCGTGGACTACCACGACCGCTGGTACCGCGGCCGGCCGTGGCACCGCCACCGCCATTGGCGCGGGCACTGGCGCGATCGTCGCGAGGTTCGCCGGGAAATCCGCAGGGACCGTCGTGAAGCTCGTCGTGACCGTCGCCAGGACCGTCGCGCCGAACGCCGCGAGACTCGTCGGGAAACGCGTCGCGACCGGCGCCAGGACCGGCGGGCGGAGCGCCGGCAGGAACGCCGAGCCGAGACCCGGCAGCAGCGGCGTCGTGACGCGCGGCAGCAGCGGGCCCAGCGTCAGCAGCGCGCACAGCGGCCGCGGGCGCAGCGCCAGCAGCGCGCCCAGCGCCAGCAGCGGGCCCAGCGCCAGCAGCGGGCCCAGCGCAGCAACCGCAGCGCCCAGCGCGCCCAGCGCGGCGGACAGCGCGCCGCCCGTAGCGGCGGTGGCCAGCGGGCGGCTCGCGGTGGTGGCGGACGCGGCGAGCGCCGCGGCGGCTGACACCGCAACGCACCCGGCCGGGCTGGCCGGTGAACACAGGCGGGAGGCCGGGTTTCAGACCCGGCCTTCCTGCTTTGTGACCGCCGGGCGGGCGCCTATATTGTCGGCATGGCAGAACGCGGATTCTCCGAAGCGCCGTTGAAGCCCATCGCAGGCTATCCGGACATCCCGGTTCGCGGCGACATGACAGCGCGCGCTTACGGCGGCACGCTGCGCCCGCTGCTGCCCGAGGTCGACTTCGTCCCGCACCGGCCGCCGCGGCCCGACAAGTCGGAAGGCGGCCGCCGCTTTCACCTGGTGTCGGAGTTCGAGCCGGCCGGCGATCAGCCGCAGGCGATCGCCGAACTCGTCGAAGGCGTGAACCGGAACGAGCGCGACCAGGTCCTGCTCGGCGTCACCGGTTCCGGCAAGACCTACACCATGGCCAAGGTGATCGAGGCGGTGCAGCGGCCGGCGCTCATCCTCGCGCCGAACAAGACGCTGGCGGCGCAGCTGTACGGAGAGTTCCGCTCGTTCTTCCCGGAGAACGCGGTCGAGTATTTCGTCTCCTACTACGACTACTACCAGCCGGAGGCCTACATCCCGCGGACCGACACCTACATCGAGAAGGATTCGTCGATCAACGAGCAGATCGACCGCATGCGGCATGCCGCCACGCGCGCCCTGCTCGAACGCGACGACGTCATCATCGTCGCCTCGGTGTCGTGCATCTATGGTATCGGCTCGGTCGAGACCTACTCGGCGATGACGCTGCCGATCGAGCGCGGGCAGCGGATCCGGCGCGACGAGCTGCTTGCCGACCTGGTGGCGCTGCAGTACCGACGCAACGACCAGGCGTTCGTGCGCGGCACCTTCCGTGCTCGGGGCGACACGATCGAGATCTTCCCGGCCCACCTGGAGGACCGCGCCTGGCGCATCGGCCTGTTCGGCGACGAGGTCGAATCGATCACCGAGTTCGATCCGCTCACCGGGCACAAGTCCGACGAGCTGAAGGCGATCAAGGTCTACGCCAACTCCCACTACGTCACCCCCAAGCCGACGCTCGCCCAGGCCATCCGCCTCATCAAGCAGGACCTGCGGGCGCGTCTTGACGAGCTGAACCGCGCCGGCCGCCTGCTCGAGGCGCAGCGGCTCGAGCAGCGCACCACGTTCGACATCGAGATGATGGAGGCGACCGGCTCGTGCGCCGGCATCGAGAACTATTCGCGGTACCTTACCGGGCGCCGGCCGGGCGAGCCGCCGCCGACGCTGTTCGAGTATCTTCCCGACGAGGCGATCGTGTTCATCGACGAGAGCCATGTCACGGTGCCGCAGCTCGGCGGCATGTTCCGCGGTGACTACAACCGCAAGGCAACGCTTGCCGAGCACGGATTCCGGCTGCCGTCGTGCATCGACAACCGGCCGCTGCGGTTCGAGGAGTGGGACGCGATGCGGCCGCAGACGGTATTCGTCTCCGCAACCCCGGGGTCGTGGGAGATGCAGCGTACCGGCGGCGTGTTCGTCGAGCAGGTGATCCGGCCGACCGGCCTCATCGATCCGGAGACGATCGTCCGCCCCGCCACCAACCAGGTCGACGACCTCATCGACGAGTGCCGCCAGGTCACGGCCCGCGGCCAGCGGGTGCTCGTCACCGTGCTCACCAAGCGCATGGCCGAGGACCTGACCGAGTACATGCACGAGCAGGGGATCCGGGTGCGCTACATGCACTCCGACATCGACACCCTGGAGCGCATCGAGATCATCCGCGACCTCAGGCTGGGCGCGTTCGACGTGCTGATCGGCATCAACCTGCTGCGCGAGGGCCTCGACATTCCCGAATGCGCGCTGGTCGCCATCCTCGACGCCGACAAGGAGGGCTTCCTGCGGTCGGAGACCTCGCTTATCCAGACCATCGGCCGCGCCGCGCGCAACGTCGACGGTCGGGTCATCCTCTATGCCGACACCATCACCGGGTCGATGGAACGGGCGATCGCGGAGACGGAGCGACGCCGCGAGAAGCAGCGCCGGTACAACGCCGAGCACGGGATCACGCCGGAATCGGTGCGCAAGAACATCGCCGACATCCTCGAGTCGGTCTACGAGCGCGACCACGTGCGCGTCGATGCGGGGCTGGCCGAGGAAGGCACCCTGATCGGCCACAACCTCGAAGCCGTGATCGCCGATCTGGAGAAGCGCATGCGCGACGCCGCGGCCGACCTGGAGTTCGAGGAGGCCGCGCGCCTGCGCGACGAGATCAAGCGGCTGCGCGAAACCGAGCTCGTGGTGCGCGACGACCCGCTGGCCCGCCAGTCGGCGCTTCAGCCGGCGTCCGGGGATGGCGGCGGCGGCCGGGGCAGGGCAAAGGGCGGCTCGTCGCGGGTTCGCAGGAACACGCTCGACGAGATGACCGTCGGCCGCACCGAGGTGCCCTACCGTCCGGAGACCGGCGGCAGGAGCCGCTCCCGCGGCGGCAGGCCTGGAACCCGGACCATCAAGGGCAAGGCGCGGTAGGCGCACCCAGCAGCAACTTGACGTCTCTACAACGGCACTGGAGAATGCCGCCTACGGATCATTTCTCACCCGTCCATAGCGCCAGACAAGGTGGTTGCAATTCGCCCGGCCCCGGATTCGGGGTCTTGCCGTCACAGGTCGCGGACCACACCCGCTGGATTGGGGATGTATCAGGTTGCGAGGGCGAGTAGGTTGTGAAGCTCGGATTTGAAGAAGCACCGTCTTCGTACATCAGCGGTTCACAACGCGCACGAGCTTGGACGGAGTCCTAGCTTGGAAGTTGGGGATACTGCCCCAATTGCGGAAACTCGGGGCTGGATAAATTTCCGAATA
>Ga0079224_100002399_pt1 | contig 22703 bp, 18 predicted proteins | sample Stecom2015_FD_80414 | JGI IMG/M metagenome (GOLD analysis project Ga0079224, IMG submission 80414) | Agricultural soil microbial communities from Utah to study Nitrogen management - Steer compost 2015 | ecosystem: Environmental > Terrestrial > Soil > Agricultural land | place: USA: Utah...
ATCTCCTCCTTCTCCAGCCGCGGGTACTCCGGCGTGGACGGCACCACCATCAAGCCGGACATCGCCGCCCCGGGCCAGAGCGTGCGGAGCGCGGTGCCGACCAACTCGTACGCCAGCTACAGCGGTACCTCGATGGCGGCCCCGCACGTCTCCGGCGTGGTGGCCCTGATCTGGTCGGCCGCACCGGACTACCGGGGCAACATCGCAGGCACCATCGATGTGCTGGACACCACCGCTCGGGACATGAACAACACCAGCTGTGGTGGTACGCCGGAGAACAACAACGTCTGGGGTGAGGGCCGGATCGACGCCCTGGCCGCGGTGCTCGCCGCCACCGGTGGCACCCCGCCGCCGCCTCCGCCGCCTCCGCCGCCGCCGGGGCTGAAGGCGGACTTCACCCACAGCTGCACCTCGCTGCTCTTCTTCCTCTACTGCAGCTTCGACGCGAGCTCGTCCACCGGGAACATCACCTCCTACAGCTGGAACTTCGGCGACGGAGGCACTGGCAGCGGGGTGACGGTCAGCTACCTGTACCTCATCGGTAACTACAACGTCACCCTGACGGTCAGCGGTCCCGACGGCAGCGACTCGGTCACCAAGTCGGTGCCGTAGCAGCAGCTGCATAACCCACTGATCCGCGGCTAGTCCGTGGAGCAGTACCCACCCGGCGGGTCGGGCGCCCTCCGCCAGCGCCCGACCCGCCACTTCATGCGAGCGGGTTGCCGGGTATCGGCGTAGGGAGCATTTCTGCCCGTCACGGTGCGGGCGGTCAGCTTTGATCGCCGAGACTGACGGCGATCTGCCCGGTGGCCAACGCCCGCCGGGACGGCAGGCCGAGCTTGCGGAGCGCCCGCGCCACATGCGCCTCCACGGTGCGGGGGGACAGGAACAGCGCCTCCGCCACCTCGCGATTGGTCAGGCCGGTCCGGACCAGTCGGACCACCTCTCGCTCCCGAGGGGACAGTTGGCCGCCGTAACCGCGCCGCCCGCGCCGATGCGGTACTCGGCCTCCCAGGCTGCGCAGCAGGTGCCGAGCGCGCGCACCGTCGAAAGTCGCCCCGAGGGTGGCGTACCGGTGGGCCACGTCGGTCAGGACCCCGGTGGCGTCCTGCCCCGCCGCCACCAGGCACCGGCCGTGCGCCTCCCAGGCCTGAGCCGCCGCGTACGGGTGCGGGAGCGCCTCATACGCCCGGGCGGCTTCGGCGTGCCCCGCGGCGGCCGCGGCCAGTGCCCCCTTGGCTTCGGCCACCAGCGCCCGGCCCGCCAGGAGCGCCGCCGCCGCCAACGGACTGTCGCGACCGACCAGCCCCCGGGCGGCCTCGTCCAGCACCGCCTCGGCGGCGGCGACGCCGCCGCCGGTGTGCCCAGGGGAGCGGCCCAGCACCGCTACCGCGATCGGTAGCAGCTCCGCGGCCCAGCACCACACTCCCTTGCCTCGAATCAGCGTGAGCCCCTCGGTGACCTGCCGCTCGGCGGCGGCCAGGTCCCCGCTGGCGGCCGCCAGCCGCGCCAGGCCCGCGCGCGCCGCCACCGCCACCGGCACCGATCCCCCCACCGTCGACAAGTGGTCGGCCGCCTCCCGGGAACGGCCGGTGGCCAGCGCCAACAGGCCGAGCACCAGCTTCGCCTCGGCCACCACCGACGCCACTTGCGAGTGTTCGTCGGTGACCTGCTCAGCTCGGGTGACCAGGCCCTCCCAGTTGCCGACCGCATAGTCGTAGAGCAGGGTGGTGCCGGCCAGCGCGCAGGACAGGTAGCTACCGGCCGGATTGTCGATCATGGTGGGGGCGGTCCGCAGCAACTGCTCCGCCTGCCGATACCGACCGGTACCCACCGCCGACCAGGCGGCGTTGACCGCCATCCGGGGGTCGCCCGCCTCGGTCACGCCCGCGAGGGAACCGTCGGGTCCGACCCGCCGCCAACTGTCGGCGTCGGCGGTGCACAGCAGCGCGGTGGCGAGGTTGACCCGTACCACCGCCCGCAGTTCTGCGTCCCCGGAGCGCTGCGCGGTCTGCTCCGCTCGCGCCAGCCAACTCAAGTGTTCGTCCAGGTGGTGGCCGTCGGTCAGGTAGGGCGCTCCCAGACTGGCCATGGCGCGCGCGGCCGGTCCGGGGCGCTGCGCCAACTCGGTCACCGCCTGGGTCAGCTCCTGCCAGCCCTGCTCGGCCTGCTGGGACTGGTTACGCAGCAGCAGCCCCAGGCACAGTCGCAGCTCACCACGGGCCTCCACCGGCAGCTCGGCCTCGGCCAGGGTGTCCTGGAGCAGGGTGAGCGCGGCGCAGTGGCTCAGCCCGTCCAGCGCCGCCCGCCCCAGTTTGATGGCGATCCGGACCCGGGTGGAGGTGGTGGCGCCGGGGCGGGCCACCACCTGCCGCAGGAGTCGGGTAGCGGTTTCGTGGTCCCCCAGCGCCAGCGCCTGGTCGGCGGCGGCCTCGGCGTACCGTTGCCACTGGTCGATCAGGCCCCCGGCCCGGCTGTGGTGGGCGAGCCGGGCCAACGGCGGCGGAGACCCCAGGGTGGCCAGTACGCGCACCGCCCGGCGGTGGAGGGCCCGCCGGACCGGCTCGGACAGGGAATCGTGGATCGCCTGCTGCGCCAGGGGGTGGCGGAATCCGTACTGGTTCTCACCGACCGGCTGGAGCAGCCCGCGATCGATCAGCTCCGCGAGCGCGGTAGTGCAGTCTAGTTCGGACAGACCGGCCAGTCGTGACAGGACCGGTTCGGTGGCGGGGTGGTTGAGGACGGTGGCGGCGTGCAGGAGCCGGACCGCGGCGCCGCTCAGGCGCCGGACCCGGTCGAGTAGCGCGTCCCGCAGCGTGGCCGGTACCGCCCGCGGGCCCTCGGTGGGGAGGTCGTCCAGGAGGGGGCCGGAATCGGTGCCGGAGTGTCGATCCCACAGCAGGCCGAGGACCTCCTCTACCGCCAGGGGGATCCCCAGGGTGCGTTCGTACAGTTTGCGGCTGAACCGCTCCGGCACTGGTCGGCGATGGACCGCGGCCACCAGCGCGGCCACCTCGGTGGCGGTCAGGGGCGGGAGTGCGAGCCGGAGCTGCTCCGCCCGCCCGGCCGGTGACGCCGGGCTGGTGGTGCGGGGGTTGGCGAGGTCCTCCCGGCGATAGGTGAGCACCAGACTCAGCTCCGGGGGTGGGCGGTCGGTGAGGAAGCGGATGAGTTCCTCTGTCCCCGGATCGATCCAGTGCAGATCCTCCAGGACCAGCACGGTCGGCCCAAGGCACGCCAGCAGTTCCCGGATGCCCCGGAACAGCCGGTGTCGCTCCTGTCGGCGGTGTTCGAGCGGGGGCAACGGTGCCGGCAGTCGGTCCGCCAGCTCCGGCAGCAGCGGCCGCAGGGCGGCGGTCACCGCCGGCAGGCCGGTGGTCGGCAGCCAGCGCCCCGCCCCGGTGAGCGCATCGATCACCGGGCCGAGCGGGAACGGTTCCCGCAGCGGGCTGCACTGCCCCACGAGGCGGGCGGTGTTGGCGAGGGCCGGCTCAGCCAGGAGGTGCTGCACCAGCCGGGTCTTCCCGATTCCGGCCTCACCCTCGATCGTGATGACCGACGGCGGTCGTTGGACCGCCTGGCGGAGTTGCGTCAACTCCGCCACCCGTCCGACCAGGATCGGGCAGACCACGCGAGTAGCGGGTGGACGGACGACTGACGTGGTGGCAGACATCACCCGATCGGTGGACGAGACCCTGACCGACATCGGCCCTCCCCGCCGGAGTGGTTACCGAACGGGCCTGTCATGGCGGTAGATCTGGCGTTTCCGCCGACACCCCGATGTCTTAACGTCTACCGAAACTCATCTATGAAGTCAAGAGTTCATCGGCTCTCTGCCTGGGCACACGTGATCTCAGCGGCATGAGGGTGAGGGGGCGAATGCGTGGGGTGCGGGGCGTCGAATGCGTCCGGCGATCAGTTACTGACCGGGGCGGTGGCGGGCCGCTCCAGCGGATCCACGTCCGCATGCTGTCCAGAGTGAACCGCCCTCCGGCCGCACCAGCCCACGTAGCCCAGGAAGCCGAGCCACGCCATGGCGCCGATCGTCAGCCGGAGCGCGATCGGGAGCGGTGCCGGAGTGACGAACGCCTCGATCACGCCGCTGACCAGTAGCACCAGCCCAAGCCCGAGCGCCACCACCATGCCGGATCGGGCCCGCTGCGCCACCGCGTGGGGCCGAGTCAAATATGGACCCGGGGCGATCCAGGCCCAGCCGATCCGCAGCCCCACTCCGGCCGCGACGAAGACGGCGGTGAGCTCCAGCAGGCCGTGGATGAGCAGTAGCCCGAAGAAGACGTCGGTCCGGTCATTGGCGATCATGATGCCGCCGAGCACGCCGAGGTTCTCCAGGTTGTGCCAGAGCACCAGCAGGGTGGGCACGATCAGCACCCCGGCGGCCAGGCACAGCGCGGCGACGAAGGTGTTGTTTGTCCACACCAGCGCGGCGAAGTTCTGCGGCTGGTAGGTGGAGTAGTACGCCTCGAACGCCTCGTTGACGATGCGGTCGATCTCCGCCGGCGGCAGGTACCGCTCGGGGGCGGCCGCCACCACCGCCATCCGGATCCCGGCCAGGGTGCTGAACGCTACCGCCACCCCGATCCACCACGGGGCGGCCCGCCACACCTCACCCGGGAAGGAAGTAGTCAGGAAACGCACGACGCCGGCCCAGGTGAACCCACGGGAGGGGGTGAGCGCGGCGCGGCCCCGCAGCACCACTTGGGAGAGCCAGGCCACCAGGGCGGGATCGCCGGACCGGCTGCGCACGATCGACAAATGGGTGGCGGCCCGTTGATACAGAGCGACCAACTCGTCGACCTGCTCTGGGGACAGGCGACGGGCCCGACGACTGGACAGCCGCCGTAGCCGTTCCCACTCGCCCCGGTGTTCGGTGACGAACGCGTCCAGGTCCACCCCGGCTCCTCCCGTACCGCTTCGTGCTGAGGGTACCGGTGGGTGACAATGAGAGCCCGCGGCGGCGAGCGCCGGTGGGAACAGGAGGACGGAGGACGGTGGTGAGCGGGAACGGGCAGGCCACCGCGCTACCCGGACCAGGAGTGACCGGGACCGTACCGGTGGTGACCGGAGAGGCGGTGCCACTGGACATTCGGGTCGCCCGGCTCGGCTCCCGCGCCCTCGCCTTGCTGATCGACCTGCTGGTGCAGGTCTTCCTCTACGGCATCCTGCTGTACGTAGCCGGGTTGGGGGTCGCGCTGCTGACGCTCTTCGACCTGGCGGATGGGGCGGCGATCAGCACGGTGGCGATCGTGGTGCTGGTGCTGGTGCTGATCGGCTATCCGGTGCTGATGCTCACCCTGACCCGAGGGCGGACCGTGGGCAAGCTGGCGCTCGGGATCCGGGTAGTCCGAGACGACGGGGGACCGATCGGGTTCCGGCACAGCCTCACCCGCACCCTGGTCGGGGTAGCGGTGGAGTTCCCCGGCATGTTCATGCCGTTCGCCGGCTGGATCGTCAGCCTGGTGTTGATGACCGCCCACCCGACGAGTAAGCGCTTGGGCGACCTGGCCGCCGGCACCATCGTCATCCACGAACGGAATCTCACCGCGTGGGGCTGGGTACCCGCGATGCCGCCGGGGTTGGCGGTCTGGGCATCCACTTTGGATCTTGCTCGCCTGGACGACGAGCTGGCGTTGGCGGTCCGGCAGTACCTCGCCCGGAACCGCCAGTTGCGGGAGCCGGACCGGACCCGACTGGGCCAGCAGCTGGCCCGTGAGGTGGCGGCGGTGACCAGCCCACCCCCACCGGCCGGCACCCCCGGCTGGGCCTATCTCGCGGCGGTGCACGCCGAGCGGCACGCCCGGGCGATGCGGCGGTTGGCGGCGATCCGGGGGCGCTCCGCCACCCTCTGGCCGGAACTGGTCGGCAGCGGGTCATTCCCGCGCACCCGCGCCTAGCCGCCGGGGAGGAACCGCCGGCGCTCAGTCCCCGGCGGCGCGCTGGACGGCGCGATAGATCCGGCCGAACCGGGACGCATCCCGGGTCTGCAACACCATGAGCTGCTGCCCCTGCCACTCCACCCAGATCTCGTGCACGTACAGCCCCCGGTCGAACGATTCGTCCAACCGGCCGAGGATCGGGTCCAACAACGGCCCGGCTGACAACCCCACCAGGATCGCCGCCACGATCACCAGAATCCGGACCCCGAGCGACAGCTCCAGCGTGAACGCGATGGTCAGCCCGGCGGCGGCCCCCACGAACGGCAGCAGGTAGGTCATCCCCCAAAACCCACGGCCGGCCAGCTCCCGCCAGGAGCGTTGGTGCCGCCGATACCAGACCCGGGTGAGCTCGTCAAACGGGTAGACCTTGCCGTCTACCCGGATGGCCTCGGAGGTGACCTGTACGGAGCGGTCGTGGTAGTAGATGATCATGTTTGGGTCCGGTGAACGACAAGGGTGGTCCTAGCCTAATCGGACGGTGCGGCTACTGACATAGGCTGGGGTGGTAGGCGACCGCCGGAACCCGGTCCGTCACCCTGGGTTGGCGACCACGATCGCGAGGAGGCGCATGTGAGCGAGTTCGTACGGCTGGAGATCAGCGACGGCATCGGCACCATCCGACTGGACCGGCCCCCGATGAACGCGCTCAACACCCAGGTGCAGGAGGAGCTGCGGGCGGCCGCTACCGCCGCAGCGGAATCACCTGAGGTGTCCGCGGTGGTGGTGTACGGCGGGGAGAAGGTGTTCGCCGCCGGTGCCGACATCAAAGAGATGGCGGACATGTCGTACGTCCAGATGGCGGCCCGGGCCGAGGCCCTGTCCAGTGCGTTCGACTCGGTCGCCCGGATCCCCAAGCCGGTGGTGGCGGCGGTCACCGGGTTCGCGCTCGGCGGCGGCTGCGAGCTGGCGCTGGCCTGCGACTGGCGCGTGGTGGCCGAGGACGCCAAGCTCGGCCAGCCGGAGATCAAGCTGGGGATCATCCCGAGCGCCGGCGGCACCCAGCGGCTGGCCCGGCTGATCGGCCCCGCCCGCGCCAAGGACCTGATCTTCTCCGGCCGGATGGTCACCGCGGAAGAGGCGCTGCGGATCGGGCTCGCCGACCGGGTGGTGCCCGCCGCGGAGGTGTACGAGCAGGCGCTGGCCCTGGTCCGCCCGTACGTGGGCGGTCCGGCGCAGGCGCTGCGGGCGGCCAAGCTCGCCATCGACGGGGGGCTGTCCATGGACCTCGCCGCCGGGTTGGCCTGGGAGAGCCAGCTGTTCGCCAGCCTGTTCGCCACGGAAGACAAGCAGGAGGGCATGACCGCCTTCGTCGAGAAGCGCCAACCCCGCTTCCGGGGGCGGTGATGGAGGGGCACGGCGGGGCACTCGCGCTGGCCACCGCCCGGGCGTACGGGGTGGAGGAGATCTTCACCCTGTCCGGGGGGCACGTGTTCCCGCTCTACGACGCGGCCCACACCACCGGCGTACCGATCATCGACGTCCGACATGAGCAGACCGCGGTGTTCGCGGCCGAGGCGATCGCCCGGTTGCGGCGCCGGCCGGGCCTGGCGGTACTGACCGCCGGGCCCGGGGTCACCAACGGGATCTCCGGGCTGACCAGCGCCTGGTTCAACGGGGCGCCGGTGCTGGTGCTCGCGGGCCGGGCCCCCACCTTCCGGTGGGGATCCGGCAGCCTGCAGGAGATCGACCACGTACCGCTGGTGGCGCCGGTGACCAAGCACGCGGTGACCGCCACCGACCCGGAGCAGGTGCCGGCGACGGTGGCGGCGGCGCTGCGGCACGCGTTGACGCCGTACCGCGGACCGGTGTTCGTCGACCTGCCGATCGAGGTGATGTACGGCACCGCCGAGGTCACCCCGCCGACAGCGGAGCCGACGCCGGTGCTCGAACCGGATCCGGAGGAGGTGGCCCGGGCGGCGGCGGTGCTCGCCGGGGCGGAGCGGCCGGTGCTGCTGGCCGGATCCGACGTGTACGCCGCCGACGCGGTGGCCGCGCTGCGGGAAGCCGCGGAGGCGCTGCAGGTGCCGGTGTTCGCCAACGGGATGGGCCGGGGCTGCCTGCCACCGGAGCATCCGCTGGCGTTCGCCAAGGCCCGGCGGGCCGCGCTGGCCGAGGCGGACGTGGTGGCGGTGGTCGGGGCCCCACTGGACTTCCGGCTCAACTTCGGCGACTTCGGCGACGCCCGGGTCATTCACATTGTGGACTCTCCGCAGCGACGGGCCACGCACGTGTCGCCGGTGGCCTCGCCCGCCGGTGATCTGCGGCTGATCCTGACCGCGTTGGCCGACCATGGTGGCCGGGATCGGGCCGAGTGGGTGGCCACGCTCCGGGCGGCGGAGCAGGCCGCGCAGGCGCAGCACGAGCAGGAGATGGCCGCCGACACCACCCCGATCCGCCCCGCCCGGGTGTACGGGGAGCTGCGGAAAGTGCTCGACCGCGACGCGGTGGTGATCTGCGACGGGGGTGACTTCGTCTCGTACGCCGGTCGCTACCTGCACCCGGCGGTCCCCGGCAGCTGGTTGGACGCCGGCCCGTACGGCTGTCTGGGCAGCGGCCCGGGGCACGCCATCGCGGCCCGGCTCACCTACCCGGACCGGCAGGTGTGTCTGCTGCTGGGCGACGGTGCGGCCGGATTCTCCCTGATGGACGTGGAGACCCTGGTGCGCCACCGGCTGCCGGTGGTGATGGTGGTCGGCAACAACGGCATCTGGGGGCTGGAGAAGCACCCGATGCGCGCCATGTACGGCTACGACGTCGCCGCGGACCTGCAACCCGGATTGCGGTACGACGAGGTGGTGCGCGCCCTCGGCGGCGCGGGGGAGACGGTGGAGCGGCCCGACCAGCTGGCGGACGCGCTCCGCCGGGCGTTCGCCGCCGGTGTGCCCTATCTGGTCAACGTGCTCACCGACCCGGACGACGCCTATCCACGCTCGTCCATCCTGGTCTAGGCGCGTCGCCGCGGGGTAGCCGCAGGCCGTCGGCGGTGGCACATACACTGCTGGGCGTGCACGACTCAGCCTCCCAGACCGTGACGTCCTCGACCGCTGCCCCGGACGCCACCCCTGTCCCGGGCCCGACCGTTGCCCCGGATGCGGCCACCGTGTCGGATCCGACCGCCCCCGCCACCGGATCGTCGATCCCCGCGCTCCGGAGCATCGTCGCGCGGATCGCCGGCGAGCTCGGGGTGGGCGAGCGTCAGGTGGCCGCGGCGGTGGCGCTGCTGGACGGTGGCGCGACGGTTCCGTTCATCGCCCGCTACCGCAAGGAGGTCACCGGCGGGCTGGACGACGCGCAACTGCGTACGCTCGAGGAGCGCCTGGTCTATCTACGGGAGCTGGATGAGCGCCGGACCGCGATCATCGAGTCCATTCGGAGCCAGGGCAAGCTCACCGACCAGCTGCTGGCCCAGCTGATGACGGCGGACACCAAGGCGCGGTTGGAAGACATCTACCTGCCGTATAAGCCGAAGCGGCGGACCAAGGCGCAGATCGCGATCGAGGCCGGGCTGGAGCCGCTGGCGGACTCGCTGCTCACCGATCCGACGCAGGATCCCGCGACCGTTGCCGCCGGTTTCATCAATGTGGACCGAGGGGTGGCGGACGCCGCGGCCGCGCTGGAGGGGGCGCGCGCGATCCTGATGGAGCGGTTCGCGGAGGATGCGGACCTGGTCGGCGAGTTGCGGGAACGGATGTGGCAGCACGGCCAGTTGGTGTCCCGGGTCCGCGAGGGCAAGGAGACCAGCGGCGCCAAGTTCGCCGACTACTTCGACTTCCGGGAACCGTTCACCAGTCTGCCGTCGCACCGGATCCTCGCCCTGTTCCGGGGGGAGAAGGAAGAGGTGCTGGAGCTCCGGCTGGAGCCGGAACCGGCGCCGGAGGAGGGCCTTCCGGTGGGGCCGAGCAGCTTCGAGCGGATGATCGCCCACCGGTTCGGAATCACCGATCAGGGGCGCCCGGCGGACCGCTGGCTGACCGAGACGGTCCGGCTGGCCTGGCGGACCCGGATCCAGGTCCGGCTGGCGGTGGACATTCGGATGCGGCTGCGCCAGGTGGCGGAGGACGAGGCGGTCCGGGTGTTCGCCGCCAACCTGCGGGATCTCCTGCTGGCCGCGCCCGCGGGGGCCCGCCCGACCATGGGGCTGGACCCGGCGTACCGGACCGGGGTGAAGGTGGCGGTGGTGGACGGCACCGGGCGGGTGGTGGACACCGCGACCATCTATCCCCATCAGCCGCAGCATCGGTGGGATGAAGCGCTGGCGGTGCTGGCGCGGCTGGCGCATCAGCACAAAGTGGAGCTGGTGGCGATCGGCAACGGCACCGCTTCGCGGGAAACCGATCGGCTGGTGGCCGACCTGATCAAGAAGTTCCCGCAGCTCAAGCTCACGAAGGTGATGGTGTCTGAGGCCGGGGCCTCGGTGTACTCCGCCTCCGCCTACGCCTCCCGCGAGTTGCCCGAGCTGGATGTGTCGCTGCGGGGGGCGGTGTCCATCGCGCGCCGGCTGCAGGACCCACTCGCCGAGCTGGTGAAGATCGATCCAAAGTCGATCGGGGTGGGGCAGTACCAGCACGACATCACGGAGTCCAAACTGTCCCGTTCCCTGGACGCGGTGGTGGAAGACTGCGTGAACGCGGTCGGGGTGGACGTCAACACCGCCTCGGTGCCGCTGCTCGCCCGAGTGTCCGGGATCAGCACCAGCCTGGCGGAGAGCATCGTGGCCTACCGGGACGCCCATGGTCCGTTCCGTTCCCGGCAGGCGTTGACCAAGGTGCCGCGGCTCGGCCCCAAGGCGTTCGAACAGTGCGCCGGGTTCCTGCGGATCACCGACGGGGATGATCCGCTGGACAGCTCCGCGGTGCACCCCGAGGCGTATCCGGTGGTGCGGCGGATCAGCGCCGCCACCGGCTGCGGGGTACGGGAACTGATCGGCAACACCCGGGTGCTGGCATCGCTGGACCCCGCGCAATTCGTGGACGACACCTTCGGACTGCCCACCGTCACCGACATCTTGGCCGAGCTGGACAAGCCCGGGCGGGACCCGCGGCCGGAGTTCCGGACCGCGACCTTCGCCGACGGGGTCGACACCATCACCGATCTGCGGCCGGGCATGGTGCTGGAAGGGGTGGTCACCAACGTGGCCGCGTTCGGCGCCTTCGTGGACATCGGTGTGCACCAGGACGGGCTGGTGCACGTCTCGGCGATGTCCCACAACTTCGTCAAGGACCCCCGCGAGGTGGTCAAGCCGGGGGACGTGGTCAAGGTGAAGGTGCTGGACGTGGACGTAGCCCGTTCCCGTATCTCCTTGACCCTCCGGCTGGACGACGAGGTCGGCGCCGGTAGCGGCCGCGGTAACGGGGCGCGCGGGGATGGTCGAGGCGGAGCTTCCCGGGGCGGGGCAGGGCGCCGCAACTCCGGCTCCCGGGCGGGGCGCGGCAACTTCCCCGACACCGCGCTCGCCGACGCCCTCCGGCGCGCCGGCCTGGCCGGCAGCAACTGACCGCGTTACGGGCGGAGGTGCCCTTCTGCCGGCCCGGGTCGGGGGAAGGGCACCCGCGTGCGCCGGCCTACTCCGGAGTGTTGATCATGAAATGGGCGGCGCGCTGGAAGTAGTCCCACATGGCGGCGTCCTGCTCGGCGGGGAGGTCGAGGGTGTCGAGCGCCCGCCGCATGTGGCGTAGCCAGGCGTCCCGCTCGGCCACCCCGATCCGGAACGGCATATGGCGCATCCGGAGTCGAGGGTGCCCGCGCTGCTGCGAGTAGGTGCGGGGGCCGCCCCAGTACTGGATCAGGAACAGGTACAACCGTTCCGCCGCCGGCCCGAGATCCTCTTCCGGATACATCGGGCGCAGCAGTGGATCGGTGGCCACCCCGGCGTAGAACTCGTCGACCAGTTTGCGGAAGGTAGGTTCACCGCCGACCAGTTCATAGAACGAACCAGCCTCGGGAACCGGCAACGCGGCAGTCACGTATCCATGGTGCCAGGTCGGCCGGGGCGGTCACCGGACCTGGGTGGCCAGCGTCACGGTGCGACCGCGATCAATTGCCGGCCCGCTCCCGGGCGGTGGCGGCAGATTCGCCGGCCGCCGCGGGTGGTTCGGACGCCTGCGCGGGAACCCGCGGGGTGGTGGAGGGGGCCTGGTCGGTCCCGCCCGCCGCCGGCTGCTCCGCCGGCTGGTCGGCTTCGGCGGCGCGCTCCGCGGCCCGGTTGGCGGCTTCGGTAGCGGCGATCGCCTCGGCGAAGAACGAGGGCTTCGGCCAGCGCACCGCCAGCACCAGCATCACCAGCACTCCGGCCAGGCACCAGAAGCCGACCACCAACGGCAGGCGGTGGCTGCCGACCAGCCCCACGATGCTCCCGGTGGCCAGGATCGCCCCGCCCTGCAGCGCCTGCATGCCGGAGTTCATCACCCCGAACGCCCGGGCCCGGAACCCGTTCGGCAGCACCTGCACGAACATGCCGTTGAGGGTGGGGGTCATCCCGGCCATGGCCAAGCCATTGATCATCGCCATCGCCACCACCCCCAGGACGGGAGGGTGGGTGAGCGCGGGCACCAGCGCGAGCGGGGCCAGCACCGCGAGGAACGGGACCAACCGGCGCCGGGTGGTGGGGGTCACCATCCGGGCGACCACCAGTACCCCGAACGCGTATCCGATGGGGTTGGCCACCATGATCAGGCCTTGGTACAGGCCCTGTCGGTTCGCCTCCCCGTCGGCGAGCTCACTAGCCCAGCCGACCGCGAGCCCCTCCGGCACGATCGAGAACAGCACGGAGACGAACACCAGGATCGCGATGACCCGTAGGGCCGGGGTGCCGAACACCACCCGGAACCCCTCAGCGGTCTCCCGGAGCAGGTGGCTGCGGTGCTCGGCCCGCATCGCGGGCGGACGATCCTTCAAGCCGTACGACAGCAGCAGGGCCGACAACAGGAAGGTGCCCGCGTTGATCAGCAGGGCTACCCGGTGGTCGATGCCGGCCACGACCGCCCCGGCGAAGTAGCCGAACACCTGGGCCATCTGGGCGCTGCCCTGGTTGATCGCGATCCCGACCACCACCCGCTCCCCAGGCAGCACCAGCGGCAGGACCGCCGACCGGGCGGCCTGTCCGGGCGGGGCGAACAGCGCCACCAGGAACACCAGCAGCAGCATCACCGGCAGCGGCATGCCGGGCACCGCCACCAAGGCGATCAGACCGGATCGGAGCAGGTCACAGGTGACCATCACCCGCTTGTAGCGGTGCCGCTCGGCCAGCGTGGCCAGGAACGGCCCGCCGATCAGCCAGGGGGCGTAAGTGATCGCGAAGGCGGCTGCCGATAGGGTGACCGAGTCGGTCTGGGCGAACACCAGCGCGGCCACCGCGGCTTTGGACATGTAGTCGCCGATCCATGACATCTGCGACGACGCAAAGATGGTGCGGTACTCCGCGCTACCGAAGACCTCGCCGAAGGTCACTTTCCGTTCGGCTGTGCGTTCCGCGTCGGACACCCCGGGAGCCTTTCGCTGATCACTTTCGGGTAGTGATGTGCTTGTAGCCGGATTCTGCCCGATCGAACGAGAACACGCCAGTGCAAACGTCCCTATCGAATGCACTGGTTGGACACCTAAGACATCAACCGGTTGATTAGTGAATGCCTCAATCGCCAGGGTGGTCAGGCCGAGCCGGGAGTGTTGGCGGGCATGAGGCCGGCGCGTTGCAGCGCTTCGGTTTGGCGCAGTCGCAGTTCTCGGGCGACCTTCCACTGTGCGTCCGGAATGGTCCGCACCACTGTCCGATATACCGGGCCGCCGGCGGTGACCGTTTCGACTCCGAGCAGCTCAGGAGGCCCGAGCAAGTCGTCGCGTAGCTCCGGATCCTGGGCGAGCTGGGTCGCCGCTTGTCGCAGCACCTCCGCGGCGGCGGGGACCGGAACGAACCCGAGCGGCAGGTCCACCACCACGGTGGCAGCGCCCTGGCTGTGGTTGCCGAGCCGGCGGATCTCGCCGTTCGGGATGTACCAGAAAGTGCCGTTGTCGTCACGCACGGTGGTGACCCGGAGTCCGATCGCGGTGACGGTGCCGGTCACATCATTCATCTCGACCACGTCACCCACGCCGTACTGGTCCTCCATCAACATGAACAGCCCGGCCAACAGATCCTTGATCAGGCTCTGGGCGCCGAAGCCGATGGCGATCCCCACCACTCCGGCGCCGGCGAGCAGCGGCCCGAGGTGGATACCGAGCTCGCCGAGGATGATCAGCGCCGCGATGCTGAACACGGTGACGGTGACCGTGGCCCGGAGCAGCGAGCCGATGGTCGCCGCCCGCTGACGGCGCCGCTGGGGAGCCACCTCCGCCATCTCGCGCAACCGCTGCCGGACCCCCCGCTCCGGCAGTTCCCGGCGAGACGACCGGGGCCGGCCTTCCGCCACCCGGGTCATCATGCGGTCCACCGCGCGCCGTAGCAGGCCACGCGCCAGGAACGCCACCGCCAAGATCAGCAGGATCCGCAGGGGCACCAGGGCCAGCACCACCGCCTCGGCCAGCCAGGCCCGGTCGGTCAACTCCCATACCCACCGGCACAGCTGTTCGGTCTGGAGGCAGTCCGGGGTCCGTTCCGGGGCGTCCATCAGCACTGCTCACTCCCTTGCCAGGCGGGGTTCACCAGGTGGCCAGCATAAGGACGTGCGAAAGCCGGCGAGATCAGGGATTATGACCCTACGGCAGCTATCGATGGAGGAAGGACCGTCTGGCCATGCCTGAGATACGACGCCCAGCGAGCTCGGCCGTGTTGATCTTGAACGCCACATACGAGCCGCTGGGGGTGGTATCGGTGCGACGGGCGGCCATCCTGGTCCTGTCCGCCAAGGCGGTCCTGGTCGCCGACGGGGACGGGATTCTGCACAGTGCCCGGCAGCAGTTGCCGGTGCCGTCGGTGATCCGACTTACCCGGTTCGTCAAGGTCCCTTACCGGGCCACGGTCGGGCTGTCCCGGCGGGCGGTGTTCGCCCGGGACGGGGGCCGGTGCGCCTACTGCCGAGGCCCGGCCGAGACCATCGACCACATCATGCCCCGCAGCCGAGGCGGGCGGCACACCTGGGAGAACGTGGTCGCCGCCTGCGCCCGGTGCAACCACCGCAAGGGCAATCGCACCCCGGCGGAGCTGGGCTGGTCGCTCCAGACCGTGCCGACGGTGCCGCGGGGGCCGGCCTGGCGGGTGCTGGGGCACCGCACCCCCGACCCGCGGTGGGCGGAGTACCTCGGCCTGGCGGCCTGAGGCACGGACCACTCTCGTTAGTCACGAGACCACGTTGACCAGGGTGGCGAACACGACCACGTTTTCGGCGTATCCCATCGGGCCACCGACCCACGTACCTCCGCAGGTGATCAGCCGCAGCTCGGGGGTGCGGAAATCGCCGTAGACCTCCGGCGGGAGAGCGGATTTCGGGTACGTGCGCACGTCGGTGACGGTGAACACCGCCACCTGCCCGTCCTTGCGGGTCACCTCGATCCGGGCTCCCGGGCGCAGCTCCCCGATCCGATAGAACACCGCCGGGCCGTGGCGGTCGTCCACGTGCCCGACGATCAGCGCCGCCCCGGTCTGCCCCGGGCTGGGGCCGTCGGCGTACCAGCCGGTCCGGTCCGCCTGCTCCAGCGGCGGGGCGTCGATCCCGCCGGTGTCGGCCAGCCCCACCGGGTCGATCGGGGCCCGGATCCCCAGGGACGGGATGGCCAGTTCCGTGGGGCGGCTAGGGGGCAGGCTGCCGTCGGAGAGCCGGGACGGTTTACGGGACAGCCAGTCCGGCAGTTCGGTGACCTGACCGAGGGCCATCCCCACCGTGAACACCCCGACCAGGACCAGCGCCGCCGCCAACAGGCTTCGGGGGTTCATGACCGCCGGGTCAGCGGGTGGTGCGGCGCCGGTATCCGAGCAGGAACGCGGTGGCTACCACGACCACCAGGCCGGCGCCCAGCAGCACCGGCGGAGAGGTCAGGCCGGCCCGGTCGTCAGTGGCATCCGCGCCGGCCGCGGTAGCGCCGCCACCGGTGTCCGGGCCGCGGCTGGGGCGGGCCATGGCCAGCACATGGAGCTCAGCGCTGGCGCCGGCGCCGTTGTCGCAGCGCAGCCGGACACGGTAGTCCCCGGGGCGGGTGTCTTTCGGCACGGTGGCCACCCCGGTGAACAACTTGGTGCCGTCCTGCCGAATCAGGTCCAGATCACCGAACACGCGGCTGCGGACCTTCGCCGGTTTCCGGTCGTCCCCGCAGCCGGCCCGGATCTCCACCTGATCACCAGCCAGCACCGTGCTCGGGGAGAGCTCCAGGAACACCTCTCCCCGCTCGTGGTTCGGGTCGTGCGGCTCATCCCACAGCCCGTTCCCGGTGTCGTCGTCATCATCGCCGTTGTCGTCCCGGTCGTTCACCGGGATCACCGGTGCCGCCGCTGGCAGAGCGCTCGGATCGGCTGGGGCGCCTGCGGTCGCGGCGGTGGGGGCCACGACCAGCAAGAGCAGGGCGATGGCGAGCACGCCGGTCCCCGTGATCGATCGCACCAAGGCCATGGGCCGATCATCCCAACCTGGGCGTGGCCGTACGGGTGAATCAGGAAAACGCGCTAGATCGGTGGGGCCGGGCGGCGGGACCCAGGCGGCGGTGGTCGGGCCGCCGGGGCGGGGCGGCGGCCGCGCCCGCCGGGTGGATCAGCTGGCCTGTAACAGTGATGTGAACGCATGTGAACACGTTCACTCTGTGGGACGGGGCCGGGCTGGATCCGCTGTGAGCAGGGACTTTACTCAAATACGAGCCCCACTCTTGTTCACTAATAGTCATGCGTGGTAGAACATCGGGTATTCGCGGTCTGCCCGCTCGGCTCTCCTGGAGGCACACCTGATGGCTGGTACTTCTCACCGTTCTCCGGCCCAGTCCGGTATGTCGCGTCGGTCAGTTCTGCAGCTCGGCGGGGGAGTGGCCCTGCTGGTGGCGCTCGCCAGCTGCGCCCGCGGCTCGGGCAGCGCTGGCAGTGGGGACGAGGTTCCGACGCTCCGGGTCGGAGTGCCCGGGTACCCGGGTAGCTGGGACCAGGACTATGTCGGGTTCGACCCGACCGCGCTGATGCTGTTCAAGAACGTCTACCCCTACATGATCGACTACGGGGTGGCCGAGGTGGACGGCGCGCGGGTGATGGACACCCAGAACATCGTGCCCACCTTCGCCGAGTCCTTCGAACCGGACGAGGAGAACCGGGTCTGGACCCTCAAGCTGCGGCGCGGGGTGCGGTTCGCTAGCGGCAACGAACTGACCGCGCACGACGTCAAGTGGTCCAAGGACCGGGCGTTCGCGGCCCAGGCGAACGTCGCCGGGATCTACCGGACGATCGGCCTGACCGAGCCTGACCAGGTGCGGGTGGTCGACGACTACACGGTGGAGTTCCACCAGGCGTTCCCCAGCGCGCTCACCCGGGAGATCCAGGCGATCTCGCTGTACGTGTTCGACTCTGAGGAAGCCAAGAAGCACGCCACCGACGACGACCCGTGGGCCACCCGGTGGTTCGCCAACAACCCACCCACCGGGGGCTACTTCAACGTCACCCGGGCGGTGCAGGGTCAGGAGATCGTGCTCGAGCCCAACCCGGACTACCCCGGTCCGGACCCGGCCCAGGTGCGGCTGCGCCTCACGGTGGTGCCCTCGTCGTCCAACCAGCGGCTGCAGCTGCAGAACGGGGACATCGACGTGGCGCTGGGGATGAGCCAGCGAGACGTGCGGGACCTCAAGGACGTCCCCGGGGTGAAGGTGATCTCCGCGCCCAGCAACGAGCAGGTCGCGATCCAGATGTCGGTGACCACCCCGCCGTTCGACAACGTCAACGTCCGGAAGGCGCTGGCGTACGCGGTGCCGTACGACCTGATCATCAACAACGTGTACGGCGGGGAGGCCCGCCCCTGCCGCAGCGTGGTGCCGCTGGACATGCCCGGGTACGACGAGCGCGGCTACCCGTACACGTACGACCTGGACGCGGCCCGGGCGGCGCTGGACGCCGCCGGGGTGGACTCGGTGCAGGCCGAGCTGGTGTACGAGGCGGACAACGAGACCCAGCAGCAGATCGCGGTGCTGGTGCAGAGCGAGGCCGCGAAGGTCGGCATCGACCTGCAGCTGACCGCGCTGGACCCGGCCACGCTCGGGGAGCGGCGTCAGAAGCGGAACATCCCGCTGCAGATCACCAGCGGCCAGCTGTGGGTCAACGACGTCGAGTACATGCTGGCCACCAGCTTCGTGCAGAGCGCCTCACTGAACTACTCCAGCTACAGCCACCCGGAGATCGAGGAGATCTACGAGCGCTCCCACACCGTGGTGGATGAGCAGGAGCGGATGGAGATGTGGCTGCGGGTGCAGGAGATCCTGGCCGAGGACGTGCCGTGGGTGGTCATCTGCCAGCCCAACTTCAACCTGCCAGTCAGTGAGCGGGTGGCCGGCTGGGTGCAGCCGATCGACGGGCTGGCCCGGCTGCGTTACCTGCGGGTCAGCGAGTAGCGAAGGTCCGTCACCACCGATGCGTCTACTCCGGTTCGTCGCCCGCCGCCTCGTGCAGCTGTTGCCGGTGCTGCTCGGGGTCATCGTGCTGACCTTCATCCTGGTCCGGATCCTGCCAGGGGACCCGATCCAGACCATCCTCGGGCCCAACTACACCGAGGAGGACGCGGCCGCCGCCCGCGCGCGATACGGGCTGGACCAGCCACTGTGGAAGCAGTTCCTGGATTACCTGGGTGGCCTGGCCACCGGGGACCTGGGAACGTCGATCCAGAGTGGTGGCTCGGTGTCGGCAGAGCTGGCGGAGCGGATCGGCCCCACGCTGGAACTCGTGATTCTGGCGTTGGCGGTGGCGCTGCTGTTGGCCACCGTGCTGGGGATCTGGTCAGCTCGGCGGGCCTACCGCCTCGGCGACCACACCATCCGGGTGGTCGCCCTGGCCGGTAACTCGCTGCCGGACTTCTGGCTGGGGCTGGTGCTCATCCTGGTGGGCTACAGCCTGCTGGGGTGGTTCCCCGCCCCCAGCGGCCGAGTGGATCCGGACGTCGGGCTGACCCCGATCACCGGTGCCGAGCTGGTGGACGCCCTGTTGACCGGTAACGGACCGGCGATCGGGTCAGCCCTGTCCCACCTGGCGCTGCCGGTGGCCACCCTGGCCATCGTGATCACCGCACCGCTGCTGCGGAGCGTGCGGGCCAGCGCGCTGGAGGTGCTCAACTCCGAGTCCTACACCGCCGCGGCCGCGCACGGGCTGAAGGAACGGCTCCTGCTGCGCGGCTACCTGGTCCGGGCCACCCTGGTGCGGCTGCCGCAGTTGGCCGCGCTGGTGTTCGGATTCAGCATCGGCTCCACGGTGCTGGTGGAGTACGTCTACTCCTGGCAGGGGTTCGGACAGTGGGCGCTGCGCGGCCTGCTGTACCGGGACTACCCGGTGATCCAGGCCTCGGTAGTGGTGATCGCCACCTGCTACCTGTTGGTGTTCCTCATCGCCGACGTGCTGCAGGCGATGTTGGATCCGAAGGTGAGGATCGATGGCTGAGGTGACCCTGACCCCCCGGTCGGGTGAGGTGTCCGGCGCGTCGGCTCCGGTGGTGATCGGCGGGGCGGAGCGCAGCCGCCGGTTCGCCACCACCTTGATCATCGTCGGCGGAACGATCCTGACGGTGATGGTGCTGGCGGCCCTGCTCGCACCGGTGATCGCGCCGTGGGGTGAGCGGGAGATCGACCCGACCGCGGCCTTGGCCCCGCCCAGCGCCGACCACTGGCTCGGCACCGACGTCAACGGGATGGACATCTTCAGTCGGCTGCTGTACGCGGCCCGACTGGACTTGGGCATCGCGATCGGGGCGATCGCGCTGGCGGTGGTGATCGGTAGCGCGGTGGGGCTCGTCGCCGGCTACTACGGCGGCTGGGTCGACGACGTGCTGATGCGGGTGGTGGACATCTTCCAGTCGTTCCCCGCCTTCATCATGGCGCTGGTGGTGGCCTCGCTGATGGGCGGCGGGGTGCTCGACCTGGTCGTCGTGATCGCGGTGGTGAACGCCCCGGCCTATGCCCGGCTGGTGCGCGCCGAGGCCCGTTCGGTGCGGGAGCAGCCGTACGTGGCGGCCGCGGTCACCTCCGGGGTCTCCCACCTGTCCGTGATGTGGCGGCACGTGCTGCCCAACTGTCTGACCCCCGTCCGCGTGATCGCACCGCTGAACTGTGGCTGGGCCATGTTGACCCTGGCCGGGCTGTCCTATCTCGGGTTGGGCGTACCCGTGCCCACCGCCGAATGGGGCGCCATGATCAATTTGGGTTCCGGGGACGTGGTGGCTGGGCACTGGTGGACCTCAGTGCCTCCCGGGCTGTTCTTGCTGGCCAGTGTGCTCGGGTTCAGCCTCCTGGGGGAGGGGCTGCAGGAGCGCGCCGAGGCACGGAGGCGGTGACCGTGAGCAAAGCGGAGCAGGTGCTGCTGTCAGTCGAGAACCTCGCGGTGACGATCCACCGGGGCAGCCGGCGGGTGGCCGCGCTGAACGGGGTCAACCAGCGTCTCCGCCGGTGAAGTGGTCGGCCTGGTGGGCGAGAGCGGGGGCGGCAAGAGCATGGTGGCGCGCGCCATCGTCGGACTGCTGCCGCAGGGCTCACGGGCCACCGGGCACGTCTGGTTCCAGCACCCCGACGACCCCCAGCCGGTGGACGTGCTACGACTCTCCCCGGAGCAGCTGCGAGAGCACCGGGGGCGCGGAGCAGCCCTGTGCTTCCAGAACCCGCGCGGGGCGCTGATCGGCACCCGGACCGTGGGGCGACAGTTGACCGACCGGCTGACCACCCACCAGGGGCTGTCCGGTCAGCAGGCCCGCCAGACCGCCCGGGAACTGTTCGAACTGGTCGGGATCCGTAACCCCGCGCGCCGGTTGGAGGCGTACCCCCACGAACTGTCCGGTGGGATGGCGCAGCGGGTGATGATCTCACTGGCCACGGGGTGCGCCCCCGGTCTGCTGATCGCGGACGAGCCGACCACGGGGCTGGACGTCACCCTCACCCGGGAGATCCTGCAGCAGTTCCGGAAGTTGGCCGACGGGGTCGGCGCGGCCACCGACGGCTACCGGCGCGGGGTGCTGTTGATCTCCCACGACCTGGCCTCGGCCGCGCAGGTCTGTGACCGGGTGGTGGTGCTGTACGCCGGCACCGTGGTGGAGAGCGGCCCCACCCAGCAGGTGCTGCGCGAGCCTGCGCACCCGTACACCCGGGCTCTGCTGGCCTCGGTGCCGGATGTGGACGGACGACCGGTCACCGCCACCGCCGGCGGGATGCCGTTGCTGACCGAGCCGCCCCGGCAGTGCCCGTTCGTGCCCCGGTGTGCGCACGCCACCGACCGGTGCCGGCAGGAGCGGCCGCGGCTGACCACGCACGGTCCGAACTGGGAGCTGGCCTGTTTCCACCCGCAGTCCGGCCCGCCCGTGACCGTGCCCACCGCGCCCGCGGCTGCCGCACCGGCCGCCGCGCCCACCACCACCCTGGCGATCGTCACCACCCCGGCGACCGCCGGGCCGGTGGCCGTCCCCGCGCCACGGGCGGGGGCGACCGAGCCGCCGACCGTCCTGGATCTGACCGACGTGGAGGTGGTCTACGGCAGTCGGTTCGGCTCCGGCGGGCACCGCGCACTGTGGGGAGTCAGTCTGCGGGTCGCCGCCGGTGAGACGGTCGGGGTGGTGGGGGAGAGCGGCTGCGGCAAGAGCACCCTCGCCAGGACCATCGTGGGGCTGGTGCGGCCGGCCGCCGGGAAGGTCGTGGTCGGTGGGCACGATCTGACCCGGCTGCGGGGGCGGGAGCTGCGGCGGCTGCGGACCCGTGCCCAGATGGTGTTCCAGGACCCGATCGGGTCGCTGTCGCCCCGCCGGACCGTGGCCGACGCGGTGGCGGAACCGCTGTGGGCGCTGGGGGTACCGGCGCGGGAGCGGGCCGAGCGGGTGGAGGCGGCGATCACCCAGATGGGGCTGGACGCCTCCATCCTCACCCGCTACCCGCACGAGTTGTCCGGCGGGCAGGCCCAGCGGGTCGGGATCGCCCGGGCGTTGGTGGGTGAGCCCGACCTGATCGTGTTCGACGAGCCGACCTCCGCCCTGGACGTCACCGTGCAGGCGCAGATCCTGGAGGTGATCGGAGAGGTCACCGCCCGCCAGGCGGACCGGGGGTCGGTGTTCATCTCCCATGACCTGGCCACGATTCGGGGATTCTGCGACCGAGTAGTGGTGCTCTACTTGGGACGGATCGTCGAAGAGGGGCCGGTGGAGGAGGTATTCACCAACCCCCGCCACCCCTACACCCGGGCGCTGCTGTCCAGCGCCCCCAGCCTGGCCGGTGGGTTCGCCGGCCCTCGGGTGGAACTGATCAAGGACCTGGAGGAGGCGGACGCGGTCGCCGGATGCCCGCTGGCGGCTCGCTGCCCGTTCGTGACCGACCGGTGCCGTACCGAGCCGCAGCAGTTGCTGCCGTACGGCACCAACCGGGCCGCCTGCTGGCGGGCACCGGAGATTCCCGCGCTGTTGGAAGGTGAGCAAGCTCGTGTCTGACAAGCGATTCCGACTGGCCGTCGACATCGGAGGAACCTTTGTCGACGCGATGGCACTGGACACCCGGACCAACCAGATCCGGTTCCGGAAAGCGTCCACCACCCCGCAGCGTCCCGCTGAGGGGGTCATGGCCGCGGTGGCCGCGCTGGAGGTGGATCTGTCCGACGCCGAGCTGTTCATCCACCCCGAGTGCGGCTGC
>Ga0079224_100002400_pt1 | contig 22699 bp, 18 predicted proteins | sample Stecom2015_FD_80414 | JGI IMG/M metagenome (GOLD analysis project Ga0079224, IMG submission 80414) | Agricultural soil microbial communities from Utah to study Nitrogen management - Steer compost 2015 | ecosystem: Environmental > Terrestrial > Soil > Agricultural land | place: USA: Utah...
GAGGTGGGCGAGCGCGACCTCGCCGAGCGGGACCAGGCGTCGCTTTTGGCCTTTGCCCACGGCCGACACGGTCCCGCGCCGGCGATCGACGTCGCCGACCGTCAGCGAGACGAGCTCCGAGACGCGCAGCCCGGCCGCGTAGGCAACGCTCAGCATCGCTCGATCGCGCAGGCCGCGCAGCGTCGAGGGATCGGGCGTCTCGATCAACCGGAGCACGTCGTTGAGCGAGAGCGCGCGCGGGAGCCGGCGTCCTACGCGGGGTCGCGGCGAGAGGCGCGTCGGATCGTCCGTCAGGACGCCCTCGCGAACCAGGAAGCGCAAGAGCCCTCGGGCCGCACAGAGCTTGCGTGCGGCGGTGCGCGGGCTCTGTCCTGCGCGCCCGATGGATCCGAGCCACCCGCTCACGAGGCCGAGATCGACGCCCGCGGGGTGCTCGACGCCCTGGCTCGCGGCATACGCCACGAAGCCCGCGAGATCCCGCCCGTAGGCGGCCACCGTGTGCGGCGACAGCGCCCGCTCCACGCGCAGGTGCGCGAGGTACTGGTCGACGGCGGCGTCGAGGGCCACGCGAGCAGTGTACGCGAGCCCTCTCGGGGTCGCGAGCTTCGTGCCGGCGTCGCGCGCGGAGCGATCAGGCCGAGCGAGCGCCGAGCCGCGCGCTCGCGACCAGCGATGAGAGGAGCGGCTCGGGATCGTCGAGGCGCATCAGCGCCTCACCGATGAGCGCGGCGTCGGCGGGCCCGGCCGCGACCTGGGAGACGCCCTCGGGCCGCGAGAGCCCGGAGAGGTGCACGCGCGCCGTCCCGGTGGGCAGCCCCGCGAGGACCCTCTCGGCGCGCCCGAGATCCATGGCGAGCGTATCGAGGTCGCGCGCGTTGACGCCGACGAGCTCGGCGCCGGCGTCGATGGCGACGCGCGCCTCCTCCTCGGTCGCCACCTCGACGAGCGGCACGAGCTCGCGCTCGCGCGCCGCCGCGACCAGCGCCGCCACGCGCGCTGGAGCCAGGCAGCGCACGATGATCAACACGGCGTCGGCGCCGAAGGCGCGCGCCGCATCGAGCTGGACCTCGTCGATCACGAACTCCTTGCAGAGCAGCGGGAGCGCCACGGCTCCGCGCGCCTCGGCGAGGTGCGCGTACGAGCCGTCGAAGAACCGCGCGTCGCAGAGCACGCTCACCATCGCGGCGCCGGCGCGCTCGTAGGCCGCCGCGCGCTCGCCCACCGAGAGCCGGGTCGAGAGCGCGCCCGCCGACGGGGACCGCCGCTTGATTTCGGCGATCAGCCAGAGGGGTTCCCCCGGTCCTCGGGTGAGCCGCACTGGGCGGCGCGGGGGTGGGGGAGGAAGCGAGCGTTTGCGGAGCTCGCGGACGTCCTCCTGCTTCGCCGCCAGAATCTCGGCGAGCACGCCCAATCAGCTACCCTCCGCGCGCGCCGCCTGCGCGCGGTCGCGCCACGACTCGAACGTTTTCCACGCGGCGCCCGAGCGCACGAGCTCGCGCGCGCGCTCCGCGGCGAGCCGCGGGGCGAGCCCCTCGGCAACGACCAACGCCGCCGCGCCGTTCAACACGAACGCGTCGCTCGCCGGATGCGCCTCTCCGCGCAGCACGGCCTCGAGCGCTCGCGCGTTCTCTTCGGGATCGCCCCCGCGCGCGGCGCCGGGCGGAAGGCGTTGGAGCCCGAAGTCCTCGGGCGCGATCTCGATTTCTTCGAGCGAGCCGCCGTCGATCACCGTCACGCGGGTCGGCGCGTACGGGCTCACCTCGTCGAGACCATCCGTCCCCCACACCACCCACGCGCGGCGTGTTCCGAGCTTGGCGAGCGCTTGGGCGAGCGCGCGGCGAGTGGCGTCGTCGAACGCGCCGAGCAGCTGGTGCGTGGCGCGCGCCGGGTTTGCGAGCGGCCCGAGGCAGTTGAACAGCGTGCGGATCCCAAGCTCGCGCCGAACCGGTCCCGCGTGGCGCATGGCTGGGTGGTGGAGGGGGGCGAGCAAGAACGCGATCCGACAGTCGCGGAGGATTTCTCCCTGCGCCGCCGTTGGCACGTCGAAGGGCAGCCCGAGCGCCTCGAGGACGTCCGCGGTGCCGGTTCGGCTCGAAGCGGCGCGGTTGCCGTGCTTGGCGACGGCAACGCCCGCCGCCGCCGCGATCAACGCGGCGCCGGTCGAGAGGTTCAGCGAGCCCGAGTGATCGCCGCCGGTGCCGCACGTGTCGAGCACCCGATCGAGCCCGTGCGCGACGGGCACCATGGCGTCACGCAGAGCGAGGGCGGCCGCCGTGATCACCTCGGCGTCCTCTCCCGTCAGGCGCAGCGCCACGAGCAGGCCCGCGATCTGCGCGGGCGTCCAGGACCCCGCGAGGATGGCCCCGAACACTTGCCGCACGCGGTCCGGAGGCAGGCGACCTCCGGCCGCGAGCTCGGCGAACACCTCGGAAAAACGCGGCGCCTCGTCCGTCACAGCGACCTCAACCAATTCTGGAGCAGCGCGAGCCCGTGCGCGGTGAGCACGGACTCCGGGTGGAATTGAACGCCCTCCACCGGCAGCGAGTTGTGCCGAAAAGCCATGATTTCCCCCTCCGGGGTGCGCGCGCTCACCTCGAGGCAGCTCGGGAGGCTCGACTCCTCGACGATGAGCGAGTGATAGCGGGTGGCCTCGAAGGGAGACGGGACCCCCGCGAAGAGCGTCCGCCCATCGTGCAGGATGGGCGAGGTCTTCCCGTGCATCAGACGCGGCGCCCGGATCACGCTTCCGCCGAAGGCCTGCGCGATCGATTGGTGGCCCAGGCACACGCCCAGGATGGGGACCTTTCCCGACAGCTCGCGAATGACATCGAGCGTCACCCCGGCGTCGTCCGGAGTCCCGGGGCCGGGCGACAGCAAGATTCCCTGGGGAGCGGCTGCCTTTACGTCCGCGGCCGTGGTCGCGTCGTTCAGCCGAACGTCACAGCGCGCCCCGAGGGACGCCACGTACTGGACGAGGTTGTACGTAAAGGAGTCGTAGTTGTCGATGACGACGACGGTCGGCTCCACGTGGGTCCTCTTACTACGACTTCGATCGTGACGCAGCCGAAGCCTTTCGTGCGTTGCGCTCCCAAGGTAAGTTTCGCGACCTTGTCCAAAGCCAAAACCGCCGCTTTTCAATCTTGCCGGCGAGTTGGCATGCCGCTACTGTGCCGGCCGTCGTCGCGCGACTGCCGGTAGAATCGGCGACTTCTCCGCGCCACGAAGAGCTCCGATGACCGAACAAAAGCCCAAGATCGATCTCAAGGCGCGTCTCGGCAAAAAGCCGATGAGCTCCCCCATGAGCGCCCCGGTCGCGGCCGGCGGCTCGACGGTTCCCCCGCCAGTCGGAGCCGGTGTCGGGCCTGCGGCGGCCGCGCCCGCTGCGATGCCCGCGCCCACGTACACGAGCTCGCCGCGCCCCGTATCGCCTTCGGGTGTTCCCGCGCCGCCGTTCACGAATCGCCCGCCCGGGGCGCCCGCCGCCGACCCGACGAATCCGTATGGCGCGGTGGCTCCCGCGGCTGCCGCTCCCGCGCGCGCGCCGCAGGCGATTCGCATCGAGCTCGGCGAAGAGGTGATGGAGGCGCGGCGCAGCGGGCGCAAGAAGGTGGCCGTGCTCGCGGCCATCACGGCGCTCATCGGCGGCTTCATCGGTTTCACCGTGGGTGGCGGTGCCGAGCGCGCGAAGGGCGCGGCGTCGGCCGTCGCCGGCGCGCAGGAGCTCATCAAGGAAATCGACAAGGCGAACGCGGAAGTCACCAAGCTCGCCGACACGCTGAAGGCCGCGAAGGAGAAGCTCGTCAAGGGCCAGTACCCCGAGCAGGAAGTGTCGCAGCTCGGCGCGATCAACATCCCGTTCTCCGGCACCAACCTGGCCGGCAAGGGCATCGGGCGCTTCCAACCCGAGGTCCTCTCGATGCTGATCCAGTATTCGACCACCGCGACGGAGGCTAACGACCAGAAGGAGAAGCTCCAGAGCGTGCTCTCCGGCGCGAAGAAGGGGCTCCTCGAGCTGCTCGAGCAGAAGGAGAAGCCGCAGGTGCGCTGGTCCGCCGTGATCAACGACGGCCCGGGCGGCCCCTGGGTTTCGATGACGCCGGTGCCGACTCCGTTCGCCGCGCGCGAACGGTGGCCGAACGAGCTCAAGATCGGCCCCGCTGGCAAGCAGCGGGAGTACAGCCGCTTCAAGGGCGGCAAGGTCGGGAACGGAGACTTCCTCCCCGTGGATCCGAGCACGCAGACGGCCGTCTGCCCGTCGGACGTCATCTTCAAGCTGCGTCGCGAGCTGAACGACCTCGAGACCGTGCTCCGCGGCGACCCGACGCCGGGGCAAGACAAGGTCGGCTTGATCGAGGCCGGTCAGAAGCTCACGCAGAAGCTCAAGCAGATCGGCCGCGAGGGCTGACCGCGTCGCTTCCCGTCGTCACTGCGGGCGCCTTCTCGGCGCCCGCAGTGCTTTTGTCCCGACGACTGGCTCGCGTTCACCGGTCTCGGCCGACGTTCAAGCGGCCGAGACCCGCGACGCAGAAGGGGGGGAGACCGACGCGGCCGGCACGACGCGCGTGATTTCGACCTTGCTGATGCGGCGCTCGTCGCCCTCGCGCACGACGAAGACGAGCCCGAACGCCGTGTGTCGCGCCCCCACCTCCGGCACGCGACCGAGCTCGGCCGTGAGCAGGCCGCCGAGCGAGTGGTAGTCGCCGTCCTCGGGCAGCTCGGCGCCGAGATAGCGACTGAGATCGCCGATGGGAACGCTCGCGTCCACGAGCAGGCGGCCCTCGCCGAGGTCGGCGATGGGCGGCTCTTCCTGCTCGTGCTCGTCGCGGATGTCGCCCACGATCTGCTCGAGCAAATCCTCGAGCGTCACGAGGCCGCTCATTCCGCCGAACTCGTCGATCACGATCGCCATGTGGTGGCGCCCGGCGCGCATGTCGCGGAGCACGCTGCTCGCGAGCTGGCTCTCGGGGACGTACGCGACCGGCGTGCGCACGATGCTCTCGAGCGAGGCGCCGTCGAGGCCGCCGTCGGACGCGAGCCGCAGGAGATCTTTCGCGTAGAGCAGCCCGATCACATTATCGAGGCTGTCCTTGTACACGGGGTAGCGCGAGTGGCCGCGCTCCACGATCGCGCGCAAGACCTCGTCGAGCGGCGTCGTGACGTCGAAGGCCGTCACGTCGGTGCGCGGCAGCATGACCTGCCCCGCGGTCACGTCCCCGAACTCGAGCACGTTGCGGATCATTTCGGATGCCTCGTGGCCGAGGGAGCCGTTGAGCTCGCCCTCGTTCACGATCATCTCGACCTCCGTCTCGGTCACCGCCGGGGCCGGAGCCGACGTGGGAGCGAGCCATTTTCCGACGAGGCGGCTCACCGCCAGGATCGGAACGGAGATGGGCGCCGCGAAGAGCTCGAACGGCCGAAGCACCGTCAAGAGCCACGGCGCGGCGCGCTCGGGGTTCCGTGCGACCACGAAGCGCACCGCCTCGGTGGGGATCGCGTAGGCGATCACGGCGAGCAGCGCCGACAGGAGCACACGGGCTCCGCCCGGCTGAATCCCGAGCTGCCCGTGAACGAGCAGCGCGGTCAGGCCGATCGAGAACGCACGGAGGACGAGCCACCGCGATTCGATTGCGATCCCCGCCTCGAGATAGCGTTCGAGCGCCCTTCGGGGGACGCCATGCGTTGCGTCACGGAGCGCCGTTCGGCGCGCCGGGGACAGCAACCCTATTGCCCAACTCGCTCCCGCAAACGCCGACGCGATGATCGCCGGCAGGACCGAAAGGGCCAAACCCAGGATGGTAGGTGGTGGAATGGGGTCCAAAAATCTGGTTGACTGCCAGCGACGCTGGCGTCTGCCTCCTAGCGGAGAAGGTAGCGGACGCTTCAGGGAGTGCGCAACCGGCCGCGGGTAACGGCCGAACGGCCCCCATGCTGGCGTCGCCAAACAGTGTAGCCATCGGCCACGTGGCCGTCCACGATGCAACGCGCTGCTCTGCAGGATTCTCAAAGAATTCTCAGAGCTTCTCGGAGCTGTTGCAGAAGATCACGGTCACTAGGCAGGGGCACGGGCCGGGTGACGGGTCTGTGCTCTTGCCGCACCTCGACGTGCCGCAGGAGGGCGACACCCGCGCGCCACGGGCGGCGGCTCGGGTCGAGTCGGAGGTCGTCGCTTCGGAAGGTGGGGACGCCCTCGCCGGTGAGGGCCCCGAAGCGTCGATGCCGGAAGGACCCATTCCGGTCGGGGTGGATCCGCTCGCTGCGCTGGCCGGCTCGTTCGGGACCGGTGCGGGTGTGGCACCGGTTCCAACGGACGCGCGCGCGTGGGCGGCGCACGAGCCGCTCGTCTGCGAGATCGTTCGCGCCATCGCCTGGGGAGGGGATCGACGACGAGGAACGGCGCGCATCGAGCTCGGCGGGGCGCGGCTCGGCGGCGGCACCGTCGTCGTCCATGCGGAAGGCAGCGTGGTGCGCCTCGACGTCGAGGGGCCGCCCGGCATCGACGCGGACGCGCTCCGGGCGCGTCTCGTTGCCCGCCTGGAGGCGCGGGGCTTCAGCGTTCAGGACTGAGCGCGCATGCCGCGGACCACGCGGAACACGCCCGCGTCGGTGCGCATCCCGAGCGCAACGAGCTCGCCCTCCGGGGAGAGCCAGCACGAGATCTCGTTCGGGCCCGCGGTCGACTCGACCTCGTTGGCGGCGAGCGCCTGCCCGCGGCGCGCCTTGACCGTCGCCGCGCTGGAAAGGTGAGTCGTCGGGAGCGCCCGGCGCGCCGCCTCGACGGTGGGCACGAGCCCCGGAAGCGGGGAAGGGGGCGGCCAGGCGTGCGCGTCGCGGAGCGAGAAGGCACCGCTCGCGAGGCGGCGCAGGCTCTCGAGGTGAGCGGGGACGCCCAGGGTCGCTCCGAGATCACGCGCGAAGGCACGGACGTAGTAGCCCTTCGACGCCTCGAGCTCGACGGCGGCGCCCGCGTCGCTCCACTCGAGGAGCTCGAGCCGCGCGACCCGGACCGGCCGCGCCGCGAGCTCCACGGTCTCCCCCGCGCGCACGCGCTCGTACGCGCGGCGCCCGCCTTCCGAGATGGCGCTCACGGCCGGGGGAACCTGCAGCGTGCGCGCCCGCTCGACGTCGAGCGCCCGCTCGAGCGCGCTCTCTGCGAGCCACCCGCCGGGGAGCGTCCGCTCTTCCGTCACGCGGCCGTCGGCATCGAGCGAATCGGTCGCTTTGCCGAAGCGCACCCCCGCGCGATACGTCTTGTTTTGCCCGGTGAGGTACGCCGACAGCTTGCACGCTTCACCGAACAAGAGGACGAGCACGCCGGTCGCCATCGGGTCGAGCGTCCCCGCGTGGCCCACGGCGCGGGTGCCGAACAGCCGGCGAGCGCCCGCGACCACGTCGTGGCTCGTCATCCCTCCTGGCTTGTCCACGACGAGGACGCCGTGCACCGCTCCGCTCATCCGAACCAGATGCTCTTGCGCGCTCGCAGGCCGCCGTCGATGAGCGCTTGGATGCTGCTCCGCACCCGATCGGAGAGCGTGCCGACGAGCACGTGATCATCCGCCGCCTCGGGACCGTAGTGGTCGAACGAGATCGGCTCCCCGAAGCGGATTTTCCAGCGCGTCGGCGCTGGCATGAGCCCGAGGGGGCCGAACAGGGGGAACGTGGGCGTGATCGGCAGGTACGGCAGCTTCATGATCTCGGCGAGCCAGTCGATCCGGTAAAGGAGCGGGCTCGCTTCTTCCGCGCCGACGATCGCACACGGAACGAGCGGCGCGCGTGTCCGCAGGCACAGGCGGATGTAGCCGCCGCGACCGAAGCGCTGCAGCCGATAGCGCTCGCGGAACAGCTTCTTGATGCCGTGCAGGCCCTCGGGGAACACGGCGACCAAGGCCTCTCGCTCGAGCAGGCGCTCCGCGTTCTCGGGGCAGGCGCGGACGGCGCCGATGCGGTTGAGCACCACGCCCGCGAACGGCAGGTAGAAGACGAAGTCCTCCGCGAGCCAGCGCAGATCGCGCCCGCTCGGGTGATCGAGGCGAATCGCGGCGCGCAGCATCGCCCCGTCGAGCGGCAGCGTCCCCGAGTGGTTGGCGACGATCACCGCGCCGCCCGCGGACGGCACGTGCTCGAGCCCCTCCGTCTGAACGCGGAAGTAGCGCCGATAGAGCAGGTCCAAAGCGGGGCGCACGCGCGCTTCGAACGCGGGATCGAGACCGAAATCGTCGATCTCCTCGAAGCGGCTGCGGAGCGCCTCGCGGCTCCACTGCCGCGCCACGTACTTTGCCGCGACGGCGTCCGGCGGAGCGGCGGGCGACGGGGGCGCGAGTGACTCGAGCTCTCCCGATGCCGCGCCGGCGCCGCGCCGTGCCGAAGGGCTCACGTCGCTTTCCGCGAGCCCGGCGCGCCGGATGAGCCCGTCGAGGCGGGCTTCGAGCGCTCGAATTTGCCCTTCGAGATCTCCCGACGGCTCCGCCGGCGCGCCGCTCGAGGGGCGCACGGAGGAAGCTTCCATGACCTCCGAGTCGAAGCGCAGGTGCGGGGGTACGAGGGGCGATCCGATGCCGAGCTCGGCGACCTCCTCCCCGATGTCGGGATAGCTCTCGGGCTGGAGGTCGTCGTACTCCGCAGCCGTCTTGTCCGCGAACGCCGCGGGCGCCGCCAACCCCTCGCTCGGCGGGGGGATCGCCGCTTCGGAGCGTTCCTCCTTCGCGGGAGGCGGCTCCGCGGAACGGGTCGGCGACGGCTGCTCGGCGACCGCGCGTTGCGAGGTGGGTTCCGGCGCGTCGACCACTGGGGTCTGCGGTGCGGCGTCGGGCTCGACGGGACGCGCCCGCACCGATTTGCGCGGGCGTTCCGAGGACGCGGCGCGCTCCGGGCGCGCCGTCGTTTCGCGCGCTGCGCCGTCGCGACCGCGACTCTCGGGCGCGCGCCGTCCGGCGTCGCCGTTGCTGCGCGCGGGCTGGCCGTTGCCGCGGGCGTTCGCGCCGCGACGCGAGTCGTCGCGAGGCTTCACGGGAGCGGTGCGGCCCGCCTCGGGGCGCTTGGCCGCCCGCGCGACCGCGCCGTCCGGGCGTCGCTTGGGGGCCGAAGGCGCGATCTCGCGCCGCTTGGGTTTGCGACGATCTCTCGTCATGCCGTCCTCTCGGAGAGCAAGCGCACGTCACGCAAGCGCTGCGCGCTGCCGAACTCGATCACTGCCTCGCGGCTCGTGTAAAGGGGCACGAAGCCGAGCTTTTGACGGGCGGCGCGCCCGTCGGCCACGCACAGGTACTGGAGATAGTCGCAGAACGAGGGCGGCGCTTCTCCGAGCTGAGCGATCCAGAGCGCCCCCGCCATCGTCCGCGTGAGCGTGCGCGGCAGGGGCAGCGCCGTGCCTCCCGCGAGGCGAATCACCGTGTGCAGCGGGAGCACGCCGTCCCCCGTGATGTTGTAGATGCCGGGCGCGTCGCGGAGCACCGCGAGCTGGAACGCCGTCACCGCGTCCGCCTCGTGCAGAAACTGCCAGAGCGGATCGAAGCCCATCACCGTCGGCACGAGCCGCCGCCCGAGATAGCGCGTGAGGAAGTTGTCCACGTTGGGCCCCAGAATCGGAGCGGTGCGCAACACCGTCACGATGCGCCCTTGCCCGGGATTGCCGAAGCGCAGCACCTCCTGCTCGGCCTCGAGCTTGTCGAGGAAGAACGGCTCGTCGCGCGACGCGCGCAGCGGGTGACGCTCCGACAAGAAGTTCGGATTCGTGGGGTGGGCGCCGTAGAGCAAGGTCTGGCTCCACATCACGATCTTGCGGACGCGCGTGCGCCGGCACGCGTTGACGAGGTGCAGGGTGCCCACGCTCTCGAGCTCGTGCGCCCAGGCCGTCGCGTGCGCGGGCGACGGCAAGAAGGCGAGGTGCACCAGCGTATCGACGCCCTCTGCCGCGAAAATTTCGGCCAGACGCTCCTCGGCGTTCGGCTGCGTGAGGTCGGTCTCGTAGACGCGCGAACGGCTCGCGGCGGTGCGCGGCGCCTTGAGATCGAGGCAGACGATGCGCCGGATGCGCTCGTCCTCCTCGAGCATGCCGATCAGGTTTTCGCCGAGGAACGAGGCCGCGCCGACGATCGCGACCACCTGCCGCTTGGGCGCGCGGAGGTCGATCGCGCCCGAATCCGCGTGTTCCGCGTGGGAAGGTGTAGTTTCGCTGGTCACACGCTGACTCCCGGGTGAAGGCTCGATGACGATGAAGAGGGTGTAGGGTTAGCGCCGTCGGAGCAGCCGTTCCAGCTCCGAATGGTGCGCACGGAGCGCACGCGCGCCGACGGGGAGACCGCGTCACGAAGAGTGAGAGTTCGAGCGCGCCGCAAGGCCCGTAGTGCTAGTCGAAACCGTGGCTCCGGAAAAGCAGGTCGTCTACACTCGAGTATCATGGTCGAGGCAGCTCCTCTAGCCATGCGGCTCGGCCCGTACGTACTCGGAGAGCGCCTCGGTCTCGGAGGCATGGCGGAAGTTTTCGTGGGACGCCGGGCGGGGCCGCACGGCTTCGCGAAGCGCTTCGCGATCAAGCGCATTTTGCCCGAGCTCGCGAAGGACTCGCGCTTCGTCGCGATGTTCATCGACGAGGCTCGGATCTGCGCGGCCTTGCAGCATCCGAACATCGTCGAGGTCGTCGACTTCGGCGAGAGCCAGGGCGAGCTGTTCATGGCCATGGAGTACGTGGACGGGCTCTCGCTCGCCCGCTTGCTCCGCCACGTCGCGAGCAAGCGCGAGCGCTTCCCGATTCCGATCGCGCTCTTGATCGCGCGCAGCGTGCTCCGCGCGCTCGCGTACGCGCACGAAGCCACCGACGAGCAAGGCCGGCCGCTCGGCCTCGTTCACCGCGACGTGTCGCCGGGCAACGTGCTCATCAGCCGTCAGGGCGCGGTCAAGCTCGCCGATTTCGGCATCGTCCGCGGCGTCACACTCGATCGCCGCACCGATCCCGGCGAGCTCAAGGGAAAGCTCGGCTACATGTCACCCGAGCAGGTGATCGGCGCCGAGGTCGATCCGCGGAGCGACGTGTTCGCCGTCGGCATCCTGCTCGCGGAGATGCTGATCGCGTGTCCGCTCTTCGCCGGCAAGGACGAGCTCGAGGTGCTCACGCGCATCCACGAGGCGAACCTCTCGACGTTCGATCAGCACGGCCAGCACGTGCACGCGGAGCTCGCTTCGATCGTGCGCCGCGCGCTCGCGCGCGAGCCGTGGCAGCGCTTCCCCTCCGCGCGCGAGTTCGCGCTCGCGCTCGAGTCCTTCGCGGTTCGCAACGAGCACGTCCTCGACGACGCCGAGCTTTCGCGTTGGGTGTGCGCGCTCGGCATCTTGCCGTCGGTGAGCGGCGTGCACTCGGTCCGCACGCCGACCCGCTCGGACGATCATCCCACGGCGCCGATCCTCGAGCGGCAGCCGCTGCCGCTCCCGGCGATTCGTCCGCCCGAGCCGCGCGCCGAGAAGCGCCCGCCGGGGGCGGACCTGCTCGAGCTCGTCGCGACCGGCCGCGTCCGCGCGGAGACGGAGTTCCTCGCGACGTACGGCGGGGTTCGCCGCGCTTCGGAGCTCGCCGGTGCGGCAGAGCTCCTGCAGCGCAGCGCGTTCCGCTTCTTCGAGCCGCCGCTCGAGCGCGCGAGCTTCACCGCGTCGATCGACGCGCGCACGTTGCCCTCGCGCGTCTACCAGCTCGTCGCGAACCGCGCGACGGGCCTGCTCGTCGCGCGCAACGGCGATCAGGAGCGTCGTATTTTCCTGGTGAACGGCGCGCCCCGCTTCGTCTCCAGCACGGCGCGCGAGGAGCTCCTCGGCGTTCGTCTCTTGCGGCGCGACCTCGTCGATCCCGAGAAGCTCGAGCGAGCGCTCGGGCTCCGCGCGCGCGGCGCGATGCACCTCGGCGAAATCCTCGTGAGCATGGGCGCGCTGCCGGAGAGCGTGCTGCAGCGCGAGCTCACCGAGCAGCTCGAGTCCCGCTTCGTTCAGCTCTTTTCGTGGCGCAACGGCGCGCTCGCGTTCTTCGCGGACATGAAGAGCGGCGAGGACGAGGGCGAGGCGCGCCTGTCCGGCGCGGGGCTCGTCACCCGCGGCATCCGCGAGGAATACTCGATCGAAGAGATCGCGGGGCTGCTCGAGCCGATGTCGCGGGCCGTGCTCCGTCGTGGCGAAGGCCGCGGCCTGTCCGCGGCGGAGCTCGCGCTCGCCGAGCCGGAAGCGGCGGCGCTCGCGGCAGCGGTCGGCTCGGGCACGGTGAGCCGGCTCGTCGCGAGCTCCGAGAAGCAAGGCCGCGCCACGCGCGCCGATGCGTTGCGCGCCGTGTTCGTCGGGCTCTCGGCGGGGCTCATCGCCGCGCCCAGCGCGAAGTGGGCATAGCGCGACGAACGACGAACGGTCGGGAACGCGCCGAAAGACGCGGAAAGCAGCGTCGAACGGGGTGCCCGCGTGGGGAGGCGCCCCGCCGGATTCACTGCGGCGAGCCGCCCCTGCGAAACGAGCCCGCGGGTGTCGCTCGCGGCCGCTTCATCCAGCGGCGGCGCGCTCGGAGGCGGTCCGCACCTTCTGCTCGAGCAGGTCGACGAGCCCGCTCACGTCGATGGGCTTGAACAGCGTGGGGCGGCTCGAGGCCCGCAGATAGTCCGTTTCCTCGGGGCCGAGGGCGCCGCCCGTGACGAACACGAAGCGCTCCGCGAGCTCCGGTCGCTGGACGGCGACGCGCTCGTGCAGCACGTTGCCGTTCACGCCCGGCAGATGGACGTCGCACACGACGAGGTCCGGCACGTAGGTCGGGTCGAGCAGCACGAGCTCCGCCTCGGACGCGGTCCCGGCGGTGCGCACCTCGTGCGGCCGGAGCACGCGCCGGATCGTGCGCGAGAACGTCGGGTCGTCATCGACGAGCAAGACGCGCAGGCGCGCCGAGGCCGGGCCGGAGTCCGCCCGAGCGCCGAGCTCGGACGAGCGCGGCAGCGTGACGACGACGCGCGTGCCGCCGCCGGGACGGGGCTCGGCCGCGATCGTGCCGTCGTGTGCGCGCACGAGCTCGCTCGCGATGCGCACGCGGAGCGACTCCGGGGGCGTGCGCCGCGTCCCGCGCTTCTCGGAGAAGAGCGCCGCGAGCGCGCGCGGCGGCCGGGTCGCTCCGTTGTCGTCGATCGTGAGGGTCACGCTTTCCGGCCCGCTCGTCACGCTCACCCAGACCCGCGGCGTGGTGGCGCCCTCGGCGGCGTCCGCCGCGTGGAACACGAGGCTCGAGATCACCTGGCTCAGCCCCTCGCGCCGGCCGCGCGTGAGCGCGCCGCGCTCGAGGCGCTCGAGCAGCATCACGCCGCGGCTCTCGAGGTGGGCGCGCGCGAGCGCCACCGCGTTCTCGGTGATCTCGGCGAGGTCGACCTCCACCGGCACGGACTCGCGCCGCTCGGGCGAGAGCAGGTCGAGCACGCGCTGCTGCAAGGCTTCGATGCTGCGGCCCAGCCTCTGCGCGGCGCGCGAGACCTCGGAGACGCACGCGGTGAGCGCGGCGTCCTCCGGATCGGCGCCGTGGCAGAGCTCCTCCACGGCCTGGGCGAGCTCTTCGTGCTCGAGCACCAGCGCGCCCACGGGGCTCTCGAGGTCGTGGGCGATGCGCTCGGATTCGCGCGTGAACGCGGCTTGCGCGAGCTCACCCGCCATGCTCGGGGGCATGCGCTCCGTGTCGCCCGTGCTCAGGTGGTGTTGCGACGCGAGGCCCGTCACGCGCGCGACGGCGTCGAGGAACGCGATCGTGTCGGGGTCGAGCGCCGACTCGTCGCGAAAGACGAGCACGAGCGCGCCGACGGGCGTGCGCGTGCCGACGAGGGGCAGCGCGAGCGCCGTGCGACCGCCGACCTTCTTGAGCTCGCGCGCGTCTTCGATGCCTTCGCGATCGCTCTCCACGTCGGCGAGCCGCGTGGGAGCTCCGTTCGCGAGCGCGCGATCCGCGAGCGCGCGCAGGGCGCGCGTCGTCCCGCGCGAGCGATTGCCGAATCCACGCGTGGCCGCGGGCACGAGCTTTCCACCGCGCGCGAAGGCCGCTCCCGCGACGGCGGGCGTCGCCGAGAGCACGACGTCGAGCGCGGCGTCGAGCGGGCGCGTTTCCGCAGACGAGATCTGCGTGATGAGGGCGAACAGTGCTCGGAGACGGATCGGGCTAAGCTCGGGAGAGTGCACAGCGGGTCACCAGGGCACCGGGGAACGCCGGTGACTAAAGCTCGGATTTTAGGGACGAGCGTACCCGAGACCCGTTCGCGAGCTCAAACCCAGAGCACGGGAATGTGCAGGTCGCCGATGTAGGTTCAGAGCGCTTTGCGCAGCACCGGATAGGGGCCGAAATCGTTCACCACCTCGAATCCAGCCGCGGAAAAGAGTGGGAACGGTCCCATCCAGACCTCGGCCTCCCCGAGGTGCTCGCCCCGACGTGGGAACGCTTCCACAGCGCGAGCCCCGTGCGCCCGGGCGAGGTCCAGGGCGCACGCGAGGAGGCCATGGGCGACGCCCGTCCCGCGCACCTCGGGATCCACGAGGACACAGCCGATGGTGAAGACGTCGCGCCGATCGCCGGCGAAGCAGGGGAGCCCTCGGTAGACTCGCTGCGCGTAGAGCTTCTCGACGCGCTCGGCGCGCGTGAGCTTCATCCAGCCGACGATGGCGGCGCCCTCGCGCGCGACGACTCCGTGGGGCGCGAGCTCGGTCCGCCTCAGCGATTCCGTCAGCTCCGCGATGCCCGCTTCGCGCCCGAACGCGAGCCGCTCGAGCCACGCGTTCTTGTCCCCCTCGAAGTGCCAGTAGCGACAGAAGCACGCGCACCCGGCGCGATCGAAGAGCGCGACGAGCGCCTCCGCGTCGCTCGCGCGCACGGCGTCGAGCTCGCGTTCGCGTTCCGCCGCGGAGGGCGGGCGCTCGTGGCTCACGCCGCGACCAACCGTTCCACGGCGGCCCCGACCGTAAAGAGTCGCTCTTCTTCGAAAGCGGGCGCGAGCAACTGCAGGCCGACGGGCAGCGCCGGTCGGTCGGCGCGCGCCGGCGTGGGGGCGCACGGCACCGTCAACCCGGCGATTCCGGCGAGGCTCGCCGGCAGCGTGTACACGTCGGCGAGATACATCGCGAGCGGGTCGTGCACCTTCTCGCCGAGCGCGAACGCCGGCGTCGGGCTCGTGGGCACCGCGATCACGTCCACGGACTCGAAGGCTTGCGCGAAGTCGCGCGCGATGAGCGTGCGCACGCGTTGCGCCTTGCGATAGTACGCGTCGTAGTAGCCCGCGCTGAGCACGTACGTGCCGAGCAAGATGCGGCGCTTGACCTCTTTACCGAAGCCGTGGTCGCGCGTCTTGCCGTACATCGCGACGAGATCACCGCGGGGTGGCTCGAGCCGGAGCCCGAAGCGCACGCCGTCGAAGCGTGCCAGGTTGCTCGAGGCCTCGGCGGTCGCGATGATGTAATAGGTCGCGATTCCGTAGCGCGTGTGCGGCAGCGTGACGGGTTTCACGGTCACGCCCTCGCGCTCGAGGCTCCGGATCGCGGCCTCGCAGCTCTCGCGCACGGCCGGGTCGAGCCCTTCGCCGAAGTACTCCGCGGGGACGCCGACGCGCAGGCCCTGGATCTCCCGGCCGCACGCGGCGACGTACTCGCCGACGGGTCGCTCCGAGCTCGTCGAATCCCGCGGATCCTTGCCCGCGATCACCTCGAGCAGGCGCGCCGCGGAGCGCACGTCGCGCGCGAACGGCCCGACCTGGTCGAGACTCGAGGCGAACGCGATGAGCCCGTAGCGCGAAACGCGCCCGTACGACGGCTTGACCCCCACACATCCAGTCAGCGCCGCGGGTTGGCGGATCGAGCCTCCCGTGTCGCTGCCGAGCGCGCCGGGCGCGAGCCCCGCGGCCACGGCCACGGCGCTCCCGCCGCTCGAGCCTCCCGCAGTGCGCTCCGGATCGTGCGGATTTCTGGGCGGCCCGAACGCGCTGTTTTCACCGGACGAGCCCATCGCGAACTCGTCCATGTTCGTCTTGCCGATCACGATCGCGCCCGCCGCGCGCAGGCGCGCCACCGGGGTCGCGTCGTAGGGCGGCCGGTAGCCGTGCGCCGGCTCGGTGCCGCCGGAGCCGTCCGGGTTCGCGCGCGTCAGGATCTTCGAGGCGCACGTGGTGGGCGCGTCCGTCGTGCAGAGCGCGTCCTTGATCGCGACGGGCACTCCCGCGAGTGGGCCCAGAGCCTCGCCCCGCTCGCGACGCGCCGAAAGCTCGCGCGCGGCTTCCAGGGCCCGTTCCCCCGTTACGGTCAGAAACGCGTTCAGGGTGGACTTTTCCCGAATGCGCGCGAGCGCGCTCTCCACCAGGCTCACGGGGTCGAGCTCCCCCGATCGGACGCCGTCTGCGATGTCGGGAATGGGTCGGTCGAGTGTCTTCATGGCTACTCTTCCACGAATGCGGGCACGGCGAAGCCGCCGCCGGCGTGGCGCGGGGCCTCGCGGAGCGCGAGCTCGGTCGGCAAGCTCGGGGCCACCGCGTCGGGGCGGAGCGGCGCGGCGGCGCCGGTAACCTGTGCGGTTTCGGGGACGTCCGTCGTGTCGAGCTCGCGGAGCGTCTCGACGTACTCGAGGATGCGGCCCAAATCGCGCATCAAAGGAGCGACTTCGTCTTCGGCGAGCTCGAGCCGGGCGAGGCGCGCCACGTGGAGCACCGTTTCACGGGTGATGGCCATGGGGCGCGGAGCTTAACACCAGCGGCGCCCCCCGCATGGGTGTTCGCGCCCCCTCCGAAGGGGAGCCTTTTCGGGCTCGGGCGGGCCTCTCGGGAGCGCCGACTCGTGGCCTTCGGGCGGGGCGGGAAAGCGGAGTACCGGAACGGAAGCAGTTTGGGATATGCTCCACGCGCGGCATTGCGCCGATTGGCGACGGCGTCCGCAGGAGAGCGTGAGCGAATACGAGGAGTTTCGTGACGGCGAGATAGTCGCGGGGACGCGCTATCGCGTGGTGCGCCTTCTCGGCGTCGGGGGCATGGGGTCCGTTTACGAGGTCGAGCACGTGGAGCTCGGCAAGCGCTTCGTGCTCAAGGCGCTCCTGCGCTCGCTCGCTCGGCGCCACGATCTGGTGCTGCGCCTGCGCAACGAATGGCGGGCGCTCGGTCGTCTCGAGCATCCCAACATCGTCACGGTGACGGACGCGGGCACGTCCGCGGGCGGCGCTCCCTTCTACGTGATGGAGCGGCTCGACGGCGAAACGCTCGAAGCGCGCATGCGGCGCGTGCGGCGCTTCTCCGTTTCGGAGTCGCTCGCCGTCGCGCAAGGCGTGCTCGAGGGCCTCGCCGCGGCGCACGCCATCGGGGTCGTCCACCGGGACATCAAGCCGCCCAACGTGTTTCTCGTCGGGGGCGAGCACCCGAAGATCTTGGACTTCGGCGTCGCGAAAATCAGCGACGATCCCGGCGTCGTCACCGCGCGCGGGGCGGCCGTCGGTACGCCGCGCTACATGTCGCCGGAGCAGGTCCGGGGCGAAGCGGTCGACGGGCGCGCGGACGTCTACGCGACGGGGTTGCTCCTCTTCGAGATGCTCACGGGAGTGAATCCCTTCGAGGACGCGCGGGAGCCGAATCAGCTCTTGCTCGCGCAGCTCGGTCGACCCGCGCCGCGCGTCGCGTCCCTCACGATGGGGGTTCCGAGCGAACTCGACGAGCTCGTGGCGAGCATGCTCGAGAAGAGCCCCGAGAACCGCCCCCGCAGCGCGCTCGACGCGGCGCGCGCCCTCGGCGAGCTGCGCGCGCGCTGGCCCGAGATCGAGGCCGCCCGGCGCGCGGCGGTCGCGTCGGGAGCGCGCGAGGTGATCGCGATCGTCCCCCTCGCGACGCAGCGCCAAAGCGAAGAATCGACGCAGCCCGACGGCGTGGCGGGGCGGACGCGGTCTTCCGACGCGACGGGGCGTTCTCCGTCGGGGGCGCCGTCGCCGCGCTCCGGTTCGACGGTGCCCGCAGCGCCGCAGTTCGAGCCCAGCGTTCCGAGCGTGCGCCTTTTGAACAGCCCGGTTCCGCCGCGGACCGCGACGCCGCCGCTCGTGCCGAGCAGCTCCGGCCCGAGCCTCGAGGCGCCAGGGGTTCCCACCGAGGTCCTCGAGCCCACGCCCGCACCGCCGACGCGCACGCGCGTCGAGCTCGGGGGCGTCGAGCGCGCCGAGGAGGCGCGGCGCTCGCCGAGCATTCCGCCCATCGCGGCTTCGGGCGAGTTCGAAATCCCTCGGACGGGAGGCGGCCGATGGGCGATCGGCGGGGTGATCCTCGCCGTTTCGCTGGTCTTCGTCGGGTTCGCCGCCGTGGTGAGCGCGCGGAACTCCGACCGGCACGCGACGCCCCCGGCGCCGCCGGCCCCCGCTCGGGCAGCGCCGATCGCCACCCAACCGCCGCAGGCAGCGGAGCGCGTCGCCGAGGAGAGCCGGCCCGAGACGTTCACGCCGGAACGGGTGCTCGCGAGGCCGAAGGCCCCCGAAGCCCGGGAGAGCAGATCGCGCGCGCGCTCCACCGAGCGGGAGGCGGCGAGCGAGCGGCGTGTGGAGCGGCCCCGGCGCAAACGGCCCCGGGCCACGGCGGATTCGACCGCGGAAGGCCAGAAAAACGGCGAAGTGGCGTCGAAACGCGCCCGGGCTCCCGTTCCGGCCTCGGAGTCGAAGGAATCGAGCGCTCGCCCCGCCTTGCCGGGCTCGGGGCTGTAGGCTAAAGAGTCGCCCCCAAATCGCACGCCCCACGCGCAGCGTTCGGGTCCGGTGCCTTGCCGAGAGCAGGGTGAGCCCGACGCGGGGCGGAGGAACCAACCGAAAGGAGCAACGCGCATGACTGAAGCCGCCCAGGGCACAGAAGTGTCCAGCACCCCCCAAGAAGCCGTTCCCACCGCCGAGGCCCAGCCGGCTCCGGCCCGAGCCCTCAGGGATCCCGCGCAGCCGCTCACCGTCAAAGACCTCTTCGAGGCCGGCGTCCACTTCGGCCACCAGACGAAGCGCTGGAACCCGAAGATGCGTCCGTTCATCTACGGCGCGCGCAGCGGGATCCACATCGTCGATCTCGACCAGACCGCGCGCCTCTTCAAGCGCGCCTTCGACTTCATCATCGATGCCGTCGGTCGTGGCGGCGCGGTGCTCTTCGTGGGCACGAAGCGCCAGGCGCAGCAGATCGTCGAGGAAGAGGCGCGTCGCGCCGGCATGTTCTTCGTCACGAATCGCTGGCTCGGTGGAACGCTCACCAACTTCCGCACCATCAAGGGCGGCCTCGATCGCCTGCGTTCGCTCGAGCGCATGCGCGAGGACGGCACCTACGAGCAACTCCCGAAGAAAGAGGTCGTGCAGCTCGAGAAGGAGCGCGCGCGCCTCGAGAAGTACATCGGCGGTCTCAAGGGAATGGGCCAGCTCCCGCAGGCGGTGTTCGTGATCGATCCCGATCACGAGTCGATCGCGGTGAGCGAAGCGCGCAAGCTCGGCATTCCGATAGTCGCGAACACGGACACCAACTGCGATCCGGATCTCGTCGACTACGTGATCCCGGGCAACGATGACGCGATCCGCTCCGTGCGCCTGATCTGTGGCGCGGTGGCCGACGCGTGCATCTACGGCGCTGCGCGGCGCCGCGACTACCAGTCGCAGCGCGACAGCGGCGCACCCCGTGGAGGCAACGAGCCGACGGTGGTCTACTCGGGCGGCCGCGGCCGCTCTTCGGAATCCAGTAACTGATTCGCTGGCGGGGCGCGCCCGTCCGCGCGGAACGCACGCGTGAGCGGGAGCGCCCTGGCTCGCCCGTTTCTCTCGCGATCTTCGCGAGGTGAGTTCGGCGCGAGAGCTGCTTTCGATTTAGAACGTTGGAGTGACGGTCCCGTCGGAGTGAGGATCGTCTCGTCCTAGAAGAGAGGCGAGAATGGCTCAGATCAGCATGCAACAGGTGAAGGAGCTTCGGGATCGCACCCAGGCGGGCCTCAACGACTGCCGCAGCGCGCTCGCCGAGGCCGACGGCGACATGGAGAAGGCCGTCGAGATCATTCTCAAGAAGGGTCTCGCGAAGAGCGCGAAGCGCGCCGGCGCGGTCGCGACGGAGGGCCTCGTCGTGGCGCGCCTCGCGGCGGACGGGAAGAGCGGAGTGCTCGTCGAGGTCAACATCCAGACGGACTTCGCGGCCCGCAACGAAGATTTCGTGAAGTTCGCCGAGACCGTGGGCGACGTCGCCCTCAAGGCGCGGCCCTCCGCCGACCTCGGCGCGGAGCCGTTCCCCACGGGCGGCACCGTCGAAGAAGCGCGGCAGGCGCTCATCGGCCGGCTCGGCGAGAACATCACCGTGCGCCGCTGGGAGCGCATCTCGATCGACGGCCCGGGCAAGGTGCACGCGTACGTCCACATGGGCGGCAAGATCGGCGTCGTGCTCGCGGCGCGCGCGGCGAGCGACGCGGTCGCCGCTTCGCCGGACTTCACCAAGTTCCTCGACGACACCGCGATGCAGATCGCGGCCATGGCGCCGCTCTATCTCTCGCCGGGCGAGATCCCCGCCGAGGCGCGGGCCAAGCAGGGCGAGATCTTCGCCGCGCAGCTCGCCGAAGAAGGCAAGCCGGAGGCCGCGCGCCCCAAGATCGTCGAAGGCAAGCTCGCCAAGTGGCAAAGGGAGATCTGCCTGCTCGAGCAGGAGAGCGTGCTCGAGCCCGGCAAGACCGTCGAGCAGCTCCGCAAGGAGCTCTCCGCGCGCGTGGGCGGCGACGTCACGCTGAGCCGCTTCGTTCGGTTCGAGCGCGGTGAGGGCATCGAGAAGCCTCAGGGCGAGGACTTCGCGGCCGAGGTCGCGAAGATGGCCGGCGGCGGTTGAGTCGCGTCGAGACGCGCCGCGGGTCCCGCCCGCGGCGAACATCGTCGGTTGTCGCGCCGGGCGCGCGGTGCTTCGAGCACGCGCCCCCGGCGCGATGCATTTCGGCGTTCGAGAGTTCTGGGTTCGCGCGCCGCGCCGGCGGTGCGTGCGGCGCGCCCCGTGCGCGCGTCGCGCTCCGTGAGAGGACCGTACACGGGGGAGGGCGCGCTCCGTGAATCGGCTCTGCGCGATCTCCGTCAATCTCGACTCTGCCGAGCAGTACCACGATATCCACGCGCTCCCGCCGTTGGATCCCGAGGTGGCGCGCGGCGCATACGATCGCGCGCTCCGGCGCGTGCTCGATTTCGGCGCCGAGCACCGCATCCCGCTCACGCTCTTCGTCGTCGCGCGCGATGCGCTGCACCTCTCGAGCGCGCTGCTCCTGCGGGAAGCCGTGGCGAAGGGCCACGAGATCGGCAATCACAGCAAGGACCACCTCCGCGATCTGGTGAATCGGTCGCGCGACGAGCAAGTGGCGCAAGTCGAAGGCGCGCGCGAGCTCCTCGAGTGTGCGCTCGCCGTGACGCCCGCGGGTTTCCGCGCGCCCGGCTACATCGTCACGGACGAGCTGCTCGAGGTCGTGCGGCACACGGGGCATCGCTACGACTCTTCGGTGCTTCCGTCGCCCGCGTTCCACGCCGCGAGGGCCGTCGCCGCCGCGGCGCTCGGCCTTCGCGGCCGCCGAACGACGCCCGTGGTCGCGGCGCCGAACGCGCTGCGCGCGCCGCGACGCCCTTACCGCATCGGGCATCCGTACACCGTTCATGGTGACGGCCTCGTCGAGCTCCCGGTTCAGGTCACGCGTGGCCCGCGCCTTCCGTTCGTCGGCACCGGCTTGATTCTCGCGGGTCAGCTCGGCGCGCGCGCGCTCACCGAGCTCGTGATCGGAGAGCCGTTCATCAATCTCGCGCTCCACGCGCTCGACTTTCTGACGCTCGACGATGGACTCGACGCGCTACGCGGCTATCAGCCCGATCTGCGCCTCCGCCTCGCCAAGAAGCGACGCATCCTCGCTTCGGTGATCGAGCACCTGCGTGCGGCCGGCTATACGTTCGTTTCGCTCGAGCGCGCGGCCGCGACGGTCGTCTGAGCTCCAACCGATTCTACGCGCTGCGCCGCGTGATGCGAATGGTTCAACCAACGGCCGTGCCGATGGTTGAGCCGCGCCATCGACTCGCGACGCAGCCGTGACCTCGTTGGCACTGAACGCACGCATCGCGCCGCTCTGCGGCAGGAAAACGAGCTTCTTCAACGCGGCTCGTCGGTTGCTCGGTCGGTTAGCCGTTCTGTCTCGCGCCGAGAATTGCTGGAAATTCGAGCAGTTCCGCACCAGAGGTCCCGGTGTGGGGCGCCGTATTCCTGTGTGGCGAAAAGATCAGTTGACACGCAACGGCAAAGGCAGAAGCATCCCGCGCATGGCGAGACTTCCTAGGTTCCTGTGGACGACTGGTTTGAGCGTAATTCTTGCGGCTTGCGTGCTCCCCGGCTGCGGTGACGACGATGATGACGGCGGCGCCCCGACCACCGGCGGCATGGGCGGTGAGGCCGGCGAGGGCGACACCGGCGGCAAGGGTGGCACTGGCGGCACGACCGGCGGCACCGGCGGCACGGCCGGCAAAGGTGGTACCGGCGGCAAGGGTGGCACCGGCGGCACTGACGGCGGCGCGGCTGGCGAAGGCGGCGAGGCCGGCGCAGTCACCGGCGGCGCGGCCGGCGAGGCCGGCGCGGGCGGCACCGGTGGCTCCGGTGGTGTTGCGGAAGGCGGCGCGGCCGGCAGCGCAGGGGCTCCTGAAGAGGTTGGCGGCGCAGCCGGCGACGTCGGCGTTGGCGGCGCGGCCGGCGACACGGGC
>Ga0079224_100002401_pt1 | contig 22696 bp, 10 predicted proteins | sample Stecom2015_FD_80414 | JGI IMG/M metagenome (GOLD analysis project Ga0079224, IMG submission 80414) | Agricultural soil microbial communities from Utah to study Nitrogen management - Steer compost 2015 | ecosystem: Environmental > Terrestrial > Soil > Agricultural land | place: USA: Utah...
AGCAAAAAATACCTCGGCACCGCTGAGCAAATATTGCAATCCCTATCCGCTCCATCTTACCGGGCTGCGGCCGGTACCAACGGAGGCTTCTTATTGCAGCACAGCTCGGGGGGAGTACCAGGCAATATCGAAGTAGACGTACCGCTCAGCTATGCAGATTACTATTATGTAGAAGCCCTGATGCGGTATCGGAAACTTGGAAATAAACGAAAAATTGACCAATAATTGTAGGGAGGAACCGTGATGAAAATAGCGATGATTATCGCATTCCAGGTGCTTCTGCACCTTACCGTTTCAGCGCAAGCCGACCTGCTGTTAAATCGCTACCATGACTTTCTGTTGCGGACAGCCAAAACACCACCCATAGAGACAGCCGATTGGGCCCACACATTGCTTCCAACCGGACGATGGCCAGACATCGATTATAACAATGCCGATCTATCAAAATGGAAAGCGCCGCAACACTTGCAACGGTTGGTCAATATGGCGTTATTGTGGACCGATTCGACTTCTGCGCAATTCCATGATGAGAAACTGTGGACCGCCATCAATAGTGCGCTCGATCACTGGCTGGTCCATAGGTACCAAAGTGCTAACTGGTGGTTCAATGAAATTGGGATACCCCAATACATGCGCGATATCATCATCTTACTCCGCCAGGACCTCACGCCCGACCGACTCGAACAGTCGCTTGAGGTGATGGCGCAATTGCGGGTTCACGACGATTATCTCGCCGGCAACCTCGTATGGTGTGCAGACTTGGGACTCCATTACGGTGCGTTAACCGGTGATGAACAACTGATGAGGCACTGCCGTAACTTGATTGTTAATGAAATTAATATCACCGATAGTGAGGGAATATGGCCAGACTATAGTTTTCAACAGCACGGCCGGCGATTGCAAATGTACCAATATGGGAAAGCATTCCTTTGGGAAAGCGTCCGTATTGCATGGCAATGCCGCGATACGCCCTTAGCATTCCCCAAAGTGAAAATAGATATCTTAACGGACTTCATCGTCGAGGGCTGGCAATGGATGGCTAGAGGTATACATACGGTTCCCGGCACCATGGACCGGTCAGCTTCCCGCATGGGCGAGTTGCGCAGTGTCGACCTCCGCCCACTCATTCCTTTCGCTATGGAGTTAGCGCCTGACCGGGCCACTGCATTTATGCAACTGGAGTCGATACAAGACGGCCATGGCGCACTCAAGGGTTACCGGCATTACCCCTACGCCGATTTCACAGCATTCCATCGGCCAGGGTTCAGCTTTTTCCTCAAAACCATATCCGATCGTACACTTCCTACGGAATCTATAAACAAAGAAAACTTGCTAGGCAAACTCCTGCACAGTGGCGATGCCTACCTCATCCGAAACGGCGAAGAGTACTTTGACCTCCTTCCCCTTTGGGACTGGACGGCGTTACCGGGTGTGACCGCGTTTCGGGATGCGCATGCGGTCTCGCGTAAACCGTTCGTTGGCAGTGTGGATGATGGCACCTCCGGCTTTTCAGCAATGGATTATATGCTTCAAGATGAGAGTGGCACGCAAACGCTTGCCGCCCGCAAAATATGGGCATGTCATGACGATTTGATCGTTTGCCTAATCTCGGGCCTCACTGGCGAAAATATCGAAGGAGAAGTTTATACCGCACTGGACCAATGCCGTTGGCAGGATGACGTTACGGTAAACCGACCAGGGAACATCGTGAAAGCGGGCATCCACTCCCTCCACCACGTCAACTGGATACACCATGCCGGTTTTGCTTACATTCCATTATATCCGTCAGATTTCCAATTAAAGCTGCTCGAAGTCGCCGGCAAATGGACCACCATCAATAACGGGGGGAGTGAGGACGAATTGAATGACCGCATCTTCCTACCTATTATGCACCATAGCAAGCCGGATCGCTCGGTAGCAGGTTATGTGCTGGCGTTGGCCGAAACCCCCAAGCGGGCTGCACGACTAGCAAAAAAGTCCCGGTGGAAAATACTTAAAAACACAGCAGATTGCCAAGCTGTCCAATTTGCCGATAAAACGGTCATGGCTGCGTTCTATCGCTCAGGAAAACTTGAAATCGGGAAACGGGGATATATTGAAGTAAACCAACCGTGCTTGGTGATGATGCATGGCAACGAACTGAATATCAGCGACCCGTCGCACAAAGGAATGCAAGTTGAAATCAACATCAACGGGTCGAAAACTACCATAGCTATGCCAGCGGATGGTATGGCAACCCGTTACGCTATAAAATGAACGGCGTGCAACTATCATAAAATTGTCTAGGCATTTCCAAAGAATAGCTATTTTATGAAATCGTGCAAAGACTAATTTTGGAAGATAGAAACATACGTGTATAAAACCATGGCGACAGACAGCTTCTCACAACGTGCGCAAGTAAACAACGGCTACATCCTTGGCATTTCATTCATCTCGGCCCTCGGTGGTTACCTTTTTGGTTTCGACTTTGCGGTAATCTCCGGCGCGCTTCCATTCCTTCGCACCGCTTTTGATCTCAACGCATGGTGGGAAGGTTTCCTTACCGGGTCATTGGCATTGGGGTGCATTGTCGGCTGCTTGGCTGCGGGATCGCTCGCCGATAAGTACGGCCGGAGGCCGGGGTTGTTGCTGGCAGCGTTTATTTTTGCCGTATCATCGTTGGGGATGGCTTTCTCGGATAGCTTGACCAGCTTTATCTGCATGCGGTTTGCCGCTGGTATTGGGGTAGGCATGGCATCCATCCTTAGTCCGCTTTACATCGCGGAAATATCACCAGCCTCGGTACGGGGACGTAATGTAGCGATAAACCAATTGACCATTGTTATTGGAATTTTGATAACCAACCTGGTGAATTACTACCTCGCTGACAGTGGCCCGGCTGCATGGCGATGGATGTTCGGTTTGGGCGCGGCACCTGCCCTATTGTTTTTAATCGGCGTACTGTGGCTCCCGGAAAGCCCACGATGGCTGGTAACGGTTGGTAAAATCAAGCAAGCCGAGGGAATTCTAAGTAAAATAGGGAATGCTACATTTGCGAAAAACACGATTAACGATGTCCGTACCTCGCTCGAAGGTACCGCAAAACCTTCTTATCGAGCCGTATTCGCCAAGGCGGTACGTCCGGCGGTGGTCATCGGAATTACCTTGGCGGTCTTTCAACAACTGTGCGGAATCAATGTGGTTTTTAATTATACCTCCACCATATTCAAATCCGTCGGCGCCAGCCTCGACCGGCAACTGCTCGAAACGGTAGCCATTGGTTTAGTCAACCTCATCTTTACGGTTGTCGCTATGTGGCAGGTAGATAAGCTAGGCCGCAAACCACTGATGTTGATTGGGTCACTTGGCCTATCAATCGCCTATGTTATTCTCGCGATGTTGCTCAGCAATCAAGCCGCCGCCGGCTGGATCTCTGTATTTGTCTTGTTAGCCATTGCCCTCTACGCCACTTCGCTGGCACCGGTCACCTGGGTGGTCATCAGTGAGATTTTCCCCAACCGGATACGCGGGGTTGCCTCTTCCGTGGCGATTGTGTCGCTATGGGCCGCTTATTTCGTACTGGTCTTCACTTTCCCGATATTGGCAGAAAAGCTAGGCACCTATGGACCGTTCTATCTCTACGCCGGCATTTGCCTTGCAGGATTTTTCTTCGTCAAGGTAAAGGTCCGGGAAACCAAAGGGCAGACATTGGAAGAGCTTGAACAACAGCTTACCAAACAATAGCCTATTGGATTGGACATAAGTAGTAACTCCATATAACAGAACATGTTTCGTGATACGCAACGCCTCCTTTCCTTTTTATTGCTGGTGAGCATTCAGGCAACCGCACAAGAATATACTACGCGACCGACCATCCGGCTCGAAGGCCAATGGGTATGCCGTATAGACACCGCCGGGGTTGGCGTTGACCAAAATTGGCAAGACAGTACATTCGGGGAAAAAGTGAACCTCCCAGGCACGCTTGAAAGCAACGGCAAGGGCCGATATGTAACCAAAGGTGTAACCAACCATCTCAGCCAAACCTATACATACATTGGTGCCGCTTGGTTTCAAAAAGAGATCGATATCCCCGCTTCTTGGTCGGGCAAGGAAATCACCCTATTCTTGGAACGCACAAAGGTTGCAGAGGTTTGGGTAGACCGAAATCGTATCGGAAAAAGCACGTTACTTTCTGCACCCCACACCTATTCGATCGGCCAGCTTAAACCGGGAAAACACCGTTTGACAATCCGGGTAGACAACTCGCCGCACCTCGTGTCGGTAGGCGGCTCCCATGCCCTTAGTGAACATACCCAGACCAACTGGAATGGGATAATCGGTCGCATGCACCTCGAAGCCGCCGGTTCTTTACGGATAACATCCGTAAAGACCATGCCCGACGTGTCTGACAAATCAGTGCATGTAACGTTACAGCTGAACCTACCGGCCACGAACGATGGTCAAATTCATGTGGAATTGCAGGCGTCTTCGTATAACTCGCTGACTCACCATTCTCCAGCACCCGTACGATACAATGAGACTGCAAGTAACCGTGATACGACATACGCATTTACATTGCCCTTGGGCGATGATGCGCTTCTTTGGAGCGAATACACACCTGCGTTGTACCGGCTGTCGATACGATTACGCGACGGTCAGAATAACGAGGATACGGCGGTAACATCGTTCGGGTTACGCGAATTTGGGGCAAGGGGCAATCACTTCACCATTAACGGAGTGACGACTTTCCTTCGTGGTAAAAATGATGTTTGCATTTTTCCTTTGACAGGCTATCCCCCTATGGAGACTTCCGAATGGCAAAGATTATATCGCATCGCCAAGCAATACGGCATAAACCACTACCGATTCCATTCGTACACACCACCTAAAGCCGCATTTGACGCTGCCGATTTAGAAGGTGTATACCTCCAACCGGAGTTGCCTAACTGGGCCAATTTCACCCAACAAGACACCTTTCACACGGATTTCCAACGCCGGGAAGGGATAGCGATTCTAGATGCTTATGGGAACCACCCGTCTTTCGTGATGTTCTCACTCGGCAACGAAATGACGGGCGACACCGCCATTTTTACCCAGTTGGTGGATGACTTAAGGAGCCATGATAATCGGAGGCTCTACGCTTGGGGCACGAATGCTTTCTATACGGATCCCAGACCCGGGCCAACTGACGATTTCTGGGCGACGATGCGTACCGGTAAAGAATCACCATCACGTCAGTTTGACGTTCGGGGTTCGTTTGCCACTACCGAAGATGTGGGAAGTGGCATAATCAACGACTCATTCCCTTCAACGCAACGTAATTTCTCATCTGCCCTAACCGGGGTCGGCCTACCCGTGGTGAGCCACGAAATCGGACAATACCAGATTTACCCCGACTACACTGAAATACCCAAATATACCGGCGTATTGCGCCCGCTGAACTTCGTGGAGTTCCAAAAAAGACTAGAAGCCGGGGGAATGGGCGACCAAGCGCATGATTTTTTTCGGGCTTCTGGTAAACTGGTCTCACTACTTTACCGCGAAGAAATAGAAATGGCCCTGCGGACACCGCAGTTGGCGGGGTTTCAGCTGCTCGACCTCCAGGATTTCCCAGGTCAGGGCACTGCACTGGTCGGTATACTCAACGCCTTTATGGAAAATAAAGGTCTGATTACGCCAGAAGCATTCCGGCAATTCAACAATGATGTCGTGGTTCAATTGCTTATGGATAAATATGTGTGGACCACCGACGAAACATTTATTGGCTCCGCGCAACTGATCAATTATAGCCCACACGCGGTTACCGGCAAACGACTAGTTTGGTCGGTCTCTCATACGGCCCGCAATGGAGAGGATACCTCGGGAGAAATGGCTATTGAGCAGGCACCGGCCGGGCAAATCAATCCGATCGGCCAGATCACTTTTCCATTCAAGGACATTAAAAAACCAACCCAATTGCGGCTGGTGCTCGAAATCCCCACAACCACGTATAGGGCTGTGTACGATGTATGGGTGTATCCGCACCAAACGGAAGTCCGTATCCCCTGCAATGTGACGGTGGCTACAACTTGGGACGACACCCTCATCAGACGGCTGCAGGATGGCGAGCGGGTAGTACTCTTCCCGCCGCACGAACCATTTGAAGACCGTACGGTGCCGCCGCAATTCATCAGTGATTTCTGGAATTGGCAGGTATTCAAGAAAGGAGCGGAGGCCGCAGGGCGCCCACCATCAGCTGGAACATTGGGCCTCCTTACCGATCCCGAGCACCCACTGTTTGAAACGTTCCCGACCGATTCGCATACCAATTGGCAGTGGTGGTCGATTACCAAGAATGCGCGGCCCTTCATTCTGGACGCCACTCCCGCCGATTATCGGCCTATTGTACAGGTGATCGATAATATCGACCGCAACCATAAGCTCGGTATGATATTCGAGTTCCGTGTTGGCAATGGCCGGCTCTTAGTATGTATGGCCGACTTACCCAACATGTTGCATCGGCCGGAAGCCCGGCAATTATACCGTAGCATATTGGGATACGTGTCCTCTTCAGCGTTTAAGCCGCAGACCTCATTATCCAAAATACAATCGAATCAACTTTTCACGTCTCATAAACATGAAAACTAGCAGTAATCGCATGAGAATTATTCTTTTAACCGTATTGCTTTCCTCGGGGATTTTTGCCCGTGCACAGGAAAAACTATCGTTACAAGGCACTTGGCACGTCAAACTCGACCCTAAGGATACGGGCCTACAAGCCGCGTGGTTTCACGAATCATTTACTACACCGATTTCCTTACCCGGCACATTGGACGCTGCCGGGATGGGCGACCCGAGCCCGCTCCGTACGGATGAACTGACTCGGGATGTATTGTTACAGCTCACACGGAAACATCGTTACGCGGGTGCCGCTTGGTATTCCAAAGAAGTTGTTATTCCAGCCGACTGGAAGGATAAATACATCGAATTATTCCTCGAACGGGTAATCTGGAACACGCGCGTATGGGTAGACGGCAAGGAAGCCGGCAAGGGTGAAAGCCTCATTGCACCTCATCGGTTCGACCTCAGTACGCTCCTCTCCCCCGGCAAACATCGGATCGTGATTCGCATAGACAACCGCAAACAATACGACATCTCGTACAAAGATATGGCACATGCGTATACCGATGGTACACAGATTATCTGGAACGGCGTGATCGGCAAAGTGGAACTGACTGCAAAAAATCAATTGCACATCCAACACGTACGCACCGAACCCCATGTAAGGGATAAATCCGTAACGGTGTCCACCACCTTGCGCAACCGGCAGAAAAAAGCTCGCAAAGGCCGATTACAAGTGGAAATCACCGATAACACAGGTCGGGTAATCGTATCCAGAACCGAAAGAACACGCGTAACTCCCGGTGAATCAAGACAATCGATGAAACTATCCCTAGGCGATGATGCCCAATTATGGGATGAGTTCAACCATACCACTTACACGGTAAATGCCCGTTTCGATGCATCGGGAGCGACATCGACCGACAGGTATACGACGTCCTTCGGCTTACGGGAAATCACCGCCAAAAACGAGGCCATCTACATCAATGGGCAGCAGGTTTTCTTCCGCGGTACCCTGGAATGCAACATCTTCCCGCTCACCGGCCACCCTCCTATGGATAAATCAGGTTGGTATAAGGTATTTCAAACGGCTAAGCAATACGGCCTTAACCACATCCGTTTCCATTCGTGGTGCCCTCCGAAAGCCGCATTCGAAGCAGCCGACGAATTAGGTGTATACTTACAGGTGGAACTCCCTCTTTGGAGCCTTGTAGTGGGTGAAGATGAAAGTACATGCCGTTTTCTGGAAGAGGAAGCCATACGCATCAGTGAAGAATACGGCAATCACCCCTCATTCTGCTTATGGGCATTGGGCAACGAATTGCAAGGTGACTTCGAGTGGATGAATCAACTGCGGGACCGCTTGAAAGCCATGGACAGCCGACCGCTGTATACCACCACAACGTTCACCTTCCAGAAGGGACATGGCACCCAGCCTGAACCGGGAGACGAATTTTTCATCACCCAATATACAGATAAGGGCTGGGTAAGGGGCCAGGGCATCTTCAACTCATACCCACCTAATTTTTCGACCGATTACTCCAAGGCTATCGATAGTCTCTCCGTTCCGCTGATTACGCATGAAATAGGCCAATACGCTGTGTACCCCAATCCCGAAGAAATCAAGAAGTACACAGGAGTGCTCGATCCGCTCAACTTCAAAGCCATCCGCCACGATCTTCAAAAAAAGGATCTGCTCCATCTCGCCCCATCGTTTACGCTGGCAAGTGGCAAGTTCTCAGCTAACCTGTATAAGGAAGAAATCGAAAGGGCACTGAAAACCAAAGGGATCAGCGGGTTTCAGCTGCTGGATCTCCATGATTTCCCGGGGCAAGGTACGGCTTTGGTGGGCATACTGGACGCATTCTGGGATAGCAAGGGGTTGGTTACGGCCGAAGAACACTATAACTATTCAGGGCCGGTAGTGCCGCTGATCCGCTTCCCAAAAGCCACTTACACCCAGGGCGAACGGTTTGAGGCGACTGCCGAGATTGCTAACTTCAGTGGGGGCTCGCTTGCCGATAGCTCGCCCGAATGGTGCGTTAAGGACGAAAACGGCGACGTACTTTTCTCTGGCAAACTCCCTACACAAGATATTCCCACCGGAAACGGGATTTCGTTGGGGAGCTTTGGTTTCGACCTCGGAACCGTCACGACAGCCAAGGCACTTACTATTGAGTTGGGATTGAAGAGCACCGGGTACACCAATCATTGGACGATATGGGTGTACCCCGAAAACGTGCCGACAGAAACCGGCGACGCTATATTTACCCGCTCAGTTAACGATGCGCTCCAATACCTCGACCAAGGGAAAAAAGTACTGCTCAACCCCGACACGGCCAACATACGCGGTGTAGAAGGACGTTTTGCACCCGTATTTTGGAGCCCTGTGCACTTCCCAGACCAACCTGGCACCATGGGTATATTATGCGACCCGCGACATCCCGCATTAAACGCCTTCCCTACGGATGCGTATAGCAACTGGCAGTGGTGGGATTTGATTACACGCTCCAAAACCATGGTTATCGACTCGCTTCCTCCATTGGAACCCGTGGTAAGGGTCATCGACAACTTCTTCAAAAACCGCAAGATGGCCAACATTATCGAGGCCAGGGTGGGGAAAGGCAGCCTCGTGCTGGTGTCGGTGGATATTGCCAACGACCTTGAAAAGCGACCCGCGGCACGCCAGCTCCGCCATAGCCTGCTACGGTACATGAATAGCAAGGCTTTTACACCGGAGACGACACTGACAAGTACAGATCTTGACTATTTGGTAAAATAATATTACCTAGGATGACAACGAAGCGCAACATATTTTTGTGGGTACTCCCTTTTTTGCTCACCTACACGGTCCAAAATCCATTGTTTGCACAGCAACGCCATGCAGTCAAAACAAAGCATAGTCTTGTTAAAATTGCAAAAAAAAGCTTAGCTGAATCCGCTGCACAGTACCGATTGTTGAAAACGCAATTGCCACTAGATCGATTCCCGGTAACCTACTATGCTGGTGAGCAACGGCTGATAACCAGTGGCTCAGAACCATGGGTAGGCGGATTCTATCCCGGTGCCCTTCTGTATGTCTACGAGCATAGCCATGATACGGTACTTTACCGTGAGGCACTTCGAAAGCTGGCGGTCTTGGAAAAGGAGCAATACAACACAACAACGCATGACTTAGGTTTCATGATGTACTGTTCATTCGGCAATGCCCATCGTATTGATCCGAAACCTGCTTATATCGACGTCTTAATCAACAGTGCCAAGTCATTGGCCTCAAGGTTCGATGAAAAGGTTGGTTGTATCCGATCTTGGGACTCGGATACCGCTCGTTTTATGGTAATTATTGACAATATGGTCAATTTGGAATTGCTATTTGCAGCAACACGATTCACCGGAGACTCAACTTTTTATAACATAGCCATAACGCACGCAAATACCACCATGCGTGAACACTACCGGCCTGATTACAGTTCACACCACTTAGTTATCTATAATCCCTCAACTGGAAAGCCGATGAAAAAACAAACCGTACAAGGCGCATCTGACTCATCCGCATGGGCTCGGGGCCAAGCGTGGGGATTATACGGATTCACACTGATGTACCGGGAAACTGGCGATACCAGGTACCTGGAACACGCGAACCATATTGCACAGTTTATCCTGAATCATCCGAACCTCCCATCGGACCACATCCCGTATTGGGATTTTAATGCCACGGACATCCCCAACGCGCCGCGGGACGCCTCGGCGGCAGCGGTTGTATGCTCCGCATTGTTGGAATTGGCCGCATACGTGGCCCCTAAGCAACGCCGGCAATATGCCAAAGCTGCGGAAACGATGCTCGAGTCCTTATCTTCCCCGACATATCGGGCAACTGTCGGGACCAATGGTGGATTTGTACTTAAACACGGTGTGGGCAACTACCCGCGAAATGCCGATATTGATGTACCATTGATTTATGCCGACTATTATTATATCGAGGCATTGCATCGGTATATAAAAATGGGTGAACCCCAAGGCTGATAATCGATTGCCAAGGATGGATATAATTGATAGCATCATTTTCGACATGGACGGCACGTTGTGGAATGCCCTTGAGATTTATACCGAAGCATGGAACAGAAGCTTGCGAGAAAACGGCGTTCAACGGATACTTACTGCCCCAGAAATCGCCGACATGACCGGGTGGGAGAAAAAAGATATCCTGAGCCATCTGTTGCCCTATCATCCCGAGGCCATCCATAACAAGGTAGACCAACTCGTTGCCGAATATTCAACTTCATTGATCCCTGCCATGAAAGGGCAACTCTATCCGGGCGTTGATGCTGGCCTTTCACGGTTGTCGGAAAAATACCCCCTGTTCATTTTAAGCAATTGTGACGCTGGGGTAATTGATCTATTCATGGATGCGACAGGAATACGTTCGTTTATCGTTGATCACGTAGCCCACGGTGAAACTGGGTTTTCGAAGCATGAGAATATGCGGCGTCTGATGGATATGCATCGCTTACATTCGCCAATATATGTCGGAGATACCCACCGTGACAGCGAAGAAAGCGAAAAAGCAGGCATCCCCTTCATCTTCCTCACATACGGATTCGGTCAATCCACGAAATACCACAAAAAATTCGACTCATTCGAGGAGTTCTCGACTTATTATTCATCATTGTGATCATAATCGACAGTGATTAGCTTTCGCCGGTGGGCCGTTTGTAGTTACCCCTGTATTTAGTGGGCGACAACCCCATCATTTTCTTAAATAGTCCTGAAAAATAATAAGGATCATCAATTCCCAGGTCTACACAAATCTCTTTGATACTCATATCCGTAAAATAGAGGTATTGACACGATTTATGGATTTTGAGCTGATTAAAGTATTGAATGGGCGACCTGCCGGTTTTGCGTTTGAATAAATCTGCATAGTGCGATACTGAGATATTTTGTTGGAAAGCAAATTCCTTCAGTGAGTAATTTGCATGCAAATTATTTTTCATAAAGGTAATGGACTCGGAGATATGATCGCTTCCATAATAAGAAGGAAACATTTCCTCATGATATATAAATGATGATAGGAACTGTGTCAACATAGAATTAACCAGCTCTAAACTTCGCATATCGAAGCTTTTCTCCAGAATATCAAAAAGCTGATCAAACAAGGAAATCCGATACTCGTCATAGGGAATTGGAAATACTTTGGCCGGTTCATTGCCTACATGGCGTTTATAAAGCAACTCGCTATGGAGCCCCTCAAAATGAACCCAATAAATGCTCCAGGGGTCGTTGGGAGACGATTGGTAGTGGTGTGGGAGATCTCGTGGGATAATGAAATAATGATTTGGTGACAACCGGAATTCCTTGTTTCCTATACGAATCACACCGTTACCTTCGACGCAATACAGCATAATGTATTGCGGACATCCCAATTTGCGCTCCCGGTCGTGGAAGCTTGCCCTCGGGTAAAACCCCACCGCAGTGAGATGTAATTTATTGGTCAGCGGATTTTTCAACACCTGTTCGTGCACTTTCGGAGGCAGCACAATCATTTTCTGGCCCAAGAATCCTTCCTTGATTTTCTTTGTCTGTGCGCTTGATTCTACCATATATCTTAATGTTTTATTAATTAGGTCATCCGCGCGCCGTGTCACCGGTGACAAAAACATTTTATTCATGGGCCACGACTTAAAATGCGCAGTTTTTCCGCGAGCCGTTAAAAATACAATATTTTTCACTAACGGCTCGTGGGACTTTTAGATTGCCACTTTGTTTATCAATCATCGTGAAAAAGTCTATCATTTTCACATATTCATCCATTTTGTAGTTGCATGGGCAATCGTATGTTTGACATTGTAAAAGCTGAAGGAAAAGTGTAGCAAAGTCAGCATAAAATAAAATAATTATAGCAGCAAACCTGATTATTAATTAAGAGAAATGAGCAAACACATTGTGAACGTTTGGGAAGAGCGTGTAATCATTCCAACTTACGGAGTAGGTAAGCCCGAAAAAAACCCAATGTTTTTTGAGAAACGCGTGTATCAAGGGAGCAGTGGTGTGGTCTATCCCAATCCGGTTATCGAAAAGATTTACGATGAAAAAAAAGATGTCGAATACTGTGGGCTGTTTCTTGAAAACAAATACCTGAAAATAATGGTGCTGCCCGAATTAGGCGGGCGAGTACAAATGGCGTATGACAAAATAAAAGGCCGCCATTTTGTCTATCACAACCACGTCATTAAACCAGCTCTGGTTGGGCTCTGTGGGCCTTGGATTTCCGGAGGCATCGAGTTCAACTGGCCGCAACATCACCGCCCCAGCACGTTCGAACCCACCGATTATAGCATCAAAGAAAATCCCGACGGAAGTAAAACCGTTTGGGTAAATGAGGTAGAGAAAATGTTCCAAACAAAAGGGATGGCGGGCTTTACACTCTATGAAGACAAGGCCTATCTGGAGATCAGTGTAAAGTTGTATAACCGCACATCACTGCCACAGACATTCCTATGGTGGGCAAATCCGGCCGTGAAGGTAAACGATTATTATCAATCGGTTTTCCCACCCGATGTCAACGCGGTTTTCGATCATGGGAAGCGCGCCGTGGCAAGCTTTCCCATCGCCACGGGTGAATACTACAAGGTGGACTACGCACCGGGCACCGATATTTCTAATTACAAGAACATACCTGTGCCCACGTCATACATGGCGATCCGTTCGGATTACGATTTCGTGGGTGGCTATGAAAACGACACGAAAGCGGGGCTATTGCACGTGGCCAACCACCATATCTCTCCCGGCAAGAAACAATGGACTTGGGGCAACGGTGATTTCGGGAAGGCCTGGGATCGGAACCTAACCGATGAAAACGGCCCGTATATCGAACTGATGACCGGTGTTTATACCGACAATCAACCGGATTTCACCTGGTTGATGCCTTATGAAGAGAAGTCGTTTAAACAGTACTTCATGCCCTATCAGGAGCTTGGCATGATTAAAAATGCCACGAAGGACATCCTTGTCGCATTGGATGTAACCGATGGCAATGCTACGGTAAAAGTTTATGCAACATCGAATCACAATGGGTTAGAATTGCAGCTGCATGACGGCGACCAACTCATTTACCGCGAATCGTTCGATTGCTCGCCTGAAAATGTATTCGTGAAAACGGTGCCGTTAACGACTACGGGAGATCGCCTCAAGCTAAGCATTGCAGGCCCCGACGGCAAGCGGTTGATTAATTATGATCCTACGCAAAACAAACTCAGTGAGATTCCTGAACCTGCAAAGGCAGCACTGCCCCCCGTAGATGTAGAGAACAACGAACAACTCTATCTGACCGGACTCCACTTGGAGCAATACCGGCATGCAACCTATAATCCAGTCGACTATTACGAAGAAGCGATACGAAGAGACCCGAAAGATGCGAGGAACAATAACGCTCTCGGGAAATGGTACTTGAGGCGCGGCTGCTTTGAAAAGAGCGAGCCCTACTTCCGCCGCGCAATTGATACGTATACGGAGCGGAACCCGAACCCATTCGATGGCGAACCTCATTACAACCTGGGGCTATGCTTGAAATATCAAAACCGGTTGGGAGAGGCATACGAGGCTTTTTACAAAGCCACCTGGAACAGCGCGTGGCAAGACAGTGGGTACTTTTCGCTCGCCCAGATCGACATGCACCAAGGGAACATATCAGCTGCACTGGAACATATCGAATGGGCGATGGACCGGAATATGCGCAACGGGAAAGCCTGGAGCCTCAAAGCAGCCGCGCTGCGTAAGGCCGGCGACAACGAGGCGGTTATCCGGTTGGGCGAAACCGCCCTCTTGCGGGACCATTTCAACCTGGCTATCTATTTTGAGATGGCAAAGGCGTACGAACATTTAGGAAAGGATGCTGAAAAGGAAGAGTCATTGAAACAGCTGTTGAAGTTGTCGCGCATCAATGTAAACAGCTTTCTTGAGTACGGGTTGGATTATGCCGCTGCCGGACTCTACGACGATGCGGCCGAATTCCTTACGTTGATCGACGACAAATTAGCGGCGAAACCGGCCATATATCTTTATTACCTTGGATGGATGCACTTAAAGGCCGGGAACCGTGAAGCGGCAATGGATTTTTTCAAGCAAGCGGCATCAGCAGATCCGGGACCTTATTTCACCAATCGCCTGCAAGAAATCGAAATCCTCGAGACAGCCATCGCGTTAAATTCAGAAGATGCAAAAGCACCCTATTATCTCGGGAACCTCTGGTATGATAAACGACAATACAAGCAGGCAGCGGAGTTATGGGAGCTTTCAAAAGAGCGGAACCCGTCGTTCCCGACTGTGTACCGTAATCTGGGGCTCGCTTACTTCAATAAACAAGACGATGTAACGAAAGCCTTGGAATATTTCGAAAAGGCCTTCCAATTGGACACACAAGATGCACGCGTATTCATGGAACTGGACCAGCTTTACAAACGGCTGAATTATGATGTTCATCAACGGTTGACGAACCTGGAAAAACACGAACAATTGCTTAAACAGCGGGACGACCTGTACCTGGAGTGGGCCGCGCTGTGCAATTTCACAGGCAACTACCAACAGGCGCTCACATTAATCAACAAACGGAAATTCCACCCGTGGGAAGGTGGTGAAGGCAAAGTTCCGGGCCAATACATCTATAGCTTAGTGGAGCTAGCAAAGGTTGATATCGAACAGCAACGTTATCAAAATGCGATAGATAAGCTAACCCACGCCCAAATATACCCGGAAAACCTGGGTGAAGGCAAACTGATCGGCGCCAGGGAAAATGATATCTTTTACTGGGTGGGTTGTGCTTATGAAGGGCTGCAAGATTTCCCGAAAGCCGAAGAGTACTTCCGCAAAGCCACTACGGGTTCATCCGAGCCGGCAGCTGCGGTTTACTACAACGACCAGCAGCCCGACAAGATTTTCTACCAGGCATTGGCATGGATAAAGTTGGGAGAAGCCGAACGCGGCCGTACGATGTTACAGCGCCTCTGCACGTATGGCAAGGAGCACATTGACGACGAGGTTGCGGTAGATTACTTCGCTGTATCATTGCCTGATATGCTGATTTTCGAGGACGACTTAACAGTGAGAAACCGCATACACTGCCTGTACCTCACCGGGCTGGGTCATCTGGGACTCGGTGAACTCGCCGAAGCTAAGCAAGCGTTTGAACAAGCAATGGAATATGATAGTATGCATTTCGGAATTCGAACGCACTTGGTTATGGTCGAAAAACCACAATTAATCGCTTAACTTGTGGAAACCCCACGCTGCAGGCCGATTTGATAACCTGCAGCGTGTTCAAACCTGATTGCCTTAACCATAAATTAATCCATTATTACTGGAATAACTACTATTTTCTCGATGCCTTATCCGCCTAACTTTGTTCTTAAAGTTAAACACTAAGTTATATTACAACCCTTTATTATATGGCACCAAAAATAATGTTCATCCTAATCGCTGGAGCGTTTTTCCTCTGTTGGACACACGAATCGTACGCCCAATTATCCGTGAGTGGCCGGATTATAAGCGATGATGGTCCAATTAGCGGTGCGAACGTCCAATTAAAAGATTCAGACGTTTCTACGCTGTCGGATAGCAAAGGCGAATTTACGTTGACGGCTCCCGTCGATGGGTTCCTCATAATTTCATATATTGGATACCAGACACAGGAAATCGCCATTAATAACCGGGCTTCCATCCAAATTAAATTGGCTGTGGATCAGAAGCAGTTGGACGAAATAGTCATCGTTGGTTACGGTCAACAAAAGAAAGAAAATCTCACTGGGGCAGTTTCAACCGTTGATGTAACGATGCTTGAATCAAGGCCTGTACAAAACGCTGCGCAAATGCTTCAGGGGATTTCCCCCGGATTGAATATCACACAGAATAATGGGATGCTGGAAAATAGCCCCTCAATCAACATACGGGGCATCGGTACGATTGGTCAGGGATCGAGCGGAGCACCACTTATATTAATCGATGGGATGGAAGGGGACATCAACACGGTAAATCCCCAAGATATTGAAGAAATATCGATACTGAAAGACGCAGCAGCATCTTCAATTTATGGATCAAGGGCCCCTTTCGGCGTGGTACTCATTAAGACTAAAACCGGAAAATCGGGTCAATCGCAGTTAACGTATAACGGAAACATAAGGCAAGTCCAACCACTTTTACTTCCTAAAATGATGAATTCCCTCGATTTTGCTACATATTTTAATGACGCAAACATCAACAGCGGTGGGAATATTTATTTTGACCCCGAACGCATGCAAAGAATCCAGGATTTCATGGAAGGCCGGCTAACGGCCACGACGATACCCGATCCCAATAATCCTGAAATCTGGTGGCAGGGCTATTCGGGTGGCAACGACAATGTCGATTGGTTTCGCGCGTTATACCGGGAACAAACTTTCGCACATGAACATAACTTAGCTATCACGGGTGGATCGGAAAACATCCAATACTATATTTCGGGCCAATACCTTGATCAAGACGGGCTAATGGTATTCAACCAGGATAATTACAAGCGATATTCTTTCAATGGCAAGGTTAATGGAAAACTAGCCGACTGGGCATCCGTCAGCTACCATGCACGTTTTGCACGTGAGGATTATCACCGACCTTCGAGGTTGTCCAATACGTTATTTACCGATCTTGCCCGACAAGGATGGCCAGTGTTACCACTATATGATCCAAACGGTTTTCTCAATTCCGCACCGTCACCCGCTTTAGGGCTAAGGGATGGCGGGACCGATGCACTCCAACACGATAAACTAGCACAGCAACTAGAGGTTGTTATCGAACCTATTAAAAACTGGAAGCTATACGGCCAGTTGAACTACCGAATTTACGATGATTTTAGACATTGGGATATTCAAAAAACATATAATTATGACGTGGCCGGAAACCCCTACGTATATGAGCAGAACAGCAGTGTTCACGAGCGGGCGTATCGGGAGAATTACAACAGCAATAGCTTTTATACCGAATATGTACCCCAGTTTTCAGGTGGCCACAATATCAAAGGGATGATTGGCTTTCAAACGGAAGTAAACAAATACAGAAACATGACGGCGACGAGAGACGGCATTATCGTACCCGCTTTGCCAGTCTTGGATTTGACTTCGGGTACAGATTTCAATGGAAACCCACTGACACCAGCGATAAGTGGGAAATATGAAGACTGGGCTACCGTAGGTTACTTTGGCCGAATCAACTATAATTTCAATGAAAAGTACCTTTTTGAATTTAATATTAGACGGGACGGGAGTTCCCGCTTCAGGGAAAATGCACGGTGGCTTTGGTCGCCGTCAGTGTCTGCCGGTTGGAACATTGCCAAAGAGTCCTTCTGGGAACCCCTCACAGACTGGGCGGATTTGGTTAAGCTGAGGGCATCTTACGGAAAGTTAGGAAACCAGAATACCTCGTCGCGATATCCCACTTACGTGAGTTTACCAATCGGCACAGCCAATGGAACCTGGATAGTAAACGGCACTCGTCCAAATACCGCGGGCGCGTCGGGATTGGTGAGCCAGTATCTCACATGGGAGAGCATTAGGAGTTGGAACGTCGGCCTGGATTTATCGTTTTTTGCCGGCCAACTGACCAGCGTTTTCGATTACTTCATCCGTTATACCGACAATATGGTCGGTCCTGCGCCGGAACTGCCCGTGATCTTGGGCACAAATGTCCCTTCGACGAACAACACTGACCTGAAGACTTATGGTTTTGAATGGGAATTGGCTTGGACGAGGCAGTTCAATAATGGGCTGCTCGGCAATGTACGGGTAGTGTTATCGGATTCCAAAACTAAAATTCTAAATTACCCAAACCCTTCCAACCTCCTAGGTTCTTACCGATCGGGGCAGCAAATGGGTGAAATATGGGGATACGAGACGCTCGGTATTGCGCAAACGCAGGAAGAAATGGATGCACATCTAGCCTCGCTACCAAACGGAGGACAGAATGCATTGGGGAGCCAGTTCAGTGCGGGCGATATTCTCTATCGCGATATCAATGGCGATGGCAAGATAGACCCCGGCTCGAACACGTCAGACGACCCGGGCGACCTCAAGGTAATCGGTAATAGCATGCCCCGATATCTTATCGGACTCGATTTACGGGCTTCTTGGCGAGGTGTTGATGTAAGCACATTTATCCAAGGCGTGTTAAAACAGGACTTCTTTCAAGATAGTTATTACTTCTGGGGCGCCTCAACTGGCGGTATTTGGTGGTCAACCGGGTTGGACGTACATCGTGATTATTTCCGAGGGAACCCTGACCACATATTGGGACAAAACCTAGATGCCTATTACCCCCGCCCACTATTCGGCGCATCCGCCGAAAAAAACCAGCAGGTACAGACCCGGTATCTTCAGAATGCGTCATATATACGGTTGAAGAATGTGCAGATTGGCTACACGCTTCCGGGGAATATCATGGAAAAAATCCGGCTGAGAAGAGCAAGAATATTTTTCTCCGGTGAGAATCTCTTAACGCTTTCGCGTATTTCGTCAATCTTCGATCCCGAAACGATCGGAGGCGGATGGGGGGGCAACGTATATCCACTAACGAAAGCTTTTTCCTTTGGTCTACAAATAGGCATATAAAACAACGATCGCAACACAACATTAATGTTATTTTCCATGAAAAGTACATCTTATCTTTTCGCAGCCCTTCTTATCGGTCTGCTGTCAGCAGTAGGTTGCAATAAAGCGTTTCTCGATCGGGAGCCATTATCTACTATCACACCCGAAAACTATCTTTGGGATGAAACTCATCTGGCTGCTTATGCGGTAAATCTTTATCAAGTATTCCCCACGCATAACCAGTGGGGCTACGGAACATTCGCTCTAGACGAACATACCGATAACATTGCGGGCCCGACTTACAGTAATCAGTACGTGCCGGGCGAATTGCGAACCCCGCAGAGTGGCGGCGCTTGGGATTTCAACACCATCTACCAATGTAATTATTTTTTAAACACCGTCATCCCGCGATGGCAGAATGGCGAACTTCAAGGTAGTAACGTAGCCCACTATATTGGGGAAATTTATTTCATTCGCGCTTACGAGTATTTCAACAAAGTAACGCAGCTCGGCGATTTCCCAATTCTAAAGACCGTCCTTCCCGACGACAGATCGGCGCTCATTGATGCCAGCAAGCGTATGCCCCGGAGTGAAGTTACACGCTTCATCTTGTCTGATCTCGATTCGGCCAGTAGCCTAATGCTGCCAACTTCGCCAGATGGCAATCATAACCGATTATCAAAAAATGTAGCCGAATTATTCAAATCTCGGGTGGCGTTGCATGAAGCAACGTGGCTCAAATATTTTAAGGGCACACCTTTTGTTCCAAACGGCCCCGATTGGCCGGGTGCCACTAAAGAATATAATTCAAACTATACTTTTCAAGCCGGAAGCATAGACAACGAAATCGATTGGCTACTCGAAAGAGCATTAGAAGCCGCACAAACGGTAGCAGACCAACACCCATTAACACCAAACAATGGCGTGTTGCAGCAATCTGCCAATGACCCCGTCAATCCCTATGTCGATATGTTCGGTGCGGTTGATCTTTCCAACTATTCGGAAGTACTATTTTGGCGGAGATACGATCGTGGAATGGGGATAACCAATAACATTCCGGTAGTTGCAGCGTCTTCCAATGAAGCCTACGGGATTACCAAAGGTTATGTAGAAAGCTTTCTGATGGAAAACGGTCTACCTATCTACGATTCCAATTCAGGTTATGAAGGTGATGACTATATTTCGGATGTCAGAAAAAACCGGGATGGCAGGCTCTGGCTTTTTCTGAAAGAGCCGGGACAGAAAAATGTTATCTTCAATACCGATCAAGGTACTCACAAAACAATAGAAGAGCCGCGACCTACCGTAACCGGCACTACGAGCGGCACGAAATACCGGACCGGTTATGCTAGTAGAAAGGGCATAAACTATGACGGGCAACAATTTGATAACGGGCAATCGTCCGTCGGGTCTATCGTATTCCGTGCCGCGGAAGCCTATTTAAATTATCTAGAAGCTTGTTATGAACGATACGGCTCCTTGGATGCCAAAGCCCGGGAGTATTGGCAAGCAATCCGGGAGCGAGCCCATGTGGATCCAAACGTCAACAAGACGATTTCTGCAACGGATATGGTCAAAGAAGCTGCGGGTGATTGGGCGGCATATTCGGGCGGACAGCTCGTCGATCCTACCTTATATAACATCCGGCGGGAAAGGCGATCTGAATTATTCGGCGAAGGACTGCGTGATTTCGATTTGCGCCGATGGAGGGCAAAAGATCAAATGATAGAAACGCCTTACCATATCGAAGGTTTTAAATTATGGGGCCCTATGAAGGACTGGTACACCGATTTGCATTATGGAACACCCACATCAAATGTTTCCGCCCCCTCCTTAAGCCAATACTTTCGCCCCTATGAAATCACCGGAAACGAAACCGTATTCAATGGTTACAAATGGCTGATGGCGCATTATCTTCAGCCGATTGCCTTACAACATTTCTTAATCACTTCTCAAAAAAATGATGTACAAACTTCGCCAATTTATCAGAATCCCGGGTGGCCGACTACGGCAAATCAAGGTGCATCGTTTTAACATAGTCTTGTTTGGTTTGATGTGCGTGTGGGGTTTAGGATGCCATGAACGTCGCATACCGCGCGACACGCCGCCCAACATCATCTTAATTGTAACGGATGACCAAGGGTATGCCGATTTAAGTGCATACGATCATGTGTCGCCGGGTTGCCATACCCCGAACATGGACCGCATTGCCCAGCACGGGGTACTATTCACACAGGCATATGCAACCGCCCCCGTTTGCAGTCCCTCGCGTGTGGCCATGCTCACCGGCAAGTATCAAGGCCGCTGGGATTCGCTAATGTATTGGACACCTGGGCTACCACAGGAGGCCCCTACCCTAGCAGAACTATTAAAAAACGAAGGTTACGTCACCGCAAAGTTTGGAAAAAGCGATTTGGGCCGGAATTTCCACAATGCCGATGTGCGAGAATTCCCAGTCAACCATGGCTACGACTATTTTTTGGGATTCAGTGCGCATGCACACGATTTTTTCTTACTCGATGAAGAAACCGAAAAGAAGACCCCTGATCCATACGGTTGGAGTGAATCGCTGGGCCGGCTTTATAGAAATACGACGAAAGAAGGGTTTAACGACCAATATACTACCAATCTTTTCACAGATGAAGCCATCTCCTTCATCGAGCAACATAAAGACGCTCCTTTTTTCATCGATCTGTCGTATAATGCCGTTCACCACCTCATACATGAAGTACCCACCGCATACTTGAAGAAGTGGGGAGTTCGGGAAATCCCAAAATACGATCCAGCCACTGGCACGTACGCCGATTATTATTGGAAATACACGCAGGTAAACGATATTTCCGATGAAGAAATGCGACTGTACTATCTCGCAAACTTAAATTGCCTCGACGATAATATCGGCAGATTGCTCGATGCATTGGAGAGAAACGACCGCTATGACAATACCCTCATCATCTTCTTATCAGATAATGGCGGTGAACCGCTGTCGGGCGCAAACAACCAGCCGCTGAGTGGATCGAAGTATACGATGTTCGAAGGGGGTATACGGATACCGTTCATGATGTCGTGGCCCGACCGGTTGCCCCAAGGCCGTGTGTACCATCATCGTATATCGGCATTGGACATTGTGCCAACGGCCAGCGAGGCCGCAGGCATAACATCCGGGGACGAACCATTCGACGGCAAAAGCCTCATCACCCCTGTGATGGATGACAAACCGAAAGCGAACGATCAACCGCTGTTCTTTAAATTCGACAACCAGTTTGCGGTAATTGATAAGGAGTGGAAATTGGTATTCGCCGAAAACTACAATCCCGCTGACCGGCCGATCACCTCTCAGATTCAATTGAATGAATTCAGTGGAAAACTAGCATTATTTAATATTGCAGACGACCCGGGCGAGCAACACAACTTGATTGAGCAACACCCCTCGGTGGCTAAGCGGCTGGAAAAGCTATATGCAGACTGGCTCCGGGAGATGGCAACCGCTAACAAGGATTATCAGTCGATGC